>Ga0105054_10002609_pt1 | contig 28634 bp, 27 predicted proteins | sample BON02_FD_78091 | JGI IMG/M metagenome (GOLD analysis project Ga0105054, IMG submission 78091) | Freshwater microbial communities from Lake Bonney liftoff mats and glacier meltwater in Antarctica - BON-02 (megahit assembly) | ecosystem: Environmental > Aquatic > Freshwater > Ice > Glacier...
CACAGCCTCGCCTGGCTCGGTTCGGCGATCGGGACCCGTCAGTTCGCGCTCGGTGTCGACCGCTTCGGCGAATCAGGAACGATCGCCGAACTGCACGAACTGGTCGGCATCGACGCCGGCAGCATCGTGAACGCCGCGCTGATCGCCGTCAGTGAGTTCGACACCCACGATGAGTAGCGCGACGTCAGTGTTCATCGTCCGGCACGGCGAATCGACGTGGAATGCGCTTCGAAAGTGGCAGGGTCGGGCCGATCCGCCGTTGAGCGAACGCGGCGAGAGCCAAGCGAGGGCCGCCGCCGGTGCGCTCGGGGTGCTCGGTCCGCTCGACGGCATCGTGACATCGTCGCTGCGCCGGGCACGCCGAACCGGTGAGCTGATCGCCGAGGCCACCGGTATCGCGTTGGCCGATCCGGTCGGCGATCTGTCCGAACGATCGGCGGGACTGTGGGAGGGCCTCACGCGCGTCGAGATCGACGACCAATTCCCCGGTTTCCTGGAGAGCGGCGAACGTCCCGACGGGTACGAGCCGGACGGGTCCGTCGTCACGAGGGTGCTGTCTGCGATCGGGTCTGTGGCGACCGCTCAGCAGGGTCGTCGCTTGCTGGTGGTATCGCACGGCGGCGTCATCCACGCCCTCGAACGTCACACGCTGGCAGAGGCAGGAGAGTGGAAGCGTCTCGACAACCTCGAGGGTCGCTGGTTCGACCACGCAGACGCAGCGGTGCGGGCGAACGGCCCCCGCATCCACCTGCTCGACACCACCGCCGAGACGTCCGACGTCGACGGCAAAGGCTCCGAGCGATGAGCGAACACACCAGATCTGCGTGATTCGCTCATCACCAGGGTCGTGGGCTCGGCGTCCGCCCGACGGCGCGGGCGTTCGACTGATGTTCAGTGGAGTGACCACTCGGGGTGTGCGTGACCCTCCAGCGCTCGGAGGACCTCGTCGGCGGCTTCTTCGGCGGTCATCGTGCTGGTGTCGACTCGGACCTCGGCGGTCTCGGGCGGTTCATAGGGCGAGTCGATGCCGGTGAAGTTGGCGAGCTCGCCTCGCCGGGCTTTGGCGTACAGACCCTTGGGATCGCGTTGTTCGGCGACGGCGAGTGGGGTGTCGACGTAGACCTCGATGAACTCGCCAGGTTCGACCGCGTCGCGTGCGAGTCGGCGCTCGGCACGGAACGGCGAGATGAACGACACCAGCACGACGAGGCCCGCATCGACCATCAAGGCGGCGACTTCGGCGATGCGACGAATGTTCTCGACGCGGTCGGCGTCGGTGAAGCCGAGGTCGCGGTTCAACCCGTGACGCACGTTGTCGCCGTCGAGGAGGTAGGTGCGCACCCCTCGGGCGTGCAGTTTGGACTCGACGATGTCGGCGATCGTCGACTTGCCCGAACCCGACAGGCCGGTGAACCAGAGCACAGCAGGCTGGTTGGTGTTCAGCCCGGCGCGGGCGGCCTTGTCGACCTTGACGTCCTGCCAGTGGATGTTGTGCGAGCGGCGCAGGGCGAAGTGCAGCAGACCGGCGCCGACGGTGACGTTGGTGAGCTTGTCGATCACGATGAAGCCGCCGGTGTCACGGTTGACGTCGTACGGGTCGAACGGGATCGCCCGATCGAGGCTGATGTTGCACACCCCGATCTCGTTGAGTTCCAACGTGTTCGCGGCGAGGTGTTCGAGGTTGTTGATGTCGACTCGGTACTTCGGCTGCGCGATCGTCGCACCCACGGTGCGGGCCCCGATCTTCACCAGATACGGGCGTCCCGGGAGCATGGCGTCTTCGTGCATCCAGATGATGTGCGCCTCGAACTGGTCGGCGACTTCCGCCGGGTCGTCGGCCGCGCAGAACAGGTCGCCGCGGCTGGCGTCGATCTCGTCCGTGAGCGTGATCGTGACCGATTGGCCGGCGATTGCCTCGTCGAGGTCGCCGTCCATCGTGACGATCCGGTCGACGGTCGACGTGGTGCCAGCCGGCAACACCCTGATCGCGTCGCCGGGTCTGATGGAGCCGCCGACGATGCGTCCGGAGAACCCGCGAAAGTCGAGATTCGGGCGGTTCACCCATTGCACCGGCATCCGGAACGACTGCTCGGCCAGGTCGTCATCGACCGGTACCGTCTCCAGGAACCCCAGCAGCGTCGGGCCGTGATACCACGGCGTGTGGGTGCTCGGCTCGACGATGTTGTCGCCCTTCAGTGCCGACAGTGGGATGAAGGTGATGTCGTGGAGCCCGATGCGCTCGGCGAACGCGGTGTATTCGTCCTCGATCGCGCTGAACGCCTCGTGCGAGTAGTCCATCAGGTCCATCTTGTTGACGGCCACCACGACCTGCTTGATGCCCAGCAGCGACACCAGGTAGCTGTGGCGGCGCGTCTGGGTGAGTATCCCTTTGCGGGCGTCGACCAGGATGATCGCCACGTCGGCCGTGGACGCGCCGGTGACCATGTTGCGCGTGTACTGCTCGTGACCCGGTGTGTCGGCCACGATGAACTTGCGGCGCTCGGTGGTGAAGAACCGGTAAGCGACGTCGATGGTGATGCCCTGCTCGCGTTCGGCCGACAGCCCGTCGAGCAGTAGCGCGAAGTCGAGGTCACCGCCCTGGGTGCCGACCTTGGCCGAATCGACTTCGAGCGCGGCGAGGTGATCCTCGAACACGAGATGCGTCTCGTACAGCAGGCGCCCGATCAGGGTGCTCTTTCCGTCATCGACCGAGCCGCACGTGATGAACCGCAACAGACTCTTGTACTGATGCGACATGAGGTACTCGTCGATGTTCTCGGCGATCATCTCCTGCGTTGTCGTCGATCCTGAACCCGCCATCAGAAGTGGCCTTCCTGCTTCTTCTTCTCCAACGAACTGATGCCGTCGTGGTCGGCTACGCGGCCCTGACGCTCCGACGTGGTGGCCAGCAACATCTCCTGGATGATCCCCGGCAACGTGTCGGCCGTCGACGCGATCGCACCCGTCAGCGGGTAGCAACCGAGCGTGCGGAACCTGACGGTTCGCATCTCGGGCACCTCGCCCGGATCCAGCCGCATCCGGTCGTCGTCGACCACGATCAGCATGCCGTCACGCTCGACCACCGGGCGCGGTGCCGCGAAATAGAGATCGACGAGCGGGATCTCCTCGAGGTGGATGTACTGCCACACGTCGAGTTCGGTCCAGTTCGAGATCGGGAACACACGCACGGTTTCGCCCTTGTTGCGCCGGCCGTTGTAGAGCTGCCACAGCTCGGGTCGCTGACGCTTCGGATCCCACTGGTGCTGCGGGCTGCGAATCGAGAACACCCGCTCCTTGGCGCGCGACTTCTCCTCGTCGCGTCGGGCGCCGCCGAACATCACGTCGAACTTGCGCTCGTCGACGATCTGCTTGAGGCCCTCGGTCTTCCACATGTCGGTGTGCACCGCCGAGCCGTGGTCGATCGGGTTGATGTTCTTCTCGATGCACTCGGGGTTGAGGTGCACGATCAACTCCATACCGTGCTCAGCGGCGGTGGCGTCACGGAAGGTGTACATCGCCTGGAACTTCCACATCGTGTCGACGTGGACGAGCGGGAACGGGGGAGTGGACGGGTAGAACGCCTTGATCGCCAGGTGCAGCATCACCGAGCTGTCCTTGCCCATCGAATACAACATCGCCGGACGCTCGGCCTCGGAGACCGCCTCACGCATGATGTGGATCGCCTCGGCCTCCAGCCGCTGCAGGTGCGTCAGGCGTCCAGCGGTGAGCGCAGCATCAGGGCTCGTCGTCGTCGCCGTCATCCAGATCTCCTTCATCGTCGATTCTCTACCAACTCGGTAGAGAATACCGGAAACCCTGTCTGGATCTAGTCGAGAGTCCTGCCGACAGCGTCGATCACCTGCTCGTGGAAGCGGCCGTCGGTGGTGACGACACCGCTGTTCGCGTCGAGCGTGGCGCCGCGCGAGAAATCGAGTGGGGCCCCGGTGACGTCGGTGACCACACCGCCCGCCTGTTCGATGACGAACTTGCCGGCCGCGTGATCCCAGATCTTCTCGCGGTAGTCGGCCCGGGTCGGCAGGCGCACACACGACTGCTTGCGCAGCGAAGTCGGCAGCGGTGACCGGGCTGTCGTCGCTCTTGGCGAGTGTGTCGCCCGACAGCAGATGCCCTTGGGCGGTGAGCGCCGATGCCGAGCGGACAGCGGCGAGCGCCACGGCGAGTTCGGGTTGGAGGTCTGGTCGGAGGTCTGGTCGGAGGTCTGGTCGGAGGTCTGGTCGAAGGTGAGGTGCAGAGGTGACGCGATGTGATCTATCCGTACCGCTGTTCGGTGGTGTCGCGGTATTCGCGAGCGAGGTCGGCGACGTCGGCGGGCAGGACGGCTGCGACCAGGTCGGCAAGGGTGACGGTTTCGAGGACGCGCCGCAAGCTGCCTCGTATCGCCATCCACACCTCGGGCAGCGCCTCGGCGGGACCGTCGTAGCGTAGGTTGCGAAGGCTCTCGTCGTGGACGTCGGCGAGCGGGCCGTCGATTGCCCTGAAGATGTCGGCGAGCGAGATCTCGCTCGCCGGGCGGGCGATCGTGAAGCCGCCGTCGGGGCCACGTTTGGAGCGAACGAGATCGGCGAGTTTCAAGTCGCGCAAGATGTCGAGCAGGTACTTGAGCGAGATGTGTTGACTGGTCGCGATGGCGTCCGCCTTCATCAACGACCCATCACCCGCGGCGAGTTCGGCCATCGCCCTGACGGCATTGTCGACCCGCTCCGAGATCCTCATGTCCGACCGACCTTACTGTTCGGGCAGACGGACCGACCGGTAGCGAAACCTGAGTACGCGAGACGTAACGTCGCGGTCTTCCAAGCGCTCGCTGCGTCGATGCGCCACCACATCCAGGAGCCGAATCGCGTCATGCCGACCGTCAGTCAGATCCCGTTCGTCGAGTACCTCGTGCTCGACGATGGTCCCGCCCATCTGGTCGCCAACGAATGTGCCTCGTGCGGTGCCCGGTTCTTCGACCGCCGCAACGCATGTGCGCGCTGCTTTGCCACCGAGTTCGACCGGGTGTCGATACCCACCGAGGGCGAACTGCGCACCTTCACCATCGTCGCGTTCGCTGCTCCCGGCGTCGAAGTGCCGTTCGTTGCCGGTGTGATCGACTGCGGCGGCACCAGTGTGCGTTCCAACATCATCAACACCGATCCAACACCCGACAACATCCACACCGGCATGTCGGTCCGACTCGCGACCTACTCGATCGGCGTCGATGCCGACGGTGTCGAAGCCATCGGATTCGGCTTCGAACCGGCCGGCTGACACACCCGCACACGGCCATCGACGACCCGTCACCCCATCGCAAAGAATCAGGAGCACCCCATGAGCGCATCCGACGAGATCTTCATCCTCGGCATCAACATGACCAAGTTCGGCAAGCACCCCGACAAGGACGTCGTCGACCTGGCAGCCGACGCTGTGCAGGCGGCACTGGCCGACGGTGGCGTGACCATGGCCGACATGGGCATCCTCGCCGCCGGCAACCTGATGGGCGGCGGCGGTTTCGGTCAGTCGCTCCAGAAGCAGGTCGGCCAGACCGGTATCCCGGTGTACAACGTGGCGAACGCATGTGCCACGGGTGCCACGGCACTGCGCACGGTGATCATGGCGATCAAGGCCGGCGAGTGCGACATGGGACTCGCCGTCGGCGTCGAGAAGCTCTCGGGTGCTGGACTGCTCTCCGGCGGAAATCGCAAAGCCGACAGCGATACCTGGACCCCGACCGGTCGATTCGGTGCGGTCGCGCCCGTCGACGGTCGACTCGGCACCGAGACGATGCCTGGCGTCTTCGCTCAGATCGGCATGGAGTACGGCCACAGGTACGGCGGCGTCGACTTCGAATTGTTCGCCCGGATCTCCGAGAAGAACCACTCGCACTCCACGCTCAATCCGCTCGCTGCGTACACCAAGGCAATGAGCCTCGAGCAGATCATGGGTGACCTCATGATCGCCTACCCGAACACCCGGCCGATGTGCTCGGCCAACTGCGATGGTGGGGCGGCAGCAGTCCTCGTGAGCGGCTCGAAGCTGAAGACCCTGTCGCTCGAACAGCAGCGCCGCGCCGTCAAGGTGTCGGCCTCGGTGCTCACCACCGATCCGTACGAGGAGGCCTGTCAGGTGCTCCCCGATGTGAACACCCTCACCCGCAACGCTGCACGCCAGGCGTACGAGGCCGCCGGTGTCGGGCCGGAGGATCTCGACCTCGTCGAGTTGCACGACTGCTTCGCCACCGCTGAGCTGGTGCACTACGACAACCTGATGCTGTGCGAAGAAGGCGGCGCCGCCGACTTCTTCAATTCCGGCGCCACGTGGAGGACCGGTTCGACGCCGGTGAACGTGTCCGGAGGCCTGCAGTCGAAGGGGCATCCCATCTCGGCCACCGGCATCGCGAACGTCTGGGAGGTCTGCCATCACCTCCGCGGCGAGGCGGGTGACCGCCAGATCGAGGGCGCCAAGGTCGGTCTCGCTCACGTGATCGGGCTCGGTTCAGCGTGCGGCATCCATGTGCTCGAGAAGTCCGCCGCCTGACTTCAACCGCCTGACGTCAACCGCCTGACTTCAACCGCCTGACTTCAACCGAGGAATTCGGACACGGCGCGCCACCAGGCGTCGGGAGTTTCGCGTTGCGGTGAGTGACCGGCACCGTCGAGGATCACCAGTGTGGCGTCGGGAATCGTCTCGGCGAGACGGCGACTGTGATCGAGGAACGGCGCGTCGAGTTCGCCGACCAGTACGAGCGTTGCCAACCTGAGCTGCGCGAGGCGGTCGAGGCGATCGGGACCGTTGGCGAGCAGCGTCGCGCCGGCGGCGAACATCTCCGGGACCGTGGCGACGAACTTCGCCCGATCCTCCTGCTCCACGTCGGGTCGTCGCTCTCGCAACGACCGCTGGACATCGGACTCCGACCGAGGGGGAGCAATGGCGGCAATGGCATCGGACAGCGCCGCCATCCCGTCCGACAGGGCAATCGCGACACCGATCTCGAACAGCTCACTGGGAATCCAGTCGACCGGCCCATGGGCGGTGTCCATCAGGATCAGCGCATCGAGGCGTTGCGCATGATCGATGGCGAGATGCTGGACGAAGACGCCGCCGAGCGAGTGCCCGAGCACCGTGAACGATTCCCAGCCGAGGTCGTCGGCCAACGCCAGCAGATCGGCGCACACGAGGTCGGGCGTGTACGCGTGGACGTCGCGTGGACCGCTGGTGTCGCCGTGGCCACGCACGTCGGGGGCCACAGCGTGCCACCCCTGATCGGCCAGCGGTTGCAGCCACTCTGCGAAGTCGACCTTGCCGCCGGTGAGTCCGTGCACGAGCAGGATCGGCCGACCACCGGCGCCTGCTTCGATGCGAGCCATCGGTCGCGCTCCGTTGTCGTCCATCACTCCTCCTTGCCGCTCGCCCCCGATGGTACGCGTCGGATGCCCGCCCGGCTCGTCCGGGTAGAGACCGCAGATCGAACCGAGCATTCGGTTACTCGAACGGTCGTCGGGGTAGCACCGATGGCATGACCGACTCCAACGCACCTCAGTCGCACGCAGAACAGACCGACCCGACCAAGTTGGGTGAGACCATCGGCCAGGCCGACCGGCCGGGCGACATCTATCCGCCCGACGAGCCGCTCGGTGTCGAGGACCCGTCGATCCTCTCGGACGGTTGGATCACCACCGACGATGTCGAGTCCCGTTCCGAACGGGAGGAGCCCGAGGTCGGCGACGCGCCGCCGAAGGTCGACGAGCTCGGTCACGATCTGCTCGATCCGTCGGCCGACCCCGATCGCCTCGACGACGAGGAGCAGCTCGTGGCAACACAGGGCAACGACGCCGACAGCGCCGCCGAAGTGGTGGCCGTCCACGAGATCCCCAGCGACCAGCTCCGTTGATGTTCGAGGCGCTGATCGACCGCATCGAACGCGAGGAGCGTCTGAGCGTGGCCGCAAAGAAGCTCAAGGGAAAGCTCGAGCCAATGGTCGGCCACGACGTCGTGCGCGACGTCGTGCGCGACGTGCTCACCGGTCGTTGGCTCGGTCATCCGGCGCATCCCGCAGTGGTGATCGCTCCGCTCGCCGGTTGGTTCGGTGGCACGTTGCTCGACGTTGTCGGCGGCGCAGGATCGAGCACGGCGGCGCGACCGCGCAGCGGTCGCGGTCGGACTGATCGGAGCATCGCTCGCCGGTGCCACCGCGTTCGTGGGCGGCCACATGTCGTTCCGACGTGGTGTGGGCGTCACCACCGTCGCGTTCCAGAGTGGGCCAGAGGACTGGGCTCCACTGCACTTGGATGACGAACCCTCTGCCGAACGCCCGGTTCGGGCGACCGCCGACGAGACGTTGATCCGACGAGAGGAACTCGGCGGCCTGCGCTCGAACTCGACGTCGTGATCGAGTTCAGCCGAAGTCGCCGAATGCGTCCGCGGCGTCGTCCTGCGAGAACGACCGGAACGCGATCATCGTGGTGGTCGACAGCACCCCGGCTTCGCGACCGATGTGCTCGGTGACCACGCGGGCGACGTCTTCGTGCTCACGAACGGTCACGATCACCACGATGTCGGCGTCGGCCCCGGCGACCGAGTGTGATTCACGGACTCCGTCGATCGTGGCGAGCCGCGGTGCCAGGTCGGCAACGGCGTTCGGTTCTGCATGGATGAGCACGAAAGCGTTGATCACGTCTGCAGCCTGACAGCCCGCGACGCGCGGCGTCAATCGAGGATGTGTTCGGGTGTTGACGTCAGATGATGCGAACGGGGATCGTGCGTGGTCCGCGCACCTGCCCGCCCGCCCAGGTGACGAGCGACGCGTCGGTGATCTCGAACTCGGGGACCTGAGCGAGCCACTCTTCGACGGCGACGCGCAGTTCCATGCGGGCCAGGTTCGACCCGGCGCACCGGTGGATGCCGGCGCCGAAGGCGAGGTGGCGGTTCTGCTGGCGATCGAGGATGACTTCGTCGGGGTTCTCGAACACCGCGGGGTCGCGGTTGGCGGCCGGGAAGTTCATCAGAACCCGCTCTTCGGCCTTGATCGGGCAGCCCTTGTACTCGACGTCCTCGACCAGGCGGCGAGCCATGGTGACCGGGGCGTAGGCACGGAGGAACTCCTCGATCGCCGTCGGCATCAGATCGGGTTCGGCGATGAGTCGACGACGATCCTCGGGGTGCGTGGCGAGGTGCCACATGGTGGAGCCGATCGACGACCAGGTGGTGTCGATGCCGGCGATGAGCAGCAGGGCGCACATACCCATCACGACGTCACGGGTGATCGGCTCGCCGTCGTTCTCGGCCTGGATCAATTCGCTGATGAAGTCGTCGGTCGGGTTGGCCTCGCGCTCGGTGATGGCAACATCGAGGTACTGGATGATGCCGACGATGCCGCGACGGCGGCGCTCGGGATCGTGGGCGAACTCGAGCACGTCGCGCACCCATTCGGTGAACGTGCCGGCCATGTCCTCGGGCACGCCGAGGATGTGACCGATCACACGCACCGGGATCTGCTGGGCGTACTCGGCAGCGGCGTCACCGTCGCCGCGGGCGACGATGTCATCGACGAGACGGCGGCACAGTTCGCGGGTGAACACCTCGTACTCGGCGACGCGAGCGTTGCTCATCGTCGGGAGCACGAGCCGGCGCGTCCAGGTGTGCAGCGGAGGGTCGGCGCTGATCGGCGGCACGCCCGATGTGAGCACCGGGGCGGGGATGTGCCCCTCGGTGTTCTCGTTGCCGACCGGAAGCATCGGGACCACGCTGATGCCGTTACCCGACGGGAACGTGACGATGTCGTGAGCGATCGCGTACACGTCCTCGTAGCGCGTCGGCAGCCACGAACCGCCCCACCGGTCGGTGTGCGCCATGGGGCAGGTCTCGCGGAGTTCGGCCCAGATCGGGTACGGGTCGCTGACGTATTGCGCGTCGAAGATGTCGTAGTCGCTCGCCCAGTCAGTGACCAGTGGAGTGACCGGGCCGGCGTTGGTGTCCGGGGTGCTGTCCCGGGTCACGGTGTCGTTGCTCACGGTGTCGTTGCTCATGGTCCTGCTTCGTGGTCCTGCTTCGTGGTCGGGGGTTTGGAACAGTGTGTCAGACCGTCCGTCGAAAAGGGACCTCGAACAGCAGGATTGGTTCAAGTTCCTGTCAGAACGACACCGGAACCGTGCGGGGACCGCGTACCTGACCGCCTGCCCAGGTGACGTCGCCACCCTCGGCCAGCCGAAAATTCGGGATTCGCTCGATCCAGGTCTCGATGGCGACCCGAAGTTCCATGCGGGCGAGGTTCGAGCCGGCACAGCGGTGGATGCCGGCGCCGAACGCCACGTGTCGGTTCTGAGCTCGATCGAGGATCACGTCGTGTGGACGATCGAACACCGTTGGATCGTGGTTGGCGCCCGGGAAGTTCATCAGCACCTTGTCGCCGGCTTTGATGGGGCAACCGCCGACCTCGATGTCGACGGTGGCGATGCGCGCCATCGTGACCGGCGAGTAGGCCCGCAGGAGTTCTTCGATGGCCAGCGGCATGATCTCGGGTTCGTCGACGAGTCGCTGCACGTCGTCGGGATGCGTGGCGAGGTGCAACATGGCGGAGCCGATCGACGACCAGGTGGTGTCGACCCCGGCGATGAGGGCGAGCGCCGCCATGCCGAGGATGATCAGGTCGTCGACCGGTTCGCCGTCGACGTCATTGTGCAGCAGTGAGCTGATGAGGTCGTCGCCGGGATCGGCGCGACGCTCCTCGAGTTTCTCGATGAGGTAGTCGCGGATGCCGTCGGCGCCAGAGCGGCTGCGCTTCTCGTCATGGGCGAATTCGAGCGTGTCCTGAACCCAGCCGGTGAACGTGTCGGACATCTCCTCTGGCACACCGAGCAACAGGGCGATGACCCGAACGGGGATCTGACGGGCGTAGTCGCTTGCGGCGTCGGCCGCGCCGTTCTCGATGAAGCCGTCGATCAGTTTGTTGCAAAGCTCCTTCGTGTACAGCTCGTACTGCGCGACCCGGGTGTGCGAGAACCAGGGCAGCAGCAGGCGGCGGGTCCAGGTGTGTATCGGCTGGTCCTGGTCGATCGGCGGGAGTGGGATCTCGATCGGCGCCCTTGGGCGCTCCTCGGCGCTGAAGCTCAGGACGCCCACGTCGCGGGACGAGAAGTGGATGTGGTCCTGGGCGAACCGCTGGACATCGGCGTAGGTCGTGGGGAGCCACGACCCGCCCCACCGGTCGGAGTGGGCGATCGGGCACTGTTCGCGCAGGTCGTCCCACACCGGGTTCGGATCGGCGACGTAGTCGGGATCCAAGATGTCGTAGTCGGTCGTCCAGTCGGTCACCGGCGGCTGCCCGGTGGCGTGGGTTGCTTGGGCGGTGCTGTCCTGATCCGTGCTCATCGAGTCCCCTTCGTCGCGATGTTCCTGCCGCTGAGTATGCAGGATCGTCAGGGCGCCGAGCGGGGTCGCGCTCAGACGGCCGCGACCACACCGAACTCTGCGGCGTTGCGCCCCGCTCAGGTGCTGCTGGAGCCCTTGAACTTGAACGAGCCGAACGCAGCACCGCCCACGAGGACGATCGCGGCAACAGCGGTGAGCCACAGCAAGCCCTTCACGACAGCGCCGAGCACGCCGAGCGCGAGCAGGGCGATCATGGCCAGGACGATCACGAGAACACTCATGTCCACGACATACCCGACGCACCGATGTTCCAGTCACGTCTCTTCTCACAACGTGCCGAGTCAGCTGATCCGATACAGATCTGGCGACGAGGACACCGATGCAACGAGCCCCGCTGGCCTCGCCGCCTACGACGCGAGAGCAGCTCGGGTGGCGCCGCCGGATCTGCTCGCGTGGCTACATCAGGCTGACAACGACCGGTCGGGCCGCCGGTCAGGTGATTTCGTTGCCCTCGGGGTCGATGATGTGCCAGTGGCCGCAATCGTCGCGGTGGACCTGGAATCCGGTTTCTTTGAGGTTCTGGTGGCAGGTGCACAGCGGTTGGCCATTCCTCGGGACGGTGGCGCCGTGGGCTTTCCATCCGAGCGAGTGGTCGGCGTCGCACCAGGCGACGGGTTGGTCGCAGCCGATCCGGACGCAGGTGGTGAGCAGCAGCATGACGGCGTCGCTCGACGAGCCGCGGAACAGCCGTGAGCGGCGGCCGAGTTCGATGATGGTGCCGGACGAGTCGTAGACCACGCGGCGTATGTGGTTGACGAGGGCGGTGTTGATGGCGTCATCTGGGTGCAGCCGTCGTCCGGACTGGGTGCGTGACACCACGTTGCGGAATCGGCGCGGATCGGGCGTGGCGCCCGAAGCGTGGGCTTGCATGGTCTGGTGATCGAGCAGGATGTCGACGCAGACACTGCTGGCGGATGGGCGTGCGAGGTCGGGATCGCGGTTGACCGAGGCGCGTGCCATTGCCATCATGGCGTCGGCGCGTCGGCGCGTCGTTGTGCTTGGGTGCGGGCGAGGTCGGACTGGCTTGCGTTGTTGCCGAGCCGTTGGCGGGCGTCGGCCCAAGTCGCTGCGCCATTCGGCGTCGAGGAACCACTCGAAGATCTCGGCGAACTCGATGCCCAGCAGTTCGGGGAGGTAGCCGACGATGTTCCAGCCGCCGTCGGGTCGGGGGTGCAGGTTGACGTCGCGGCGTGCTGTGGTGCATTCGTTGCGGGTGTGGTCGCCGTCGGGATCGGCGAGCGCCTCCCACATGCGCAGGTTGCGTTCGAACTCGGTGTGGGGGAGGTTGATGGCGTCGTCGAGCAGCATGCCCGCATCGCGGGTCAGCACGTCGGGGTCGATGCGGGTGTTGGCGGCGACGCGTGCCATTGCTTCGCTCTGGGCGACACCGACGTGCCGGTGGATGCTGCGGTGGCCCATTCGGGAAGGCGTGTGCGCATGCGGGCGGTCTGGAGGCGCCGATGGGCCTCTGGTTCGGAGAGCTGCGCACGTTGTGTGAGGAACGTTCTGGCGTTGAGGTAGCTGCGCGCGTTGTGCGGAACGGGTTGCGGGCATCGATGACACCGGCAACAGAGGTGGCTGCGGCGTCGATCATCCGGCGTGCCTGTTCGACACCTTCGACGAGTTGCGCCACCACGTCCGGCTCGACGTCGGTCGTATCGATCGAGCCGAGCGACTCGATAGCTGCGACGGCAGTGGCAATCGCTACACCGACAGCGTCGCCCGCTGGCACGGGGTCGTTGGTTTCGGTGGGGGAGAACCCGGCGAGTGGTGGCTCCGAGCGGGGAACGGCCGCACCGCCACCCGCCACGCGTCGAGGTGCTCGATGCCGCTCAACGGGGCCGACGCATCCGATCCGAGGCGGTCCTCGGTCGGGGCAGTCGCTGCAGCGGCAGCAGCCGCACCGGATTGGTTCATGCCACCAATCAAGACCAGGGGGGTGTCACGGAGTTGCGCACGCAAGCATTCTGCGGCGCCAGGAACTCAGCGGGTCTCGTTGTGGCGCTCGATGATCGCCTGATCGAGCGCATCGAGCGCGTCGCCGTCGGACACGAGCGCCCGCTCTGTCTGACGGCCGACGAAAAGTGCCAGCAGCACGAGCGCGGCGGCGAGCAGCAACACGAGGCGGACGGTGTCCGAGTCGTTCTCGAAGGTCCACACGCTCGGGATGAGCGCTGCGTCCTCGGTTGGTATCCGGTCCCAGATCAGCAAACTCGCCCAGAGGAATGGGATCTGGCCGGCCGCAGCGATCGCCACGACGGCGCATCGGGTGGCGCGCTGCGGCTTCGAAGCATCGAGACGACGAACCGCCGGGTAGCCGAGGAAGGCGAGGAGGATGATCATCGATGACGTCAGCCGCGGTTCCCACGACCAGAGATCGTCGGAGAACGAGTACGACCAGGCTGCGCCGCTCACCAGGTTGATCACCAGCGCGAGCACGACGGCTTGTGCCATGGCACCAACGATGCGATCGAGACGGCTTCGCCGTGGCGACGACCTGAGGTAGACGATCGAGACGGCAGCAGTTGCACCGATCATCAGGTAGCTCGCAACGAGCGAGGCGAGGTGAGCGAGTTGGAGACCCGACGATGCAGGCCCGATCACCAGCGATATCGCTGCGACGAGGGTCGAGAGCGCGGCCAGGACGGTTCGTCGACGCGGCACGCTCACCATGCTGAGTCTGGCAGGCAGTTGCTCGGAACGAGCGCAGACCGCCTGGCGGCTGTCAGCCGAGGCGGCGGAGTTCGCTGTTTCGGACGTAGGTGGTGACGACGACCATGAAGGCGATCGCAGCGGCCCCACTGATCGCATTGCCGGTGCCGACCTGCGATGCGATGATGCCGATCGTGAGCGCACCGAACGGCATCAGCCCCACGTTCACCAGCGTGTAGAGCCCCATCACCCGACCCATCAGCGCCTGCGGTGTGTTCGCCTGCACCAGGCCCTGGTTCATGTTGATGAAGAACCCGCCGGCCAAGCCCATCAGGAACGCCAAGACCAGCACCTGTCCGAACGTGGTGGTGCGTCCGACGAGGAACGTGATCACGGCGCCGCACATCATCGCCCGCTGGAAGATCGCCCCCTTGTTCTTCATGTCGCCCTTGCGCATCACCACGAATGACGTGATGGCGATGCCCGTCCCCATCAGCGCCAATGGCACTGCTGCCTGACCGGCGTCCTCACCCAGTTCACCTTTCACGTGGGCCTGGATGGTGACCATGATCGCCGGATTGATCGTGAGGCTGGCGGTGAGCAACAGCCCGAACAAGGTCTTCAGGTGCGGGTCGTCGAGCACGTGGCGCACCGCGGTGCGTGTCTCGTCGAGCACCGAGCGGCGCTCGCAAACCTCCTCGTGTGGTGGGACATCGAGACGAAAGAGGAACGCCACGCCCACGAACATCAAGATCGCCTGGAACCAGAACGCTCCCTCGAATCCGAACTGGTCTCCCGCCACCTTGGCGAGAACAGGCCCGAGGATCATCGACAGCGTGATCGCGATCGCGTTCAACGCGATGGCGCTGAAGAGTTGGTCCTTCGCGACGAGTGCCGGAATCATGGCCAAACGCACCGGCGAGCCGACCGCCGAGGCGGCGCCGGCAAGCAGAGTTGCCAGGATGACCCAGGCAAGGTTGATGGCACCACTGCTCACGATGATCGCGGTGGCAGCCATCACCACGCCGCCGACGAGCTGGGTGATGATGAGCATCTTGCGGCGATCCCAGCGGTCGGCCCACGCGCCGGCCTGGAGTACGAGGAACGCCGCGGGCAGACCGAGGGTGAACACCACGAGACCTTGGACGCTCTCGCTGCGCAACAAGCCGTCGAGCACCAGCCAACCGAACACGAACCGTTGGGCGTTGGCGACCAGGAAGAACGAGACGTTGTTGAGCCAGAGGTTCCGGAAGGCTGCGACGGTGAGTGGATTCGCCGGGCGCACTGCGGCGTCGGCGGCATGTTCGGCGGTCGTCATCGAGAGAGCATGGCACCGCGCCGCTGTCGCGTTCGGACCGGACGGATGCCGCCCGACCCGGTCAGCCGGTGCGGTCACCCGGGGGTGGTGATGTCGACCACGAGAGCAGCGTGGTCGCTCGGCCAGACCGCGTACCCGTCGACGTCGACCGGGTCGGCGCCGACGATCTGTGCCGAGATCGGGTTGCCGACGGGTTTTGGTCGCGGCCACGACACCAGCACGTAGTCGATCCGCCGGTTCGGCCACGCGCTGTCGGCCGCATGCGGGTTCTCCCGTCGCCATGTCGCTCCGGGCCCGTCGCCGGTCTGCTCCCAGGCGTCGGAGAACACGATCCCAGCGACACCGACGTCGCGTCCGGTCAGCAGGCGCACCTCGGTGGTATCGGGAACGGCGTTGAGGTCGGCGCCGATGATCACCGGCAGATCGGTCGTCGGCTCGCCCCGCCAGGTCGATGCGAGTTCGAGCAGTCGGCGGCTCTGCACCTGGCGGACCGCCGAGTCGTCGAACCGATGGTCGAGGTGGGTCGACGCGAACGGCCACGGACCCCACGGCGTCGCGACCGTTGCTGCCACGATCCGGCGGTATCCCGGCGTCCCATCGACTCGGGGGAGTGCCTCGTCGGCGAGTGGATCACTCGGCCAACGTGAGAGCACCGCGTTCGTGAAGCCGACGTCATGGCGTCCGACTGGCGTGCTGCTCACCGCGTGGTAGCCCAGCTCGTCGGCGAGGATGTCGGCCATGCCGGTCCCGTCGGCGTGTGCCCACACCTCCTGCAGGCACAACACGTCGGGGTTCGCCGCTCGGATGGTGTCGACGATCGCGTGACGACGCGCTTCCCAGTCGCCGAACCGCCACCACAGGTTCCACGTCATCACGCGCAGCGTCATCACGGTGTTTCGCCGTCAGCCGTAGAGCGGAGGCAAGCGGTCGGCCCACGGTGCCGCCGTCTCGAGTTGTGAGGCCAGCCTCAGCAACAGCGCTTCGTCGTCGATCGGCCCCACGAACTGCACGCCGATCGGGAGATCGTCGGTGCTCCAGTGCAGTGGCAGTGACATCGCCGGCTGGCCGCTCACGTTGAACTGCGCCGTGAACTGCAGGATGCTCGTGAGGCGTTCGGTGCCGTGTTCCGGGTCGCTCAGCCATCCGATCGGCGGGGGCGGTACCGCGATGACCGGGCTGACCAGCACGTCGAGGTCGTCCCACCACGCCCGCAGTCGACGTGACCACGAGTGCACCCAGTTGACCGACGCGATGTAGTCGGCAGCGGGAACCGCCCGACCGATCGAGCCCATGAGCCAGTTGCTGGCCTCGACGTCGCCCTCGGTGATCGGTCGCCCGATCGAGGTGCCCATGTCGGCGAAGTCGACGGCGGTGGCGACCGCCACGATGGTCACGTAGTGCCGGGAGAACCCCGCGTCGAAGAACGCTTCAGGCTGCGCCAGCTCGACGTGGTGGCCGAGCGATTCGAGCAACGCGCCCGCTGCCTCGACGGCGGCGACGCACTCGGGGTCGGTCGTGACGCCGGCATGTGACGATGCGATCCCGACACGGAGCCGACCCGGGTCGACTCCCACCTCGTCGGCGAAGGGTCGCGTCGGTGGCGCAGCGATGTACGGATCGCCGGTGCGGCGACCCGACATCACGTCGAGCATCGCGGCCGTATCGCGAACCGACCGCGACACCACGCCGTCGGTGGTGGCGCCCGCCCATCCCTCGCCGACCTTCGGGCCCTGGGAGATCCGGCCGCGGCTCGGCTTGAGCCCCACGAGGCCGCACTCGCTGGCCGGCACCCGGATCGACCCGCCACCGTCGCTCGCATGGGCCATCGGCACCATGCCAGCAGCCACCGCGGCGGCCGACCCGCCCGAGGATCCACCCGTGGAATGATCGGTGTTCCACGGGTTGCGGCTCGGCCCGAACGCCTCGGGTTCGGTGGTGATCGTGCCGCCCAATTCCGGAGTGTTCGTGCGTCCGAGGGTGATGAACCCCGCACCCCGGATCGCCTCGTACAGGTACGAGTCGTGAGCGGCGCGGACGTCGGCGTCCTTCAGTGCCTGATTGCCCTGGGTGTGCGGCTCGCCGGCCATCTCGCAGCCGAGATCCTTCACGAGGAACGGCACACCACGGAAGGGTCCGTCCGGGAGGTCACCGCTCGCCGCGGCGCGGGCAGCATCGAAGCGCTCGTGGATGACGGCATTGATCGTGGGGTCGAGTCGCTCGACGCGGGCGATCGCCTCGTCGACGAGCTCGGCCGGGGAGGCCTGGCCGGAATGCACGAGTGCGGCGAGTCCGGTCGCATCGGGAAGGAGTGTGGTCATGGCGTGTTCCTCATTCGGTGTGGTCAACCGGTGGAGTCAACCGGTGTGCTCAGTCGGTGTGGACGATCAGGACCGAACGGTCGGCGTGATGTGCGCAGCGACTCGAGACGCTGCCGAGCAGGAACCGTCGGGCTCCATGCATGCCACGACTGCCGATCACGAGGAGGTCGGCGTCGAGGTGGTCGCACAACGACAACAGCGCGTCCGCTGGATCGCCGGCCAACTGATGCGTGGTTGCTTCGACTCCTGCTGAGGTGGCGATCTCGGCGGCGGCTCCCAGCGCCGTTCGGGTGGTCTGCTCGGTCGCCGTGCCCCACTCGACAGTGGCGATGACCATGTCGGGTGCCACCAGCATCGGAATCGACGGTGTTGCCATCGCGATGTGCAGATCTGCGTGGGTCAAGGCTGAAAGCGCGACAGTTCGTTCTACCGCTTTCGCAGCGGTGGCCGAGCCGTCGGTTCCTACCACGATGGTGTCGTACATTTCGCCCCACTTCGGTCGTCGAATCGCTGGGCGCACCGTAGCAATTCGTGGCCCGAGCCGACGATGTCGTCAGTCGAGCAGGATGTCGCGAATGGTCCGCGCCACGAGCGCTGCACCGGTGGCGCTGTTGATGATCGTGTAGTGGTTGAGGCCGGCTGCTTCGATCCACCGGTGCTGCGGGTAGCGCGACCGGACGTCGTCGGTGACGAACGGGGCAGGGCCGCCGAGCATCCCGGACTCGGCGCGGATGATCGTGGTCGGTTGCTGGCGACGGTCGAGCAACGTGCGCACCTGGGCGTCGGCGAGCAGGTCGTGGCCATCGGTTCGCACGGCCGCCTCACGGACGGCGGTGCGGAAGCCTCCGTCGACTTCGATGAGGTCGGCCAGCAGGTTGCGTTCGAGGTCGGGGCTGATGCCGTCGGAGAACGCCGGGTGGCCGGCCCACATCGAGTGATACGACACCCGGTTGGGCCAGACGGTACGGATGCGCTCGATGCCGGGGCCGAGCATCCGGTCGAGCGCTGCGTCGACGTCGCCATCGGCGGCTGCAGCGAGTGGCGCGCCACCGTCGACCAGCACGATGTCGCGCACCGACTGTGGTCGCTGTTCGGCGACCATCTCGACCACGTAGGCGCCCATCGAGTGGCCGACGAGCACCAGCGGGCCCCCGAGTTGCTCGACGATCGACGCGATGTCGGCGGCGTGCTGCGCGATGCCGTACGGCGCCGGTGCGTCGTAGCTGCGGCCGCGACCTCGTAGGTCGACGGCCACGAGATGGGCGGCGCCGGCCAGGTGGTGTGCGACCGGGTCCCACGCCCAGGCGTTGGACGTGATGCCGTGCACGGCAACGACCGTGGGCGCCCCATCGAGTCCGGGCCAGCGCAGCGCGCCGAGTGTTGCTCCGTCGCCTGATTGCCCGTCGCCTGATTGCCCGGCGACGGTGAATTCGATGAACTCGGCTTGCTGCGCCATCAGACGAGATCAGCACTCAGCGTGGTGGCAGAACGCTCTCCGTCGAACTCCATGTCGGGAGCGTACAACCGGGACGCGTGGTGTTGCACCGTGCGTCTCCCCGTGTGGATCATGGTGTCGGATCATGGTGTCGGACACCTCGAGTTGCAGGTCAGCGAGGTTCGCGGGGGAGTCCGAGGACGCGTTCACCCAGGATGTTGCGCATGATGTTCGAGGTACCGCCCATGATGGTGTAGCCCGGCGCGTAGACCAGGCCCTGCGTGACCTGGTCCCACAGCATCGCGTCGGCACCGAACGTGGCCGCGACGAACTCGGCGACGCGTATCTCGTGCTCGGTGCAGAAGCACTTCGTCGCTGCCGAGAAACCTTCCGGTGCCTGGCGTAGGACCTCGCGCGTCACCAGGATCCGACCGATGCGGTAGCCGGTCTCGATGCCGGCGATCTCCTGGCGCACCAGTGGGTCGCCGCGGTCAGCGCGTTCGAGAGCGAGTTCGTACAGCGCTTGATTCGACACGAGTCGGTCGATGCCGCCGCGCTCGTGTTCGAGTTGCCCCATGGTCTGCTTGAACGCGTTGCCCTCGACGCCCACCAGGTTGACGACCGGCACACGCACGTCGGTGAACCACACCTCGCAGAAGTGGCGGTTCGTGGTCATGTCGGTGATCGGACGCACCTCGATGCCGGGCGTGTCCATTGGCACGATGACTTCGCTGATGCCGCGGTGCGGCGGACCATCGGCGTCGGTGCGACAGATCAGGTAGCAGTAGTCGGCGAGTTCCCCGAAGCTGGTCCAGATCTTCTGGCCGTTGACCACGAAGTCGTCGCCGTCGCGAATCGCACTGGTGGTGAGCGATGCGAGGTCGGACCCCGAGTCGGGCTCGGACATGCCGATGCACCAGGTGGTCTCACCCGACAGGATGCCGGGGAGGAACTCGGCCTGCTGGTCGGCGGTGCCGTAGTGGATCAGGGTCGGGCCCATCTGGCGATCGGCGAACCAGATCGCCGCGATGGGGGCGCCGGCGGCGATCAGTTCCTCGCCCACGATCAGGCGATTGATCGCCGGTTGGCCACCGCCGCCGAACTCGGTCGGCCAGGTCATGCCGATCCAGCCGTGTGCCGCCATCTCGGTGGCGAAGTCCTTCGAGAACCCGTTGATCCACGAGTCGTTGTGGCGTCCATAGCGCTCGACCGCTGCGGTGGCGACCTTGCGGGCGTGCTCTCGAAGTGCGATCTGCTCGGGGGTCCAATCGAAGTCCATCGCCGTGGAGGCTAGGGCCTGGCGTGGTCGCGCTCTGTGTGGAGCACCCTGAGAGCGTTGCTACCCTGTATACAAGTTGAAGACAAGTCGAATCGAGCGAGTAGGACACCATGGCCGAACTGACCGAATCCAAGATCATCTACACGTTCACCGACGAGGCTCCGGCGCTGGCCACCTACTCGCTGTTGCCGATCATCGAGGCGTTCGCCGGCGCAGCAGGCGTGGAGTTGGAAACTCGTGACATCTCGCTCGCTGCTCGCATCCTCACGGCGTTCCCCGATCGTCTCACGCCCGAACAGCAGGTGAGCGATGCGCTCGCGGAGTTGGGTGCCCTCGCGCTCACCCCGGGCGCCAACATCATCAAGCTGCCGAATGTCTCCGCTTCGGTCCCACAGATGAAGGCCGCGATCGCCGAACTCCGGACCAAGGGCTACGAGCTGCCCGACTACCCCGACGAACCCTCCAGCCCTGACGAGGTCGAGGTCAAGGCGCGTTACGGCGCCGTACTGGGCTCTGCGGTCAACCCGGTGTTACGCCAAGGCAACTCCGATCGCCGCGCGCCCAAATCTGTCAAGGACTACGCCAAATCGCACCCGCACTCGATGGGTGCGTGGTCGGCCGAATCCAAGACGCACGTGTCCACGATGTGGGGTCACGATTTCTTCTCGAACGAGCAGTCGCGCACCGCAATGGCGGACGGCGCGGTGCGCATCGAGCACGTCGACACCGACGGTTCGATCACGGTGTTGAAGGAGTCGCTGCCCGTGCTGGCCGGCGAGGTCATCGACAACGCGGTGATGGACGTCGTGGCGCTGCGGACATTCATCGCCCTGCAGCTTCGCGATGCCAAGGAGCAGGGCGTGCTCTTCTCTTTGCACCTCAAGGCCACGATGATGAAGGTGTCCGATCCGATCATCTTCGGCCACGCCGTCGAGGTGTTCTTCGCCGACGTGTTCGCCGAGCACGGTGATGCAATCGCTGCCGCCGGTGGCGACCCTCGCAACGGGTGGGCCAGCGTGCTCGCCGCCGTGGCCGAGATGCCCGACGATCAGCGTGTTGCGATCGACGCCGACATCGCTGCGGCGTACGAGAAGGGGCCGGCGCTCGCGATGGTCGACTCCGACCTCGGCATCACCAATCTCCACGTGCCCAGCGATGTCATCGTCGATGCGTCGATGCCCGCCATGATCCGCACCTCGGGCCAGATGTGGAACGCCGATGGCGAGCAGCAGGACACCAAGGCGGTCATCCCCGACAGCAGCTACGCCGGCGTGTACCAGACCATGATCGACGACTGCATCGCCAATGGTGCGTTCGATCCGGCCACGATGGGAACGGTGCCGAACGTCGGGCTGATGGCGCAGAAGGCCGAGGAGTACGGCAGCCACGCCACCACGTTCGAGGTGGAGGCGAATGGCGTGATCCGGGTGGTCGACGTGCGCACGGGCGAGACGATGACGCAACAGGTGGTGCACATCGGTGACATCTTCCGCCGGTGCGAGGTGAAGGACGAGCCGATTCGCGACTGGGTGCGTCTCGCTGTCGAACGGGCCCGTGCGAGCGACACCCCCGCGGTGTTCTGGCTCGACGAGCATCGAGCCCACGACGCTCAGCTCATCACGAAGGTCCGCCAGTACCTCGGCGACCACGACACCACCGACCTCCAGATCGAGATCATGAAGCCGGCCGATGCAACGCAGTTCACGATCGACCGGGCCCGCAAGGGTCTCGACACCATCTCGGTCACCGGCAACGTGCTGCGCGACTACCTCACCGATCTGTTTCCGATCCTCGAACTCGGCACCAGCGCCAAGATGCTGTCGGTCGTGCCGCTGCTCAACGGCGGCGGCTTGTTCGAAACCGGTGCCGGCGGCTCGGCACCCAAGCACGTCCAGCAACTGATCAAGGAGAACTACCTGCGGTGGGATTCGCTCGGTGAGTTCCTGGCGCTCGCCGTCTCGTTCGAGCACCTGGCCGACGTCACCGGCAATGCTCGGGCACGGATCCTGGGAGAAACGCTCGACACGGCAACCGGAGAACTCCTCGAGAACGACAAGTCACCGGCACGCCGCCTCGGCCAGATCGACAATCGCGGCAGCCACTTCTACCTTGCGCTCTACTGGGCGCAGGCCCTGGCGGCGCAGACGAACGACGCCGAACTGGCGGCACGGTTCGCTCCGATCGCGGCCGAGCTGTCGGCGAACGAAGACGCCATCGTGGCCGAACTCCTCGCCGTGCATGGCAAGCCGGCCGACATCGGCGGCTACTACTCGCCGGACCCCGCCAAGGCGGAAGCAGTGATGCGCCCGAGCCAGACCTTCAACGCCGCCATCGACGCCATCTGACCGCGAATCTCGATTGGGAATCTCGATTGGGAATCTCGATTGGGAATCTCGATTGGGAATCTCGATTGGGGTCAGACCCCAATCGAGATAGTTCGCAATCGAGCGGTGATCAGCGGTTGGCGACCGGAACGTAGTCGCGTTCGTCGGGGCCTGCGTACCACTGGCGTGGACGTGAGATCTTCTGGGCCGGATCGTTGAGCAGTTCCTGCCAGTGCGCCAACCAGCCGGACATACGCGGGATGGCGAACAGCACGGTGAACATCTCCGGCGGGAACCCCATGGCCTGGTAGATGAGGCCCGAGTAGAAGTCGACGTTCGGGTACAGCTTGCGGTCGATGAAGTACGGATCGGACAGCGCCGTTTCTTCCAACGCGAGTGCGATGTCGAGCAAGGGGTTCTTGCCGGTCACCTCGAACACGTCGTAGGCGGTGTTCTTGATGATGGTGGCGCGCGGGTCATAATTCTTGTACACGCGGTGCCCGAAGCCCATCAGCCGGCCATTGCCGGCCTTGACCGACTCGACGAACGCCGCGACGTTCTCGATCGAGCCGATTTCGGTGAGCATGCGCACCACGGCTTCGTTGGCCCCACCGTGGAGTGGTCCGTACAGCGCCGCGGAGGCGCCGGCAGCCGACGAGTACGGATCGGCGTGGCTCGAGGCGATCACGCGCATTGCGGTGGTGCCACAGTTCTGTTCGTGGTCGGCGTGGAGGATGAACAGCACCTCCATGGCCCGTTCGAGCACCGGGTCGACCTCGTAGTCGCCGATCTTCCACATCATGTTCAAGAAGTTCGCCGGGTACGACAGGTCGTTGCTCGGAGCATTGAACGGCAGCCCGACCGAGAAGCGGTAACACATCGCCGCGATCGTCGGCGCCTTCGCGATGAGGCGCAGGATCTGGCGGTCGCGTTGTGCCGGATCGTCGATGTCCTTGGCGCCTTCGTAGAACGTGCCGAGCGCGGCGACGGCGGAGGTGAACATGCCCATGGGATGGGCGTCGTAGTGGAATCCGTCGACGAACCGCTTGCGCATGTTCTCGTGGATGAACGTGTGGTGGGTGACGTCGTGAACCCATGCGTCGGCCTGGTCCTTGGTCGGCAGCTCGCCGTTCAAGAGCAGGTAGGCGACTTCGAGGTAGGTCGAGTGCTCGGCCAGTTGTTCGATCGGATACCCGCCGTAGCGCAGGATGCCAGCGTCGCCATCGAGGTAGGTGATCGACGACTTGCACGACGCCGTCGACAGGTACGCAGGGTCATAGCAGTACAGCGACGGATCGAGCTCACGCAACGCCGACGACGAGAACACCCCACCTTCGATCGGGACGGTGACGGTCTTTCCGGTGCGGTCGTCGGTGATGGTGATGGTGTCGGGCACGTGGCTTCCTCTCGTGGCGCGAACTGTGGGGGCAATGTGGCCGGAGGTTCCTCCCCGACCGATCCGAGACGATAGTGCTGAATAGTCGGTCGGCATGCAACCGGGTTCGGGGTGCGACCTTCGGCGGCAGGTCTCAGAGCTCAGAGCGGGCTGTTGCCGTGCTTGCGCCCGCCCAGCGCTTCGCGCTTGTCTTGCAGCGTGTCGAGCGCCGCGGCGATCTCGATGCGGGTGTCTGCGGGGTCGATGACTGCATCGACCAACCCGCGCTCGGCGGCCACATACGGGTTGAGCAGGCGTTCGGTGTAGTCGGCTTCGAACTCGGCGCGTTCCTCCGGCGTGGCCCGACGCTGCAGGATGGCTGCAGCCTGACCGGCGCCCATCACGGCCAGCTCGGCCCACGGCCACGCCAGGCACAGGTCGTTGCCCATGGTCTTGGAGTCCATCACGATGTATGCGCCGCCGTAGCTCTTGCGCAGGATCACACAGACACGCGGCACCGTCGCCCGGGCATAGGCGTACACCAGTTGGGCGCCGTGACGGATCATTCCCCGCCATTCGAGATCTTTGCCCGGGTAGAAACCGGGCGTGTCGACGAGCGTGACGATCGGCAGGTTGAACGCATCGCACAGCGCAACGAATCGGGCAGCCTTCTGTGAGGCCGGGATGTCGAGTGTTCCGGCGAGGACCATCGGCTGGTTGGCGACGATCCCGATGGGGCGTCCGTCGATCGTGGCGAACGCGGTGACGACGTTGGCGGCCCAGCGGTCGCGCAGCTCCAGCATCGAACCCTCGTCGACGATGGCCGCCGCCACTCGGCGAACGTCGTAGCTGCCGGTGGATGTCGGCGGGATCACGTTGCCGGCTTCGGGACATCGGCGATCGACCGGATCGTCGGTGAACACCACGGGAGGCTCGGCGTCGACGTGGTCGGGCAGGTAGGAGAGCAGAGCGGACACCATGTCGACTGCCGCGGCCCGATCGGCGACGACCGCCGTGGCGACACCGGTGTACCTCGCGTGGTGAGCGGCACCACCGAGTTCGTCGACGCTGATCGTGACACCCGTGAACTGCTCGACCATGGTGGGGCCGTTCACGAACGCGTAGCTGCTCTCGGTCATCACGGTCAGATCGGCGATGCCGAGCAGCAACGCCGGCCCCGACACCGCTGGACCCGAGACGATCACGGCGGTGGGAACCACGCCGGAGCAGGCGGTCATCGCGGCGGCCACACGGCCCCATGCGTGCAGCGCCGGCACGCCTTCGTTGATGTCGGCTCCGGACGTCGACAACACGAACACCAGCGGCACGTGTCGACCGAGAGCGGCATGTGCCGCTGCCACCAGTTGCTCGGAGCTGCTGCTGCTGAGCGGGTGCGGGCGGTCGTCGGTGTCGAACTCGGCCCACACGACGTCGCGGCCATCGAGGTCGCGAATCGTGACTCGAACATCGCTCGGAGTGAGCTTCGTGAGCGGGAAGTGGGTCGAGGCGACGCCGTTCATCACGTCGGACAGTACCGCGGTGCGGCGATCGTCATCTGTTGCTTCGGATCGCCGCGGCGTCGGGGTGGATACCGTGCTGCTCTGCGCCGTGGGTGCTGGTGACCGAACGGAGGATCTCGAGCACCGCCATGGTGGGAGCGCTGGCGGCCGGCCGGCGGCGGCGGGCGAATGCCACGACCCGGCGTGGGAGCTCCGGCACGCTGATGCGGTGGAACGACCCCTCGAGCCAGTCGGGGACTGCGGTCGCCGGCACGATCGCCGCGCCGAACCCGGCGAAGGCCAGCGAGGCGAGCAAGCGGACGCCGTCGACTTCGGCCTGCGCGCGCAGGGTGATGCCGGCGTTGGTGGCTGCCCGGTCGAGTACACGGCGCAGTGCAGCACCGGGGGGCGGGAGGAGAAGTGGAACCTCGTCGAGGTCGGCGAGCGGGATGACCTCGCGGTCGGCGAGGGGATGGCCGTCGGCGGCGAGGAGCAGCAGGTCTTCGGCGAACAGGGGCTCGATGACCAACTCCGGATCGTCGACGGGGAGATGCACGATGGCGGCGTTGAGTTGCCCGGTGAGCACGTTGGGTACGAGCGAGGAGGTGGCTCCCTCCTGCACGATGGCCCGCACGTTCGGGTACCGCTCGCTGAGGTCACCGAGGAACCGCGGCATCAACCAGCGCGCCGTGGTGCCGATGACGCCGATCCGGGTCTGGCCGGTCACCTTGGAGTGTCGGCTCGAGACGTCGGCAGCGATGTCGTCGAGTTCGTTCAAGATCCGCCGTGCCCGTTCGACGACCCGGGCGCCGTCTTCGGTGAGGCCGCCCTGGGCCCGATCGACGAGTGTGACCCCGAGTTCCTTCTCCAGCCGTGCGATGTGGCTCGACACGTTCGATTGCACGGTGTACAGCGCTCGGGCCGCAGCCGAGAACGTGCCGTGATCGGCAATCGCCACGAGGGTGGAGAGTTGGCGGACGTCCATCTCCCAGAACGATATCAAGTATCTCTTTGTTCTACTTGCAAGATCGCTTGTTCACATGCATACTTTATGAGTAAGTCGAAGTGAGAACACCCCCCATGTTCCACTCGGAGGAAAGTCCAGTAACCGGTTCCCCCACCGGTGGACTTTCCAGGTTGAGAGACCCGGATCCCCATCCGGGTCTCTCCCATTTTTCGGGCTCCGCCGCCCGAGAGCCGGAAGCGAAATGCTACAGGGTGTCGCCTAGTCTCGGATCGTGACTTCCCCGGGCGCTGCCTTCTTCGACCTCGACCGGACCCTGTTGTCCGGAGCGTCAGGTGAAGTGTTCGCCGGCGCCATGCGCATGGCGGGGTTGACCGGACCGAACCCGGTGCCGGGCGAGCGGCTGTTGTTCGGGCTCTTCAACGCGATCGGCGAAACCCTGCCCTCGATGGTGCTGGCCCGCCAGGCCGTGTCGTTGGCGGCCGGTCGCTCCCGTGCGGACGTGGCCAAGGCGGCCGAGAGCGTCGCCGACGACCTGTGTGCCATGGTGCAGCCCTTCGCCGAGACTGCGTTCGCCGCGCACCGTGAGGCGGGTCGACCGATCGTGTTGGCCACCACCACGCCGTTCGACCTCGTGAAGCCGTTCGCCGACCGCCTCGGTCTCGATGACGTGGTGGCCACGCGCTACGGCATCGCTGCCGACGGCACGTACGACGGCACCCTCGACGGGCCCTTCGTATGGTCGGCGGGCAAGCTCGCAGCCATCACCGAGTGGGCCGATCGCCACCACATCGATCTCGCCGAGAGCTACGCCTACTCCGACAGCGTCTACGACACTCCGATGCTCGCCGCGGTCGGCCACCCGATCGTGGTCAACCCGGACCCCCGCATGGTCCTGGTCGCTGCTGCCCGGCGCTGGCCGACCCTCAATCTCGACGTGTCGCCCGGCGTGCTGAAGATCCCGGTGATCGGCCTCGAACTGCAACAGGTGGCACTGAGATTCGCCCGTCGGTCGGCCTATCCATACGCACGGTTCGACATCTCCGGTGTCGAACACATCCCTTCGAGCGGCGCCGCGATCCTCGTGGGGAACCATCGCAGCTATTTCGACGTGGTCGCGATGTCGTTGGCGATTGCCAAGTCGGGTCGCCCGGCACGTTTCCTCGGCAAGAAGGAAGTGTTCGACGCGCCGATCGTCGGATCGATCGCGGCAGCCATGGGCGGGATCCGAGTCGACCGGGGGACCGGGTCGGACGAACCGCTCGCTGCTGCGGCGGCATCGCTGGAGGGTGGCGAGATGGTGACGATGATGCCCGAAGGCACGATCCCGCGTGGGCCGGCGTTCTTCCAGAAGCCGAAGGGGCGCTGGGGGGCCGCCCGGTTGGCACAGATGACCGGAGCGCCGGTGATCCCCGTCGGTTTGTGGGGCACCGAACGTGTGTGGCCCCGGTCGAGTCGTTTCCCGAACGTGCTCAACCTGACGGATCCACCCACGGTGCAGGTCCGTGTGGGCGAACCCGTCCATCTCATCGGTCGCTCGCTGGAAGCCGACACCAAGCGGATCATGGCTGCGATCGTCGATCTGCTGCCTGGCGATGCGTACCGCAAACGCACCCTGACCGCCGAAGAACTCGCCGCCACGTACCCGCCCGGTTACGCAGGCGACTCCGACCGCAGGTCGACGCGTCGTCCCGGCACCGACTGAGCAATGGGAATGTTTCCTCATCGAGTTTCATCCGGAATCGGCTGGGCACCGTAGATCTGGTACTCCGCTTCGTTGCGGCGTGAACAGAACAATCCCCAGTCCAATTCAACAAAGGAATCTTCACATGCGCAAGTCCTCCACCCGCATCGCTGCTGTCGCGGCGATCACCGGCCTCGTCGTGCTCTCTGCCTGCGGCAGCGACTCGAACGACACCACCAGCGATGCCGTGACCACGGACGCCCCGATGACCGAGACCACCGAAGGTGACATGGCCGAAGACGACATGGCCGAAGACGACATGGCCGAAGACGACATGGCCGAAGACGACATGGCCGAAG
>Ga0105054_10002612_pt1 | contig 28612 bp, 19 predicted proteins | sample BON02_FD_78091 | JGI IMG/M metagenome (GOLD analysis project Ga0105054, IMG submission 78091) | Freshwater microbial communities from Lake Bonney liftoff mats and glacier meltwater in Antarctica - BON-02 (megahit assembly) | ecosystem: Environmental > Aquatic > Freshwater > Ice > Glacier...
ACGCCTGCCTATTGCCTTATTTCATGTGCGTTCCTAGTATGGCCAGACCCTATGAAAACAACGGATTCCAATCCGAGTGAGACGACCCAAGGATCCAGTGCTATGCCTACTCCCGCTGCCACCGACCCCAACACTTCTGCCGGTATGCCTGATGTGCAAGGCTCCCCGGATGATCGCAACGTCGCCATCGACCGCGTCGGCGTCAAAAACATCCGCTATCCGATCACCCTCAAGTGCCCTGCCACCGGCGGCGTGCAGCATACCGTGGCCCGGGTGAACATGTTCGTCGGCTTGCCTCACTACCAAAAGGGCACGCACATGTCGCGCTTTCTGGAAGTGCTCAACAAGCATCACGGGCAGTTGCGATCGGATCAGATGATGGATGTCTGCCGGGATATGCAAAAGCGACTCGAAGCCAAGGATGCGCACCTGGAACTGAACTTCCCCTATTTCATTCACAAGAAGGCCCCGGTCACCAAATCCGAAGGCATGATCGATATCGAAGTCACCTTCGAAGCCACCTGCGAAGGCGATGCCGCTAACGATCAGTTCATCATGGGGCTGAAGATTCCAGCGACGAGTCTGTGCCCCTGCTCCAAGGAAATCTCCGCTTACGGCGCGCACAATCAGCGCTGCGAGATGGAGGTGCAGGTGCAGTTTTATCCCGGCAAATACATGTGGATCGAAGACCTGTTCAACCTCGTCGAGAAATGCGCCAGCGCTCCGGTCTATGCGGTGCTCAAACGGCCAGATGAAAAATTCGTCACCGAGCAAGCATACGACAATCCGAAATTCGTCGAGGATATCGTGCGCGATCTGGCGCTGGCGCTGAACACTGAAAAGCGCATCGCCTGGTACAAGGTGACCAGTGAGAATTTTGAATCCATCCACAACCACAACGCCTACGCCCTGATCGAGCGCGACAAGCGCAAGGGCTAAAACAAGCTGCAACGGAGCTGTTGTCAACTTAAAACGCTTGCGCCTTCGCACGATGGAACTGAATCTCTACACCCGCGAAGGCTGTCACCTGTGTCATCGCCTGGAGCAGCTACTTGCGCCTTGGATTGAGCAAGGCGCGATTGCGATTAAGCACCGCGACATTGAAACGAATGATGCGTGGTACGAAATGTACTGGTCGCGCATTCCGGTGTTGACGCAAGCAGATCACGTCATACTCGAAGGCAAACCCGAAGAGGTGCAGGTGCGCGAGGCGATGAATGCGCTTGTCGCATAGAAAACAGAACGCATCCGAGCCGCTTGGCGTAAGCCTGCGGTGTCTTGAATCCGCCATGTATCGCAGACTCCGCAGGCTTACGCCTTGCGGCTCGGACAAGGCCATCCGCTACGATGTCATCGTCATGACATCAATCACATCAACCACCTCCACCATGCGTTCGATTGTTCGCATCACCGGAACGCAGTCGCAGCACACCGACGATCAGCTTGCCATTGAAGAGCCACTGGAAATTCGCATCGGCGCAGAGCCACTGGCCATCACCATGCGCACACCGGGCCACGATGCGGAACTGGCGGCAGGGTTCTGTCTGACTGAGGGGATCATTGACCATGCGGACGACATTGAATCGATCGAGCCTTGCCGGGTGGCGGAGTATGGCAATGTCGTCACTGTCACGCTGACCGATGAAGCGATGGCGGCGCGCAAGGAGCAAATCGACAGCACCCGCCGCGAGCTTTATATGTCCAGTTCCTGCGGCATCTGCGGCAAGCAGTCCATCGATCGCATTCAGCGCAAGCTCACGCCCATCACATCTGCGCTCATCATCACGCCCGCGCTGCTCGCTGCCTTGCCTCAGCGCATGCGCCAAGCACAGCCCACCTTCGACACCACCGGCGGCCTGCACGCCTGCGCTCTTTTCACAAGCGACGGCGAGCTTCGCATCCTTCGCGAAGATGTCGGCCGGCACAACGCCATGGACAAACTCATCGGCTCCGCCCTGCTCACTGCCCTGTTGCCTTTGAGTCAGTCGATCCTGCTCGTCAGCGGCCGTGCCAGTTTTGAACTGATTCAAAAAGCCGCCGTCGCCGGTGTGCCCATCCTCGCAGCAGTCGGCGCTCCCAGCAGTCTTGCGGTGGACCTGGCACAAGAAGCAGGCATGACGCTCATCGGGTTCCTGCGCGAGGAGCGCATGAATATCTACACGCAAGCGCAGCGTGTGAAAGCCTGAGCTATTCAATCATCTCGATTTAATTTCAGCCTTTGATCACACCATCGCGCACTGCCATTCGCTTGGCCAGTTCTGCACCGCTGCTGAGGCCGCCTTCCATGTAGCCGACGAATTTGAAGCAGGTGTGTTCGCCTGCAAAGTGCATCTTGCCTCGGCCGTCGCGCAGCGTTTTTCCTGCGCTCATGACCTGACCGGGTGCCGGGAATGAGTACCCGCCCAAGGTCCAAGGATCGCCGGGCCAATCCATCATCATGGTGGTGATGAGCTGTTCGCTGTAGCCGGGGTAGCGAGCTTCGAGGGTCTTGCGGTAGTGATCGTTCAAGGCATCCTTCGACTTGTGTGAGCGATCTGATTTCGCCACATCACCGCCGGAGAATGCGACCAGTGCTGCACCGCTATCGCCAGGCTGATTGTCCGTTGCTTCCCAGGTCTGACTGATCGCGCCATCGGTCAGGCTGTCAGGTGACTGGCCTTTTTCTTTCCAGAAGCGCGACTTGAGAGCGGACAGATGTTTCACTGCAATGCCCATCTGCGGCTTGATCGCATCAGGCAGCGCGGGGTCGATGGTGATCTTGCTCCAGACCGAAGGCGGCACCGCGAGCACGACTTCATCAGCCAGTATCTGCGTGCCATCGGAGCAGGTAATGGTCACGCCAGTGGCCGATTCTTTGATGCTTGTCGCGGCGCGTTTGAGTCGAATATTTTGCATGCCGATGGCGCTGGCGAGTTTCGTCGCAAGTTGCTGATTGCCACCGTTGCAGCGATAGACTTCGCTCTCGGTCCAGTAGGCTTCGCCGCCGCCGCCTTTGATGGAAGCGAGCATGGCGAGCGTACTTTGCTGTTCCAGTTCGACTGCGTTGTCAGAGGCGAGCTGGGCCTTGAGCGCGACGCGGGTGATGTCGGAAACTTCCAGCTTTCTCCACCAGTCGCTGAGCGGCGTGGCATCAATGACCGGACCTTCGGGAGAGAGCCAAGGCTGATCGGCATCGATCGGCTCAGCGAGTTTGTTAAGCGTGGCGAAGGCGGCGTCCATTTCTTCCCACATCGCCTCGGCTTGCTTTTCATCGAGCGACTTACCGCCAAGAATAATGGGCATTTCCAGCGTTTCATCTTCGGTGACATCGATGAACTCGAGGCCGAACTTTTCCTTGTACGCCACCCACATCGGATGATTGGAGCCGATGAGTTCGCCGCCCAGTTCCACATTTTTGCCAGGGACCAAAGACTGGGAACTGAAGACGCGCCCGCCAACGCGCGAGCGCGGATCAACGAGGGTCACGCGATAGCCAGCCGACATGAGTTCATACCCACAGGCCAATCCGGCAAAGCCAGCGCCGATGATCGCAATATGTTTCGCATCGGCAGCAGGCTTGAACTGCCCGCCCTGATCGGTCGAGCAACCCGCCAAATCGGAAAGCAACAGGCCCGAGGTTGCGGCGAGAGACGCCTTGAGAAAGCCACGGCGAGTCACCGCGTTAGCAGAGTGACCAAACCGACGGGACAGACGTGCAAAAACTGATCGTGCCATAGGAAACCCCTTGATGATGGTGGACGGAAAATGAGCGGCCAGTTTAACACATCGACCTCAAGCCGTCGCATCTCGATATTCTTCGGATGGGCCCAGCAACTCGGGCGGTATGTCGTGTGTGGCACTGGCAGGCCGCTGCTTACCGGGGGTGAGCGGTTTGCCAGTGGAGGCTTATACAACGATCAGCGTTCTGTAATTCGCCACTGGCAAACCGTCCAGAGCGACGGCCTGCCAGTGTCACACGTGCCCGAAAACCTTACCGCACCACAATCGCCCGACTGACACGCATCGCACTCGGATGCTATCATTCTCCCTCTTTCGACCGGCCTCGTGACCGGCTCATTCAACTACGATCCTACTCGCTACGAAAGTCCGTCCGATGCAGCCACGCACTCATTCCTGCGGCGCCCTGCGCGCCTCTGACATCAACAACACCATCACGCTCGCCGGCTGGGTCAACAGCTACCGCGATCACGGCGGCGTCATCTTCATCGACCTGCGCGATCGGGCCGGCCTGACTCAGCTTGTCTTCCATCCTGAAAACAAAGCGGCGCACGATCTGGCTGACAAATTCCGCGCTGAAGATGTCATCACCGTCACCGGCAAGTGCATCTCACGCGGCAAGGACCCCAAGACCGGCAAAGACCTCACCAATACGAAACTCCCCACCGGCGAAGTCGAAATCGATGTGACCTACGCGGAGGTGCTGTCGAAGTCGGACACGCCGCCGTTCACGCCTGATGATGCGCCCAAGGTCAACGAAGAGACGAGGCTGCAATATCGCTACATCGATCTGCGCACGCCGAGACTACAGAAGATCATGCGCACGCGCCATCGCGTGGCGAAGCTGATGCGCGATTATTTTGATGCGAATGATTTTATTGAGGTGGAGACGCCGTTTCTTTGTAAATCAACGCCGGAGGGTGCGCGAGATTTCCTTGTGCCTTCGCGTTTGCAGCCGGGCAGTTTTTACGCGCTGCCGCAAAGTCCTCAGCTTTTCAAGCAGATTCTGATGGTCTCAGGCATGGAGCGCTATGTGCAGATCGTGCGCTGCTTCCGCGATGAAGACCCGCGCTCCGATCGCCAGGCAGAATTCACGCAGCTTGATTTGGAGATGAGCTTCGTCGATCAGGAAGATGTGCTGAGCATGGTCGAAGGACTCATGCAGAAGATCTGGAAGGAAGTTCTGAACATCGACATTCCCAGCCCGCTGCCTCGCATGAGCTACAAGGAATGCATGGAACGCTTCGGCTCAGATCGCCCTGACCTGCGCTTTGGCATGGAGCTGATCGATATCGCAGACCTCGCGGGCAAGACCGAGTTCGGCGTGTTCAAAGATGCACTGGCCAAAGGCGGCAACGTGAAGTGCATCGTCGTGCCTGGCGGCGGCGCCATGACTCGCAAAGAAACCGATGGCCTCGCTGAGTGGAGCAAAGGCTTTGGCGCGAAGGGCCTGGCGGTGACGAAGGTCATCGCGGGCGGTATCTTCGAAACCGGCATCGCCAAGTTCATCGCACCGATCGCAGCGGAACTGATTGCCAAGACCGGCGCGAAGGAAGGCGACCTCATCTGCTTCGCCGCAGACACCTCCAAGATCGTCCACCGCGTCCTCGGCGAACTGCGCATCAAACTCGCCAAGGATCGCAACATGATCAAAGATGGCGATTGGCAGTGGCTCTGGGTCGTCGATTTTCCTGCCTTCGAATGGAACGCAGATGAGAAGCGATGGGACTCGCTGCACCATCCTTTTACCGCCCCGCGCGATGAAGATGTCGCCAAGCTCGAAACCGACCCCGGCGCTGTCATCGCCAAGGCGTACGACATCGTCTGCAACGGCTCGGAACTGGGCGGCGGCTCCATCCGTATCCACCGCAGCGATGTGCAAAATAAAGTCTTCAATCTCCTGGGCATCGACAACGAAGCAGCCCGCACGAAGTTCGGCTTCCTCCTCGACGCTCTGCGCTTTGGCGCGCCACCACACGGCGGCCTCGCGCTGGGCCTGGACCGCATCATCATGCACCTGTGCAACACCACCAACATCCGCGATGTGATTGCCTTCCCCAAAACACAGACCGGCATGGACGTGATGACCGCCGCCCCGTCGGAAGTCGATCTCAAACAACTCACCGAACTGAGCCTGCGCGTGCAGACGCATCAGAAGCCTGAGAAGGCGGTGTGAACGCAAGTGAGTTGTAGTCGGACGATTCGGCTGTTCCCACGCGTTCACGTCTAGCCGCGGAGCATAGGCTTTGCGCCGCTCCGCGCTGGCCGTCGCCAAGCCTTTGGCCAGCGGCTAAACGGGGCATTGTGAAAATCAAACGATCAACCAAACCGTCCTTCAACTGAATCTACGAATTATGCCTTCCCCCACCATCGTCATCATCGGCGCGGGCTTTGCCGGTATTCAAGCAGCCAAGGGTTTACGCCGCGCTGATGCGAATATCGCGCTCATTGATCGCCACAATTATCACCTCTTTCAACCGCTGCTTTATCAAGTCGCGACGGCGGGACTCAGCCCGGCCGATATTGCGTTTCCCATTCGTCGAATCTTTCGCTCGCAGAAAAACGTCTCCGTCGCTATGGGCGAAGTGGCGCGTGTGGACCTGGCGCAGAATCGCGTCCACTTCAATGGCGATGAAAGTCTGGGCTATGACTATCTCGTCATCGCTGCTGGTGCGACGCACTCCTACTTCGGCAAGGATCACTGGCAGCCGTTTGCGCCGGGGCTTAAGACGATTGATGATGCGACGGAGATTCGCAAGCGTGTGCTGATCGCTTTTGAAGAGGCTGAGTATGAAGCCGATGAAGCGAGCAGACGCGCGAAGCTCACCTTCGTCGTCGTTGGTGGCGGGCCTACGGGTGTGGAGATGGCTGGGGCCTTGCGGGAGATCGCGGCACAGGAAATTCAGAAAGATTTTCGCCACATCGATACAACGACCTCGCGCATCATGCTCCTGCAAAGCGGTGATCGCCTGCTACCGAGCATGCACGAATCGCTCTCTGCACAAGCCAAGCATGATCTGGAAAAAATGGGCGTCATTGTGCGCCTGAACTCGCGCGTCACCGATGTCGATGCCACCGGCCTCTGGATCGGCGAAGAGCGGCTCGATTGCCAGAACATGATCTGGGCAGCCGGCGTGCAAGGCGCACCAGTCAATCACACACTGGGTGTGGAACTGGATCGCAGCGGCCGGGTGCAGGTGATGCCCGACCTGAGCGTGCCCGGCTTCCCCAATGCTTTTGTCGTCGGCGATGCGGCGAGCGTGATGAACATCAAGACACAGCAGCCCGTGCCCGGCCAGGCCCCAGCCGCGATGCAGATGGGCCGGTATGTAGCGAAGATTATTTCAACAGAACTCAGTGCGAGAATCGATGCCCCGCCGCGGCCACCCTTTGAGTACAAAGACAAAGGCTCGCTTGCCACCATCGGCACCGCCCGCGCGGTGGCCGACATCAAAGGCTGGCGTTTCACCGGGTTCATCGCCTGGCTCTTCTGGTGCTTCATTCACGTGAGCTTCCTCATCAGTTTCCGCAGCAAGCTCTTCGTGATGTTCGGCTGGTTCTACGATTACATCTTCAACTCCCGCGAAGCTCGCTTGATCACCGGCAAAACAGACTTCAAAGTCCACACGCCACGCCTGCCTGAGCGGTGAAGCAAAAGCGACGGCACCCCCTCACTCATCAACCCACGCCAAGGCGTTATCATGTGCGATTCCCCATTGAACCGCACCGCCACTGGCTTGGCGTTCTACTCTTTCAGGATTCTGTTTCATGACCAAACGCACTTACATTCGTGACCTTCAGCCCGCTCAATGGGTCGAAGGTGTTTTCGCCATCTACAACTGTCAGCTTGGCAAAACAAAATCAGAGAAGCCTTACATCAAATGTCTGCTCGCGGACAAAACCGGCAAGACGCCGGGGCGCATGTGGAACGCCACCGAAGAACTTTTCAGCATCCTTCCCACCGATGGCTTTGTGCGCATCGAAGGACAGACGCAGCCTTATCAAGGCGAGATGCAGATCATCATTCAGCAGATGAATGTCGCCACGCCCACGGCTGCGGAGATGAGCGAGCTTCTGCCGTGTACGCCGTATGACATGGAAGAGATGTTTGCCGAGGTGCAGCAGATCATGGGCACGCTCAAGTACAAGGGCATTGCCGGCCTGGCGAAGATGTATCTCGATGATGCAGAGCTCATGAATAGATTCAAGATTGCACCTGCTGCGATGAGCCTGCATCACGCGTATCTGGGCGGGCTGCTTGAGCACACGCTGCAACTATTGCGACTGGCGGAAAAGACGCTGCCGCTTTATCCGCTGATCAACCGCGACATCGTGCTCATGGGCCTGTTCCTGCACGACCTTGGCAAGTGCGATGAACTGACCTGGGAGAACGGATTTAATTACAGCGACGATGGCCAACTCATCGGCCACGTGGCGCGCGGAGCGATATGGCTTCAGCGCCGCGCGGAAGATTGTGCGCTATTGGGCGAGCCGATTTCAGAGCCGATCCTGCGCGTGCTGCTGCACATCATTCTGTCGCATCACGGCCAGCCCGAGTTCGGCGCACTGAAAATTCCCTCGACGCCTGAAGCGATCATGGTCAGCCATCTGGACAATCTGGATGCGAAGATGCACATGGCTCTTTCCGCAGCGCGCGGCGAATCGACCAAGAGCGACAAAGTGGGCGGCAACTTCACCGAGAAAATCTGGGCCTTGAATACCCGCCTGTACCGCCCTGATCCGACGACGTTGGATGAATGAATTCCGCGCCCGACTCACGCTTTTTTCATCCTCAGTTTTTGCATCCTTTACTGCACCTGATTACACTTGCCGATTCCCCAAAAACCGGCGATGCCGGTGCCTATTGTGAGTGAAACTCCCGCCATGCAAGATGCCATTAACAAAGCAGCCGCGCTCGTCGAAGCACACAAATACATTCGCCAGTTCGAGGGCAAGACGATCGTCGTGAAAGTCGGCGGATCGATTATGGATGAGCCTGAAACGCTCGCCAGCCTCGTGCAGGATGTCTGCTTCATGGATGCTGTGGGCATGCGGCCGATCATCGTGCACGGCGGCGGCAAAGGCATCACCGAAGCGATGAAGAAGGCGGGATTGGAAGCTCAGTTTGTGCAAGGCCGTCGCTATACCGATGAGCGCACGCTTGCCATTGCCGAGCATGTGCTGGTCAACGACATCAACAAAGACATCGTCAAACAGATCAACGCGCTGGAGCACAAGGGCATGGGCCTGCACAGCCTTGCAAGTTGCGTCGTGTTCGCCAAGAAGATGTTCCTCGATGTGCCCGGCGAAAACGGCAGCCCTTCGCGGCGCGTCGATGTCGGGTTCGTCGGCGAATGCGAACGCATCAACGCAGAACTGCTCAAGGCACTCGTCGAGGCGGAATATATTCCCGTCATCGCGCCCATTGCACGCGATGCTTCGGGCAGCAAACTCAATGTCAACGCTGACAGCGTGGCGGGTTTCGTTGCTGCGGCGCTCAAGGCTGAGAAGTTGATCCTCGTCTCCGATACGCACGGCATCCGCACCAGCGCAGATGCGAGCAGCCTGGCGACGCATGTGACCAAAGCGCAGATTGAAGAGCTGGTGAGGACCGGCATCATCTCCGCGGGCATGCTCCCTAAAGTCGAAGCCGCCATCATCGCGCTGGAATCCGGCGTGAACAAGGTGCACATCATCGACGGCCGCATCCCTCACTCGCTGCTGCTGGAGGTTTACACCGCCAGCGGCGTCGGTACGGAAATTGTTCTCTGATTTTGACGGGTGTCGGGTATCGGGTTTCGGGTGTTGCAAATCACTTGATCCCGTTCATGTATTTCTCAATCCGACACCCGAAACCCTGCACCCGAAACCCGAGGCCTCCATGCCTGTTCAACATTTCATCACCGTGGCGGAGACGCCGGTCGATACGCTCATGCGGATCTTCGATGTGGCCTACAAACTTCGAGCCGAGCGCGAAGCGGGCAAGCGCAACGCGCCGATGCTTGCGGGCAAGACCCTGGCGATGATCTTCGAGAAGCCTTCGCTGCGCACCAACGTCAGCTTTCAGCAGGCGATGATCGAACTGGGCGGCCACTCCATCGTCATGGTCAGTGAACAGGTGGGCCTGGGCAAACGCGAAAGCCCCGCTGATGTCGCGCAGGTTCTCTCGGGCATGGTGCATGGCATCATGGCGCGAGTTTTTGAACATCAAAAACTTGTCGATTTAGCTGCAGTCAGCACCATTCCCGTCATCAACGCCCTCTCCGATTTTTCGCATCCCTGTCAGGCGCTGGCTGACGCGATGGCGATGATGGATGAGTTTGGTAGAGACCTCAAAGGCCGCACGCTGGCTTACGTGGGCGATGGAAACAACGTCGCTCACTCGCTGGCAGTCATGTGCGGCAGACTCGGCATGAACTTCATTCTCGCCTCGCCGCCGGGCTACGAAATCACCCAGGAAGTCACCGATACGATCATGTCCTACTGCCCCGACCTCAACATGCAGGTGATGTCCGATCCGATGGATGCGGTGCGCTATGCCGATGCGATCTACGCCGACACTTGGGTTTCCATGGGCCAGGAAACTGAAGCTGCTATTCGCAAAGCTGCGTTTGAAAGTTTTCAGATCAACGACAAACTCGTCGCTGCCGCGCCCAAGCACTGCATCGTGCTGCACTGCCTGCCGGCCTATCGCAACATTGAAATCACCGACAGCGTGATCGATGGCCCGCGTAGCCGTGTGTTCCCGCAGGCGCACAATCGACTGCATGCACAGAAGGGCCTGCTCGCGGTGCTGATGGGCGGCGCTTGAATTCTTTCGCCGCTTGCGGCGTAGCGACGTCAGCGCGGTGATCATCCATCAAGGCTTCACTTTTCTGACGCGGTGATTGTTCGAGTCGCCGATATAGACCACGCCCTTGTCATCGACGCAGACGCCGTGCGGCCGATCGAGCTTCGCCTGTGTGGCCAGCCCGCCGTCACCGCCGTAGCCGCGCGCTTTGGGGCCGGTACCTGCGATGGTGGTGATGATGTTGGTCTTGCCATCGATCTTGCGAATCGTCTGATTCTCGGTATCGACGATATAGATGTTGCCGGCTTTGTCCACCGTGACACCTTTGGGTCCGTTGAATGTGGCGGCCTTCGCAAGTTGACCATCGCCGGAAAAGCCTGATTTCCCAGTGCCAGCCAGATGCTTGAGGCGACCATCGCTCAGACTCATCGACCAGAGCGAATGCCCTTCGCGCAGAGCGATCCACATCGTGTCACCTTCGATGAACAAAGCGCGAGGCCCGATCATCGGCTTGCCCGCAGCGATCGCGCCATCAGTGGGCGGCTTCTTCTCACCGTTGCCCGCAACCGTTTCAATGAGGCCGGTCTTTAGATTCACCCGGCGAATGCGATGGTTGCTGATGTCCGCAATATAAAGATGGCTTCGCTTCTCATCGAGCGCGATCGAGTGCGGCTGATCCAACTGTGCTTTGATGGCCGGGCCGCCGTCGCCGGTGAAGCCTTTGGTGCCGGTGCCTGCGATGGTGGAGATGATGCCTGTACGTGCATCGATTTTGCGAACGAGGTGATTGAGCCGTTCGACGAAATAGATATTGCCTTGCTGATCGAAACGGATTTCGTAAGGCTCGTTGAGCTGCGCTTTAGTAGCGAGGCCCCCATCGCCGCTGTATCCCTTGGTGCGATTGCCTGCGATGGTGGTGATGATTCCTGTGGCACGATCCTGCCGAAGAATGACGTGATTCTGCGTCTCGCAAATGTAGAGCGCGCCATCAGGGCCGATCTCGACGCCAAAGGGTTGGCCGACGTTTTCGGGCTTGCCGTCGCCTGCGATGCTTTCAATGTTCTGCGCTTCGCTGGTGTTGCACATAATGAACACGAGCAGCGCGGCGCACAGCGCAAAGGCACGTTTTTGTCGAGTCATCATCGGAACCTCTCTCATCAATTGCAGTTTTACCTGCTATCCATCGCGTCCAGCTTCACCATCACCGTCGCGGGCTTGCCATCTTTTTCACGCAGGATGCTTAGCTTCAGTTCATCGCCTGCACGCCTGGCGCGAAGCAGTTTTATAAACTCATCGCGCAGGTACACAGGCTTGTCGTCAACGGCGATGATGACATCGTTTTCCTTCAGCCCTGCTTTACCGGCAGGGCCATCCGCTTCGGGCACACGCACCACAAGTCCCTGCGTTTTCGCCGGGAATTTCTTGAGCATGTCCCAGGGCTGCTCCCACAGTTCTTCGACCGCAGCTCCCAGTGTCACGGTTTCAACATCGGCCTTGGTGTTGATGAGGAACTGAATGAACTGAACCGGAATGACAAAGGCGATGCCGACGGATGCATTCTGATCGCGCATCATGCCGGACTGAAGGCCGACAATTTCGCCGCGGCTGTTGAACCACGGCCCGCCTGATGTGCCGCGTGGCGAAGAGCCAGCCACGTGAATGGTTTCGATGTAGTTGCGCAGATTGGGAAGATATTCGAAAGTGGTACCAGTGCGTGCGACGCGACCTTCGAGCAGCACACTGTGCCGATAGATCGGCGCACCCATCAGATAGACATCGCTCAGAGCCGGTGGCATAGCAGCGGCCATCGGAGCAAAGGCATAACCACCCTCGCGCTGCGGCAACTGAAGCAGCGCCAGATCGTGTCCACGATCCAGCGCGATAAGCTTCGCTTCAAGTCGGCCATAGTTCTGCGTGAGCACTTCGATACGACGATCTTCGCCGCTGACCACATGAGCAGCGGTGAAGACGTGGCCCTGTGCGTCGGCGATCCAGCCGGTGCCGTTGAGATGATCATTGACCAGAATCTCCACCGTCACTGCTTTGACGCGATCGTAAAGCGAAAGCTGCGGCGCGCTCATCGGCGGAGCGGCAGGACGATCGGCGATTGCCGCCCACGTCAACCAGAATGCACAGAGAAGACACAGCGGAACAATCACGCGCAAGGCGCTGCGCTGATTCGAAAGCGGTCGAGATGTTTGCATCATGATTCGGCTCCTGGGGAATGTTGATCAGACTCAATCATCTTACGCATTCACCGGCTGCGAAGAACCACACCCGCAGCATGTCCTGCAAATCCTGCGGCAAAAACAGCCTGTGTACGAATCGCCTGCTTCACCGGCTGCGCATGAATCTGCGCGGAAACCGGGCGATTAAGCCACGGCATCGGCGGCCGCCGCTGCGTGCGCGCACACAGACACGCAATCACCGTGGAGATCAGCCCCGAGCAGCCCAGCGTGTGGCCCAGCGCGCCTTTGTGAGCGTAGAAGTCGGCGGCCTTGCTCGTGAGTGATTCTGTGATCGCTTCAAATTCCAGTTGATCATGTTGCTCTGTGCCGGTGGCGTGCGGATGAATGAGATCAATGTCGCGATGCCCCAGCAGTTGCTGTGATATATGACGCAAGGCGGGCATTGATGTGCATGGCCGTATCAGATCAAACGCATCGCACGCTTCGGAGGAATCGAGCAGTTCCACCGCATGCGACGGCGTATGCCAGTGATCATCATCCACACGTTCGAGCACAAGAGCAGCGCCAGCCTGCGCGATCATGAAGCCTTGCGCACCTTCATCAAGCGGAAGGCCACGGTAGTTCTGCGCTGTAAGCGGCGCGAGTACGCCTAGGCGGTGGTAGCCACACACGAATGCGGGAAGCAGCGCTGCATCAGCGGTGATGATGAGCATGCGGCGCGGCCCACTTGCAGAACTTTGCGAGCCATCATTCTGTTCGTAAAGCAGCGCGAGCCTTGCACGGTGGAGAGCGATCAGACTCGATGCACACGCGGCCACCAGATGCATGACATTTCCAAGATGCAATCGGCGTCGCAGATGATGCGTGAGATATCCGTGTGGCCCCAGTGTGACGGCCAGATGGGCATCACTGCTGCGATGATGCGGCTGCGGTTGATGCAGTCGCTGTGCTGTTACGACCGAGGCATGCCGATCGGCAGCATCGGTGAGCGCATGCACCGCGCCCTTGCTCGTCGCCACCACGCAAGAGAGATCGCCTACTTCCTCATCACGAACACCCGCCATCGTCAGCGCTTCGCGCGCTGCTCGCTCAGCTAATTCCACTGAAGGATCACAAGGCGAATGCTGCGCGAAGCTCACACCGCCGACGGCCCGTACCAGATCGATGGAAGAAATATCCTCAGGCAATTCACTGACGCGATCGGCAATCGTGCGACCCGCCAGCAGCGCAGCGAACGTCTCCCACGCACTGTGTCCCAGCGGTGTGACCAGGCCAAAGCCCGTGATGAAGATGCGCGATGGCAAGGTGTAGGACTCCGCTGATCGCTCCATGTTCTCCACTGCGCATTGACGTATGTGCGCATGTGGCTGGAGGGGTGCAGAGTCTAACTTGATTTGAGCGGATGAGGAGAAATCAAGAGCCGCGACTCAACGAGTCGCGCACGTCCACGACCTGATGGAGTCGAAATCGTGGTTAACGCCGATGGCCACAGCACAGACGCTATACCCGACGACACAAGGCGCGATCAACTGGCCAACGATCTCGTCAGCGTCCGCGACTCGTTGAGTCGCGGCTCACCAATCAAATAATCTGCGAGATTGGCTCAGCGCCTTCGACGCCCACGAGCGACTGATTCAGGCCGCCGTAGAAATAGCTCAAGCGATTGGGATCCAACCCCAGTTGATTGAGGACGGTGGCGTGCAGGTTCTTGACGTGGAAGCGATTTTCCACAGCACTGCCGCCCAGTTCATCAGTCGCGCCGACGCTGACGCCCGGCTTGATGCCGCCGCCAGCCATCCACATGGTGAAGCCGTAGCTGTTGTGATCGCGACCGGTGCCCTTGGCGTATTCAGCGGTGGGTTGACGGCCGAACTCGCCGCCCCAGACGATGAGCGTGGAATCGAGCAGGCCGCGCTGTTTCAGATCCTTGATCAGCCCGGCGATCGGCTTATCCGTGTTGCCCGCGTGGTACGTGTGATTCTTTTTCATGTCGCCATGTGCATCCCAGTTGTCATCGTTGTGCCCGCCGCCTGAGTAGATCTGGATAAAGCGAACGCCGCGTTCTACGAGGCGACGAGCGAGCAGACACTTCTTGCCAAAGTCCTGCGTGCGCGTTTCATCGAGGCCATACATTTCCTTGATGTGCTCAGGTTCTTTGGCGAGATCGACTGCTTCGGGCGCGTGCTTCTGCATGTTGAAGGCCAACTCGAAACTTGCGATGCGAGCTGCGAGATTGCTGTTGCTGGCGCGGGCGAGTTGATGCTCGCCATTGAGCGCGTTGAGATTGTCGATGATGCGGCGCTGAGCGGAATCGGTCATGCCTGTTGGCGGCGAGAGATCGAGAATCGGATCGCCTGTGGAACGAAGCTGCACACCTTGATACGAGGCGGGCATGTAGCCGCTCGACCAGTTCTTCGCGCCGCTGATGGGGCCACCTTTGGGGTCGAGCATGACGACGAAGCCGGGCAGATTTTCGTTGACCGAACCTAGGCCGTAGTTGACCCACGAGCCCATGCAAGGCGAGCCCGAGAGGACGCGGCCGCTGTTCATCATGAGCATCGCTGAGCCATGAATCGGCGAGTCGGCGTACATGGAATGAAGGAAGGCCATGTCATCGACACAGGTGCCCAGATTGGGGAAGAGGTCGCTGACCATCTTGCCGCACTTGCCGTACTGCTTGAACACCCACTGCGGTCCGACGACGCGGCCCTGGCTTTTCTTGCCGCCTCTGCCGAAGGTTTTCACATCGATGGTCTTGCCGTCGAGCGGATAAAGCTTGGGCTTGTAATCGAAGGTATCGACCTGGCTGGGGCCGCCGTACATGAAGAGAAAGATGACAGACTTGGCTTTGCCTTTGAAGTGGCCATCTTTGGGAGACAGTGGATTTTTGTAGGGCGTCACGCCGTCGGCTGCGACGGCCTGCTGCGCGAGAAACTTCTGATCCAGCATGCCCGCCATGGCGAGACCGGTGAAGCCAGCGCCAGTTTCCCAGAGGAACTCACGGCGAGTGCGGCGGCAAAATTGAGACTGCGATTGATCGTGAGACATTATAAAACTCCTGGGGAACATCAATGTTTAGCCGCAGAGCAAAGGCTCTGCGCCGCTCCGCGTGGCCGTCGCAAAGTCTTGGGCTCACGGCTAAACGAATCATCAATCGAGATACACAAACTCATTGAGATTGATCAGCACGAGGCACACATAATCCATCGCCTTGTCAGCGGCGATGCCATCCTTGTTTATCAGGTCGTTGTACAGCGACACACATCGCGCCACTTCGCCATTCGTTGGCACACGGCCGGTAACCAGACGCAAGCCCAGCTTCATCTGATCTTCGATTTTTTCGCCGGCTTCGGCTTTCAATCGCTGCGAGAGAAGCGCTGCTTGCTTGTTGAAGAAGTCGCTGTTGAGCGAGGTCAGAGCTTGCGTCGGCACCGTCGTTGCAAATCGCACCGCACAACTTGAATCAGTATCTGCCAGATCAAAGCCGCTGAGAATCGGCTCGACGAGCGATCGCTTGAGGAAGATATAAACACTGCGCCTTCGCTGCTCATCGGGATCGCTCTTGCCCCAGACGTTCTTGGGTTGTGATGATGTCTGAAGCACCGCCTGCGGTACCTCGGTGAAGATGCTGGGGCCACCCATTTTCAAATTGAGCGAGCCGTTGACTGCAAGAATCGAATCGCGAACTTCCTCGGCAGTGAGGCGACGCATGTCGTACCGCCAGAAGAGATCGTTGCCCGGATCCAGTTGCAATCCTTGCGAGTCATCGCTCGAAGCAAGCTGGTAGGTGCTGCTCATCATGATGAGCTTGTGCATCTGCTTCATGCTCCAGCTGCGCGACTGAAACTCAGCGGCAAGCCAGTCGATGAGCTGCGGATGCGTGGGCAGATCGCCGAGCTTGCCGAAGTCGTTGCTGGTGCGCGCGAGCGCTCTGCCAAAGTGATGCTGCCAGAGGCGATTGGCCATGGCGCGGGCGGGCATCGGATTATCTTTCGAGGTCATCCACTTGGCCAGAATGAGCCGTTTGCCGCTGGAATTGGCTTTGTTTCGGTCATTGGGAATCTGAGGATCAGGGAAGCCAAGCACGACCGGGAAGCCCGGCTTCACTTCATCGCCCTTGGCGTGAGCGCTGCCTCGCAGCAGCACATGCGTGGGGCCTTGGCTTCGCTCCTTGACCGCGAGCACGGGCACACCTTTTTGTGGCGGTTGCTGCTTGCGAACGTTTTCCTGTTCCTTCTCAAGTGCGACATACTGCTCTCTATCCTCTTTGCTGAGCAGTTTCGCACCATGAGCCTTGATGAGCGAAGCGATGCTTTGCCGCTCCTCTCGATCGATCAAGCCGACGTCAACATACTGGCCGCCGCCCGTGTTCTTGCAGTGCACTGCGATGGTGTTTGAACCCAGATGAACGATCTGCTTCACATCGCCTTCGATGGGCACGGTGGTGTAGTCACGAAGATAACCCGTGAAATTTCCGACCAGATGACCGTTGATATAAACCTGAGCATCTTCATCATGGTGAACGATCAGCGTCAGGGCCTCGGGCAGTTCCTTGAGGCCGAAGGTGCGGCGCATCCAGATGTCATCGGATTTCCACTCGGTTCGCACCACAGCACCGGGCGTACCCGTGACGCCGAAGCCGCCATCGCCTTTGCTCCATTTGTCATCGTCAAAAGTCTGTCCATTCCAGGTGACATCAGGTTCCTTGGTGGTGTAGCGCCACTGCTGCCCCTTGATGCGCGAATCCTCTGCGAGGATGTTGGAACTACGCGGGCCTGCACCGGCCTTGGCTCGCAGTTTCAGATCTGACTTATCCGCAGCTTTGAGAAACCGCTCTTCGATCGCGGCAATCTCGTTGCGAATCTCCTGCACTCTAGCTTTACGCTTGTTCTCTTCCAGTAACGCCGCCTGTGCCACCTCAGGCGAAGCGACATCCACAGTCGGGCCTTCGCGGTAGTCAGCCACATCGTGGAAGAACGCAAGCAGCCGGTAGTAATCGGTCTGCGGGATCGGGTCTTTTTTATGGTCGTGGCAACGGGCACAGCCTACGGTCATGCCGAGCATCACCTGACTGGTGGTGGAGACAACATCATCGAGCGAGTCGTAGCGAGCTTGTGGCCGATCGGCGGGCTCATCGTCCCAAATACCCAGGCGGTAGTAGCCGGTGGCGGTGATGGTTTCGAGCGTGGGATTTTCAATCTCATCACCAGCGAGCTGCTCAAGCAGAAACTGATCGTAAGGCTTGTCCTGATTGAAGGCATTAATGACGTAATCACGATAGCGCCAGGCGAACGGCTTGGTACCATCGCGCTCATAACCATTGGTCTCGGCATAGCGCACCAGATCGAGCCAGTGTCTGCCCCATTTCTCGCCATACTGCGGCATCGAAAGCAGCTGATCGATCACCTTCTCAAATGCCTGCGGCGACTGATCCTTCATGAACGCATCAATCTGCTGCGGCGTCGGCGGCAACCCGATGAGATCGAAATAAGCCCGGCGAAGCAGCGCGATCTTGCTCGCCGGAGCAACGGGCGAAAGTTTGCTTTTCTCCAGCCTTGCGAGAATGAACGCATCGATCGGATTCTGCACCCAGGCTTTGTTCTGCACAGCGGGAACATCGGGGCGAACGAGTTTGCGATAGGCCCACCAGTTTTTTGCAGCCTCATCAATCTTGATGCCGGCTTCGACGTGTGCATCGGCGCTGCCGAGTCTGTCCTTGGAATAAGGCGCGCCCATCTTGACCCAGCGGGTGAGGATGTCGATCTGCTCGGGCGACAACTTGGCCTTGGGCGGCATCTGATGATCGTCATCTTTGTACGAAATCATCTCCAGCAGCAGGCTGGATTCAGGCTTGTCGAATTTGATGGCTGAGCCGAGATCGCCGCCTTTGATGAGGCCAGCGCGGGTGGTGAAGTTGAGGCCGGCGCGAATTTTCGTCTCGCCGCCGTGACATTTGAAACAGGCATCGGAGAGAAGCGGCAGGACTTGGCCGTTGAAAAACTTGAGCTGTTCTTCGCTGATCGATGAGCCATCGGCGGGTTTGTTCACGGCTGGCTCAGCAGCGTGAACCTGTCCGCTGACAGCGGCGACGATCAAAGTCATTATAAAACCAGTCACGCTTTTGAGGCGCCATTGGCGATGGTGCTTGCCCTGTTGTGTCACGATTGAATTCCTCATGTCTTGGTTCATCCGGGAACCACCGCGCTGTTGGCGACGCGATCTACATCGGTTAAAGAGTAGGTCGTCCCTGCCATTGGATCAATGAGGATTCCGGTTACAGACATGAAGTATCAGGGCAACTCGATCACATCATCAGAACCCGGTGAAACTATGGACAGGCTATAGAATCGCGATGCCGCGCCCGAGACGATCACGTCTTCTGCTTCGACCTCAGCGCCACACGGCGAGTGGCCTTGCCATCCTTTCCATGAAGCGACCTGAATCTATATGTGTTTGATCGGAATACTCGTTGCGATAAATATCCTTGCCCATTAACATCATTTGTAGGTTCCAATTGGCTCTAGTTCCAGTTGACTTGGACCATCGCACGTTCCACAATTCATTCATCCCATTTAGGAGATCAGATCATGAAGAGGTTCCATTCCCGCCGGAGGATGCTTCTGGCATCAGTCGCCGTGACTTTTATGGCCACAGCCACCAGCCAAGCGGCGCTCGTCGCCTATTACGATTACAACGTTGCTGCAAACCTTGGCCTTGATACGAGCGGCCTCGGAAACAACCTCGTGGCGTCAGGCACGCCGACATCTGGCGCTGGCGTCAATGGTGGCGGTCTCGAACTCAACGGCACCAATGCCATGCTTGTCCCGTCCAGTGGTTTTCCCACCGGTGTGCCCACTGGCAATTCCTCCTACACCATCGCCACATGGTTCAACGCAGATGTCAACGGTGCCAAGGGCATGGTTGGCTGGGGCAACTACGGCTCGACCAATCAGGTCAATGCACTGCGCTTAGGAAACAGTGGTGAAATTCACAACTACTGGTGGGCCAATGATGCCGTTGTCAGTGGACTAGGCGACCTGAGTGCGGGCGCCGCTCCTGCAGGCTGGCACCATGTCGTTGCGACCTACGATGCTGCTTCGACTCAACAGGTAATTTATCTCGATGGCACGCAAGTCGGTGCCTTCACGCGGACTGGACACAATGTTGGGGCCGCCAACTTTGCCGTGGGCAGAACGTTTGGCACTGAATTCTTTGATGGCCAACTCGATGACACGGCCATCTACAACCACGCGCTCAACGCCACGCAGGTCGCTGCTCTCGCAGCCAACACTGCAACACCGAAGAATTTCGCACTGGTCGGCCTCTACCGCTTTGAAGATGGCTCCAACATCGGCAAAGATTCCAGTTCCTACGGCAACAACCTTGTCGCTCAAGGCAACGCTCAGAGCAACGGCACCGGAAAGTTTAGTAACGGTCTGCTGCTCGATGGCACCGGCGATTTCCTGAGCGTCAATGCTGGCGCGACTGCAGCTCCTGTCGGTCTCTCCATCGGTGACAGCAGCTACGCAATCGCAGCCTGGTTCAAACCCGATGCCGCCAACAATCCGCAGGGGCAAGCCAACGGCATCGTCGGCTGGGGCAACTACGGCACCAATAATGAAGTCACCGCCATCCGTATGAACGGGGCCAATGGCTACTCCCACTACTGGTGGAGTAGTGACCAGGTCGTCGGCGGGCAGCCAAACTCGGTGGATGGCCAATTCCACCATATCGTGGCCATGTACGATGCCGCCACCGGTGTACGCTCCCTCATAGTCGATGGCGTCATCGTCGCCTCTGCGATCGCTCCGGATCACGCGGCGGCCTTCTCCAACTTCACCATCGGTCGCACCGCCTCTGGTGTATTCGGTCTCAATGAATGGTTTGATGGCACGCTCGACGATGTCGCCATCTTCAACCGTGCACTGACCACTCAAGAGATCGCAGCCATCCGTGCTGGCGACTTCAGCGCCTTTGGCATCACCATCCCCGAACCCGCCACCGCACTCACCGGCATGATCGGCCTCGCGATGCTGGGCCTTCGCCGTCGCCGCCGCCAGGCAGCATAAGCAGCCATCAACAACATCATCTGACTAACCCACTGCCCCAGCCTCGGCTGGGGCTTTTTCTTGCGCCAACTTCAGCGCCAATAGCTCGAAAAATCACATACAGGTTTGGGTGACTCGTTCCAATGGCCATATACATTTGAGTCATTGATCGCATAGAATCTAAACACGCATGGCCAAGAAACGTTCCAACAAGACTAAGCCGGTCGCTGCAAAGCGAAAGCTAGTTTCTCAAGCGAAACCCGCTGCTAATAGTCGTCGCACAGGACCACCTCATGTCGCGCTTATTGTCGAGACATCTCTCGCCTATGGACGCGGACTGCTTCAAGGAATCGGTCAGTACATCCGAGAGAACGGGCCTTGGTCGGTCTATCTGGAGCAGCGCTCGCTTTACGATCCGCCGCCGCCCTGGCTTAAGGGTTGGAAAGGTGATGGCATTATTTCCAGGGCCTCGTCGCCGGAGATGGCGAAGATGATCGTGGCGACGAAGATTCCCACCGTCGATCTCAATGAAGAGGTCATGGGTCTGGGCCTGCCGCTGATCTACAACGATCACCACATGATCGGTCGCCACGCTGCTGAGCATCTGATCGAACGGGCCTTCACGCACTTTGCCTATCTCGGAATCGAAGGCATCGATTGGTCCGGGCGAAGGCAGCAAGGCTTCGTCTCGGCGGTCAACAGCAGAGGCTATCAGTGCGATGTGTTTCAGAATCCGCGCAGCAAGGCAAAGCATACGAAGCAGCCGCGATGGGAAGATGAACTGACGCGCGTCACGAAATGGGTGCGCAACTTGCCCAAGCCCGTCGGCGTGATGGCGTGCAACGATTTCCGCGCGGTGCAGTTGCTCGATGCTTGTCGCCGCGAAGGCGTGGCGGTGCCCGAACAGGTCGCGGTGGTTGGCGTTGACAATGACATCGCCTGCGAACTTTGTAATCCGCCGCTGACCAGCGTCATTCCCGACTCCGAACGCATCGGCTACGAGGCAGCGAAGCTTCTCGATGAACTGATGAAAGGCAACAAGCCCGCGTTCTACGAAAAGTACGTTCCACCGCGCGGCATCGTCACCCGTCAGTCCACCGAAGTCACCGCCATCAACGACGCCATCGTCGCTGAGGCCGTGCACTTCATTCGCCAGCATGCCTGCGAGGGAATCAGTGTGGATGATGTGGTGGATTCGAGCCAGGTTTCGCGCTCGGTGCTTCAGCGCCGCTTCCGTGAGCTGATGAAGCGCTCGATCCACGATGTGATTTTGAATGTGCGTCTGGAGCGCGTCAAGCAATTGCTCATCGACACGAAGCTGTCGCTGCCGGAGATCGCCGACCGCACAGGTTTTAATCACAGCGAATACCTGAGCATGGTCTTCAAGCAGCGCATGGGCCAAACCATCACGGCCTTCCGCAAATCCAAGAGCGTCGGCGGCGCTGAGTGAGATCACGACTATTCATGTGAGTGAAAAAGAAAAACACCACCCTTGCGAGTGGTGCTTGAATTCCTATTCCAATGTGATTCGCAATTTACATTTCCACCGGCTTGATCCAGGGCATCATGCGGCGAAGTTCTTTGCCGATTTTTTCCACCGGGTGATTGCGCTCCGCTTCGCGCTGCGCTTTGAACCATGGAAATCCCTTGGCGTAATCATCGCGGAAGGCTTTGGCGAAGGTACCGGTCTGAATGTCGGTGAGGACCTGCTTCATCACCTTCTTGGTTTCAGCGGTGACGATCTTGGGGCCGGTGTGGTAGTCGCCAAACTCGGCGGTATTCGAGATGGAATATCGCATGTAGTTGAGGCCGCCGCGGACGACGAGATCGACGATGAGCTTCACTTCATGGCAGACTTCGAAGTAGGCCAGTTCAGGCGGATAGCCTGCTTCGGTGAGTGTTTCGTAGCCGCACTTGATGAGGGCGGAGAGGCCGCCGCACAGCACCGCTTGTTCGCCGAAGAGGTCGGTTTCACATTCGTTTTTGAAGTTCGTCTTGAGGATGCCGCCCTTGCCGCCGCCGACACCGATGGCCCAGGCCATGGCGATATCGAAGGCTTTGCCGGAGGCATCCTGATGAATGGCGAGCAGGCAAGGCACACCGCCGCCGCGTTCGAATTCACTGCGAACGGTGTGGCCGGGGCCTTTGGGGGCGACCATGATGACATCAATGCCAGCAGGTGGCACGATGGTTTTGAAGTGGACGTTGAAGCCGTGCGTGGCGCCGAAAGCGGTGCCGGGCCGGATGTGCGGCGCGATGGACTTGGCCCAGACATCCGGCTGCGCTTCATCGGGCAGCGTGGCGATAATGAGGTCGGCCTGCTTGACAGCATCTTCGACGCTCATGGGGTCAAAGCCATGTTCCATGGCGAGCTTGCCGTTGGGTGAATCCTTGCGGTTGGCAACGATGACCTTGACGCCGCTGTCGCGCAGGTTCTGAGCGTGGGCGTGGCCCTGGCTGCCGTAGCCGAGGATGGCGACAGTCTTGCCTTTGAGGGGGGCGAGTGATCCGTCTTTGTCGTAGAGGGTTTCGATAGCCATGTCTATAAATCTCCGGGGAATCGGGGCGGAACAATGTAGTGGCGTGCGGCGGGAAATGCAAAAAGCGAGAAATGAGGGGGAGGCGATGGGGGTGCATCCGTCGTGTGGCGCTGGCAGGCCGCTGCTTTGAGCGGTTTGCCAGTGGCGATGAAGTATGCGTATCTGATTCGCTACTGGCAAACCGTCCAGAGCGACGGCCTGCTCGTGCCACACGATCATCACGATGCCAGTGCCGGTGTACCTTCCGCATCATCAGGCTCATCCATCGAAGGCGTGGAGAGTGTGTGAGGCTTAACGACATCGCGATGCGAAGAGAAGTCGAAGCTGTAAATCATCAGCGGCACGACGAAGAGTTGCAAGCCGGTCGCGAAGGCCATGCCGAAGACGACGGTGACCGCCAGGGGCTGCCAGATTTCTGCGCCGCCGCCCCAGTTCATGGCCACGGGCAGCATGCCGACGATGTTGGTCATTGCGGTCATCAGCAGCGGACGAACGCGGAACTGGCCTGAGAGGACCATGGCTTTGCGCAGCGGGATGCCCATCTTGCGCATCTCGTTGATGAACTCGACCATGACCATCGCGTTGTCGATGACGACACCTGAAAGCGCGACGATGCCGATCATCGCCATGATGGAAAAGTTCAGGCCGAAGATCATCAGGCCCAGCGCGACACCGATGATGCACAGCGGCACACTGAAAAGAATGATCAGCGGCTGCACGAAGCTGTTGAACTGCACCACTTCGATGATGAGCATCAGAATTGCCGCGATGATCAGTGCTCTCGTCATGTCGGCTGAGGCTTCGTCGCGCACTTCGTTCTCGCCGCCGAACTCGATGATGACATCATCATCCACGATGATGGCTTTGCCCGATGCGTTTACCAGTGCAAGCTGTGCCGCTTCACTTAGATCAGGACGCATGGCCGCGATGAGCGATGCCTTCACATGATCGGGCAGCACGCCTTCCATCACTTCCGCGCGAACCGTCACCGCACGCTTGCGATCGTGATGCTGAATGGTGTTGGCGGTCTGCGTGCGCTCGATGGTGGCGACTTCGCCAAGGGTGAGCACTTTGCCCGTCTGGCTGCGCAGCGAGAGATTCGATAAATCGGTGAGCTGATCGCGGCTGCCCGCCTGATTGCGAAGGCGAATGTCAATCTGTTCATCGCCGCCGAAATCGACTTCGCCGATGAGTACGCCTTCGAGCGCGTAGTTCACGCTCGCAGAAACTTCCGATGAGTCCATGTCATAAAGTGCAGCGACAGTGCGATCAGGATTGACCACCAGCTCCGAGCGCGTTCGGTAATCGTTGGCCACGTCGTACACGCCCGGCACACCGCGCAGCAGCTCTTCTACTTCCGCAGCGCGCTCGGCGAGCACCTCCAGCGGCGTCTCCTTCTGACCCAGCACGCGAATCGCCACTGGAGAACCCGCAGGCGGGCCTTCGTTGGGCGAAGTGATCTGCACGATGACACCCGGCAACGGCGGCAGCGCATCAGTGATGGCTTTGCGGATTTCTGTGTTGGTGCGATTGCGATTCTCGCCGCGCTCCAGTTCGACATAGACCATGCCAAACTCAGGGCCAACGCCACGCGCCACATCGAGCCGAATGTTGAGCGCACCTGGATCACCAATTGTTGTCACCGGCTTGGCCCGCTCTGCGGATTCACTGGGGCGATACCACTCATCGGGTCGCACCGCTTCGTTCACAGCCTTCTCAATCTTCGCGGCCACTTCCACACTCTTGCGCTCCATCGAGGAACCCAGCGGCAGTTCAAAATAAACCTCGATCACCGGCTGATCACCTTCAGGCATGAACTCAAAACCAACAGCACCGGTATAGAAAAGCCCAGCAGGAATCACACTCGCCAGAAACGCGCCGCTGAGCACCAGCACGCGATGGCGAAAGGCCCACTCGAAAATTTTTCCATACGTCTGCTTGAGCGGACTCATGGCCACCAGCGCATCGGCATTGGCGATCATTTCCTGATCTTCGCTCATGATCGAACCATCAGCATTCGTGGGCCGCTTGATGATCTTCTTGGGCTGGGCCATGAAGTAAACAGTGAGCGTGGGCATGACCAAGAAAGCAACAAGGACCGCAGCCACGAGGGAAAGAATTGTTACCACGGGAAGCAGTTCGAGGAAGTCGCCCATGACGCCGCGCACAAAAAAGAGCGGCGCGAAACCGGCAACCGTGGTGAGGTAAGCCGACATGAGCGGCCCGCCCACTTCGCGCACGCCCTGCCTGGCAGCTTCGATGGGAGACTTGCCCATTTCGCGGTGGCGATAGACATTTTCAGCCACGATGATCGCACCATCAGCGACTTCGCCGACGACAACGATGATCGCGAAGAGCGTCATGTTGTTGATGGCCAGATCAGAATTGATGGTGACTTTGGCCAGCCAGAGAAACGCAGCGGTGCCCAGAATGCAAAACGGGAAACTGATGGAGATGATGGTGGCATTGCGCCAGCCGAAGGAGAACCAGAGCATGATGATGACCATGATCGTGCCGTAGAGGGCATTGGATCCCAGCTGCTCCATCATGTAGTGAATTTCGCGGGCCTGAGAACGGACGGTACCGATCTTGGTGTCTTCGCCGCCGCCTTCGGCGATGAAGCGATCGACCATGCCTTGCACCGCGTTGGCGGTGGCGAGCATGTCGATGTCGGTCTTGGGGCGAACCAGCAGCACGACCGCATCCTGCGAGCCATAACGGGCGATGCTCGTCAGCGGCTTGTGGCCCATGCGGACTTTGGCGACATCGCCGAGCAGAATCGGTTTGCCATCGTGCGTGCCGATGGGGAGCGTGGCGATGTCCTCGATTTTTTCGATGCGACCTTTGGTGCGCACGCGCTGATCGTTGGAGCCGTTTTCGATGGAGCCGCTAGGCGTTTCGGTGTTGGCTTTGCGGACAGCCATTTCGATTTGGCCGTAGGAAAAGCCGTAGAGCACCATGAGATTGGGATCGACTTCCAGTTCCAGTTCGCGTTCGAGGCCGCCGAAGATATCGACACCTGCAACGCCGCTGACGGGTTCGAGTTCGGTCTGCAATCGCTCTGCAATGCGCCTTCGCTGCATGCCATCTTTGCCACCGGCGACAAAGACCTGAATGATAGGCCAGTTGTCGTAGCCGATGTCCGCAACAATCGGGCCCGGGTTCTGCTGGGCTTCGCGCGGGAACTGTCCCTTGATCCGGTTGATCATGCTCTCGACATCGCGCTTGGCTTCAGCGACATCCACCGAATGATCGAAGACAAACTGCACCATCGCAGCGCCGTGTACCGATTGCGACAGCACGGACCGCTCATCGCGCAGGCCTTTGAGCGTAGAAGATTCCTCTTCGATTCGGCGAACGATCTGCGACTCATTGACCGAAGCAGGTGCACCAGGATTAGGCACCACCACCGACACCACCGGAAGCTTGACGCGCGGCGTCCGCTCCTTGGGTAACGCAAAGATCGCTGCAATGCCCGCTGCACAAAGCAGAATGGCACCGAGCAAGATCAGTCGCGGTTTGTCGATGGCCTTGTCAACGATAGTCATGGAAGTACCAGGAAAAGTTCAAGGTTCAAAGTTCAAAGTTGAAAACTAAAGGTAGTAAGTAAACGGTCGCATCGATCCGCCTTCGGTACACAAAGTTCTTTGGCACTGATCGACACTTTGAACTCAGAACTTTGAACTCAGAACTATGAACGCTTCACCGTTTCAATCCGCGCCTGCCGTCGATGCAGCGGGTACTGTTGCATTCGTATTCACCACCAGCACCGGCTTGCCATCGGAGATGCGTGTCTGACCTTCCACGACCAGATGCGATACGCCCGGAGGCAGGCCGCTGATGAGGTAGTGATCTTCCACCAGCACTGCTTTATCAATGGTGAACTCGCGCACCACCATCGTGGGCACGGTCAGGTGTGACTTGCCAATGGCGCCAAGATCGAGGCCGACGCTCAGGCCTTCGCTGACGAAGTATGCCGTGAGTTTGTTGCCCTTTCGCTTGACGGCCTCGGCTGGCACCGCGACGACTTCTTCATTCTCACGCAATGCGATCGTCGCCTTGGCGATCATGCCGGGCTTGAGCGCACCATCCTTGTTGTCGAGCATGATCTCGACATCGAAGAGGCCCGTCACCGGATTGGATGCAGGAGGCACCATCGTGATGTAGCCGGTGCGCGGCTCGAGCTTGGAGTCGCTGCCATGGACCGCAGCATTGCTCGCTTGCAGCGCGAGAATCTGCACATCGACCTTCTGCCCTTCTTTGACCTGCGGGCGTTTGCTCTGGACGACGCCGATGATGAGCTTCACCTTGGTCATATCGATCAAGCGAACGACCATGTCACCGGGGCGCACCATCGAGCCAACCTCCAGCGGCAGCGAAGCCACCTTCGCGGTGATGGGCGCTTTGAGAATCGCATCATCGTGATTGACCTGTGCGACGGTCATTGCAGCAGAAGCAGAATCGTAAGAAGCGGTGGCGCGGTCATAGCGAGCCTTGGCGACATCGCGCTGAGCCTTGGCGACTTTGAGTGCGGTTTCTGCGCGATCGACATCGCGCTGCTTGGCGGCTTGTTTTTCCAGCAGATCAACTTGCCGATCGTATTCGCGCTGGGCATCATCGACCACAGCCTGCGCCTGCGAGACCGCCCCATCAGCGGCCTGCATCTCCGCAGTCGCTTCATTGCGCTGCGCCACAGCCTGCGCCACGGCAGCCTTATACCTAGCCGGTTCGAGCATGGCGATGACATCGCCCTTTTCCACGACATCATTTTCGCAAAGCACCGGGCCTTCATCTTTGCCAAGCTGCGACAGGCGACCGGGAATCTGGAACGACATGCTCAGTTCAGCACGTGCGCTGATGCGGCCGTAGAACGATTCGGTGACGGTGTAAGGGCGAACTTCCAGCGGGGCACAGCGCACCACCTCGGGCTTGATGATGGGGATGACCTGATTGTCCTGAGCCTCTTTGGCGCGGTGGTAGGCGATAGCCGCCACGCCGCCGCCGAGGGCTAATAGGACCGATAACGCGATGATCTTATAACCCATGATCGATGACCCTGGGCCATCGCAAAGCGACGGCAGGATGGAGCTGCAAACTGGACTGAGGAAGGAAACGACTCAACCAATCAGGCGGGACATACCACTTGTGGAATCATCGGCCTATCGCCAACGCTCACATGCAATTCTTCTCGCTCCCTCAAACCGCTTCAATCAGCTCCGCATCCTACATCGGCCCAGGAAGGCGGGCAATTTCCCAGCTATGTATGGTATCTCACGATTACAGCAGGATTTGAAGGTATATACCCTGTAATCGTCACAATCGTCACAA
>Ga0105054_10002613_pt1 | contig 28612 bp, 29 predicted proteins | sample BON02_FD_78091 | JGI IMG/M metagenome (GOLD analysis project Ga0105054, IMG submission 78091) | Freshwater microbial communities from Lake Bonney liftoff mats and glacier meltwater in Antarctica - BON-02 (megahit assembly) | ecosystem: Environmental > Aquatic > Freshwater > Ice > Glacier...
CCTGTCAGGACTCGAACCTGAAACCTACTGCTTAGAAGGCAGTTGCTCTATCCGGTTGAGCTAAAGGACCCGGAAATTAGTAAGAAGTACTAATACTCCAACACTAATACTAATAAAGTCGGGGTGGCAGGATTCGAACCTACGACCTCCTCGTCCCAAACGAGGCGCGATACCGGGCTACGCTACACCCCGAAACTTTCTTTTTAACTCCTTGTAAGTTAAACTTTGTGATATACCAGAATAATCTAATACGATCAAGTGATCCCTCTGGGGCTTCCCGATATTGACTTGCTTCGCTTCGTCTTATCGGGACAGGCTTCTCGCCATTTCCCTTTTGTAATCTTACTAAGTGATCCCTCTGGGGCTCGAACCCAGGACCCATACATTAAAAGTGTATTGCTCTACCAGCTGAGCTAAGGAATCATGTTTTATATAAAATCAACCATGTGTTGATTTTGCTCTACCTCCCGAAGGCTATCGGGATAAGAAACTGAAATTATATTGCTCTGAAAATTATCAGAAAATTTAATCACAAAATGGTGGATTAGGACCTTTCAAATTGACTCCCTAGCCTTGCTTTTTGCCAGATCATTGCCGTTATTGGACTGCAAAAATAAGGGGACAAATTTTAAATGCCAAACGTGAAATCAATCTTTCTCACAAAACTTTTGATATTTTTATCGATATCTCTACAAAGTATTCATTGTCAAGCAGATGTATTTGCTCTAGAAAAAGCAGATTCTTTGTTTAATTCCAGAAGCTACAAGGAGGCGATGGAAATTTACGATTTTAACTACCAATCTGGGGTTTATTCACCCGCAATGTTGCTGAAAATGGCCTTCATTACCGAGGGGATTGGAGACAATGAGCGAGCTACGCTTTACCTGAGTAAATACTACGATCTGGATCCCAATCCTGCGGCTATTACTAAAATCAAAAGTCTCACGGGTCAAAGTTCTCTAGTTGGATATCAGGTGAGCGATGGACAACGGTTTATGATATTCCTTACCGAATACCAGGATTATATTGTAGGAGTCCTGGCAATTTTCCTAGTGCTATCTATAATTACTAGCTGGATAACCGGGAGGAAATCTGAGAAAACTCAAAATTTCTGGCCGACTATCTTACTGATCATTTTGATCTTTTTCGCAAATAATTTCTTAAATGGACCTAATACAGGACTTGTCACTAGCAGTCCTACTTTTATCGTCACTGAGCCCACCGCAGGCGGAGAGCTAGTAGATATGGTGGAGCCAGGTCATCGCGTCCGAATCAAGTCCTCTAAAGACATCTGGTATGAAGTTGAGTGGAAGGACAAGAGAGCGTACATCAAAAAAGAAGATGTGACAAGGCTTTAAGCGCTAAATAATCCTGAGGATTTTGTCTCTTATCCAAAATTGCAGACATTGTCCCCAGCTTAAGTAAATACCAAATCAGGTTTAAACGTAAAAAGAGTCCCGCAAATTTGCAGGACTCTTTTTACGTGTTGGAAAAAGAGGTGATTAAAGCTTTTTAATCATCACGTTTTTGTAGTAAACAAGATCACCGTGATCTTGCAGTGCAATTTTACCTTTCTTGAACGTGCCGAAATTAGGCATGTCTTTGAATTTGCTATCAGCGATCAGAGCTTCCCACTCAGGAGTCCAAAGTGTAGTGCTTACCACAGTGGTTCCGTTTAGGATAAGCTCTAGCTTGCCGTTGTTAGAGATGATTTCAGCTGAGTTCCATTCGTCATAAGGCTTCACAGTCTCTTCGCTGCTTACGATCAGGTCGTATAGATCTCCAGCTCTATGGCTGATGATTTTGGCGTCAGGATGACCTTCATTGTCCAGAACTTGCATTTCCAAACCTGTATTATAGGAACGCTTATATTCTGGTGCTTCGTGAATATAGAAAATCAAACCACTGTTACCGTTTTGAGCGATTTTCCAATCATACTTCAGATGGAAATTACCATACTCTTCATTAGTTACAATGTCACCACCATCTCCGTCTTCCCAACCTTCTTTGTTTTTGGCATCAAGATAAGCTTCGCCATTCTCGATTTTCCATGCTTTGCCCACTTCTCCACCACCGTATTTGTGCCAGTTAGAGAAATCGTTGTCAGCAAAAAGATCAGTCCATTCTTCAGCTGGCATTTCTGTTACATTTACCTCTTCTATTTCAGTTTCTGAAGCTTTTTCGCCAGAACAAGAAGCAAGAATACTTGCTAAAACTGCGACGATGATATAGTTTTTTTTCATATTATTTCTTTAAAAGGAGTACATAATGGACCATGTCTTTTGCGTCTTCCAGGCTAAGTGCAAGATGGGGAGGCATTGGGATTTCGCCCCATACACCTACGCCGCCATTGATCACTTTCTCAGCTAGCATGGTAATGTTCGCATCTGTAGTTTCATATTTAGCAGCTACATCAGCATAAGAAGGGCCTACAATCTTTCTCTCTACCATGTGGCAAGATGTACAATCAGAGGCCTTTAGTTTTGCTAGTCCTTTGATGTAGATCGGGTCATCTTGGTACTTTTCTTCTAGACTCATTTCTTTTTCTGGAGCAGCCACAGTTTCAACAGCTGTAGTAGAAGTAGTTTCAGATGTTTTTTCTCCGCCGCAGGCGAATGTAAATCCTGCCAGAGCTACTAAGGCAAAATTTATTGGTTTCGTGATTTTCATTTAGTTGGATATTAAAATTGATTGAGTAATTAGATTCCTAAGATTCGTTTGTTGAATTCCTCATCAGCACCTCTGCCGGCGAAATCATCAAAAGCTTTTTCGGTGACGTTGATGATGTGAGAGGCAATAAATGGAGCGCCTTCTGCAGCTCCTTGCTCAGGATGCTTAATAGCACATTCCCATTCCAATACGGCCCATCCATCATAATTGTGCTGCGAAAGTTTGCTAAAAATTCCGCTAAAGTCAACCTGTCCGTCACCTAGTGATCTGAAACGACCAGCGCGTTCTACCCATCCCTGATATCCGCCATAGACGCCCTGCTTTCCTGTAGGATTGAATTCAGCATCTTTTACGTGGAACATTTTGATTCGTTCGTGGTAGAAATCAATGAATTGTAGGTAATCCAAGCATTGCAATACAAAATGACTTGGGTCATAAAGTATGTTTGCACGGGAGTGATTATTTACTTTATCTAGAAACATTTCAAATGTCACTCCATCATGTAAATCTTCGCCAGGGTGTAGTTCGTAACAAAGATCAACACCGTTATCATCGAATTCGTTTAAGATTGGAAGCCATCTTTTTGCTAATTCTGTGAATCCCGTGTCCACCAAACCCGCAGGTCGCTGAGGCCAAGGGTAAACGGTATGCCACATCAATGCTCCCGAGAAAGTAGCATGCGCAGTAAGTCCCATATTTCGGGAAGCTTTTGCCGCATATTTCAATTGCTGCACTGCCCAATCGGTTTTCCCCTGAAGGTTTCCTTTCAAATTATCGGGTGCAAACCCGTCAAATAACTCATTATATGCCGGATGAACAGCCACTAATTGACCTTGTAGGTGAGTGGAAAGTTCGGTGAGCTGCAACCCCGCCTCTTCTACTGTGCCGATGATTTCATCCGCATAAGTTTTGCTTTCCGCAGCTTTTTGCAAATCAATCATCCTTGCATCCCAAGACGGAATCTGAACACCCTTATAGCCTAGATCGGCCATGTAGTTACAGATATTTTTCAGGTTGTTAAATGGCGCATTATCGTCAATAAATTGAGCGAGAAAAATCGCTGGCCCCTTGATTGTCTTCATTTTACTTAGGTTAAATTATTAGGTTCAAGAATTTATTTTTCTACTTCGAATGTAGTCCATTTGATATCGGACTCATTACTTTTTAATACATGATCAATGAAAGCCATTCCTCTGATACCATCTTCTATGCCAGGGTAATCTTCCCATTCCGGCTTTGGCGTTTCTCCGGCTCGCTCAGCATATATACATCTGGCGAAGTTTCTATACAAGTTGGCAAATGCTTCCACATATCCTTCGGGATGTCCTGCAGGAGTACGTGTGTTTTCATTTGCCAGCGTGCCCAAATAACCCGATCCTGCTCTCAAAATCTGAGCTGGAGCATCTGGCCAGCGAGCGATAAGGGTATTGTTTAATTCCTGCTGCCATTCCAATCCTCCTTTTTCACCGTATACCCTAATTCTTAGGTTGTTTTCTGCTCCAGTGTCTGTCTGCGAGGCAGTAAGCACGCCAGAAGCACCATTTTCAAATCTCATCAGCACCACACCATCATCATCAATTGGCCGACCGTCTACCTTGATATACAAATCTGCACAGATAGCAGCAACTTTTTCACCGGAAACATACTCAGCCAAATGAAATGCGTGAGTGCCAATATCCCCCATACATCCTGCCAAACCGTTTCTCTTCGGGTCAGTTCGCCATTCTGCTTGCTTGTTGTTTTCGGTTTCAAGCAATTTCCAAAGCCATCCCTGAGGATATTCTACATAGACTTTTCTGACTTTGCCGATTTGCTCTTCGGCGATCATCTGCTTGGCTTGCTTGATCATCGGGTAGCCAGCGTAAGTATGAGTCAGAAGAAATCTCTTCTTAGAAGTTTTGATGATAGGATATAGTTCTTTTGCTTCCGCATAATTCAGCGTCAGCGGCTTGTCCAGCACTACATGAAAACCGTACTTGAATGCTTTTACCGTAGGGTCAAAATGTACATTGTTCGGAGTCACGATCACGACAACATCTATTCGCTTAGATTCTGGAAGTTCCAGTTCTTTGGCAAACATCTCATTGTAATTGGCGTAGACTCGTGCCGGATCGAGCATGAGTTCTTCACCTCGTTGTTTTGATTTTTCCGGATTTGAGCTAAACGCCCCAGCGACTAGCTCGAACATACCATCCATCAAAGCTCCATTCAAATGGATGGCTCCAATAAAAGATCCGGGACCGCCACCAATGAGTCCGATTTTTAGTTTTTTTGAGGATGACATTTTGGAAAAGACTTTATATTCAGGATTAAAAGCTTGAAATAATTGATTCCGAGTGGAAAAACCTTCGCTCTTCGAGTGAATCGATAGAATAATTGATCAGTAGCTCTATCATGGTATGAGTGGCTTTGTCAGTTTGCAGGAAGTCCGTACCTCGGGGAGTCGTTTGAACTCCCTAAAATAGGTGAAATTGACTGAACTTTAAACTTTGGTCTAGCCTTAAAAGTAATCCAACTAGTAATCTGTTTTTAAATCTATGCATATCAATACCAAGCTCCGTCTTTCTTTTATGATGTTCTTGGAGTTTTTTATCTGGAGTTCCTGGTTTGTGACGTTGGGGACTTTTCTGGGATCAAACCTTATGGCAAAAGATCAGGAGATTTCACTTGCATTTTCTACTCAGTCATTCGGTGCGATCATTGCCCCGTTCGTAGTGGGATTGATCGCTGACCGCTATTTCCATGCCCAGAGAATATTAGGGGTAATACATATTATAGGAGCTGGGTTGATGTATCTGCTTTACAGTTCCACTGACTTCTCTGGATTTTTCCCGATACTTTTTATTTACATGATTTTATTCATGCCTACACTTGCGCTGGTTAATTCCATTTCCTTTAACCAAATGAAAGATCCTGCAAAAGAATTCTCGAAGATCCGTGTATGGGGTACGGTAGGATGGATCACTGCCGGTTTATTGATCAGTTTTATGTCTTGGGATAGTCAGGAAGGATTGAAGGAAGGCTTATTAAGAAACACTTGGCTTATGGCGGCAGTTAGCTCGTTGGCTTTGGGTCTATTTAGCTTTACGCTACCGCATACACCTCCTCAAGCTAAGACGGCAGGGGATTTCAAGCTTTCCGAAATGCTCGGATTAGATGCTTTGGGACTGTTAAAGCATAAGAATTATGCAGTCTTCTTTGTTTCCTCTATTCTAATCTGTATTCCGCTGGCATTTTATTATCAGAATACCAGTCCCTTCCTTACCGAGATCGGCGTGGCCAATTCCACAGGAAAAATGGCCTTGGGACAAGTCTCCGAAGTTGTATTTATGCTTGCCTTGCCTATTTTCTTTTCCAGATTTGGGATCAAAAAAACCTTAATCGTAGCGATGGTAGCCTGGGCGGTTCGCTATGCTTTATTCGCTTTTGGAGATGCGAATGAAGGAGTTTGGATGCTGCTGATAGGAATTGCATTACATGGTATTTGCTATGATTTCTTCTTTGTAAGTGGACAGATCTACACTGATTCGCATGCAGGAGTGAAATACAAATCTTCTGCACAGGGACTGATTACTTTGGCCACCTACGGTGTAGGGATGCTGGTAGGCTTCTGGGCTGCTGGAATAATCTCAAATTATTATACAAATGAAGTTGGAGCACACCTTTGGAAATCAATTTGGTTGATTCCTTCTGGCATTTCTGTATTGGTTTTGCTACTTTTCATAGCTCTTTTCAAAAAGGAGCGAATAAATTCACCTCAATAAACCCTCATGACCAAACCTATTGACAATGGAAGAAGAGAATCTTTCAAAAAAGTTTTGCTAGGCGGCGCTGTATTTGGCACCCTATCATCTTTCGAAATGAAAGATGAAAAACCCTACTCACTTAAAGGAAATATCAATCACGGTGTCTGTGCCTGGTGTTTTAGCGATTTCACTATAGACGAGCTTTGTGTAGAAGCAAAGAAAATCGGGATAAAAGGAATAGACTTGGTCGGCCCAAAGAATTGGGAGATTCTAAAAAAGCACGGACTAGATTCATCTATGTGTAATGGCGCTGAAATCAGCCTTACAGAAGGTTTTGGTGAAGCGAAGTATCACGAGCAGTTGATCAAGAATTACACGGAAATGATACCCAAAGTGGCAGATGCAGGATACAAAAACCTGATTTGCTTTTCTGGAAATAGAAGAGGAATGGACGATGAGACAGGTTTGAAAAACTGTGTGATCGGCCTGGAGAAAATCATTCCTTTGGCTGAAAAGCATGGAGTCATCATTCAAATGGAACTTCTCAATAGTAGAGTAAATCACAAAGATTATTTATGTGACAAATCTGCTTTTGGTGTGGAATTGTGTAGGCGATTGGGAAGTGAAAACTTCAAACTGCTTTATGATATCTATCATATGCAGATCGACGAAGGAGATCTAACCAGAAGTGTACAGGATAATCACCAATACTTTGGGCATTATCATACAGCTGGAAATCCAGGCAGAAATGAGTTGGACGATACGCAGGAGATTTACTATCCAGCGCTGATGAAAGCCATCCTAGCAACAGGCTACAAAGGCTATGTATCACATGAATTTATCCCAAAGTCTGAGGATAAAATGGAAGCACTGGCTCAGGGAGTTCAGATCTGTGACGTATAAATAAAAAGAAAACCTAAAATCCATATCTATGGCAAATGAATCTTATGACGCAATTGTAGTTGGGTCAGGAATAAGCGGCGGTTGGGCTGCAAAAGAACTAACGGAGAAGGGGCTGAAAGTATTGATGCTCGAAAGAGGGCCTGATGTAAAGCACATTAAGGATTATAAAAATGCCACAACTCCTCCATGGGAAGTTCCTCACAGAGGAAGAGATACGCAGCAGCAGCTCGCTGATCACCCAAATCTGAGAAGAGATTATGTGCTGAATGAGTTGAATCTAGACTGGTGGGCACATGAAGATGAGTCTCCTTATGTAGAAGAAAAACCATTTACATGGTTCAGAGGCTATCAAGTAGGAGGTCGTTCCCTGCTTTGGGGAAGACAGTCTTATAGATGGTCTGACCTTGATTTTGAAGGAAATGTAAAAGAAGATGTGGCAGTTGATTGGCCGATACGCTATAAGGATATTGCTCCTTGGTATTCTTATGTGGAGAAATTTATTGGAGTATCTGGGTCCAAAGATGGCTTAGATGTGCTTCCGGATGGTGAATTTATGCCTCCTATGCCCATGAACTGTGTAGAGGAAGATGGTGCTGCTAAAATCAAAGAGTATTACAAAGGAGCTAGAACTTGGACTATAGGCAGACCTGCAAACATTACTCAGCCACTTCCAGGAAGGCCAGGCTGTCAATACAGAAACAAATGCTCACTTGGATGTCCATTTGGTGGGTATTTCAGTACACAGGCATCAACTCTTCCTGCAGCAGAAGCCACGGGCAATCTTACGCTTCGTCCTTGGTCAATCGTTACAAAACTGATTTATGACAAAGATACCAAGAAAGCCACTGGCGTAGAGGTATTAGATGCCGAGACTAATCAGACGATAGAATACGATGCTAAAATTGTATTCCTATGTGCTTCGACTTTCAACTCCACAGCAATACTAATGCGTACTGCCACAGATGTGTGGCCAGGTGGATTGGGAAGTAGCTCCGGAGAACTTGGTCATAACGTGATGGACCATCACTTCAGATTGGGTGCACGTGGCACAATGGAGGGCTATGAAGATAAATATTACTTTGGGCGAAGACCAACTGGATTGTACATTCCCAGATTCCAAAATGTAAATGGGGATAAGCGAGATTACCTACGGGGATTTGGATACCAAGGTGGGGCCAGCAGGAGTGGATGGACTCGTGACGTAGCGGAATTGAACTTTGGTGCGCCGATGAAAAATGCACTCACCCAGCCAGGACCATGGTCTATGGGAGTTACAGCATTTGGAGAAATACTTCCTTATCATGAGAACACGATCAAGTTTAGTGATACGGTGAAAGATAAGTGGGGAATGGAAGCATTGGTGATGAACGCTGAGATCAAAGACAATGAAATGAAGATGCGGAAGGATATGATGTCTGACGCAGCGGAGATGCTGGAAGTAGCAGGATTCAAAAACATCAATGAGTACGATGCAGGATATACTTTCGGACAGGGTATTCACGAAATGGGAACAGCCAGAATGGGTAGAGATCCAAAAACTTCTGTTCTGAACGGAAATAACCAAGTTTGGGAAGCAAAAAACGTATTTGTTACAGATGGAGCATGTATGACATCAGCAGCAGCTGTGAACCCATCTCTTACGTACATGGCTTTGACCGCAAGAGCGGCTGCCTTTGCAGTAGACGAATTAAAAAAGCAAAATCTCTAATCGTAAAAGATAACACTATGACTATGAATAGAAGAGACGCTTTGAAAAGCGTCATGGTAATGATGGGAGGGACAATGATTGGCGCTACGTCGATCATGACAGGTTGTACTCCCGAAAACCAAATAGAAGGATTAGATTTTGATCCAGATGATGTTACATTCTTAGACGAATTAGGAGACACCATTATTCCTGAGACAGACACTCCTGGTGCGAAAGCTGTGGGAATCGGATCATTTATGGTAATGATGGTCAAAGATACCTATGACGGAGATAATCAAAAGGCATTTGTTGACGGTGTCAATAAGTTGAGAAAAGATTTCAAATCTGCAAACGGAAAAGATTTCGTGGGAGCACCTGCAGAAGAGAGATTGGCTTATTTGAATAAGATGAATGAGGAGTTTAAGGCCAGCGGAAAAGATAGAAATCCACAGGTAATAAACATGCTACGTGACTTAACTGTACTTGGCTATTTCTCTTCTGAAATTGGAGCAACCCAAGCATTGAATTATGTAGAAACTCCGGGGAGATTTGATCCTTGTATTCCATGGACTGAGTCTGACAAAGAATACGCTACTTAATAAAGACAACCTATATTAAAAGCCTGCCTCTAATCAGGGCAGGCTTACCTATTTATGAACAAACAAAGAAGAAAATTTCTCCAGATAGGAAGTATGCTCGGAGTAGGAGCTGCATTGTTTCCATTTGATATTGCTGCACGTTCCCTTGATATGGCTAAGCTTTCCAAATTTGGACTTCAGCTTTACTCTGTGAAGGAGGAGATGGCAAAGGATGCTTCCGGAACCATGCGCAAACTAGCTGGTTTTGGGTATAAGCAATTTGAAGGATTTGATGGAGGTAAAGGAGTCCTGTGGGGCATGCAGCCTTCGGAATGTAAGAGTCTATTAGGTGACATCGGAGTTGATTTTATTTCCTCCCATGCCAATGTGTTCAAAGATCTAGATGCACAAGCCGAGCAAGCTGCAGCAGTAGGTATGAAATACTTGATCTGTCCGTATATCGGAGCTCAAAAGTCCGTGGATGAATGGAAAAAAGTAGCAGATAGGTTTAACGATGCCGGAGAAACACTTAAGTCTCACGGGTTAAAGTTTGCCTATCATAATCACGATTACACTTTCAAAATGCTGGATGGCCAGTTGCCTCAGGATATTTTGATGGAAAATACGAATCCAGACTTGGTGGATTTCGAATTAGATATGTACTGGGTATTTGTGGCTGGATATGATCCGTTGGAGTACATCGCCAGATTTCCAGGCAGATTTAAGCTTTGTCATGTGAAGGACGCTGAAGCCGACGCAGGTAATGCCCACGATCGTGGAGTGCTCCTAGGTACTGGGGAGATGCCTTATGCCGAGATCATCAAGAGATCTAAGAAATACGGAATGGAGTATTTCGTAGTGGAGCAAGAGAGATTCGTAGGTACCACGCCTTTGGAAGCAGCAGCCAAGAATGCTGCTTATTTAAGAAAGCTGAAGGTTTGAATTAGCTAAGTGTCAGTTTATTTCTGAAAAGAAGTAAATACAACGCAAGTGCTAAAATGATCAACAAAGCCACTTCAAATTGAGACCAGATTTGTGATCGATTAATAATGATGTTGGCTTTGTTGATTAATTTCTCCCCCTCTTCCAGTTGAATTTTACTCAAGTTATCGAGGTCTTGCTGGGCTTTACTTATTTTTTGGTCGTACAGCTGTACTTGATTTAAATTAATTCCAGAGGAGTCCGAGTAAAGCATACTGTAGTTTTTCACCTGAAGGTCATCTTCTATGATTGCTCTGAAATCGGCTAAATATTGACCTTCCTTGTCTGTGAGATTAGTTCTCTCAAAATCGGCGACTATCCTTAGAATATCCTCTTCTCGATCAGCTATTTCATTTACTACTTTAGAATAGTCGAAGCTTATATCACAATGATCGACTAGTTTTTGGATTATGAATAAATTGTCTGAAATACTGAATATATATCTCTCAACCACCAGACGGTCATTGTACACTTCTTTGAACGTGCTGCTTATATTTCGGAATGCTTGACGTTCTATTATATTGCTTCCGTACATCAAGAGCATCAATAGACCAATGACTACGAGTGTCGTGATTTTTCTTTTTTTAAAAGTAGTGTTTTGCATGAATGATTAGTAAGGATTATGTCTTTTTTCAGTTTAGGAATATCTTTTAGACTTCCCAAATTATTGTTAAACTAAGTATCAAAGCATTTCGATAATACTTCCGATCTATTGTTACGAACTGTTTTATTATTAATGAGGTTTTTTGTCATACACTCTTATGTAGTCAATTTCCATTCGCTGCGGCCAAATGTCAGAGGCAACGCCTTCGACACCACCCCATCCACCACCAACGGCAATATTCAGAATTAAATGGAACGGCTGATCAAAAGGCCATTGTTTATAGTCATTTCCCGAGTTTGCAAAACTAAAGTAGCTATTCCCATCAATCAAAAAATCAATTTTTTCGGCTGTCCAGTTTATGGCGTATACATGGAATTCCGAGTTGAAATCTGTGACCATTTGAGAGCCGCCTTTTTGTGTTCTGATCGAGTGGTTGAATGCTTCTGTATGAACGGTTCCATGTACTTTTCCAGGATCGTAACCGACATGTTCCATAATATCAATTTCTCCATTTTTTGGCCATCCACCGTGAAGATTTTCCTCAGGAAGCATCCAGATCGCTGGCCAAGTTCCTCGCCCTTGGGGTAATTTTGCGTTGACCTCCAGGTAGCCATATTGCCAAGAGGCTTTTCCTTTTGTGAGTAGACGTGCAGAAGTGTATCCCTTGGGATGCGAAGCATCAGCGTGCGCTTCGATTATCAGTTTGCCATTTTCAACTCGGGCATTTTTAATGTCACTTTGTGAATAATATTCCAATTCCCCATTGCCCCAGCCATGATCTCCGACATCATAAGTCCAATTAGCAGGATCAGGCAAACCTTCTTCAGAAAACTCGTCTGACCAGACTAATCGTGCTTCTTGAGCGTATGAGCATAGATTTGAACATAATAGTAGGAGAAAAAAAGAGAGGATGGTCTTCATCTTGGGTTTGATTGGTATATGCTTTGCAAAATACTAGAAAGTTAATGTTTAAACTTAAACCACTAATATTATGTCAAGCAACTTAAAATTAAAAGGAAACTGGAACATCATGAAAGGTAAGCTCAAAGAAAAGTACGGAGAATTGACCGACGACGATTTGACTTATGTAGAAGGTAAAGAAGATCAGTTGCTGGGTAAAATTCAAAAGAGAACTGGTCAAGCTGAAGATTCCTTAAGAAAAGAGCTCTTTGAAGGCTAACTAAAAGTCAAGATAAACTGAAAAACGGCGTTAGCAGTTTTTTTTTATGCGTATTTTTCTGAAAGAGGATTAACGATGGTGGCCAGAGAGGCTTTCTCAGTGCCTACAGTTGTCCCGCTTCTGCAATAGCTGGACTTTGTTCATTCCTTCATAGCTGTTGGTGAGCTCACCGGGATTGAATGTTATTTATTTTTTACTATCCGCTTTTCTACTAGTAAGGGGTCAAAAGCATCAAAAGATTTGGTTAACTCACCGATTGAGGCCACTTCGGTCTCCCGATAGCTATATGGACGTCATCCCCGCCGGCAGTTCGGGCAGGTGTTTTCCAGCCAGTTAATCAAAGAAACTATGGCTACTTTCATAATTGCGGATAATCATGTGTTTATTCCTTTTTTTTTAAAAAGTATCAACCTAATCATTTTCACCAGATAGGCAGAATCATTTTGATTCTTTGTTTAAATTTAACCAAAGAAATAAACCCAAAAACAAATGGCATACTATCACAGACTGGGAACGATCCCGCCCAAAAGGCACACACAATTCCGTCAGCCAGATGGCAGTCTTTATAAAGAAGAGGTGGTGAGTTCCAAAGGCTTTTCAGGCATCTACTCCACACTTTATCATATCTATAATCCCAACGAAGTAAAATCCATAGGCAAGCCAGAGCCGTATTCGTGGAAGCCAGCTACAGAACATGGATTGAATCAGACGCACTTGAAAACTTCCGATGTGGAATTCACTGGGGAAGACTACCTCTCTGCGAGAAGAAATCTCATGATGAACTCTGATGTGATGATGGGGATTTGCTCTCCGCGTCAGCGTAAAATGGATTATTACTTTAAAAATGCCGATGGGGATGAATTGATCTATGTGCATGACGGAGAAGGTGTCATGTATTCCCAATTTGGTAAGCTGGAAGTGCACAAGGGAGATTACATCGTGATCCCTCGTACGACGATTTACCGCTTTGAATTTGAAGAAGAAGGGCCGCTTAGACTATTGATCATAGAATCTTCAGGAGCAATAGAGACAGTGAAGCGTTATAGAAATGAAGTAGGACAATTGTTGGAAAACTCACCTTATTGTGAGCGGGATATTCGTCCACCACACGAGCTTCATATCGAAAAAGAGAAAGTGGAATATCTCGTGCAGATCAAAAAACAGGGAATGCTTCATCAGTATTCTTATGGACACAGCCCGTTGGATATTGTAGGTTGGGATGGGTATTTGTATCCATATGCGCTTTCGATTTACGATTTCGAACCCATCACTGGTCGAATTCATCAGCCACCGCCAGTTCATCAGACGTTCCAGGCATGGGGTTTTGTGATTTGCTCCTTTGTACCAAGGCTATTTGATTACCATCCACTTTCTATTCCTGCGCCATACAATCATTCGAATATTGATTCGGATGAAGTCTTGTACTATGCTGAAGGGCAGTTTATGAGCAGGAAGGGGATAGATCGAGGATCGTTTACACTACATATGGGAGGTTTGCCACATGGACCACATCCCGGAACGGTGGAGAAATCTATAGGTGCCAAATCAACCGATGAATATGCCGTGATGTTGGACACATTCAAATCACTTCAGATTACGACCGATGCGCTTGAGTTCGTAGATAAGGATTATCCTATGAGCTGGACGGAGTAGGAGTTACTAATTACGACTTTACATTTACTGTCTTATTGAGAGAGTGGAGTTCATTATTTACCTGTAGGTGTAAATAAAATTTATTATTAAAAATAAGGTGTATCAGTCCGTGTGAAGTCAAAATATGGTGTCTCTGGCGAGAGGTTTGATAAATTCATCAACCGATATCCCAATTCTACAAGGCCTGAAAAACACCCCCTTTGACATGGTGAACTTTATTATTGTCCCAAAAATAAAGTAAAAAGGAAATGGTTTTTGTTATTGGTTTGCTTTTGTTTTTGGCTGGGATTCTTCTACTGAGAAATCAAAAAGTCAGTCATCAAAAAGAGGATTTTTTGCTGATAGGTTTCCAATTTAGGATTATGATATATACACTGATAGGTTCTGGGATTGTTCTCGTTATGCGGGAATTAGTACTGTTGTTTATTTAAAAAAAGTAGAACAAAAGCCAACCTCAATTTTGGAGGGTTCAACTGACGCTGGGCTCGTGACTAAATTTAAAAAAGCCTCAATCTTTACGGATTGAGGCTTTTATATTTTACTGTAGTAAATTTTAAAGGGAAACTGAATTCGAACTCACAGAAGTTGGCGATGGCGCTGCTTCGGTCTTCGGTCTTCTGTCATCGGTCTTCCATCCTGAAATTTTACTTCTTATCGGTGATTTCCAAGATTGGCTGACCAGTACTTCCATTAGGAAGTTTGATGTCAAGCATCATAGAAAGAGTAGGTGTGATGTCGGTGATCGTAACATAGCGGGAACTCTCTCCAGCTGGGACATTCCAACCGTAAAATAGGATTGGAACATTTGTATCATAAGAAAAGCCAGTGCCGTGAGATGTGCCAGTTGCGCCACCGGTTAGCCATCCTGGCTCTAGGATCATCAAAATATCACCTGAAGCTTTATGATTATATCCCATTTGAAGTAGCATTGATCTGCCTTCGGTAAATTCTCTTGTTCGCATCGCAGTACCCGTATACACTTCCTTAATACCATCAAATTTCAAAAGGAACTGAGCAATTTCATTTTCGAAATCTTCTTTGTTCATTTCTTTCTCCTGAATCAACTCATGGTTAAGGAAAAGCTGACCGTTCGAATTGTTTTTGATCCATTTTCCTGGACCATATTTAGAAGAGATGTAGCTAAGCAATTCGGTCATTACTGCACCTGTTCGAAGATTTCCGCCTGGTACTTTCTCGCTAATCATATGTGTAGCTACCTCAGCCACTGCGTGATCCGCAGATAGGAAAACCACATATTGGTCTTTACCATAGGTCTTGTCAAGGTAATTAAGAAGTCTCTCGATCTCTTGATCCAAACGTAGGTAAGTGTCCTCGATTTCCTTGGATTGTGGGCCAAATCTATGTCCTATATAATCTGGAGAAGAAAAGCTTAGAGCTAGGAAGTCCGTTTCTTCTCCCATTCCCATTTTTTCACCTTCGAGTGCAGCCAAAGCAAAATCCAGCGTCATCGAGTTGCCAAAAGGAGTGGAGGAAATCAGTCCAAATTCTCCATTTGTCTTTCTAAGTTCTTTCAGGTCATATGGAAAAGTAGGAGTGTCTTTTCCATTGAATTTCCCTTCAAAAGGATTGTCATCCACCATACTTGCGGTGTAAGTATTGATTGGGTAAAGTGTATTCCACGTCTGAGAAAGGTATGAGTCTGCAGATTTCTTTTTATTGAATTTATCTGCCCACTGAGGTAATTCCTCATGATAGTAAGAGGAAGTCATGAATTCTCCTGTGTTGGAATCAAACCAATAGGCGTCGCCCATGTGACCGGCTGGAAGACTAGCTCCACGATCTTTGATCGCTACGCCTACCACTTTGGATCGCATCTGGGTGGCGATTCGAAGCTCATCAGTGATGGTGGTAGTGAGTAAGTTTCGTGGGCTGATAAAGCCATTTTCGGCTGATCCAGCTATGTTAGTTACTGTAGTGTCTCCTGCGCAATAGATCATTTGATCTGTACTCTTCACGTACCAATCATTACCAATGATGCCGTGTGTGGCAGGAGTAGTGCCCGTATAAACTGATGCATGACCTGGTCCTGTGTAAGTCGGAATGTAATTGTAATGACCATTTTTCATCATGAAGCCATCCTTCATCATCCGCTTAAATCCACCGTCTGAATACCTGTCCGAGAAGCGATATAAATAGTCTTGGCGCATTTGATCGACGATGATACCAACGATAAGTTTTGGCTTGTCGGTTTTCGTCTGAGCTAGTATTGGGCCTGAGGCCAAAATAAAAAGCAAAAATATAATCCTGAATTTTCTCATGTTTTGATCTTTTTTGATTCTCAAAGATAGTGATATGCTCCAATCTGTAGATTAAGACTTTGTTAAATGGTCAAAAGCATTGACATTAGATATTTTAAATCAACTAAATCCCTATGAAAAAGACACTTTGGACTTTGCTTTTGCTTGTATTCTCGCTCACTGCTTTTTCTCAATCTTATTTTGAAGATGGACTTACCTCGGAATGGCATAGCCAAAGAAGGGATGAATTGAGAGAAATAATGCCTGCCAATTCCGTTGCAGTGTTTTTCAATAATCCTGTAAAAAACAGAACCAATGATGTCGATTTTATCTATCATCCAAACACAGATTTTTTCTATCTGACAGGTTTTCGTGAGCCTAATGCAGTGCTTGTTGTTTTTAGTGAAGAGCGTGAAGTCAATGGACAGTTGTCCGACGAACTGATTTTCCTACAGAATAGAGATCCACGGGCAGAAATGTGGGATGGTAAGCGATTGGGAACAGAAGGAATGATGAGTGAATTGGGCTTTGAGAAGGCCTTACTCAACTCTGACTTTGGTGATAAATCTGGCATCAACCTCAACGATTTTAATAAAATTTTGACATTTAGCCTCTCAGAGGCGATAGAAGAAAGTACCACGAATCAGCCTTTGATTCAAATGGTGAATCAGTTCAAGACTGCTACAGCTTATCCTGACAAACTCAACGAAATGAGTGCACAAGTATATAAATTGATTAAAAACTCGGATCTGGAGACGTCTGATCGAGTGGTTCAAATGCTGAAGCGATACAGTCGTCAGTATCCAGATATGATGGAGGATCCATTGATTAGTTCTTTTATGAATGCTGAATCTCCAGAGAAACGAATGGTGGTAAAGGAGGAAGTCCCCGAGCAAAAGCTGGATATATCTTCACTTGGGGATATGATGGCTGTGCTTCGTGAGGTGAAGACTCCAGAAGAAATCACCTTGCTAAAGAAGGCGGTGAAGATTTCAGCTGTAGGGCAAGTAGAGGTAATGAAAGCAGCAAAAGTTGGGATGACAGAGCGTGAAATTCAAGGGGTGCATGAGTTTATCTACAAACGATACGGAGCAGAAGATTTGGGCTATCCATCTATCGTGGGTGGAGGGAATAATGGTTGCATCCTTCATTACATCGAAAATGATAAGCGAGACTTGAATGAGCGATTATTGCTCATGGATCTAGGTGCAGAATGGAGAGGTTATACTGCAGATGTGACACGTACTATTCCGATTAGTGGCAAATTTAACGCAGAAGAAAAAGCTATCTATGAATTGGTCTATCAAGCACAGGAGGCTGGGATAGCACTTTCCAAACCTGGCGTAACCTTTCAGGAGATTGATGCCGCTGGTCGTACAATCATCGATGATGGACTTGCCAAACTTGGGATTATCAAAAAAGGGGAAAGTCACATGTATTTTCCACACGGGACTAGTCATCACATAGGCCTGGATGTACATGACAGAGGAACACGTGATGCACTTAAAAAAGGAGTTGTTTTTACTATCGAGCCGGGGATCTACATCCCAGCAGGATCAGATTGTGATCCAAAATGGTGGGGGATTGCCGTGCGAATCGAAGATGATATTTTGATCACTTCTGATGGAAATGTGAATCTCTCTGCAGATGCACCGAGAACTATCTTCGCTATTGAAGAGATGATGAGACACCCAAGTGTGCTAGAAGAGTGGGTGCTACCGGAGATCGATGAATAGAATCTATAAGTCTCCCGCAAAGACGCAGATTCGAATCAATAAAACTCTCGCAACGGCGCAACGCATGATTAACATTTGAGGTCTTTTTTGACCTCGACCGTTTTCTCATTGAAATTTTGCTTTGTAAGCTATAAAGTAGAATCTAAACTATAAAATAATGACTAGAGAAGATGAGATAGCTAAATTGACTTTGGATGCATCTTTCCACATTCACCGAGAGTTGGGTCCTGGATTACTAGCATCTGTCTATGAAACAGTGCTAAGTCATGACCTAAGAAAATTAGGACTTACGGTTCTAACTCAAGTTAATATTCCTCTCATCTGGGATCAAATAACTTTTGATCATGGATTTAGAGCTGAAATCATCATTGAAAGGCTGGCTACTCCTACTAAAAGTGAAATCTGTTGAGAAAATCGCTGCCGTGCACGCCAATCATCTACGGACCTATCTTAAGCTCACAAAATTAAAATTAGGACTTCTTCTTAATTTCAATCAAGAGTTGCTCAAAAATGGGATTAAGAGAGTGGTCAATGGATTATAATAGATAATGTAAACGTTGCGCCGTTGTGAGAAATAATAATGCGTCTTCGCTGGAGTTAATCTTTGCCGCGTCGCTGCGAGATTATTTTAGCGTGTTTAATTGGGTCTCAATCCTTCTTCTTCAGATCACCCCGCTTGATAGATCGAATAAACTGCCCCCAAGCGAATGGATCGAGGAGTCTAAGTGTTCTGGGACCATAGAGATCCTGATTTTGTATCGCCTGACCTTGTTGGAAATATCGGAAGTTTTCGTTTGCTGAAGCTGGCATGGATTCCGCCCAGCGAAGTAGCATCGCAGGACTCAAATTAGCTCTGGAGATAGACATTGGATCTACTACATTCAGCGCAATTACCGCCTGTTTGAATTCCTCTTCAGTAGGATAGGGCATTATCTCGATTTCTGCCAAAGCAATTTCATCCACTTGCATGGTGAGGATTAAGCTAATTCTATCACTCTCAATAGTTTCAGGAATTTTGAAGGTCTGTTTTTTCAAACCTATAAAGCTAAAGACAACAGAATCGCCTGCTAATACCGGCATTGAAAAGTAACCAAAACGACCCGAACTTGTACCTCTTCCCTTTTTTGGGACGTAGATGTTTACACCCGCAACAGCATCTGTGCTGTCAGCATTAAGGATAATACCGGAAAGTTGGATAACTTTTTTTTCTTGCACATCTTGAGCTTTCACTTCAATCGAAGAAAAAAATAATCCTATTAGGAAAACAAAGGTGGCACTAAGGAGTAATGAATTCTTCACAAATTAGAGGACTTTATGGAACGACAGATTTTGTTATTTCTGATGCGATATTACCCTAATTTCGGATGATTTTTCATTTTCCCCTCATAAACTCCGTTAAATCTTACAAATGCGGCTAAAAAACATCAGTTTAAACTACGGACTCAGAATCTTTAAAGCACTTTCTGAAGAGCCACGGGTTAGAATTTTCCACCTGTTGATGCTCAATAAAGAACTTTCTATTTCTGATTTTGAGCTAATTCTTGATTTTACTCAAACAAAAACCAGTAGACACCTTGTTTATTTAAAAAATGCAGGGCTGCTTGGAAGTAAGAGAGTCGATCAATGGGTGTTTTATTATATTCTTGAAGAATATCTTGAAATTATTCATCAGATTTTTAAATTTATCCAGAAAGACCCAAGTCTAATCAAGGATCAGGCGACCTTTGAAATCTTGAAATCTAATCGAGAACTTGCAATTAATAAAATTCATAATAATCAGTACCGACGCTAATTAACCTTGAAAACTTACCAGCACCTTTTCTTCGATCTTGATCACACACTTTGGGATTATGATCGCAATGTCCAAGAATCTCTTTCCGAACTGTTTCATCATTATAAACTTGAAGCGCTTGGAGTCTCATCACCCCAGCATTTTATTGATTCTTTTTATGCGGTGAATTTCAAACTTTGGTCTGCTTATGATAGAGGTGAGATGCAGAAAGAGGAATTGAGAACTACTCGTTTTCCAAGGATATTTGCCCATGCAGGCATAGTTGACGCAGTAATTCCTGAAGAATTTGAAGGAGATTTTATGCATCGCACGTCGGGTAAACCACATTTGTTTCCACATACCATAGAAATTCTTGACTATCTCAAACCCAAGTATAAACTCTATGTCATCACTAATGGATTTGACGAAAGTCAAGCTAGGAAAATGAATTCATCTGGCTTAAAAGACTACTTTGAGATAGTAATAACTTCTGAGACCACTGGTCATAAAAAGCCTGATCCAAGGATATTTCAATATGCATTGGAACAAGCTGGTGCAAGCAAAGAGAATAGCTTGATGATAGGTGACAATCCTATTTCTGACATCCAAGGCGCTCATGGTGCTGGTATAGATCAGGTCTATTTCAATCCCCTCGGTAAAGCAATCGACTCAGTGCCGACGTATACTATAATACATTTGAGAGAATTAGAAGATATACTTTAAGGTCTATCAGATTGTAATTCTTTGCCGATGTGCGTGTCTTCACTCACAGCTACTACATTACTTGCGAATATGTTTTCCATTCGTGAGACACGAACGGCGGCTAATTCTTTATTCGGTTTTTATCGATCGTGCCGTTGGCACTCTGAGGTTACTGTATCATTCGTGCACCCCGAATTTCGCTTCGCTGTATTCGGGGCTGCTATGTATCTTGCCGTTGGCAAGAGATTGAAATCTTCCGCTGAAAACGCTACAAGTTGATTTTAGGTTTTGTTGGATGAGAAATGCCAAAGGCATTTACAATAAAATTCCAGAATGCAATTCTGGGTTAGAGGGAATGTGAGTGCCAAAGGCACGATCAATAAGCTGGATTAACTTCCTAAATGGATAAAGAATACCAATTCATGTGACCTAACTAAACACAAAGGCAGGCACGAACTTCGGTTTTCCCGAACTAGAAGACATACTTTAGGGTTCTTTTACTTCAAATTCTTCAGCCAATACAACCTTCTGGTTATCTTTGGCAAAGAAGAAAATCCATAACCCAGATATTATGCTCAAAGGTTTTTTTAATGTCCCAGCTCCAGTAAATGAGCCAGTAAAAGTTTACGCTCCCGGAAGTCCCGAGAGAAAAGAATTGCAAGCAGCACTAAAAGAGGCTAGATCTCAGCAAGTCGATGTGCCAATGTATATTGGTTCGGATGAAGTCAGAACTGGTAATACCCATAAAATATCTCCTCCGCACGATCACCAGCATGTGTTGGGTCATTTCCACGAAGGGGATGCTTCCCACGTAGAGCAGGCGATCAATGCCGCTATGGGAGCAAAAGAAGCTTGGGAAAACTTAGCTTGGGAACAAAGAGCAGCCATTTTCTTAAAAGCAGCTGATCTTTTGGCTGGGCCATATCGTGCCAAAATCAATGCGGCAACCATGCTTGGTCAATCCAAGAATGCAATGCAGGCAGAGATCGATGCATCTTGCGAGTTTATAGATTTCTTGCGCTTCAATGTCCAATACATGACTGAAATCTATGCGCAACAGCCTCCGGTTTCAGGAGATGGCGTATGGAATAGATTGGAGCAGCGCCCTCTTGAAGGATTCGTGTTCGCATTGACTCCGTTCAACTTTACGGCAATTGCTGGAAACCTTCCTACTTCTGCTGCTATGATGGGGAATACCATCGTTTGGAAGCCAGCTTACACGCAGATTTATTCTGCAAATGTGCTGATGCAAGTATTCAAAGAAGCTGGAGTGCCGGATGGCGTGATCAACTTGATCTATGTAGATGGCCCAACGGCAGGAGATATTATTTTTAACCATCGTGATTTTGCAGGAATCCACTTTACAGGTTCTACAGGCGTATTCCAACATATTTGGAAAACTATCGGAACTAACATTCATCAGTACAAGTCTTATCCTAGAATCGTAGGTGAGACAGGTGGGAAAGACTTTGTGATCGCTCACAAATCTGCTATTCCTAAAGCCGTGGCAGTAGGACTTTCTCGGGGCGCTTTTGAGTTCCAAGGTCAAAAATGTTCTGCAGCTTCACGTGCTTATATCCCTTCCAATATTTGGGCTGAAGTAAAAGAAGGCTTAGTAGCTGACCTTGCTGATATGAAAATGGGTGTAACAGAAGATTTCACCAACTTCATCAATGCAGTGATTGACGAGAAGTCATTCGATAAAATCGCCAAATACATTGATAACGCGAAAGAAAACCCAGCGGTAGAAATCATTTCTGGAGGTAACTACGATAAGTCGAAAGGTTACTTCATCGAGCCAACTGTCATCGTGACACAAGATCCAATGTACACGACGATGTGCGAAGAGATCTTTGGACCTGTGTTGACGATCTATGTATATGATTCGGAGCGCTTTGAAGAGGCATTGGAGTTGGTCGATCAGACTTCTCCTTATGCCTTGACAGGAGCTATATTCTCTCAGGATCGTTATGCCGTTGAATTGGCTACCACTAAGCTGAGAAATGCGGCGGGTAATTTCTACATCAATGATAAGCCAACAGGAGCGGTAGTAGGGCAGCAGCCATTTGGTGGAGCGAGAGCTTCCGGTACGAATGACAAAGCGGGTTCTATGATCAATTTACTTCGTTGGGTGTCTCCACGTACGATCAAAGAGACATTTGTTTCTCCAGTAGATTACAAGTATCCCTTCTTGGGAGAAGACAAGTAAATGACCTGTATCGACCTTTAAGGTTCGCAGACTGACCTTTGAGTTGTCCCGAATGCCATCGGCTTCGGGATCTCCTCGAAGGTCTTTTTTCATTAATACTAAAAAAACTTTTAAAATCGTGTCTCAAAAGCTATTGGTAGGAGTCAAAGACCAATAGAAATAAAACCTTCGAGGTCAAAAAAAAGACCTCGTATGTTTCGATTAATTTAAACCTTCGAGGAGATTGTTCGCTACTTCGTTGCTTACCATGACTCCTCAAAGGTTTCTTAAATTAAGTAAGTGCTGCCCCATCTACTTGGATGACCTGGCCTGAGATGTAGCTACTCATTTCAGAACCTAGGAACACACACACATCAGCAACTTCTTCTGGCTTGCCACCACGCTTCATTGGGATTCCATCTCTCCATAATTGAACAGATTTCTCGTCAAGTGCATCAGTCATTTCAGTTTCGATGAATCCAGGCGCTACAGCATTAGATCGAATGTTTCTTGAACCTAGTTCTAAGGCTATCGACTTTGTGAAGCCAATTATTCCGGCTTTTGAAGCCGCATAGTTCGCTTGTCCAGGATTACCTTTTATTCCTACGATGGATGTGATATTGATGATCGAGCCAGCTTTAGCCTTCATCATTGTCCGTGATGCGGCCTTTACAGTATTAAAACAGGATTTCAAATTGGTGTTCATTACCTCGTCCCAAGATTCTTCTGTCATTCTCATGAGCAAGCCGTCGCGGGTGATTCCAGCATTATTTATCAAAACATCCAACCCGCCGAATTCTGCTACGACAGCGCCAACCAATTCTTCAGCGGCTATGAAGTCCGAAGCATCTGATCTATAGCCTTTGGCTTTGATGCCAAATTCTGCCAATTCAGTTTCTAGTGCCTGTCCTTTTTCCACACTCGACAAAAAAGTAAAAGCGACATTTGCGCCCTCTTGTGCATATTTGATAGCAATTGCTCTTCCGATGCCTTTAGATGCGCCGGTGATCAATACCGTTTTTCCTGAAAGTAATCCCATGGAGTTTAAAATTTTGTTTGGCCAAAAGTAGAAAAAAAGCTAAACCTTTTGAATCTAAAATTGATATCAGTTGTCTTTTGATTCTGTTTGTAGCTAATCATTGGTTAACTATTAATTATAAAGAATTTAATTTGACATTTTAGTTTATATGTAAAATTTTAATTGGAAATAGCTCCCTCTGATATCATAAATCAGGTTTTTCCTCTAATATTGAGAAGGAAACCAAATTTTTTTCTGAAGCCAAAAGGCCTATTTTTGCGTTATTCAATTCGTTCTAAAAAAGAAATAATAGATATGTCTTCGACCAAATTTGACGTGATAGTGCTGGGCAGTGGACCAGGTGGCTATGTAGCTGCTATTCGCGCTTCCCAGCTTGGCCTAAAAACTGCCGTAGTAGAAGCTACGGAATTGGGTGGTATTTGTCTTAACTGGGGTTGTATTCCCACCAAAGCTTTGTTGAAAAGTGCTCAGGTATTTGAGTACATCAATCATGCTGCCGACTATGGCATTACCGTTAAGGATGCCAGTGCTGATTTTACTGATATCGTCAAAAGAAGCCGAGGCGTAGCTGACGGAATGAGCAAGGGAGTGACTTTCCTTTTGAAGAAGAATAAAATCGAAGTGATCAAAGGTTGGGGTAAAATCCAGCCAGGTAAGAAAGTAGAAGTCACTGATAGCGCAGATAAAAAAACTGTTTATTCAGCAGATAATATCATCATCGCTACAGGAGCTCGTGCTAGGCAGTTGCCTTCGATGAAAATCGACGATAAAAAGATCATAGGGTATCGCAAAGCTATGACTTTGGATAAGATGCCAAAGAAAATGGTGGTTGTTGGTTCTGGAGCAATCGGAATTGAGTTCGCTTATTTTTATGCTACCATGGGTACAGAAGTGACTATAGTAGAATATTTGGATAGAATTGTGCCTGTTGAGGACGTTGAAGTTTCCAAGACTTTGGAGAAGCTTTACAAAAAAGCAGGGATGACTATCATGACTTCTTCTGAAGTAACTGCGGTAGACACGAAAGGAGCTGGTTGTAAAGTGACCGTGAAAACTGCCAAAGGCGAAGAGACTTTAGAATGTGATATCGTGCTTTCGGCTGCTGGTGTTGTTTCTAATCTTGAGAACTGCGGATTGGAAGATGTAGGGATTTTGGTAGATAAAGGCAAGATCAAAGTTGATGAGTTCTATAAGACAAACATGCCTGGCTATTATGCCATTGGTGATGTGATTCCTGGGCCGGCGTTGGCTCACGTAGCTTCTGCTGAGGGAATTATTTGTGTAGAGAAAATTGCTGGTCAGAATCCTGAACCTTTGGATTACGGAAATATCCCAGGCTGTACGTATTGCTCTCCTGAGATTGCCTCTGTGGGTATGACGGAAGCGAAGGCTAAAGAAGCTGGTTATGAGTTGAGAGTTGGCAAATTCCCATTCTCTGCATCAGGAAAAGCATCTGCTGCTGGCGCAAAAGACGGATTTGTAAAACTGATCTTCGATAAAAAATACGGTGAATTGCTTGGTGCACACCTGATCGGAGCGAACGTGACAGAGATGATCGCTGAGATTGTGGCAGTTCGTAAACTGGAGATCACAGGTCATGAATTGATCAAAACCGTGCATCCGCACCCAACGATGTCAGAAGCAATCATGGAGGCTGCGGCCGCTGCTTATGACGAGGTGATCCACCTTTAATATAAATATTTTGAAAATAAATGACGCAAGACCTAGAACAATTGGTCTTGTGTCATACTTTTAAAAAAGAAATTTTTCAAACCCCCAATTTTTGGAAGAAGTACAAATCATCGCCGGACTAAGGGCAAAAGACAGAAAGACCACAGAGTATTTGTACGACAAATACTCCAAAGCTCTGTTTGCGGTGATTTCCAGAATTGTATTCGACAAGGACATTGCAGAGGAGGTTTTTCATGATGCCTTTGTTAAAATAACTAAAAAAATAGATCGTTACGAAGAGTCAAAAGGTCGTCTATACACCTGGATGGCTAATATCTGTCGTAATTCGGCTATAGATAAGCTTCGCTCCAAAGAAATATCACAAGCCGGTAAGACCAACACAATAGATGACTTCGTATATGGAATGGAGAGCCAATCAGGCACCCAGGAACATATAGACGGGATCGGAGTGAAGGAACTGTTGATCGAACTTAATGAAGATCAAAAGTTCATTGTAGAGTATATCTATTTTAAAGGATATACACATTCTGAAGTATCGGAGGAATTTGATATTCCTCTCGGCACTGTCAAGTCTAGGGTGAGAGCGGCCATACAAGTGTTGAAAAAAAATGTAGCAAGAATCTAGTGGATATTCAATCATACATATCGTCAGGTAAACTGGAACTTTTCCTTTTGGGAGAGCTTACAGTGAGGGAGCGAGAGGAGGTCTTGGACTTTGCGAAGCGTTATCCTGAAATCCAACAGGAGTTGGAGGATCTTGAGGAGACTATGTTCGCCTTTGACACAATGACTGGTGTAGCACCAGCTCAAGAGGTGAAAAACAAAATTTTCTCTACGTTAGAAAGTGACTTTATCCTCAAACAAGCTCCAAAACCAACAGCAGCCAGAGCTGACACGAAAGTGGTGGCAATGAGCAGTGCTTGGAAGCCTTTTGCTATCGCAGCGTCTATCGCCGCTATCGTAGCTTCTGGAGCAGCGTTTTATTATGCTGATAAGTATCAGGAAAGAACTAATCAGTTTACGGCCTTACTTCAGGATCAAAGCGTAATGGCGGGTACCCTGAATCAGGTGAAGCAGGAGTATGATAAAGTAGATGAGCAGCTGAATAAGTTTGTAGCAGGAGATTACAAGCGAGTGCAGATGAGAGGCGAAGGCTTTGAAATGCAAAAGGATGCTAAAGTCGATTTGATTTGGGATCCAAAAGCCCAGAATGTATTTATTGCGGTAAATAATCTAAATGACCTGAGCGATGAGTTCGATTATCAACTATGGGCAATCGGAGATGATGGTCCTGTAGGAATCGGTCTGGTGAATGAAGGAGAGAAACTGACTAGGCAGCAAATGGAGGCAGTGGCTCAAGCCGGCGCTTTCGCTATCACCATTGAGCCAAAAGGCGGTTCCAAAGCCCCTAATCTTGAGAAGTTGGTTGTGCTAGGGGAAGTCGTTTAGAAATTTAAAATTGAAAATGATATAATTTAAAATCGCCTGTTCTGAAAAGAGTAGGCTTTTTTCATTTTCAGGAAATAGAGGCATCTTTAAGCTCTCAATTTTCACCTATGGAACTCGAACTCTCAACACCCGCCTTACTTTTTTCGGCGATTACACTTTTGATGCTTGCCTTTACGAATCGCTTTCTGGCTATTGCCAGCTTAATCCGTGGATTGCACAAGAAGTATATGGAGGCACCGGACGAAGGTATTATTGTAGAGCAGATTCACAATTTGCGCCGCCGACTTACCCTCATCAAAAACATGCAACTATTCGGTGTTTTTAGCTTTTTATTATGCATCATTTGTATGTATTTGCTCTTCCGTGGCTACACGATGGCTGCAAATTGGGTTTTTGTGGGAAGCATGGCCTCGCTTTTGGTTTCGCTTGGAATATCGCTGGTCGAGATCCAGATTTCCACTAGAGCATTAAATCTAGAGCTCAAGGATATGGAGGAGATCTTCGAAAAACGCAGTAGCGGCCTTGATTTTATATTCAAAAAAGATTCGAAGAAAGATGAAGAATAAATTTTTGTGGATTACGTTTCTACTCTTAGTTTTTGATTCATGCAGCCAAAAACCAGTAGAGCAACAGGAAGTTCTAGCGGTTGAGTCTACGGTTGAAGAGAGTGGAAATCACATTCAACTTGCCAGGGTAGAAGACGCGAGAGAATTTTACACCTGGACTTCTGATCGTATTCCGATGGTTTCTGCGCATCGGGGCGGTTCATATCCTGGCTTTCCTGAGAATGCTATTGAGACCTTCGCCAACGTGGTGAATTACACGCCGACGATCATTGAGTTCGATGTAGCCATGACCAAAGACGGAGTTTTGGTGCTGATGCACGATGATAAACTGGACAGAACGACTTCGGGAAAAGGCTTAGTGACTGATGTAACTTATGCGGAGATTCAAGCTCTTTTTCTGAAAGATAAAGAAGGTACTATCACTGATTTCAAAGTGCCCACATTGGAGGAAGCTTTGATTTGGTCTAAGGGAAAAGCGCTGTTGACAGTGGATATCAAGCAGTCTGTTCCGTATGAAAAAATCATTGATGCAGTTCGAAGTACCAAATCAGAAGCACATGCAGCATTGATAAGTTATTCATTTCCAGCGGCTAAAAAACTCCATTCAATGGCTCCTGAGTTGATGCTCTCGGTTACGATCCGAAATATGGAAGAGATAGAACGCCTGGAGGAAACGGGAATTCCCTGGACTCGGGTGATTGCTTTCACGGGAGTAACTGAGCGTCCACAAGATTTTAACCAAGCATTACACCAAAAAGGTGTGTTTACTATTCTTGGGGTGCTGGGTAACTTGGATAAAAGTGCCATTGCCCGTGGAGATCAGTTGTATACTAGTTTTGTGCAAAAAGGCGCAGATATTTTGGCTACTGATCGGCCGATTGAGGCAGCAGCTGCTATCAAGACTTTGGCTCCATCAACCAGTTCTAAATCCAAGTATTTCAAAAAATGATAATTGACTTAAGAAGCGATACAGTTACCCGCCCGACGGCAGGTATGAAAGAAGCAATGTTCTCTGCAGCAGTAGGCGACGATGTATTCGGCGAGGATCCGACAGTAAATGCGTTGGAGGAGAAAGTGGCTAAACTCTTTGGGAAGGAAGCTGCTATTTTTTGCCCATCTGGGACTATGACCAATCAAATCGCAATCCGACTTCATACACGCATTCAGACGGAAGTTATTTGTCATAAATATTCTCATATCTACTTATAC
>Ga0105054_10002618_pt1 | contig 28586 bp, 19 predicted proteins | sample BON02_FD_78091 | JGI IMG/M metagenome (GOLD analysis project Ga0105054, IMG submission 78091) | Freshwater microbial communities from Lake Bonney liftoff mats and glacier meltwater in Antarctica - BON-02 (megahit assembly) | ecosystem: Environmental > Aquatic > Freshwater > Ice > Glacier...
ATTGGCTTTTCAGAACATCTTTGTTATTGATCCCTTATACACCCTCCCCTTTTTGGCGTTTCTTATAATGGCCCTTAGACAAAAGCGCGACTCGCCAATTCGTGGACGTTATAATACTATGGGGTTGATAGTTAGCAGTGCCTATTTGGGACTGACCTTGGTGCTTAAGGGAATTGCCTTTAAAAAGATAACGGATAGTCTGGATGCCCAAGGGATAGCCTATAACGACATGGATGTGAGACCGTCTCCATTTAATACTATTCTATGGTCTGCCAATGTGGATGCAGGTGATGCTTACCTAATTGGGAACTACTCTTTTTTTGATAATAAGCCCATTGAATTCAGTAGATATCCTAAAAACCATGAATTATTGGGCAGCTTGGCTGGGAACGATAAGGTAATGCGACTCAAGAAAATTACGGAAGGATGGTTTACAATAAATGAGAAGAATGGAGAGCTATTTTTTAATGACCTACGATTTGGATTGATGAGTTTGGAGCCCAATGAGCAACAATTTGCCTTCAATTATAAGTTGGTTCCAAAGGATGGTGATCTATTGGTAGAAGAGACCCCTAAATTGAAGCGCGATGCCAAAAAATTGCTCCTGGCTCTTTGGGGAAGGATGTGGGGGAATTAAAATGTTGATTTAAATAAGGGAATGGCTAAGAAGTTGTATAAAATAAAGCACATCATTTTTTGGTCTGGTATTGGCGGGGTAATATTCTTTGTAGTAGCTGTGGTAATTGGTGGCCATCTTTTGGAGGTGTACAGTCATAATCGGCAATTGATAAGTGAATCCTATGCCAAGGGTACGGAGTATGGGGCTGTTCTTAGATGGGGTGCAATAATCCCCAGTGGAATTCTTATGTCTGTCTTTGCGTTTCTTTCGCCAATGGTCTTGCCAAAGAGTCTATTGATCAAGTTGGGATTCTGGGGCCTAGGATTATTTTATGGTATGGCTACAATAGTGGTTGGTATTTTTCCCTGTGATGCCGGCTGCAACCCCGAACTTATAGATCCTTCCACTTCCCAGATCATCCATAATTTTTCAGGAGGAATTACTTATTTAACAGTGCCCTTCTGTATTCTTGCAGTGGGGTTGGGATCCAAGAACTTTTTGCGGATACTTTCCGTAATTTTTGGCTTGATGTCCATTGTTTTTACTTGGTTGCTACTTGGAAACTTGAATAGTTCCTACCTTGGACTTTTCCAGAGATTGCTGGAAGGGTCCATATTGGTTTGGATATGTTATGTATCTATATTCATCAAAAAATTATGATTCCTTATAAACTCTTCACCTGTACCTCGTGAAAGGCATTGGCTTGTAACTTAAGCAATTCCTCGGCCTTCTGTTTTTTATAATTGTAGATTTCTTCCTCCTCAACTATTTCACCATATATCTTATTATTTAACAGCGTATCTGTTTCCAATACTTTTTCCCGTTGACTTACTTTTTGGGTAACCCAGGTCCTAACGGCACTTTCTTCATCTTCCAGTTTATAATCATACGCGCCTTTTGGTGATAATAACTTTGCGATTATGGGTGAAGTTTCTATAGCCAAGAATAACAGAAAGATAAAAAAGGAAGGCATCCAGGGTAGTTTGTCCAAGGCATTTATACGTGCCATTAATCCATCGAAACCATCAATAATAGGTTGTGTGGTTGTAATCTGATCGGCATATTCCAGATCCAAGGCCGCTATCTGTGTTTCCAGAGCTGTGATTTTAACAGCGTTGGTTTGTTTTAGTGATTGAAGTTCCGTCTGGGCGGCGTCGTGTTTATCCCGTTTTTCCTTATACACAGGTCCTTTTCCCAATAATTTGGTGCCAGCCGTGCCTTCAGCTTCTGAAATATAGGTATCGTACAGAGCGTTGGTTTCGGCCTCTTTAGTAGCTATTTCATTTCTTAGGCCCAAAATAGCGGCATTCAATTTTTCTGTTTTTGGGGTGTATTGGGTAGCGATTTGCTCTTTATTAACAAGTGTCATCGTATTTTTTTCTTCAAGAAGCACTTGATTGATTTCCTTTTCGAAAATTTTCATTTCCAAGGGTTTGGATATAACAATAGCGATGATCACCGCCAAAATTATTCTAGGGGTAGCCTGTAGAAATTCACTTTTAAAGCTATTGGTCTTCTTTATGGTGGAGACAATAAAGCGGTCGAGATTAAAAATGAGCAGACCCCAAATAAGGCCAAAGAAAACAGAGGAGTAGACATTGTCGAAGACAGTGAATAGGGCGTAGGCACTGGCGATAAAGGCCATAACAGCGGTAAAGAATACCGTTGCGCCAATTCCGGCATATTTGTTTTGCTCTCCCTTGGAGCAGGTTTTTAGAATATCGGCATCTGCTCCAGAGCAGAGAATAAAAAATTGCTGTAACATAGTGTTCTGATTTTGATTGATGTTCCTATAGGTTGTTAGAACGTAGAAACAAATGATTTGTTACAGAAAATTATCATAAATATTGGGTATTTTTTAGACGCTTTTGACTATTGGTAAAGATATGCTGTCCCAGGCTCAGATAAATTCTAGATGGCTGGCCATGCGTATCAAGGTGGCCGTATTTTTAGCTTCAAATTTTGCCAACAAGTTTTTTCGATGAGTGTCCACAGTAGTGATACTTATAAAAAGTTTGGTTGCAATCTGGTTATTGGTAAGGCCATCGGAAATAAGGGATAATACTTCTTTCTCCCTTCTTGTAATTATTGGTATTTTTGAGCCCTCATTTTTTTTGACAATCAATGCGGCTTCCTCACTTAAATATTTTTCACCGTCCATTACTGTTTCAATGGCATCCAATAATTCTTCTTTGGTTGCATTTTTCAACACATATCCGGAAGCTCCATTATCCATTATTTTGTTGATGTAGCTCTGTTGATTATATGAACTTAAACCTATAATTTCAATTTTGGGAAATTTCAATTTTATTTCCTTACAGAGGTCTATGCCGCTTATATCCGGTAGGTTTATGTCCAATAAGATGATATTTGGTTTATGGTTTTGCAGGAATGCCATGCAGGATGTTGCGTTCATGGCATGTCCCATCCACTCCAATCCCTTTTCATTTTGCAACAGTGACCTTATGCCCTCGATTATCATATAATGATCATCGACAATAAATATTTTTGTTGTCATTTAAATATTAAATTCAATGTGTATCGATGTTCCTTTTGTATATTCAGAGTCTACGTTTAAATTTCCTTTTAGAAATTCGACCCTATGCTGAATATTGGTCCAGCCCATTCCTTTCGATTTTTTTAAAATTAGAGTATCGAATCCGTCGCCATCATCCTCTACAGTTATGGCAAGTTGATGCTCCGTTTTAGTTATTTGCACAATGACAGTTTCTGCCCTTGCATGTTTTAATGTGTTGTTGATGAGTTCCTGAACAATTCTATAGATTGTAATGGCTACCGTTTGGTTTATCAGTGCACCCTCAAGTCCCATGGACAGATAGTTGATCTGTAATGCCCCACTCTTGTTTATATGGTTGCAAAAATCTTTGAGTGCAGTATCCAGCCCGAATTTCAGGAGGGATTCTGGCATCATATTATGGGCCACCCTGCGCATTTCTTTAATAGAACTGTCCAGCATATCCATACTCCGTTCAAATACCTGTTGATTTTCATTCGTCATGACCATATTTTCTTTAATAGTCTCAAAGGAGTATTTAATTCCAGAAAGCATTCCTCCCAAGCCGTCATGTAGGTCTTTGGCAATTCTAGTTCTTTCTTGTTCTTCTCCCTTAAGGACAGCTTCAGTAGCTGCAAGCTGCTTTTCGGTCTCCAGTTCATTAATACGTGTCAATTGAAGTTTTTGTTTATGGCTATAGCTTCGATACGAGATAAGACTTAAAAGCATGAAGGTGGCTATTACACCGAAAAGCAAATAATTCAATATGTTTTTTTGTTTAATGGTAAGCTCTTGAATTTTTTTATTGTATTCCAAATTGGAGATTGTGCTTTCTTTTTTTTCGGAATCGAACTTGGCTTCCAAAAGTTGGATATTCGTTTTGGTTTTATCCCCTACAACAGAATCATTCAAAATTTCAAACTTCTTTCTATATTCCAATGCTTCCGGAAATTGGTTTGTTATCTCGGCCAATTCAGAGGCTTTTAGGTACAGATCCTTAAGTTCGTATTTTGACTCTAATTTTTGTGCCAAGGATATTCCTGTTAGTATGTGGGATTTGGCATTTAGGTATTGTCCTTGGTTCTTGTACAGATCTGCCAATCCCATATAAGCATACATCTCATATTCCTGGGCATCTTTTTCCTTTGATAGGGCAATTACATCAGTGTAGTATTTTAGGGCTTGACTTTGGTCGTTTTTTGCATTGAACACATCTGCTGTACCCAGCCATCCGTCCAAAAGGACGATATAATCGTCGGTTCTTTTACCTATTTCGGTTATATGCGAATAGTGTTTCAATGCATTGTTGTATTCCTTTAAATAGAGCTCGGCTGTTGCTATATTAAATGTGGATGAAGAGATAGCATAATCATTTTTAAGTTCATGGGCGAGTGTCAATGATTTTTCAGCATATGCCTTTCCCTTTTTGTAATCCTTAAGATTGATAAAAATAGATGCTAAATTATTATTTAGAATCCTCTGTAATCTCTGGTCTCCCAATTCTTCGGCAATTTTTAAGGCCCGTAGATAGTGGTCCGTTGCCAATTGAAAATCTGATAGATAATGCCATTCACTGCCTATATTGATCAAAGCCACGGCAATGTCTTTCTTGCTTCCAATAGTTTCATAAATGGCAAGTGCTTCTTTACATAAGGTCAGTGCTTCCCTATATTTACCTTGGGAGTTTAGAATTTGGATGGCGTGACTGGCATATGCCGCCCTTCCTTTATCAAAATCTAGCGCTAATGAACGCTGTTTTGCAGCATTGAAATACCAAAGGGCAGAGTCGGGTAGATTATTAGCCAATTCCTCGCCATATTGGTAATACAGGTTTATAAGTACAGTATCATTGGGAGCTGTTTTTATTTGACGCCCTATACTGTCCAGTTTAGTGGTCTGGGCAAAGGCAAATTGCAATGGGGCCAAGTATAGTACCGACCAAACAATTAATTTGCACCAATAGTATAATGCAGACATAGCTTACAATTTGCTCCATTAAAGGTAAGCATAGTGCCGATACCTTATATCCCTTTTTTCCATGATTTTTAGTAGGATAAAAATCCTGTTTTTAGGGGATTGTACAAATGGTGTTTAATATGGAATTTTACAATGTATAAATTGTATTTGCGTCAATATTGAGTTGGAATGCAGATGCAAATAATTGGGGGGTTTCTTTCAAAGAAGTAACGGTTATTTATTGAAGTTTAACTATAAATTTTATTGGAATGAAAAAAAAACATGTTATGCTAGTGGCCATACTAGGCCTGTTAGGAATATCAGCCTATAAAATAGGGGAGGACATTATTGCCAAATTGGGAATGGACCATGCGAATGCCCAAAATTATATAATGGCAAATTTTACTGGGAGTTTTGGAACGGAATATGACGTGAAGAATAATTTCATGAGTCTTCCCAGATTGAAGATGTTATCATCTATAGTGGAAGGAGACAAGGTAGGTGCGGCCAAAGAACTCTGTGAGTATATAAGGAAGTATTGTAATAGCGAGGAGTTCATTGTTAAGTACCAAAAGAAAAGAGCCGACAGTAAGCCTAGTTCAGAGCCTCCTAGAATGGATGAGGCTGTACTGCAGGGAATGAGGGATGGGATTAAGGATTTGGAGGCAGCCATAACCGACCTCAAAAAGGCGCCTAAGGAAAATGCCCAGGCAATTGGCATGTACCAACCTATGGTGGATGAACAAAAAGCTTCCTTGGCCATGTATGAAGATCCAACACCCAATAAAACGAAATGGGAAAAAAATTATCCAGCAGACCCTGCGGTTCTGGTAAAAAGAAAATTAGAGGAATACCTTAGCCTAGTTGCCAAAGTGGATTTTAACGCAAAGCTAACTGCTCCCGATAATTATAAAATTAAAAAGTTCGTCAATCCGGATTATGAGAGTAAAACGCCCCAATGGAAAGCCTATTATAGGGCGGGTAAGGAAGTGAATAGTGAAGTTACTGCTTTTGTAAAAGCTTGGCTCCAAGGCGAGATTATTTCTTCAGTAAAAACTAAAATGCCTGTGTCATTGGAAGATTCCAATAAGGGTAATTCTACCGTTAGTAAGGCCTCCCCATCCGTTGCGGTGGAAAATGGCAATGATGACCAAAATCAAAATACAAGCACACCGGAGGGCGAACCAAAAAAATCACTTTTGGCCAAGATGAAGTCAAAGGCAAAATCGATTATTAATGAATAATGTTTTTAATGCAGCGGTATCCTTTTTTGGTAATTCGGTCTGGTCCAATACCTACAAGGTTTTAGAAATCATGTAGGTATTCATCTCCCATGTCCTGCAAGAGTTTTTTGAAACTTATGGGTATTTGGGTATGATCGTAGCCTTCCTTTTCGCTTTGGGTTTAAGTCCTACAAGGTTTTAGAAACCTTGCAGGACTACCGAATGATGTGTAGGTAAAGGAAGCTCCTTCCCCATGTAGGGGAAGGTGCCATCCCGACCTTTTTGTCGGGATGGCGGAAGGGGTAGTGTACATCCTTAGGCTATTGTAATGTGGCTATTTGGGTACCCCTAGTATTACTCACTTTCTACCCGCCCCATCTTCTTTCCCGACTCGTTGTCGGAAAAGAATCCACCCCTCTCTGTCCAGGGTGGGGAGCCACTTTTGGCAGATAAATCGATCAGAATATATGTCCCAATGTTGGAGAATTAATCTACCCTAATTAAGTATTGCAAAAACAGGGCGTCATTGTTAATAGATTTAGCGTTAGCCTTTGCAGTAACATCCTTTTTTGGCACAAATCCTGCAAGGTTTTTTAACCTTGTAGGTATGGTGTTAGGTCATGATTGATTATCTGATTTTTTCGATTAGTTTTGTTTCTAATCCTACAAGGTTGCCAAACCTTTTAGATATAAAGGTTTGGGTGGGGTTAAAGTCCTTCAAGGTTTTGGAAACCTTGAAGGACTACTTAAGTTTTGTTTGGAATGTGGTCGATCAACAGCCACCCAATTTTACGACAGGGTAATCGCTTACATCAATGCTAGGGTCTTTACTCTTTCTAACCAATTCGATTGCTTCATCTGTCTTATATTGATGGGGTCCAATATAAAAGGTCGCTCCTTTTTCGGCCAATTCCTTTATATATTCCACTGGATCTGAATTTTTCTGAGGCGGTGGTTGAGGTACAGTGTACAAATGTCCATAATATACAGAAGGCTCTTTTATAGCCTTTAATTTTTGATTGGCGCTACTTTTTAAAGTTGGTGATTGGATATTATCTTCTTCCACTTTTAGTGTAGAATTTGGTTTTCCAAATTCCCCTTTAGGGTCATTATATAATGGGACCGGATGCACATAATTATTTTCCTTATATGCCAATTTTTTATATGCATTGTATAATTGCATTACTTCAACATAGGTTTTTTTTATTTTATCAATACTACCCTTGGGCTCGTTGTGGTAACTGGAGACTTCAACCCTATAGCTATTTGCTTTTTTTAAATACCGATCAATAGCATTTTTCAGTTCTTTGGAATAATTTTCAGTATTGACGTGGGTTGCAATAGTTGGAGGAGGGGGAGGAAAATCGGAGCTTACAAAGGGTGGTATTTCCGATTTCAGCGCCATTTTTTTGGAGTTATGATTATTGTACTTCAACGCTTCTATCAGTTCAACTTTTTTTTCGGTTTTAGGTGGTGTTGGGTTTAGAGGAATAGGACTTGGCTCCCCTTTTTTTATGTTTGGAACCGGATCTGGAGTAGGTGGGGGTGGAGGACATTCTGGAAAGGGCTGTGCCTCCTTTATTTGCGTATCCGTCATGCGACCATAAATCTGTTCCAAGGTTTTTAAATCTTTTAGAGGAACAACCCTTTTTTCTTGGGGCTGTGCATTGTATTTTTTGGCGAGTGTGTTGAATTCCTGAATTTCGGTCTTGGTGGCACCCTCTTGGTGTTTAGGTATTGTATTTTCAACGACGTTGATTGTGGCCACGCCATAGTCCATTAGAATAGCATCCACTTTTTTTATGATATTGTCCGGTGTTTCTTTCTCCACCCTAATTATGGCCCTAACACTCTGAATTCTTTGTTCTTTCGTAAGGCCCTGGTTGTATTTAAGTAAGTGGGGTTTTAATTCTTCAAGTGTAACCAAATCAACATTGACCAACAGCTGTCCATTTCTATTTATGGCGATCACAATTTCATCCATTGTAATATTTTGGAATTTTGAATAATAAATTGCTTCCGGTTCAGTATCCTTTTCTATTACTTCCTTTTGGTGGTCCTGCCCAATTGGAACGGTCTCTATTTTTTGAATTTCAAGGATTTCTTTAGTACTAAAACTGTAAAGTAAGAGTGCCATTAAAGGCAATATCATTAAACTTTTTAACCATATGGCTTTTTGTGATGTTTGTGTTTTCATGATGATGATTCGTTTTTTGATTGATGAATAATGAATGGCATTTGCCAATGGTGGCGCTACGGCATTTGATGAGAATGCCAATACTAAGTTTTGATAGTTGGGAACACTTGCTCCATTTTTTAATACGGCCTGATCAGCTAAAAATTCGTGGTTGAGTTTTACTAAATGCTTTACCCAGTAAACCAAGGGATGAAACCAGAACAGAACATGAAACAGTTCCAAGAATAAGATATCCAAACTGTGTTTTTGTTTGGCATGGGTTTCCTCGTGCCAAAAAACTTCCTGCGGAATTTTCTGGGTTTCATAATCTTTTCGGTTGAAAAATATATAGCTAAAAAAGGTATGTGGAGCAATGAGTTCTCGAAGCAACACATGATGAATTCGTCCCGATTTTCGTCTCGGGTTGTTCTTGATGCTTTTGATCAATGACTTTAAGTTGGCTAAAAACTTAAGACCGAAAAGGATTGCTCCCAAACTATATAAACTCCATAACAAAATAGGGAGAATGTTGGTCTCAGCTTGTGGAATTGCCTCTAGATATATACCGCTTTGTTCAGGGTGTTGGTTAAATAGTATAGGTTCCACAGTAACCGTAACGTATTGGGTGAATGTAATTAGCGGGATGCCTAGCGAGATTATAAATGCAGATAAGAGGTAATATCTTTTAAAATGGTGTATGTGTATCTTTTCCAGTACCATCTTGTAAAACACAAGGAGTATGGCTAGGCAGGCACTAAATTTTAGAAGATAGATCCACATGGCTATTTGTTTTTAATTTCGGTATCTATCAAGTTTCTTAGTTCTTCTAACTCTTCCTTGCTCAAATCTGTTTCTTTTGCGAAAAAGGAGGCAAATTGGGAGGTGCTATCATTAAAAAAGGTTTTAATGAGTCCGTTTAAATGTTTGGAGAAATAGTCCTTTTTCTTTACCAAAGGAAAATATTCCCTAGCGTTCCCCAATAGGGTATACCCTACGAAACCTTTGTCCGTCATCCGTTTTAATAAGGTTGCCACGGTAGTAGTGGCCGGTTTGGGTTCTGGATAGACCTCCAATAGATCCTTCATAAAAGCTTTGTTTAGCTTCCAGAGGTGGTTCATTAATTCTTCTTCGGTTTTTGAGAGTTTCATGTTCAATTAATCGATTGTGTTCTACAAACATAGAATAAAAATTATAATTCTACAAGTGTAGAGGTGTTAATTTTTTGGGACCAAGTGAAGTGTTAAAGTGGTGAGGGTTAGATTGTTTATTGCCAATTGTTTATTGTTAATTGATTTTGCGTTAGCTATTGCAGCGGCATCCTTTTTTGGATAGAATCCTGCAAGGTTTCTAAAACCTTGTAGGTATCACGGTTAGTTTGGGGCTCAAGTCCTACAAGGTTTCCAAAACCTTGCAGGACTGCTTGAAATGAGCCAAAAAAGATATAGCGGAAAGAGCGACCCGCTAGGGGAACGCCCAAAAGAAAAAGAATAGTGTATGTGGGAATAAATGGAAAACCTTCTCCCAGGGCAGTGTCGGGAGAATTAAGGACCCGACCCTGCTTTAATGGAAGGTTGTTATTTATTTGGAGAGTTCCGTGAAATAGTGATAAAAATAAGGAATGGTCTCTATGCCCTTTAGGTAGTTCCAGACCCCAAAATGCTCGTTGGGCGAATGGATGGCATCACTATCCAGCCCAAACCCCATAAGGATGGTCTTGCTTTTTAATTCTTTCTCGAAAAGGGAAACGATAGGGATACTACCCCCACTGCGCTGAGGTATTGGGGTCTTACCAAAGGTAGTTTCGTAAGCTTTGGATGCGGCTTTATAGGCGTTATTGTCGATAGGCGTTACATAGCCTTGTCCACCGTGATGCGGGGTAACCTTTACGGTAACTCCGTCCGGGGCCAGATTTTCAAAATGTGTTTTAAACAGTTCTGTTATTTCTTTCCAATCCTGATGTGGTACCAAGCGCATGGAAATTTTGGCAGAGGCCTTACTGGCAATAACGGTTTTTGCTCCCGCCCCTATGTATCCACCCCAAATGCCATTAACGTCCAAGGTAGGTCTAATAGAATTACGTTCGTTGGTGGTGTACCCCTTTTCACCGTAAACTGCGTTTATATTTAGTGCTTTTTTATAGTTCTCCAAGTTAAAAGGAGCCTTGGCCATTTCGGCACGCTCTTCTTTGGAAAGGTCTTCCACCTTGTCATAAAACCCGGGGATGGTTATATGGTTGTTTTCATCGTGCAATGCGGCAATCATTTTGGTCAATACATTGATTGGGTTGGCCACTGCACCACCGTATAGGCCCGAATGCAGATCTCTGTTGGGTCCGGTTACTTCAACTTCCACATAGCTAAGTCCTCGCAAACCTGTGGTTATAGAGGGCACATTATTGGCAATCATGCCGGTATCCGAAATTAAGATGATATCATTAGCCAACTTTTCTTTGTTCTTTGCAACAAAAGTGCCCAAGTTTTCACTTCCTACTTCCTCTTCCCCTTCGATCATAAATTTTACGTTGCAGGGCAATTGGTTGGTTTTTACCATAAACTCCAAGGCCTTAACGTGCATATACATTTGTCCTTTGTCATCGCAGGCACCTCTAGCAAAAATGGCACCTTCGGGGTGAATGTCGGTAGGCTTAATAACTGGGTCGAAAGGAGGGGAGTTCCAAAGGTCGATAGGGTCCGCTGGTTGCACGTCATAATGGCCATATACCAATATAGTAGGCAAATCGGGATTAATTATTTTTTCACCGTAAACTATAGGGTACCCATTGGTTTCACAAATCTCCACGGTGTCGCACCCTGCTTCTAAAAGTGAAGCCTTTACGGCTTCCGAAGCATTGATAACGTCCTGGGAATAAGCAGGGTCGGCGCTAACCGAGGGTATCTTTAATAGCTGTATTAATTCGTTAATAAAACGTTCTTTGTTTTCTGTTAGGTACTCCGAAATCTCGCGCATAAAATGGTTTAATTGAAGGCTAAATTTACAAAAAAGAACTTTTTAATGCCTAAGTATTTTAAAATTGAAAAATTACTTTATATTTGCATCCCGATAATAATCGGAGTCAATGCAGGCGTGGTGGAATTGGTAGACACGCTAGACTTAGGATCTAGTGCCGCAAGGTGTGAGAGTTCGAGTCTCTCCGCCTGTACAAAGGGAAAGCCGACTTTTAGGAGTCGGCTTTTTTTGTTTCAGGTACAACATAGGTACAACATTTTGACAATTCTTTTTTCAAAATATAACCAGTAAGAAGAGAGTAATTCGAACTTCGGAACGAAAGTAGTGTGCGCCCTATGCCGTTTTTACTTTTCGCTTATATTCCCGAACGCTATAAAAACGGCACAGGATCCGCGCGTAAAGTTTTGGTAAGGATTTGGGGTCATTCTAACTTATGATAAAATTCTTAGCCTAACCGAGCATATAATTTTTAAAATTCCAACCGATATCTTGTCAATATTATTAGGGTCTATTGCCGCAACTTGTGAGATTGCTAATCTCTAAGCCTGTAAGCATGTGAATGAATTCTTACTTTTAGAAGTAGGCTTTTTTATTTTGTCAAACATTGGTCAAACATTTGAATGATTTACAACTGCCCAAAACTCACAACTTTTTTACTCGATCCCCAAAACAAAGGATTACTTTCTCATTGATACTTGTAAACTTGATTCAATCTCACTCCTTTTATAATATACTCTGTACCCAACCCCATAGGCGTTAAGCTTTCCTTTTTTGGTCCAATGCCAAAGCGTACTGCTGTCGATTTTGAAATAATCAGCAACTTCTTGCCTTGTCATCAGCTCTACTGGTTCCTTGGGTTGGAAGTGTTTTTTTAAATTTTGAAGTTCTTGTTCCATAATGGATAATTTTTCTAGAACTGTTTCCATTGCTTTTGGTAAATCTTCGAATCGTAACTGGTTCATAACAAATGATTTTAAAAGTGGTTCTATAATTTATTTTTTGCGTTCATAAACGCAAGCAATCTCTAACCGAACAGTCAAGCCCTACTTTTTGTTGATATTTGGGATACCCATGCAGACTTATTGTTTAATTCTAAAATATATAGGGCAATCAAATTGCTTAATATTTGTAAATTGTTAGCGCCAAATAATTTTTAATGTATACAATTCGGATAGCCATTTAATCGTTAGAATTTCTAGATGTCCATCATCGAAGGGCTATAGGTCATAGAAAGGAATTTTTGCACTATAAACAGTCTATTAAAAATGAAGCTTACGGATAACCTTATTGCCGAATTACAAAACCGTCTTAAAGTTGGTAACAGGAGAGGGGTACATTTAAATGCCTTACCGGGCCGCTCACGTTATAAATTTGATATCAGTCGGTTAAGTTATATCAATGAAGACCTGCCTAATGAATTTGTTTCGGCTTTATTAAGTGAGAATCCGTTAAAATTTAAAGTGTCTTGGAAGAACAATGTTTCAGACTTTAATAATCTTTTTGAAGAGGATCAAATTAACCTTGTTCAGATAAAAAAATCGTTTGAGAACCTTATCAACCAAACAGATGCCATAGAATCTGAAAAAGGCATCAATACCTTTGGTTTTGGATATCCGTTACTGGTACGCCGTGATGTTTCGGATAATAAACTTACGGTAGCACCATTACTTATTTGGTCATTGCGTATTAAAAGAACAAGTGATTTTAACACATGGGTTATTCAGCGTAATGATGATGATCCTATTTACTTCAATGAGATACTTATAAATCACCTGCAAAGTGATGCAGATGTTAAGTTAGATCAAATTTCATCTGAAATGATGGATGATGGCTTAATAGATTTGGACGAATTAGTGGCAATATGTCAAGGTGTCATTGAAAAAATCAATACCAGCCCAGATCCCAATTTAAAAACAGTTTTAGAATCTAGCCTTACCAAAGTAAAACGGATAAAAGAGAAAGCCCATTATGAGAAGCTGCCTTTAACAGTTAATAATGCAGAAATTGAGTACGGCGGCATTTTTTCAATTTTTGAAGTGCAGAAGCAAAGTATCATCAATGATTATGAACAATTATTGGGAGATGATGAAGCTCTGGAAGAAGAGGATTTAAAAGACCATATATTTCAATCGATTTCTTCAGTAGATACTGACCCATCCCAACAGGGCATTCTAAATGCACTGGGCACCAAACGACATTTACTTATACAGGGACCTCCAGGAACAGGGAAAAGTCAATCTTTGACCGCAATTCTTGTCAATGCTTTAGAAAACAAGAAAAAGGTAATTGTTGTATGTGAAAAAATAACAGCTCTTGAGGTTTTAGAAAAGGCATTAATTGAGCTTGGCTTGCAAGATATGGTGCTCATGATTAACGATGCTGTAAAGGACAGACGTAAAGCGGTTAATTCAGCACGACAAAAACTTGAGGATTCCAAGAACTTCTATACGTCCACTAGCCGATTGGAATTGGATACAATAATTACAAAGGCGCAAGAACTAATAGATGCCATTAACGCTAAACATAAAAAAATCAATGAAAAGATTATTGGTGATGATGATTGGACACAAGTAGTTGGCAAATTTTTAAAAAATAGAGGAATAGTTGAAGGGCTTGATGATTTAGATTTAGAAAACATTCCTTTTAAGTTTAATTATGATGAATTATACGATCATATTGAGGATATTAAGAAGGCAGAGACACTATATAAGAGTTATGAACCATTCGTTAATAAATCATTCATAAACACATTAAAATATTGCAGTGAAAATCCATATGCTATAGAGAACGATTTGTTAACCGACTTTAAATCATATAAATCTCAGTTTACTATTGTTAACAGCCAAATTCAAGAACTTCGCGAAAAATATGCTGGTCTGACAGATGTTTTAGATTTAAAAAAGACGAGTACAATCTGGTATAAATTTTTAGCCTTATTCAGTAAAGAGAAAGGTGAATTTATAAAAGATCAAAACGATGTTAATATATCTATACAAAAGTTATTCGAAAAAATTAAGGGAGATGATTGGTTTGGAGGGTTTCATAATTATAATTTTGAATTAAAAACACAAGTTGAATATCTTGAAATTGTTCTTAATGATTTTGATGAATTTATAAATAATGAAAACGACTTATTTACAAAAGAATATAACTGGTTTAATTTTTTAAACGCTTTAGACGATTACAAGAAATTGGTAATTATTCCCAAATTAATAGGTAAAGAAAATTGGGAGAAAATCTTTTTATGGGGTTATCTCAATAAACTGCTTTATAAATATTCTTCTAATGATTTGCCAACAGATGATAAAGAGCATAAGGAATATACACTGGCAGTAAAAGGTTTAAAAGGAGAGCAACTTAAGTTTATCAAGTTATATTGGAAGGCCAGATTCGTAAAGGATTCTGATAGGTTTAATAACAGCTTTCTACTTAAGGTTCGTAACCTATACAATAAACGCAGTAGTTCTGTATATAAGCGCCATTCATTAAGACAGATAGTAAATTATGATATTGATCTATTTACATCTTGTTTCCCTATTATTTTAACAACGCCCGATGCTTGTTCTACCTTGTTTTTGAATCGACGAAAATTCTTTGATCTCGTGATGTTTGATGAAGCCAGTCAATTGCGATTGGAAGATAATTTACCGGCATTATTAAAAGGTAAGCAAGTGGTGATTGCAGGCGATGAACATCAAATGCCACCGTCCAATTATTTTAGTAAAATATTTGAGGGTAGTATAGAAGATGAGGACGAGTTAGAGGAGGAAGAACAAGAAGAGCAAGAACGCGTATTGGATAATTCGCTCTTGGGCTGTGAATCATTATTGGAATTTGGAGAGCAATTGGAATTTCAAAAAAGCTATTTAGATTTTCATTACCGTTCCAGACACCCATATTTAATAGATTTTTCCAATCATGCTTTCTACAATAGCCGTTTAAAACCACTACCCAATCAATTTGAATACAATCCTATTAATTTTATTCAAGTAGATGGAACTTTCTCAGATCACACCAATGAACTGGAAGCTGAGATGGTACTGTCTATTATTGAAAATAATATCAATCCATACCCTAATGGAGAATACCCTTCTGTAGGTATTGCCACTTTTAACATTGCGCAACGAAACTTAATTTTAAGTAAGATTTATGAGCGCAATAAATTTGTAAAATACCGAGATTTCAATGATAAAATGCTCCATCTACAGGAAAATGGATTTTTTGTTAAGAATCTAGAGAATATTCAGGGAGATGAACGAGACATTATTATTCTATCCACAACCTATGGTATTAATAAGGATGGAAAATTTACACATCGCTTTGGTCCTTTAAATCAAGGAAAAGGTTATAAGTTATTAAATGTTATCATAACAAGGGCCAAGTATAAGGTGTATGTGTGCTCCTCCATACCTCAAGAAGTATTTTTAGATTACAACCAATATTTGGTCACGCAAGGAGATAATAATAGGAGAGGTGCATTTTTTGCTTATCTAGCCTATGCAAAAGCGGTTAGTGAAGATAATAATAAGCTAAGGGAAAGGGTTCTTGAGGACTTGTCTGCAAATATTAAGGAAGAAATAAGGCTTGGAGACGCTTTAGGGGATTTGGAATCGCCTTTTGAAGAAGAAGTTTATCAAGTATTGGTCAATCATTTTGGAGAAGATAAAATAAAACCCCAGGTAAAATATGCAGGATTTAGAATAGACATGGTATTTGATGCAGGAAATCCGACTATTCCAAAAATTGCAATAGAGTGCGATGGCGCAGCTTATCATAGTTCTAAAGAAGCGTACTTAAATGATATTTACCGACAGAAAATACTGGAAAGTAATGGATTTGTGTTCCATAGGATCTGGAGTACCAATTGGTGGCGTAACCATAAAAATGAAACCAAAAGGCTGATCAACTTTATTGAAGAAACATGTAAAACTAGGGAAAATGGAAGTACTTCAGATAAAAACCTTGTGAAAGAGGCTTTTACTGATATCATTGTTGCAAAAGAGGATTCGTTGGTTGATTTAAAGAAAGAATATCAAACCGAAATACAAGAATTTGTAGAGCTTGATGAAATACCTACTGAAGTAAATACTAAGGAAGAGAGAGATCAGCATATTCAAAAGGAAGTTCAGCCTATTCAAAGGGAATTATTTGAAGACCGTGTGCAGCTCAATAGTAAGGTTGAAATTAAATATATCAATATTGGAAAAAATTTAAATGTCCACTTAGTTGACGAACGGATTAAGAAATTTACCATGAACATTGATCTTCAGAAAATTGATGTTAAATCTCCATTAGGAGTGTCATTAATGGGAAAATGTGTTGGAGATACGGCTCAAGTTGGTGATTTAGATAATTATGTTGAGGTTTTAACTCTTGAAAATCAATAATGAATGATACCGTATATTAACATTGAATGAGCAATAAAACATCTATCTTAGTTGCTGATCTTCATATTCTGTATTGAATTCAATATCTTTTCCTTCTATTCTTAGTTGCGGTCCATTTGGCACATCTTTTCAGGAAGGTTGATCAGGAGTGTCGTCATAAAAATCACCACCAGTTTTTAAACCTTCTTAATTATTCAAATTAAACTACCCGCCTTGAAGGTGGTTTTCTTATTTTTAGGATTTCAAAATTGAATTCATATTTATGACCAACGTGAAGGAATCTGCCAATTTTATTTGGTCCATAGCTGACCTTTTAAGAGGGGATTACAAACAAAGCGATTACGGCAAGGTAATATTACCGCTTACTGTTTTAAGGCGATTGGATTGTGTTCTTCAGGACTCAAAAGCCGATGTTCTCAAAAAGTTTGAGCAGGTTAAATCCATGAATATTCAGAATCTGGATCCTATTCTGAACAAAGTGGCCGGCTACAATTTTTATAACAGCAGCTTGTTCGACTTTGATAAGCTCATTGCCGACCCCAACAACATAGCTGCCAACCTCCGCAATTACATCAATGGCTTTTCGGAAGAGGCCAGGGAAATTATTGAACAGTTTGAATTCGACAACCAGATAACCAAACTGGACGAGTCCAACCTCTTGTTTCTGGTATTGAAACGCTTTCAGGAGATTGACCTGCATCCGGAGCACATCTCGAGTATGGAGATGGGCTATATGTTCGAGGAATTGATCAGGAAGTTTGCCGAAATTTCTAATGAAACGGCCGGGGAGCATTTTACCCCAAGAGAAGTTATCCGCCTTATGGTAAATCTCCTGTTTATGAACGACAGGGATATTTTGACCCAAAAAGGCATAGTAAAAACTATTTTTGATTGCTGTGCGGGTACTGGTGGTATGCTGTCCGTGGCGGAGGAATATCTACATGAGCTAAATCCGGATGCTAGATTAGAAGTATTTGGGCAGGAGCTTAACCCAGAGTCATATGCCATCTGTAAGTCGGATATGTTGATCAAAGGGCAAAGACCTGATAATATTGCCAAAGGTAACAGCTTGCGAAACAAGAGCGATGCCAAGGTGAAAGGAGATCAGTTCATAGACCATACGTTCGATTATTTGATTACCAACCCGCCTTTTGGGGTCAAATGGAAAAAGGTGGAGAAGGAGGTCAAGGAAGAGCACGAATCCCTGGGCCATGGTGGTCGTTATGGGGCTGGATTGCCTTCGGTAAGTGATGGCTCCTTTTTGTTCCTGATGAACCTGATGTCCAAGATGAAGCCCAAGGCATTAGGCGGCTCTCGGTTGGCCATTGTGTTTAATGGTTCGCCCTTATTTTCTGGTTCCCCTAGCAGTAAACAGAACGAAAGCAGCATACGTCAATGGATTATTGAAAATGATCTGTTGGAAGCCGTTATAGCCCTGCCCGATCAATTGTTCTACAACACGGGGATAAGCACATATATCTGGATTATTAGTAACCATAAGACCAAAGCGCGAAAAGGAAAGGTTCAGCTTATAAATGCCGTGGGCTTCTCTAAAAAAATGAGTAAATCTTTGGGTAATAAACGCAACGAGCTATCTGACGACCACATTGCCAGTATCACTAAATTATATGGCGATTTCGTAGAATCAGACTGTTGCAAAATATTCGACAACAAGGATTTTGGCTACTCCAAGGTTACGGTGGAACGCCCTTTGATGAAAAACAGCAAGGTAATAAAGGACAACAAAGGCAATCCCAAAGCCGACTCCGCGCTCAGGGATACGGAAAACATACCGCTAAAGGAAGATATTAATGCCTATATGCGCCGTGAAGTATTGCCCCATATGCCAGATGCATGGGTCGATGACAGCAAGACCAAAATTGGATATGAAATAAACTTTACCAAGTATTTTTACGAATACAAGCCGTTGAGGTCCTTGGAAGAAATAAGAGCCGATATTCTGGCTTTGGAAACAGAAACGGAAGGTTTGATTAAGGCAGTTATATCCTAGCATGGAGAGATACAATACATATAAAGATTCTGGGGTAGAATGGATTGGGGAGATTCCTGAGAATTGGGATTTAAAAAGAATCAAGCACACAACTTACGTAAAAGGACGAATTGGTTGGAAAGGTCTAAAATCGGATGAATTCCTTGAAGAGAGCGATAGTTTTGTGGTAACCGGAACAGATTTTAAGAATGGGAAAGTACAATGGAAAACCTGCTATCAAATTCCTCAGGAGAGATATGATGAAGATCCATTTATTCAACTAAAGGAAGGGGATATATTAATAACAAAGGATGGTACTATTGGTAAAATTGCAGTGGTAAGAAAAATGCCGAAAATCAGGACTATCTCATAAAGTGTGTAAATAGAAAATAGCTGGGGCATGCCCCAGCTATTTTTTTGTTTAATTTTAAATATTTACACATTATGAAAAAAGAAGAATTATTCGACGATGAATTTCTAAAACAGTTCAAGACCGGAGATGAGCTCAACGGTTTTTTAAAGGAACTCCAAAAGCGGGGTATCGAGAAGATGCTTGAAGGGGAGCTGGATGGTCATTTGGACTATGACAGACACCAAAAATCAAAACAAAGTAATTCTCGGAACGGGTATTCCAAAAAGAAGGTGCGCACTTCTTTCGGGGAATCCGAAATAGCCGTGCCAAGGGACAGGGATGCTTCCTTTAATCCAATGATAGTGCCCAAACGCGGCAACATGGTCGATGGGATCGAGAACGTGATCATATCTCTCTACGCCAAAGGGATGAGCAACAGCGATATCGAAGAGCAGATACGGGAAGTCTACAACTTCGATGTCTCCACTTCGACCATATCAAGGATTACCGACAAGGTATCCGGGGACATCGTAGCTTGGCAGAACCGCCCGTTGGAACCTGTCTACCTTATTGTTTGGATGGACGGCATCGTATTTAAGGTACGCGAGAGCTCCAAGGTCATCAACAAGACCGTTTATATTGCAGTGGGGCTCCGCAGGGATGGCCAAAAAGAAGTGATGGGACTTTGGTTGGGCAAGAACGAATCGGCCGCTTTCTGGATGGGCGTACTGACCGATATCAGGGCGCGCGGTACCGAGGACATCCTTATTACGGCCACCGACAATCTCAATGGGTTTACGGACACCATCAAGAACGTGTTCCCAGAATCCAGGACCCAGATATGTGTGGTACACCAGATAAGAAATGCTTGTAGGTATGTGGTCTGGAAGGACAAAAAAGCATTTACCGCCGATATGAAGCACATTTACAACGCCCCGACCCAGGAGGCCGCCAGGGCCGCCCTGGAGGACTTTGCCAAGCAATGGGAATCCAAGTATTCCTACGCCATAAAAAGTTGGAGGGACAACTGGCAGGAACTCACCGTATTCTTCGAGTTTCCTTTGGAGATCCGTAAGATCATCTATACCACAAACCTTATAGAGAACCTGAATGGAAAAATTAGAAAGTACACCAAGAACAAACTTTCGTTCCCTACAGATGATGCGGTGATGAAATCCGTATATTTGGCAACAAGGGAGGCGACCAAGAAATGGTCCATGCCCATCAGGAACTGGGGTATTATTTTAAATCAGTTCCTTACGATCTATGAAAAAAGGGTCCGACTTTAGATAAAAGTCAAACCCTGGTTATTTTTAACTTACACACTTAAAGGGATAGTGTCCGAAAATCGCTACTTTGAATAGTGGTGTTTTTGTAACAAGACCATATAGTGATGATTATGCCCCTGAATTCATGTATTGGCTTTTGGTTTCTGAGACTTTTATTTCATTTTATGACTACAATAAGTCTGGATCAACTATTCAACACTTGTATCAAAATGTATTTAATGAGTTTAAATTTCCCCTACCTCCCCTCGAAGAACAAACCCAAATCGCCAATTACCTCAACCAAAAAACTACAGAACTTGACACGCTGATAGCCAATAAAGAGCAATTAATTAAGCTTTTGGAAGAAGAGCGTACCGCCATGATCAACCAAGCGGTCACCAAAGGCTTGGACCCCAATGTGCCTATGAAAGATTCGGGTATAGATTGGTTGGGGGAGATTCCGGAGCACTGGACGTTTTCTAAAATGAAATTTATTTGTGATTTCATTCTAGATGGCACCCATGGAACACACCAAAGGGTTGATGAAGGTTATCGTCTGTTAAGCGTAAGAAATATTATAAATGGTGAGTTCAAATTTAGAGATGATGATAGCCGAGTTGCTGTAGCTGACTACGAAGCAATATCTTCTCGATTTAAAATTCAATCGAATGATATTCAGTTGGCCATTGTGGGGGCAACGTTAGGGAAGGTTGCACTTATAAATGAAATAACAGAAGATTTTGTCACACAACGTAGTCTAGCCACAATCAGAACATTAGATTCTATCTGTAATGCATATTTTTTATTTTTCTATATAAAAAGTGTCTCCTTTCAGTCATACTTGTGGTTAAATACTGGTTTTTCGGCGCAGCCGGGAGTTTATTTAGGCACCTTAAATAATTGCTCGGTTCCTTTGCCTTCATTATTAGAACAAAATGAGATTGTAAACTATATTAAAAATAATGAGAAGCGACTGGATAATTTATTAGATATGGCCAGTCAGGAAATCAACCTTCTAAAAGAATACAAAACCGCATTAATCGGCGAGGTGGTTACGGGTAAGGTAGATGTAAGACAAGAAGTGGTAAATTAGCAGTATGAGCAAAGAAGTAAACCTAAAGGAATATTTGCATCCAAAAATGGATCTTCTTTTTGTGGCCTTGAATGCTCCTGAAAATTCTAATAACAATGGGCATTGGTTTACTAATAATTTATCTTTTTGGAATATTCTTTATCGAACAGGAATCATCGTCCAACCCATTATGGATAAGTTGCAAGGAGATGAAAAGGTCTTTGGAAATACGGGAATAAATCATAAAAATTGGTCTATCGGTGTTACGGATCTTAATCGAAGTGTGGTCGAGACCGATAGTTCAAAAGTCAAAACAACGGCTAAAGACGTAAAGCGTATTATCGAAATTTTAGATACCCATAAGGTAGTCAGAGTTTGCCTAATGCACAGTCAAGTAGGTCGGGCTTTTCGAAGTCATGCTAACAATCGTGTAACTTTCAACGGCAATCGATTTGGCCTTATAGGTAAATACGGTAGGACCGATATTTTTGAAGTCCCTTTCCATAATTCTTCGATCCCAATAAAAATCAAAGATGAGTATTATGCTACCCTTATAAACGGCAAAGGGTTCCCCAATGCTATGGTGCCCAAAGAAAAGCCTAAAAACCAAGAATCTTTAAAAAGTAAAAGGGAGATTGTAAGTAAAAAATCTTTTATAGAAAGTAGCGGGAATTCTTTTATACTTCCCAAACCTGGAAATAGTATTACTCCAAAGGATATTGCCAAAGGACAATTACGAATAACGGTAGATTTTAAGAAGTATTTTTCAGAAAAGGATCACTTCGTACGTGTTAAACATTTGGGTAGAACTTACGAGGTTAAATACATGTTTAGAGATGCTAGATCTTGTATTTTGAATGTAGGAAGGGAGTTTATGGAATTTTGCGGAATTGATCCAAAATCCAAAATCAAGGTTACATTGGTTAATGGGGTTTATGAATTTTCAAAAATATAAAATGGAGCAATTAATCAAAAGGATAAAAGACAATGTAAATCTTTGTTGGCAGAGTTTTTCGGCTAAGGTAGGAGGAGGATTGATCGTTATTAACAAGGAGGCGTCAATGCAATTGCAATTTGCTTATTTATTAAAGAACTCAATGGATTTGGCTATACACCATAATGATGAGTACGTTCGCATCGAGTTGGAAACCGGAATTCCCATAAATGGTCGTTTGAGAGAGTGTGATATTTTAATTGAGATCAAGAAGGGTGAGAAAGAAAATTTCTTGCCAATTGAATTAAAATGCTATCGGATGAAAAGCGCTAGTGGTAAATTACGAGGTGCGCAGGACCTATTTAAATTTGGGATTTATCAAGATTTGGAACTCTTGGAATCTTATAAAATATCACGTAAATCCATTTTGTCAGGAATTCAATTGTCCATGACTGATAATAGGAATTTTGCCTATCCCCAAAGTAAAGAATATAAAAGTTGGGACTATGATATTTCTCATGGTCATAAAATTGAAAATGGCGTTCAACTGAATACACCAATTGGCGGTAAGCCAAAATCTTTTGAGCTGACAAATAGGTACTTTTTCGATTGGAAACAGGTAGGTTTTTTTTACTTTCTAAAACTACAAGGATTTGAATAATTGGACCTACATTACAAATAAGGACAACACCGCCAGATATACACTTGGTAAAATAGGGAGCAAAATGTTGTTTTTTATCGGCATCAACCCGAGTACGGCCAAACCTGATGATTTAGACCGTACCGTAGCACGTGTCGAAAATTTTGCCTTTGCCAATGGGTATGACGGTTGGTTAATGCTGAACGTATACCCCCAACGGGCAATCAACCCAAAAGACCTTCATAAAGAATGTGATTGGTCTTTGCATAAAGAACATATAGTGGAAGTGCGCCGTTTTGTAAAACAACAAAGAAACTTTGAGATTTGCGCTGCATGGGGTACCGAAATCGATAGAAGAGCATACCTGAAAGATTGTCTGAATGATTTAGTAAAAACCATAGGTTTAGATAAAGAATGGCTGTTTTTGCATGAATTGACCAAGTACGAACATCCTAGGCATCCATTATATTTACCGGCCAAAGCCGAATTTTCAAAATTTGATATTAGGTCGTATATTAATAAGTTATGAGTATTCTGTTAAGCATAGAAAATCTACTGTCAGGCCAGATGGTCGAAGGTAGCCGTATGGAGTTTAAAAAAGGATGGAATCCCGCTGCCATCATGCGTACGGTCTGTGCTTTTGCGAATGATTTTGAAAATGAGGGTAGCGGGTATATTATTATCGGGGTAGAAGAAAAGGATGGTAAACCTGTTCGCCCTATTTTCGGTTTTGATCCCGTACAATTGGAGACGATTGAAAAAGAAATGGTAGGTTATTGTAACCTGATCAAACCTTCGTATTTCCCTAGACTATCACTTGAAGCCATAGACGGTAAGCATGCATTGGTTATATGGGTACCAGGGGGTAGTAACCGACCCTATAAAGTGCCGGACGACGTAAATGCCAAGCACAAAAATTACAATTACCGTATCCGGTTTCAATCGAACAGTATTGTACCGAATGCAGAGCAAGAAGCGGAATTGCTGCAACTAACGGCTAAAATACCTTTTGATGATCGGGTAAATACACATGCCAGCGTTGGCGATATGAGTTTTATCTTAATGCGCGGGCATTTGGATAAAACCAAGAGCCGATTGTACGAGGAAAGTAGCAGTATGACGGTGGAAGAGCTTGCCGAAAAAATGACCCTCTCACAAGGTGCGAATGAACATCTGTTTCCTAAAAATGTCGGATTGCTTATGTTTTCCGAAGCACCTGAAAAGTTTTATAAAGGGGTTCAAATAGATGTAGTGGAATTTCCCCAAGGTCTTGGTGGGAAAAATTTCAACGAGAAAATATTCAAAGGCCCTATTCAAAAACAATTGGTTGATGCCCTATCTTATATCAAAACCAATGTTATAAAAGAAAAGGTAATCAAGTATGCCGACAAAGAAGCCGCGGACAGGGTTTTTAACTATCCCTACAATGCGATCGAAGAAGGACTTTCCAATGCGGTATATCATCGTAATTATGAACTACAAGATTCTATTGAAGTACGGATATTGCCGGAAGCTATAGAAATAATAAGTTATAATGGTGCAGACCCATCTTTGAAGCAAGAAGATTTTGATAAAGGGGTTGTTAGGGCCAGACGGTATAGAAATAGACGTATTGGGGAATTTCTAAAGGAACTAAGACTGACGGAAGGTAGAGGTACCGGTATTCCTACTATTGTAAAAGCCCTAAGAGATAATGGTTCCGATGCTGCCGAGTTTGATACGAACGAACCTACAAGAACACATTTTTTAATCGAAATTCCGATCCATCCAAGTTTTAACGACCAAGCTAACGACCAAGCTAACGACCAAGCTAACGACCAAGCTAACGACCAAGCTAATAAGCTGATTATAGAACAAGTAAAGGTACTAAAGTATTGTGAGAAACCCAGGTCTAATAAAGACATACAAGAGAAAGAACTTCAATTAAAAGTACATACTGATAATTTTAAGCGGTACATAGAGCCACTTATAGAGCAAGGTCTTTTAAGCAGGACTATTCCAGATAAACCCAGTAGTCCCAATCAAGAATATATCACAACAAAATCGGGCAAAGGTGTTCTTGACATCTTAAAAAATGAGGTTGGGGACAAAAGGAAAGATGATTATGGAGATAAAGGTGGTAACTATGATGGTAAATAAGTTAGGAACTATGAAAACAACTGAATAACAATATTGGAATATGTCAAAGGGAATACATACTGAACTTACATTTGAAGAAGCCATAGAAACCTCCTTATTGGAGAATGGGGGCTATATAAAAGGATATTCCCAAGGTTTTGATGCGAAATCAGGCCTGTTCCCCTCATACATTATTCAGTTTTTGCAAACCTCTCAGCCTGCACTATGGAGTAAGATTGTAAACATCCACAAGGACCATGTGGAGCAAAAAGTAATGCAACGCTTATTGAAAGAGCTGGACAACCGCGGAACTTTGGATGTGCTGCGCAATGGTTTTACGGATTATGGAGTGAAGTTTAAAATGGCGTACTTCCGACCGGAAAGCACCTTAAACCCAGAGGCCGAGGTCTTATATGCCACCAATCATTTATCGGTCACCCGCCAGTTGTATTACGAGCGAGACGGCAAGAATTCGTTAGATATGGTTTTAAGTCTAAACGGCTTACCAGTTGCCACCATAGAATTGAAGAATCAGTTTTCCGGTCAAAACGTGTCCAATGCCAAAAAACAATACGTTTATGATAGGGAGCCAACGGAACCTATCTTTCAGTTTAAGAAACGTACTCTGGTCCATTTTGCCGTAGATACCGACGAATGCTTTATGACTACCAAATTGGCCGGCAAGGATACAAGATACTTGCCCTTTAACCTAGGCGACAATAATGGGGCCGGCAACCCACTAAACAAAGAAGGTTACAGAACGGCCTATTTATGGGAAAATGTTTGGGCCAAGGATAGTTTTATGGATATTATTGGAAAGTTCCTGCATTTGAATGTAGAAACGTTCCAACTAAATGGTGTCCAAAAAACGAAGGAAACCCTGATCTTCCCGCGCTATCATCAAATGGATGTCGTTCGCAAACTAACCAAAGATGCCAAGCATAAGGGTGCTGGTCATAATTACTTGATACAACATTCGGCAGGTTCGGGGAAATCCAATTCCATTGCTTGGTTGTCGTATCGATTGTCCAGTCTGCACAATACCAGTAATGAACGGGTTTTCGATTCCGTTTTGGTAATAACCGATCGCAAGGTATTGGACAGCCAGTTGCAGAGTACCATTTATCAGTTTGAACATAAACAAGGAGTGGTCCAGAAAATAGAAAAGAACTCCCAACAATTGGCCGATGCCATTACAGCAGGATCTAATATCATTATTACTACCCTACAGAAGTTTCCATTTATCCTAGAAAAAATAGGTGAGTTGCCAGCAAGGAAATATGCCGTGATCATAGACGAAGCACACTCCTCCCAAGGCGGGGAGGCTACCAAGAAAATGAAGGAAGTCCTTTCTGCCAAATCGTTGGAAGAAGCAGCTTTGGAAGAGCTGGATTCTGGATTGGAAGAAGATGCGGAAGACCAAATTCGGAAATCCATGGAGTCCAGGGGAAAACAGGATAATCTTAGCTTTTTTGCTTTTACAGCCACCCCAAAGACCAAGACGGTCGAGGTTTTTGGCACACCCGATAAGAGCGGTATTCCAAAGCCTTTCCATCTCTATAGTATGAAGCAGGCGATCGAGGAAGGTTTTATTTTGGATGTGCTTGAGAATTACACCACCTACAAAACCTATTTTAGGCTTTCCAAGGAAATAGAGGAAGACCCAAAAGTCAACAAAAAACAGGCAGCGAGGGCGATTGGGCGTTTCTTGTCGTTGCATCCCCATAACTTGGCCCAAAAAACTGAAGTAATCATTGAGCATTTTAGGCAGGTCGTTTCCAAAAAGATCGGCGGTATGGCCAAAGCGATGCTCGTTACAGGATCACGGTTGCACGCTGTACGCTACAAAGAAGAGTTTGACAAGTACATCCAGAAAATGGGCTACCATGACATCAAGACTATCGTAGCATTTTCTGGAAAGGTGATTTATGAACTATATCCGGAAGGAGTAACAGAGGTATGGATAAATGGCTTTAAGGAAAAGGAACTGCCACGAAAATTTGCTTCCTCGGAATATCAATTGCTCATAGTGGCCGACAAATACCAGACCGGGTTTGACCAACCTTTGCTGCATACCATGTATGTAGATAAGAAGTTGTCTGGTGTAAAATGTGTCCAGACATTGTCCAGGTTAAACCGGATGCATACAGGAAAGGAAGATACTTTTATACTGGACTTTGCCAATGACACTGAAGAAATATTAGCTTCCTTTCAACCCTATTATGAACTTACCTCTATAGAAACGAATACCGACCCCAACCATTTATTCGACCTAAAAACGGAAATTGAAAAAGCACATATTATTTGGCAGACCGAAATCGATAATTTTTGCAACGTTTTCTTTAAATCCGCTATTACTCTATCAGTAAAGGAACAAGGCAAATTGAACGCTTACATAGACCCCGCCGTTGAGCGGTATAAAAAATTACCGGAAGAAAACACCAAAGAAGATGTTGTTGGCACCGAAGTAACACAGGATAATTTTAAACATGCCTTGCAGTCGTTTACCAGGTTGTATTCATTTTTAACCCAGATTATGCCTTTTTCAGATGTCGAATTGGAAAAGCTCTATACCTATGGTCGGTTTTTATTGAAGAAGCTGCCCCGAAAAAGCCAGAACGACCGCTTTAAATTGGGTGATGAAGTGTCTTTGGAATACTATCGATTGCAGAAGATAGGAGAGCAACGATTGTTGATGGAGAGCGAAGGGGAATATCAACTGGAGGGAATTTCCGGTGCCGGAATCCGTTTGGAAAATAAAGAGGAAAAAGAAGCCTTATCTGAAATTATTAATCTCTTAAACAAGAAATTCGGCACCGAGTTTAGTGAAGCGGATAAATTATTTTTCGACCAAATAGAGGCGGAGTTGGTGGCCGATGATAGATTGTCCGAACAAGCCAAAAACAATTCGTTGGACAATTTTAAATTTGGCTTTGAGGACGCTTTTATGGATAAGCTGATAGGTAGAATGGAACAAAACCAAGACATTTTCAGTAAAATGATGGACGACAAAGATTTTGGAATGCTGGTTAAAGAGTATATGTTGAAAAAGGTTTTTAAACGCTTGAATGGGTAGTTTGTTAAGTATTGGAAAGGACGGCTGATAAACATCACTTGATATATCTTGCGTGTTTTCTGTGTGCTAGGATTTTGACTATAGACCTAATTATTAATCGACTTTAGGCATTTATAATTTAATTACGGGTCTCGGGTTCACTGTGAAAGTTCCTTAAACCTACAAAAGGCATTCGCCAATTTTATTTGGTGTGGGCTTTTGCACTCCGCTTCAAAAATAGCTGGGTTTGCCACCATAATAAAACGTGTACGGGCTCTAGAAACGGCCACATTAAATCGGTTGGGGCTAAATAG
>Ga0105054_10002624_pt1 | contig 28549 bp, 19 predicted proteins | sample BON02_FD_78091 | JGI IMG/M metagenome (GOLD analysis project Ga0105054, IMG submission 78091) | Freshwater microbial communities from Lake Bonney liftoff mats and glacier meltwater in Antarctica - BON-02 (megahit assembly) | ecosystem: Environmental > Aquatic > Freshwater > Ice > Glacier...
ACCGTTATTATATAGTATATATTTTAATGTAACATTAAAATATAGTTTGAAATTAATTATTTAATTTAATTAAATAATTAAAAATAAATATCTACTTTAAATATAATAACCGTCAAATAAGTTTAAGGCTTTAAAAAGCTCTTTTAGGTTTATCATTTAATAAACACACCCGTTTATTTAAGGATAAGCCTAATAATCGTCAAACCGTCAAATAAGTTCAACGCTTTAAAAAGCTCTTTTAGCTTTATCATTTAATAAACACACCTGTTTATTTAAGGATAAGCCTAATTATTTACATATATAAGTATTCATAATGACAACAAGTATAAAAAATTATAATTTATCAAAATTAAGTGGATTAACTGATAGTAATAATACATTAAGTAATGTTGCTATTAATAATAGTATTATAATTCCTAAAAGTGCTGAAAATACAAATACAAATTCTGATAATGCCAATGCAGGTTTTTATATTAAAGATGTAAATAGCAATGGGTCAGGAGATTTTTACAATATTAAAGTAAATAGTGAGCCATCATCTATTCCTGCTCTTTATTTTAATAATAATGAAGTATTAGATAGAACTAATGTTTTATCAACTTTAGAAAGTATTTTAAAAGATTATACTCTAGATACATCTAATTTAATGGTTACAAATGGATATATTAATTTTGCTAATGGTAGCACACCTAATACAAATCAAGGTAATGCTGGTGTTGGATTAAGATATAGTTCTAATAATACACTTCAATTTAAAAATTATGATACAAGTTGGATTGATTTAGTAGATATTATTAATCATGATGAGTTTAAAGAATTAGTAGATGTAGATGTGTCTACAAATCCTTTATTGAATAATCAATATATAAACTATAACTCTGGAACAGAAAAATTTGTAAATTCAAATTTATCTATTTCACATGATTCTAATCCAACACTATCAGGTGATTTAAATATCGGTGATTATTTATTACAATTTGGCGATACTTATAATAGATTAGTTTATAATTCAGAAGGTATTATTAATAATAATTTAATTGTTTTTAAAAATAATTCAACAGTTACCAATAATTATAGTTATTTAGAAATAAATAATGCTGATATATCTGGTAATGTAAATCCATCTATTATTGTAAAAAGCACCTATACAGATAGTAATGTTGGTGTTGAAGTAACAACATTAAATGCTGGAGATATAAATTTAAATGCTACCACAGGAAATGTAAATGTAAATGCCACACATTTAGTTGTTAGTGGCGATTTAACTGTTCTAGGAACTACTACAAAAATAGAATCAATAATTACTGTTTATAAAGATCCAGTAATTCAATTAGGTGGATCTAATGTTCTTGTTTCTAATGATGGAAAAGATAGAGGTGTAAGTTTTAAATATTATGATAGTGGATATAAAACTGGATTTATGGGATACGATAATAATACTGGAAATTTTATATTTAAAAAAAATGCTACTATTACAAATGATGTTGTTGTATCAGGAACAGATGCTGATATTTCTTTTGGAGCAATTACTTCTTCAGGTAATTTAGCAGTTACAGGAACGATGACCGCAAATATATCTTTAACATTAGATACTACTACAATTACAACTGCAGAAATTGGTGTTTTAGAAGGCGTAACTCCAGGAACAGCAACTGCTAGTAAAGCCCTTGTTTTAGATGCTAATAAAGATATAGGCGCAATTAGACATTTAACTATAGATGGAACAACAAATATTACTGGTTTATCAGCAGGAACTGCTACTTTAACATTAACTACTGGTGATATTGTAGTTTCAAATGGAGGTATTTCAGTAGCAGCACACTCAGTAATACCTAATAATAATAATAATGCTGAGTCGATTATTGATACAAATGCTACTGCTATTATTGTTACTGAAATTACTTATGATGTTAATGATTATATTCTTCTACCATCAGCATCAGTATTACAATTTGGGCATAGTATTACAATTTGTTGTAATGCTGGTACTAATTTTAAACTTAGAACTGCTAATGGTACATTAGATACGATTAATAATGTAGTTTGTAGTGGTGCTCAAGAATATTTATGCACTGATACTGATGTTATTGTAATTACAAAACATTTAACTGCAGGATTTATTGGTGTTTCATATACAAATCTTGGTGCTGTTAGAACACCTGTTGTTCCTGATTAAAAATAAAAAATAAAAAATAAAAAATAAAAAATAAAAAATAAAATTAAGACTATTAGCTTTAATTAAACTATTAAAATAAATCTTTTTCAACTTTTTCTTTATCATAAATAGCAATACAAGGATTACTATCCCATTTGCTATAAGATACAATAATTCTTTTTTCTTCAACAATTAATCCCAATGAATATTCAATCTTTTCACCTTCATATTTAAATAAATGAGACCATTTTTTAATAGTCATTGTATTTTTATCAAATATAGCAAATAAATGATAATATTCTCGTGGCTGACAATAATCAACAACGTGACAAATAAACCATATTTCATCATTAAATGTATAACCATTACTGGAACCTCTTACTTGTTGAAAAAATGGTGGCATTGATATTTCTTTTTCTTTATTAAACATATATTCATTATTACTATTATTATTATTATTATCATTAGTATTAGTATTAGTATCATTATTATGTTTTATAATTTTACCAGTAATTAATGGATACCATTGATAAATAATATTATTATCTCCATAAAATACCCAATTTTTTTCACATTCTTTATTATAAGGTGTATTAACAGATTTATAAGATATTGTTTTTATACTATTAGTTTCATTATCATTATCTTGGTTTTCATTTATATTAATTTCGCCATAACCAATAGTTAATTTATGTGTAATAGGATTTTGACACGTTCCTAAAAATGGTATAATAGAAGATATAGTATCTAAATTACAATAGGGTTTAATATCTTCTATTCCAACATATCTTAAATTATTATTCGTGGGTATATCACATACACGTATTTGTTTAATATTTAAGTCATCATCTAATTCATATATTTTATTTACTGTTACAATTTTACCATCATTAACAGTAAAATTATAATTTCCATTTTCAATAATTTTATAATTAACAAATCTAATATTTAACATATATTTATAGACAGGTGTTTTATTTTCAGAAAGAGTTTTCATTTTAAAAATACAAGGATTAGACCCATACATTTCATACTCTGTTCCACATACATCTATATTCGTTTTTAAATCCACATCTCCTATTTTTTTAATCATATAAGTATTAGATGATAATTTAGGGCAATAAAATTTATAGTTAGATAAAAGATTAATATAAGATTGATTTGTGTAATTCATTAATCTATTAATTACTTTATAGGTATCAGGATAATTATTATAGTATCCTAAAATACTTAATTCATAATCAAATCCAGTTTCATAGACATCTTTATGTATAAATAAGGTATCATTTTTAGGATAGGATATTTCTTTACCTAACATACAAAAAACCATTGACAACTTATTCTTACCTTTTTCTCTATAATATTTACATATTTCATAAATTGTTTCACTACGAGTTTGATGATGATTATAACCATTCATCCAGGCAAAAATGGCTTCACCATCTTGTCCTATTTTCATATGAGCGTGTCCTAAATTTAAATAAGAATAAAATATTTCTTCTACCCATCCTCCTAATTCTATTCTTTTTTTATAGTAGGGGATACTTTCTTGATGTCTTCCAGAGTTAAAATAAGAATTGGCTAAATAAAAATAATAGCGTCCATTATTAGGTTCTTCTACAATACCTTGTTTTAAAAGTCTAATATCTCTTTCAAATTTATCACTCTTACAACCACCATCACCAATGTCATTAATCCAAATACTATCACATTTTTCATTTACTGTTCCTTCTGGTAAATCATAATATTCGTGTGTTGGTCCAACACAACAAGCATTTATATCTAAACGTATTAAACGGGTATTATAATAGTTTAATCCATTCCCTTTTTGTATTATCATATAGGCACCTTGAATTAATGTTTGTTTATCAAATGTTGGTTCAATTTTAAAAATCATATCAGCATCAAGCAAAAGAGCATAAGTGGCTTTTCCTCGTGATGCTTTTAAAGCAATTGTTCTGTTATAACCAAAATTTTTAAACGGTTCATTAATAATTTCTCCTGGTATGTTATGTTTATTAAAAAATGACGTTATTATTTCTGGTGTATTATCTGTTGAACCTGTATCACAAATAACATAATTATCAATAATAGGTAAAACAGATTCTAATAGACGTGTAATAATTTTAGATTCATTACGAACAATCATATTTAAACATAATGATACTTTGTTTTTATCAATTTGTTCAAAATTAATATTAGAATTAGTTTCTGTATTATTTTTATTAATAGTAGTATCAATCATAGTATCAATTGTATCCAAATCTTCTAACTTTAAAGTGTTTGTGTCCATTTCAAAGTTTTCAGATACTAATTTCATATTTTGTGTAAATTCATTTGATGGTATTATTAATGATGACATAGTTAATTTTATATAAATTTATAAATTTAATCTAGATACTATTAGTTTATATAATTTAATTTTATTTTTAAATTTACTATTTTAAATAAATTAGTAAATAATAAAATATTTTATTATAGTAAATAGTAAATATCAAATTCTTAAATAATATAAAAAATGAATTTAAATAAACAAACAATTACTTATATTTTCATAATTATTTTTATAATAATAACATTTATACATTTATATAAAATAAATAATAAACATAATAAAAATGATAAAGAAAATTTTGCGGATTTAATGGAAGACCAAAATTTACAAGGTTTTTCTGTTTTTATAAATAGTATGTCACAAGTGTTTTTTGGTAATACTTCATCAAATAAACTTAGTTTAGAAACAATTATGAATCAAAAAGCATCTAAAACAGAATTAACTAGTTTAGATAATAAACTAACAGTTAGTATAAATAAAATCACATCTGATTTAAATGATGCTATGCCTCCATTATCAGTTATTTCATATGCGGGAGCCTTAGCACCTACTGGATGGCAACTTTGTAATGGTAGCGCATTAAAATATACAAATAATAGTTTTGTTATCAATACCGATATCAGAATAGCAGGGTTTAAACTAAATCCGACTGGCGACTTAGTATTAACACCAGATTTAAAAGGTAGATTTATTTTAGGAAATGGTTCAGATGGTATAGATAGAGTACTATATCATTCTGCTGGTGAAGCAAATGTTACTTTAACGGAAGCACAAATGCCAAGCCATAATCATAATTTTACTGGTATGGGTTTTGGTACTAACTGGTTTACAGTGTATGCTAATATCGGCACATATGGTAGTGAAAAAGATTCAAAATTAGTGACTACCAATAATACTGGTGGTGGTCTACCCCACAATAATATGCCCCCTTATTATGTTTTAACTTATATAATAAAACAACTTTCTCCTATTCTCTAAAATCCACATCACTATAAAAATAGTTTTTATTTGATTCTTAAGAATCATTTATTTTTTAAATATTTTTAATTTAAAAGTTAAGTATATAGTTAATTTAAAGATAAAATATTTGTTTATTTAATAATAATAATAATATAATTAACTCAGGAATGGATCCTAAACAATTAGAAGTCATTTGTATGGCTACAATGGAGTATTTAAAGAAAAACAAAGTTAAAATTATCATTGGCACACCTTGTTTTGGTGGTATGATACACAATGGTTATTTTCAAAGTATGATTGAATTAGCAGCGAATTTTACAAAACTCAATTTACATTATGAAGTGCTTACAATTGGTAATGAGAGTTTAATTCAGCGTGCTCGTAATGGTATTGTGGCAAAGTTTATGAGCGACCCAATATCAACTCATCTTATGTTTATTGATGCTGATATTACATTTAGTTGGATACATATTGTTAAATTGCTTATAAGTGGTAAAGAATTATCTGGTGGGTGTTATCCTAAAAAAGCGTTTAATTGGGATAAAATTAAGCATCAATCTGTGAAAAATCCAAAAATGCATGAAGATGAATTAATGGCTAAATCTCTTGATTATGTATTTAATCCAATTTATCATCAAGAAGGTGAAAATGTGGTTATTAAATTAAATAATGGTATGGTTCAAGTAAAAGATATTGGAACAGGTTTTATGTTGATTAATAAAAGTGTAATTACTAAAATGATGAAAAAATATCCTGAAACTAAATTTATGAATAATGTTGCTGGATACGGTCAAACTAATACGAATGATTATTTTTATGCGTTGTTTGATTGTTGTATTGATCCAGTAAGCCGTGTATATTTAAGTGAAGATTATTTGTTTTGTAAAAGATGGATTGAACTTGGAGGCGAATTATGGGTTGATTTAGGAACTAATTTAAATCATACTGGTATTATTGATTATAAAGGCTGTTTAAGTTCAATAATTGGTGAAGTTGATACAATGAATAAAGATGCACAAACTTTAGCAAAACAAAAAGACCAAACTAAAAAACCTATTAGTGATGAAGAAAAAGAAGCAATGCGTAAAACAATTGAAGAACAAGTTAAAGTTGCTAAAGAAAAACAAAATGAGATTGAAAAAGAAACTAAAGATAATTAAACTTGAATTATTTTTTTATTTATTATAATTTATTTATAATTGTTTTATTTATTTATTTTATTTATTTTAATTTATTTTAATTTATTTTATTATAATGGGCTTATCCTCTAATAAATAAGTGTAGTTTTTTTTTAGAGGATAAGCCCATTATATAGTTTGAAATTAATTATTTAATTTAATTAAATAATTAAAAATAAATATCTACTTTAAATATAATAACCGTCAAATAAGTTCAAGGCTTTAAAAAGCTCTTTTATATTTATCATTTAATAAACACACACGTTTATTTAAGGATAAGCCTAATAGAATATCAATATTAAAAATGAAAGCAGGTTTTTTTAGTTTTAAAAATAGAAAAGATAAAAATAAATATAGTTTAGATGATATTGTTAAATATACAAAAAAAAGTGAAGCTAAATTAATTCGTAATTATGAAGAAATGAGTAAAGCAACAAGTGAATATGCCAAATCATTCAAAGATCATTTAGAAAATTTAGAACAAATAGATGATCGCGTTAATTTTAATGGTATGGTAACATTATTTGAAAAAATTATAATAAAAGAAAATATTCATTCAGGTAAAATAGATAAATCAAGTCCTATATTATTTAGAAATTATAAAATTGAAGGAGATGTTAGTTCATCTACATTTCGTACTGAACATTTAGAAAGACAACTTTATTATTTATTAAATAAATATATTGAACCTAGACATACTAATTTTATAACCTATATGACAATTACTGATATTACTAAAACATCAGCAGTATTAAATATTATTACAATAGATAATAAAAAATATAAAAAGAAAATAAACCATGAAGATTATATATTAGATAAAAATGATGTTAAAAAAATGCAACAAGATGTCATTCATACAACCAAAAAAAGTTTGAAAATAGAAAATAATATTATTTTATTTAATAGTAATTCTAAATCTACTTTTTCAAAAAAAAGTGAAAGTATTAAAAGTAATAGAAGTAGAAAAATACCATCACCAATAACTCATAAAAGAACAGTGAAAAATAATAAAGAAAAACAAAATAACATTATAAAAGAAGAAACTAATGAAAAACCATATGAAGAAATTAAAATTAATTTATTTGACTCTTCTAATAATAAAAGATTAAGAAATATTCCCAATACTTTAAAAAGTGTATTTAAAGTAAATAAACAAATTCCAAGATTTAGTTTTCAAAAAACAAGGTCCGAAAAAGATAGAAATGCAAAAAAAATAGCAAATGAAAAAGCAACTGCGGAAGCAAAAGCAAAAGAATTACTATATCCAGCTATACAAGAAAATCAAATAGCAAAAAAATGTGCTACTTTAGAAAAACAAGAATGCGATATAGTTCCTGAATGTTGGTATAATCCACATATTTTAAAATGTGTAAAAAATACTAGATACATACAAGGACAAGGACAAGGGCAAGCACCAGGACAAGGGCAAGCACCAGGACAAGGACAAGGACAAGGACAAGGACAAGGTCGAGGACAAGCACCATGGCAAGCACCAGGACAAGGACAAGGACAAGGACAAGGTCGAGGACAAGCACCATGGCAAGCACCAGGACAAGAACCAGGACAAGCGCGAGGACAAATAAATTATCCAATACCACCACCTAATCTTATAGATATATCTACTAATAATACTAATAATAAAAATAAACCATCTTTAGGTGAAACTAAAATATAATTAATTTATATTATTTTTTATTTTAAATATTTATTTTAAATATTTATTTATTATTATTATTATTTAATTATTTTTAAAAATTTTAAATTTTTTATTGTATTTATTTAATAAATATATTTATTAATATATAATAGTAATACTTTAATAATTAATTTGTGTATAATTATTAAATAATAAAATATTAAAAAATAACTAATTAAAAATATTTTATAATAAAAAATGGATAGTTATTTAAAATTAGCATCAATAAAAGATGATAATCAAAATTGTAATTGTATTACACCTTTTTATATGAATGATATTAGTGGTATTAATCCAAACACAAATCGTAATTATAGTAAAGAAGATAAAGATGCAATGAAAACCGCATTATATCGTGTATCTAACTCAAAAGGCTGTAAATTATCAGTATGTTGTGATCCAAACGACCCTACAACACAACCAGATGCTGAATTTACAAAAAATTTTGTAAGAAGATTTCCTAAAATTATGCCATTATACGAACGTAATACTTTAATTTCAATAAAATTATCAACTAAAGCAAATGTGAGTGGGTCTGGGTGGATTACCCCTTCTTCTCATATGATTTGTAAATTAACAAAAGCATACATTGAAGATACAGAAGACACAACTATTAAAATAGCAAAAAATTTAGTAAATGATTGTTTTACAAATCAGTGTAGTAATCTAGAAACCATTACATTAAATAATTTATTACAAAATTCTAAAGTAGATATGACCTATTCTTATAATGATGATGCAAGAGTTTCACAAGCCATCAGAGAAGGTAATATTAGTTATGTTAAAGAATATATAAAAAAATATAAAGATATTAATTTACCTTTAACAAATGATGATTATAGTAATCGTATGATACATATTGCTAGCGAAAGTAAAAATACAGATATTCTTAGTATGTTAATTGCTCTTAAAGCAAATATAAATATTAAAAATAAAGTAAATGAAACCCCAATGCATTTTGCTGTTAGAAATAATAATATTGATACTATTGATATGTTATTATCCCAAGGATCAGATTTAAATATTGAGAATGTATATGGTGAAATACCACTATTTTATGCTATGAAAACAGGAAATTTAAGAATTGTTAAAATGCTTTATAATAATAATTCACCAATTTTAAGTCTTGATAAAAAAGGTAATAATTTAATACATTATTGTGTTAAACATTGCCCTTCATTTAAAAATAATAATGATGATACGAATGATTTATGCATTGATGATAAAGATAAAAGCAATATAATTAAATTTCTTATAGAAAGAGGTATTGATACAGAACAAGTAAATTTAGATGGATTAACACCACTAGAATTAACTGAAAAAGAAATGAATAGAGAAAAAAACAGAGAATGTGCCGAAGGGATAGAAAATGATAATAATAATATTAATGAACATTTTTTTAATATTAAACCCAATAAAAAAGCAGTATCTTTAAGAAATAAATCAATGGAAGACTATACTGAAGAACATAAAGAACTTTTAGAAATACAAACCTTATTATTTAATAGTATAATTAGAAATAATCCTAATAAATATAATAATTATATTAGTGTTGATGATATACCAAAAGGTGCTCCTATTGAAGTATTAGATACAGTTTGTGTAGGTAATAATGTAACAGGTAATGAAGATAGTGTTGAATGTGAAAATAATGGTGGTCAAATAGTTAAAATAAAAAATAGAACAACTAAAATAAAACTTGAATTATTATCCGAAGATAAATCAGTATTAGATAAAGTAGATGAAAAAGACTTATATTTTAAAAAACAACAAAGAAAAATACCCAATCAAACAATGTCTAATGATGTTTCTACATATAATCATTATTTAAGTTCTAGTCAAACGATTAATGTTCCTAATACACAAGGTATTACTTATAACTTAGGTGAAACATCAAATAATGAAATTGATAATACTACTACAAATAACATTCAATTATCAAATCAAAATGAAACTCACCATAATAAAATAGCCAAACAACAATTAGAAGAAGAAGTTATAAATAATGAAACTGAACATAGTATAGAAAGTCCAGAACATCCACCTAATTTAGATGAATACGATGACTTTGTTCATAAATGTAAAAGAGATGCTTTACGTAATTCAGAAACGATTAAAATAACACAACCTCAAACTACTAAACCACCAGAAACGTTTATACAAAAATATAAATCACCTTTATCTATTATAGGTAGTATTATAACTATTTTAATTATTATTATAATGTCTTATTATATATTTCAATATATGAAAAATTATATAATGACAATGTAATTTATGTATTGTATTATTTTTATAAGTATTTTACAACTATGTTTTAAAATTATTTTTAATATTTTTCAATATTTTTCAATATAAAAATTATTTATTATTAGTTTAATAATTTAAACTACATAAATTTACTTAATTTTAATTAAGTTAAATAAAATGTATCATATAAAAACAGAGTCATATCATAGTGAAAATCCTATTTATAAAAAAATAGAAGATGGTGATAATATGTTATTTGTTCCCGAAGCAAGAGTAGCAAAAGATTATTTTAATACAGGTATTTATGAGCGAGGGTATATACAATGGGCTTGTGATAATTTTGCTATAGAAGATAAAGAAATTATTGATATTGGAGCACATATTGGTATGTATACTGTTGAATTAGGGAAAAAAGCAAAAAGAATACATAGTTTTGAATGTTCTCCAAAATCTTATAATTATTTGTGTTCTAATATTTTATTGCGTCATTTAAGTTATAAAGTATCTACTTATAATGTAGCTTTGAGTAATAAAGAAGGTATAACAAAATATTATATTAGAGATCCTTTAGATGGTGGTGGTAATGGTATATCGGCTTTTGAAAATGATGAAAAAATACCAACAATAGATGTTCCAATGAAAACATTAGACTCATTCAATCTTACAAATATTAATTTTATAAAAATAGATGTAGAGGGACACGAAGAATTTGTTTTAAGAGGAGCAGTAAAAACATTAGAAACTAATAATTATCCTAAAATATTGTTTGAATCATGGTCAGAACGACAAGAACAAAATAATATTCCAGCAATAGAAATACGTAAAAGTTTATTTGAGTTTTTAGAGTCGTTAGGATATAAAGTAATACAAATACAAGGTGGTACAGATGATATGTTTTTAGCAGAAAAGAATTAAAAAAAAATAAAAAAATAAAAAAATAAAAAAGAATAAAAATAATAACAAATTCAAATTTATTACTTGAATAAAATGAATAAAATTAATTATACATATGTATGTATTTTTCTTTATCATCAAGTTCATCACTTTTTTCTTTTATATCAATAAATAATTGTATTCCTTTTTCAATATCATCAGTATGTATTTTTTTCTTTGTAGTATTTAATTCTTCTTCTGTTTGAATTAAAAGTAATCTTTTAGAATGTGTTTTTTTACAACAAGCAAATAAGGTTGTCATATCACCACCAAAATTTGGAAAGATTTTTAAATGTTTTTCTATAATAGGTATCATTTCTTCAACACTAGATAATAAACTCCATTTTTGTTCTTCAACATATTTTTTAAAAATTAATGTTAATTCTTCAGCATCATATCCTTTAATTTCAAAATGATGTGTAAAACGCCTGGCTAAACCTTCATTATGTTTTAAAAAATTATCATAAGTAGGTCTTTTATAGCCAGCAATAATACATACTAAATCATGACAATGTTCTGATAAATAAACATTAATCATATCAATGGCTTCTCTAGCAAAATCTTTTTCAGAATTAGGACTTAAGGCATATACTTCATCTAATAATAATACACCTCCTAATGCGCTTTCTAATATTTTACGTGTTTTATGAGCAGTTTTACCTATATATTCACCAATTAAATCATCGCGTTTTGCACATACAACTTTATCTGTTTTTAAAAATCCTAATTTATTATAAATTTTAGCAATAATATAAGTTAATTGTGTTTTACCAACACCGGGTGGTCCAACAATAACTGTATGTAACATATCAACATTTTTATCATCTAAATTTTGTAAATAATAAATAAGTTGGTCAAATATAATTTTTTTAACATCTTTCATACCAATCATATTTTTAAGTTCAGTTAATGGTTCAACTAATTTATTTAATTTTTTTAGATTTAAATTATGACGTTTTCTTTTTTGATGATTATATGTCTTACCAATACGTATAAGGTCATCAATATCTTTAATATCACTTCCTAACCATTCATATTCTAAAGTTTTATCTTCTTCTTCATCATCTTTATTTTTATTACCTTTATTTTTTTGATTTTTATTATTTTTATTACTTTCATTATTAAGTATATCAGTATTAGCAATAGTTTCAATTCGATTTATTAATGAATTAAAAAATAAATTATCAAAATCTGTAGGTTTAGTTTTATCTTTATGACTAATATCATTTACATTATAATTATAATAACATTTATTATTTTTTTTATTATTTTTAGTAGTTATAAAGTTATAAAGAGTATTTTCTTCTTTACTATCATCATCATCATTATTATTATCATCATCATTAGTATCATTATCATCATCATTATCATCATCATTAGTATCATTATCATCATCATTATCATCATCATTATCATCATCATTATCATCATCATCATTATCATCATCATCATTATCATCATTATTATCATTGTCATTGTCATTGTCATTGTCATTGTCATTGTCATTATCATTGTCATTATCATTGTCATTATCATTGTCATTATCATTAATTTTATTAGCATTTATTTTAATTAAATTAGGATTAAATTTATTCATAATAATAAAATTAATTTTTTGTTTATGTTTTTGTACTTCAGGTTCTTCAGAGTGTTCTTTATAATATTTATTATATTGTTCTTCTGGGTCTTCTGGGTCTTCAGGTTCTTCGTGTTCTTTATAATATTTATTATATTGTTCTTCAAGTGTTTTTTTAATATTATTGTCTTCAGTTTCTAAATAATTTAATTCATTATAACAAACATCACAATAAAGTTGATGTTTATATTCAAAACAATACATATAATTTATATTAATTAAAATATTACATCCATTACAATATTTATTTTTTTCTTTGTTATCATTTTTATTATTTTTACTATTTTTGTCTTTTTTATCATACATAGTTTCAGCAATAAACCTTTTAGGTGGATTAATTTTACGTTTAGGTTTATTATTGTAATAAGACATTTTACTTAAATGAAAATTAAATTTTTAAATAAATAAAGTATATTAAAGTATTTTAATGTATAGTTTAAATACAATTTATTTCAAATATTCTTATTTTTAATTTAATAACTTATATTGTTTTTAAATTAAAAATTAAAATTATTATTTAAACAATAATAAATATAAATTAATAATATATTGAATATAAAACTATTTTTACTATAAATATATATATATATATATAAATGTTTAAATATTTAATAAGTAAATTTAATATTAATACTAGTCTATAGAATAATATTTAATAGTATTGCTTTATAAAATAGTATTTAAATTTAATATATTTATACATTTATAAAAATTGATTTTTAAAATTTAGTAAATTACTTAAATTATAAGATTTATATTAACATTTTTACTTTAATTTAATTTAATTAAAATGTCTGTTGTTAAAAAATCAAAACTTGTGAATAAATTAAAAGATATAAATATAAATTTAGAAAAAGAACAATTAAAACATAACTTAAAAGATACTTTAAAAGAAGAATTTGAACATAGTTTAAATGAAAAAGAGAATAAAAAAGAGAATAAAAAAGAGAATAAAAAAGAGAATGATATAGATACTATAGACAATAATGACAAATTTAATTATTATAAAAATACATTTAATGTTATAGATTATATTTTATATCAAGGTAATACAAATGAATTAGTAAATCATCAACATACATCTTATAAACAATTTATAGATAAAAATATGGGTGATATTATACAACAATTTAATACAAGAGAATTATTTTTTAATTATAATTCTTATGCAAATAAATATAAAACAGAATTACATATTGAATTTCTTAATTTTAATTTAGGAAGACCTACAATACACGAAAATGATGGTAGTTTTAAAGTAATGACACCAGACGAGGCTAGACTAAGAAATTTAACTTATAGTGCTCCTTTAACATTAAATATAAAATTAACCCGTATTTTAAGAACAAGTAGTAATGCTGATAGTTTAGAATTTGATTCTATTACAAATGAACCTAAAGAAAAATATGACCAAGAAGATATAAAAGAAGAATATTTTAATAATATTAATTTTGGTCGTATTCCAATTATGGTGTTAGGTTCAAATTGTATATTAAAAAAAAAAGATAGCACTAAATTAGAGCAAAATAATGAATGTCCTTACGATTTAGGTGGTTATTTTATTATTGGTGGTAATGAGAAAGTAATTATTTCTCAAGAACGTATTGCTGAAAATGATGCTTTTGTATTTAATAATCAAAAAAAGATTAAAGGAAAAGAAATAGAAATACGTTGTGCTTCAGACCAATATTTTAGTGTTGTTATATCCAATGTTGTAAGATATGTATATAAAGATGAAACATTAGAATTTGATTCACCTAATTTTAAAATGCCTATACCTATATTATTATTAATGAAAGCATTAGGTGTTTCAACAGATAAAAAATTATTTGAATATGTTGGATGGAATATCGATAATGAATTAGGTGTATTTATTACAACTATTTTAAAACCTAGTTTTGAAAAATTAAAAAAGATATGTAAGCAAAATAATATTGATACAAATGCCGACCAATCTAAATTTCAAGAGATTATGTTAAATTATTTAAAATTTAAAAATGCTAGTCGTGAAATTAAATTAAGTATGAATGATAAATTTAAGTATTTAAAAAAAGTTATGGAAGATGATATTTTACCTCATATAGGAACATTATTAGATAAAAAAATAAAATATATAGGCTATATGTGTCGTAAATTAATTCTAGTTCATTTTAATTATTTACCTTATGATGACCGTGATGCTTATGATAATAAAAGAGTAGATACTCCTGGTGTATTATTAGCATCTCAATTTAGACAATGTTTCAATAAATTAGTCAAAGATATGGTTAAATCATTAACACGGGAAATTAAAAATAATAAATCTAAAAGAGATATATTTGATTTAATTACGAGTAATAATATTTATAAAATTATTAAACCAACTATTATTGATGGTGGATTAAAATATGCTTTGGCTACTGGTAATTGGGGTATTAAATCTAATGGAAAAGGAAATATTAAAGCAGGAACTGCGCAAGTATTAAATCGTCTTAGTTATCAAAGTTTTATTTCTCATTTACGACGTGTCAATTCACCTAGTGATAAAGGAAGTGGTGGTAAAATTATTAAACCACGTAAATTACACGGCACAACTTGGGGCTATATTTGTCCTGTTGAAACACCAGAAGGACAACCTGTAGGATTAGTTAAAAATATGGCTTTAATATCAAAAATTACAAACAATAGTAATAGTATGATAGTTCGAGTTTTATTGACATCATTGATTGATAAAAATAATGATAAAGATGAATTTAAACTTAATATTAAACTATTAGAATACTGTGATATTAGTGATTTATCTACATTATGTTGTATATTTTTAAATGGTGATTGGTTTGGTATGACATCTGAACCTGATACTTTAGTAAAATTATTAAGAAGCGAACGCCGTCAAGGTAATATTAATATTTTTACAGGTATTTATTGGAATGTTGAACAACGTATGATTAAAATTTATACAGATGCTGGAAGACTTGTTCGACCACTCTATATTGTTGATGAAAAAGATAAATTACGTATTAATAATCACTATTATGATATTTTAAAAGAAACAAAAAATCCGTTTAATTTCTTAATTAGTCCTAAATTTTATGAACCTGCTTTAACAGAAGATATACTTTCTAAAAAAGCAAGTAATAAAGAACATAGTGGGCTTTTTGATTATGATAAAACACAAGACACAATACTATCTATTATTGATAAATGGGGTCGTGAAGGTGTAATTGAATATATTGATACAAATGAAGTTAATAATACCTATATTGCGATGACAGATAAAGATTTAGAAGATAATTTTGAACCTTATGTAAATGAATATACGCATTGTGAAATTCACCCTGGACTTATGCTAGGTGCTGTCGCATCTGTTATTCCATTTTCTGATGCTAATCAATCACCTCGCAATTGTTATCAATCTGCGATGGGAAAGCAATCCATTGGTTTATTTGCTCGTAATTTTCAAAAGCGTATGGATACATTAGCATATGTATTAAATAATCTTGAAAAAGCACTTGTAAAAACGAAATTTTCTAAACATATTAATTATGATGAACTTCCTTGTGGTGTGAATGCTATGGTAGCCATTGGTTGCTATACTGGTTATAATATGGAAGACAGTATTTTAATGAATAAAGGTGCTGTTGATAGAGGATTATTTAGAGCAACATTTTATCGAACCTATAAAGATGATGAAAAGAAAATTCAATCTAGTGGGCGTGAAGAAAAATTTGCTAAACCTAATGTAAAATATACACGAGGAATTAAACCTGGTAATTATAATAAATTAGATGAACGTGGTATTATTCGCAAAGATGAATATGTATCAAGTGATGATATTATTATTGGTAAAGTTTTACCATTAAAAAATAAATATGACGATAATGGGCATCAAATTTATAAAGATTGTTCTACAAGTTTAAGATCCAATGAAAGTGGTTTTGTCGATAAAGTCTATACTGACCGTAATGCCGATGGCTTTCGTTTTGCTAAAATTCGTATGCGAACAGAACGCACACCAGTTATTGGTGATAAATTTGCTTCTCGCTGTGCCCAAAAAGGAACCGTTGGAATGATTTTTCCACAAGAACAAATGCCTTTTAATGATGAAGGTATTTCACCTGATATAATTATGAACGCTCATGCTATTCCTAGTCGTATGACTATTGGTCAATTAATGGAGTGTATTTTAGGTAAAGCCTGTGCGAAATTAGGTGGCTATAGCGACTGCACCGCTTTTAATGATATTCCACGTGATAAAATATACGATATTTTAGAAGAAAATGGAATGAATTATTCTGGCGAAGAAATTTTATACAGTGGAATTACAGGACAACAAATGGATGTTAAATTATTCTTTGGTCCAACATATTATCAAAGATTGAAACATATGGTTTTGGATAAAATTCATAGTCGTGCTTCGGGACCAATCGTACAACTTACACGCCAACCTGCTGAAGGGCGGTCACGAGATGGGGGATTACGCTTCGGAGAAATGGAAAGGGATTGTTTTATTGGAGAAACTCCTATTTCGACCTGTTTTGGATTATCAGTAAAAATTCAAGATTTCGAAACACAAAAATTTGATGTATTAGGTTGGGAACAAGAAAAAAATGGATTAACTAAATCAAAACAAACACATTTTCTATACAAAGGTGAAAAAGAATGTGTAGATATCTATTTTGAAAATGGAAAAAAAATTACGTGTACACCAGAACATAAATTATTATCTTCGAGTAATGTTTGGATTAAAGCAAATGAACTTGTAGTTAATGATACACGATTAAAGTGTAGTGTTAAATATCCTACAATTGATATTAAAGAAGAACTACGAAAATGTAATAATTGGTCTTTACATATAAGCAATAGTCTTATACTTAAAACTAATACACAAGAAGAGTATTTAAAGTCAATGGCCTTCGCTCGAATTTTAGGATATTTAATTACTGATGGTTATATTAGTATCAAAGGAAATTCATATAATGGTTGTATCTATTTAGGACATCAAATAGATGTTCAAAGATTATTAAGCGATATGAAATTATTTATACCTATTACTCAACCAAATTTTGAATATAAAAATATATATTCAGTAAGAATACCAACCGCATTACTTAATAATATAGTTATGTTAAATGGTATTATAATTGGTCACAAAGTTAAACAACCTTCTGTTCTTCCTGAATTCATCTTAAAAGATGATTGTCCTTTACCAATTGTTAGGGAATTTTTAGCAGGAATGTTTGGTGGAGATGGTCATACATGTTATATTAGTAAAAATACATTTACATCTATATCATTTTCTAAAAGTAAAGTTATTACACATATTGACTCATTAAAAACAATGATGGAAAATATTAAGAAATTACTTTCTAAATTTGGAATAAATAAAGTTACAATTCAAAATCAACAAATAAATACTAAATCAAAAAATAGAGATAATGATGATGATAAAAATTACGAAATTGTTTTACATTTAGATATTAGTGAATTATTACCTTTCCATGAAAAAATTGGTTTCCGTTATTGTTGTCATAAAAATCAACGGTTGGAGGCAGCAGTAGCATATATGAGCCTGCGTGTTAATGTTATACGACAAAAAAAATGGATTATTAATCGTGTTAATGAACTTACTAACTATAAAGAATTAAAAAGACAATATCCAACAAACATAATTGGTACAACACATGCACTTAAAAAATCAATTGAAGAATTAAAAGCAATTGAACCATTATTACATGTTTGTTCTATACCTTCTACTCATGATATTTTAGAATATTTGGTAAATGAACGAGATGGTAGTAAATTTGAGAGTTCTAAGTTTATAAGTTCGACAGATTTTCTAATAAGTATTGGTGCTATTGATTGGTTTAATACACCTATTATTAACATACCAACTCTATCTGAACCAGAAGACATTCCTGAAATAACAGAAACTACAGAAACTACAGAAACACAAGCAGCAGCAGATATAACATCAAACAATTATGGTGTCATTAGAAATGTTGAAGTGCTCCCGACAATGAACCTTAAAGTGATTGATATTCGTAAAGCGGGAGTTCATAAAGTATATGATATTCAAGTTGAAAAAGAAGAATCATTTTTAGCAAATGGTATTGTCTCACATAATTGTATGATTGCGCATGGTGCTATGGGTTTCTTAAAAGAGCGTATGATGGATGTCAGTGATATTTTTACAGTTCATATTTGTAAAGAATGTGGTTTATTTGCTATTGTTAATCCAAAAGATGCTGATGGAACTCGCACATGTGGTGGTTGTGAAAAATTTTCTCAATTTATAGAATTAAAAATACCCTATGCTTGTAAATTATTAATGCAAGAATTAGAAGGTATGATGATTACACCACGCTTTAATATTAATAATACTTAAATATCTTAGAAAAAAGATAACTAAACTATCGTAAACAAAAATAAACAAAAAACTTAAATACTTTCAATACTATCTATAAAATTATTAATAGGTTTTACATTATTACCTCTTAATTTATAATCTATAAATAAAATTTATATATTTTTTTATTTTCATAATTTTATAATTTTATCTATTATTTTAGAATCGTACTGAATTGTTTTTACAATAAAAATTATTTTGATACACTATTTATCTAATTGAATTTTTTGATTAAAAAATAATATCCTGTGAATGCATAAATACGATAGTATTAATTTACTTTTATATTTTTTCATAAATAAATAAAAATAAGTAAATAAAACACAAATTAATAAATTTAGTAAAATAAATTATTTTTAATAAAAAATTGTTTTTAAACTATTTATAGATACTGTATACTAACAATTTACATTTATAACTTTTATCATAATACTTAACACATCTAATATAAAATGAATACCAATTCAATAGATACTGTTGCAAATAGTAAAAAATATGATATTTTTGATATTAAATATACAACTGAACTTAAAAGCCATTTTGCAATGTGTAATACAGAAATTAAAAAGACATTTAATACATTCAGTACTATTATGATACAAGATGTATTTAGTCGTAATGAACTATTAGATATTACAGACAGCTTTGAAACATATATTAAAAAAAATGAAAATTTATTTAATATATATGAATATATTAATGTCTGGAATAGTTTTAAAGATAAAGCATTTAATTTTCGCCCATGGCAATGCTGATAAATTTATAATTACATAATTAATTATTAAATTTTTAAATTATTAAATTATTAATCATACATAATTACAATTTGATTTTTTTTAGTAAGTTTTTCTTTTTCCTTTTTCTCTTTATCAGTTATACTTATAGGTTCTTGTTCTTCATCTTCATCATCTTCTTTTTTATCAGTAATTTTATTTTTTAATAGGTTTTTTTTTGTTCTTTTTTTCTGTTTAGGGATAGGTTTAGTTTTTATATTTCCATTTTGAGAAATTTTTTTATAATAATTTACTATTTTTTGCTCTTTATCTTTAATACTTTTTAAATAATTATATTTTTCTATTTTATGTTCTGGAGTATCTTTATTTTTCATTCTTATATATTTTTTTATTTATTACTTTACTATTACTTATTTTTTATTTTTTATTTATTACTTTTTATTTTTAATTTATTATTTATTATTTATTATTTATTATTTTTTATTTGTTATTTTTTACTTTATTTATTAATATATATATATTTAATTAAATACAACTTAAATATTAGTCTATTAATATATATTAGTTTATTTTTAATTTATAAAATAATAAGTATATACAGAACACCTTAGAACTATATTAATTTATAATGTCGAAATGTATCAGTTGGGATATAGGTATTAAAAATCTTGCTTATTGTATTGTAGATTCACATAATAGTAATAATAGTAATAGTAATAGTAATAATAATACTATTATATTTAATAATAAAAATTATTATATAATAGCATGGGCGGATATTAGTTTAGTAAAACAAATAGAAACTAATATGGAGGAGTCTGGTGAAGTTAGTCATATTAATAATACTCTTACATGTTCTGCATTAAATGAAACTGCTACTAAAAAAAATAATAAAAAAGAAAAAAAAAATAGTAAAATAAATTCAAAAAAAAGTGAAAAAGAAAGTGAAAAAGAAAGTGAAAAAGAAAGTGAAATAGAAAGTTATATAAAAGAAATAGTGTGTGGTAAAACTGCTATGTATTCCAGAGAAGAAACACGTACAGATAGTTCTGGAAATATAAAGTATGACGGGCTTTGTAAAACACATTTTAAAAAATCTGGTGAACACAGATTACCTGAATTAAATGTTAAACAATGTTGGGATAAAGAATGTATTGGTAAACCAATACAAGTATTAAAAACACACATTTATAAAGGTTATTGTAAAAAACATATTAATGAAATGATTAAAACTAAAATACATACCACTAATGATTTTTTTAAAATAAATCGTGCTAAAACAATAACTAAATTTGATATTAATAAATTAGGTATTTCTTTATTTCAAGAATTAGATAAAATAAAAAATACTATATTAGATGCTTCTATCATTCTACTTGAAAATCAACCAGTATTAAAAAATCCAACAATGAAATCTATGCAAATGTTTTTATATTCTTATTATTTAATTAGAATCAGTGATACTTATATAGAATCAAATTCTTTAATAGTTAATAATTCTAATACAGATTCCATTTTAAGTAATAAAAAAATACAATGTTACTGTGCAAGTAAAAAATTAGATTTAATTAAATTTTTACCTGATACAGAACAAAAAAGAATAAATGAATTTATAGATACAGTAAATAACGGTTATCAAAAAAATAAAAAAATGGCAATAATGATGGTTGAAAGTATATTAAAAAATAATGACAAATGGTTAACTTTTTTTAAAGGTCATACTAAAAAAGATGATTTAGCTGACTCATTATTAATGTCATTGCATTATTTTGAAAAAACTAATTTAGTAAAACTAAAAAAAGATGAAGATAAAAATAAACATAAAAATAATATCAAAAATAATATCAAAAATAATACCAAAAATAATACTAAAAATAATCAACTTATAGAAGATAATAATAATAATGAAAAGAATAATAAAAAATAATAATATTTAACTTAGAGAACACATAAATTATATTTATTTAGATTTACTTAATTTATATCCAGACATACCATAATAAATATATGCAATTACAATATAAAAGACACCAAAGAAAAGACTAAGGAATGTTTGTAAATAACTACCAGTAAGTTTATACGTAGATAGCCCAAATAAACTTAATATTAAAAATATAACACAAATATATATTATTATTTGAATTGTGCTAAGATTATTATTGGTATCTTCAAAATTAGATTTCTGTTCTGACAAACTTTGTAAAGCTATACCTGATATTCCAGATGATACAAGTGTAGTTATTTTAGAAATATCCATTTTTATTAATTATTTAAAAACCTAAAACTTATTTTATAGTTATTATATTTAAATGAGATATTTATTTTTTATTAAATAATTTAATTTAATTTAATTTAATTTAATTTAATTTAATTTAATTTAATTTAATTTAATTTAATTTAATTTAATTTAATTTAATGTTATGTTAAAATATATACTATGTAATAACTCTTAAGTTTTTACATTCTTTACTTTTTTGCAATATAAATAATGTTCTTTCTGTCAAATTCATAATATTTAAATTACTACTATTTCAAGACACTATATACTAATTACTTCCTCTATTTTATTTCGGTTTTATAATTTAGTATAAAAAGTATATAAGTTTTATAAACATATTAATATATGTATTATATGTCATTTTAACTTTTTAGTTACATATATATAAATATATGAATATAAAATATAAAACAGTACTTTAAATTAATATTTATTAAGATATTATGTTTAATTTAAGACATATGTGAATTTATGTTTAGTGTAAATAATAATATACATTATACTTATCCTTAAATAAACTATAATTACAATATAATTATTTATTTCATTTATTTGAAGATAACCCAATTATATACATATTTTATTTTTTTAATATAAATTATTTTTTAATATAAATTATTTTTTAATATAAATTATATTAAACTGCGTAAATAATTAAACATTTCTTTACTTAGTTTTAATTAGTATAAATAATAAATTATAAATAATAAATTATAAATAATAATTATATTTATAATAATATAAATAATAACTTATATACCTATATAAAAATAATTAATTTAATAAATTATATATAAAATGGAATTTGATTTAGATTTAGATTTAGAAGACCTTAATCTTAAAAGTGTTGATATGAATACAAATAACGAACACACAACAAGAAATATATCATTTGGTACAGGTAGTAGCTTTAAACCAACGTTAAAAGAGCAACGTCCTAATTTAACAATTTCTACAAGTAATAATGATGCAATGCCTATGAATGATTTTAATAGTGATAAAGAAGTTGATTTTGGATTAAATTTATTAGTAAATAAAAAAAAACAAAGACCTGAATCTGAAATTACAAAATTAGGTAATGGTAATGGTAATGGTAATAGTAATAACAATAGTGGAAATCCAAGTCCTACACAATTAAATAATAATAATTATAATAATATGTTTTCAAATTCAAATACAATGCCTAAAAAACTAAATTTAGATGATACAGAACTTTTACAAAATTCATTATTTGATGATAATATAACAAATATTGATTTGGATAAAGAGTTAAATTCTATGAATTTAGATGATATTGAACCACATAGACCAAGTATGAATGGGCCAAGTTTACCAAATTTCGGAACATCAAGTTCTGGAACTGGTAATAATGGATTTGCAGCAAGTTCTACAAATACATTTGGCAACAATAATAATAATAATAATAATAATTATGGAAGTATAAATACTGCTGGTATTAGTAGTACAGAAAATCTATCATTTGAAGAAATACAAAAACGTAAATTTGATTTATTATGTAAATTTGAAAGATTAAGAGATAAAGGAATAAAATTACCAAAGACTTTTTCTATGTCAAGTAGTTATGAAGAAATGACTCATGAATATGAAAGTTTATTACATCATCGTAAAATGGATAATAGTGTTAAAATGCAGAGACGTATGTTAGTTTCTTTTGCTTCAATGGCTGAATTTGTTAATAATAAAACAGGTAATCCATTCGATATTAATTTAGATGGTTGGAGTGAAAATGTAAATGAAGAAATTAATACTTATGATGAAGTATTTGAAGATTTATACGAAAAATATAAGGAAACTGCAAATATGGCTCCAGAATTAAAATTAGTATTTATGGTAGCAAGTAGTGCTTTCTGGTTTCATATTTCAAATAATATGTCAAAATCTGTTATGAATAATATGAATATGGGCAATATGTTTAAAAATAATCCTGATTTAATGAATCAATTTAAGACAGCAGCTATGGGTTCTATGCAAGATAATAGCCCTGGACTTGCTAATTTTATGAATATGGGACAAGGTGGTAAAGGTGGTAATAGTAATAATAACGGACCACCAAAATACAATCCAACATCAGGACCACCTTTTTCTAATCCAAGAGATGCCCCACCAAGGGGTTCAACTAACATAAATTCAGGAGATGATATAGATGCTCTTATAGATAGTATTAGTAATTAATTAAATAAAATTATAACACAAATACTAAACAACGAATCATTAAAAAAATAAAAACATATTTTTCAATATGTTTTTAAATATTTTTTAAATATTGTTTTAAATATTTTTTAAATATTTTTTTAAATATTTTTTAAATATTTTATTTTGCTTAGGAAGTACTGGAATAGTCTCCAAAGTTTTTCAAACAAATTTCCAATAGAGCATCAGAAAGATTAAATAAATATATTCTTTGTTTATCGCTAGAAATTGGATAATTAGCTACCATACCGCAGGCGCGCATCTGTATTGAATCTTGATAGGCATACGCAGTATCTTTTTTATCAGCGTCATTATGTTTACCTAAATGGTTATTTAAAAGAGCAGACGCAAGTGAGAGCATTTTCAAATATTTCACAATTATAAAATCTAAATCAAATTAATAGAAAATCAATTTTTTCTTAAATTTATAGTTTTAGCTATTATTCATATTATTCATATTATTCATATTATTCATATTATTCATATTATTCGTATTATTCATATTATTCATATTATTCGTATTATTCATATTATTCATATTATTCATATTATTCATATTATTCATATTATTCGTATTATTCATATTATTCATATTATTCATATTATTCATATTATTCATATTATTCATATTATTCATATTATTCATATTATTCATATTATTCATATTATTCGTATTATTCATATTATTCTTATTATTTGTATTATTCGTATTATTCATATTATTCATATTATTCATATTATTCGTATTATTCATATTATTCATATTATTCGTATTATTCATATTATTCGTATTATTCGTATTATTAAATGGAACTAAATTTATTTTATTGTCATTTTCATATTTAGAAACAAGTTGTTTTGCCATTTCATAATCTTCTTTATTAATAGATGAATTATTATCAATAGGAAGAATACAATAATCACTATTTTCATTAAATAGAGTGTTTATAAGAAGAATAAATGAAATTGTAATTACACCAGCAACTACTAAATCACGAGTTCCCATCCATAATACTAAAAATATAAGAAATCTACGAGCAAATTTATGATTTAATACTTTATGTATAAAATCTCCAACTTCATTACCAATATAACGTGCTCCTATATTAATTAACAATATCATTAATCCTAAAATATATTTATTACCACCTAAACCCATTGTTGCTAATGCTAAGACAGATGCATTTCCTGCTTGTATTGGTGATGATGAAAGTATTGCAGGAATAGAAGAACTCATTTTTTTATTTTATTACTATTTATAATTAATATATAATTTTTTTATTTTATTTTATTTCAAATAAAAATATAATTTATCAATTTTATTTCAAATAAAAATATAATTTAACGTTAATATAAATATATTATTTATTTATTAATTTTATTTCAAATAAATATATTATTAAGTTAAATACAAACAGATTTATATCCATAAATAATCTAATAGAAGTAATAATACATTCTACACCTCTAATAACAAAACCATTAGAATACATAAAATGGATAATTCAGAGTATAAAATAGTACCACGACCTACTACTGGAGTAAAGACGTCACAAAATGTAAAACAATCAGATGAAACTACACATACGTCAAAAGTAAAAAATATACAACCCATAAATAGTAATAAAAGAAGAACAACTAAAAACTTAACAACTACTAAATCACAAAGATTATATAAAGACCTTTTAAGCAAATCATTATTTTCTAATTTAAAAGTATTAGAACCAAAATATCCTAAAACTAATAAAAAAAATAAATTGTCCGCACAACAAACGCAAAATGATCATAAAAAGTTAGATATAGAAACAGCTCTAATTCGGAGTTTTGAAGAGTTTTTTAAATCTAGTAAAAAATCAATAAGTAAGTCTTTAGCTAATCCAGTAGCACAAGTTACATTTACATATAAAGATAAATCATATAAATATAATATCGATCTAAAGAAAACTCCATTATTAAATCTTATATGTGCACAAAATAATAATGATATGGATATTGATATCCTCAATGGTTATCTTAGTCAAATTGCGCATATAGTAGATCCACCTAAAACGTTTCTTACAATTCCATCTAAAAGTTTTTTTTTTAATACTAAAGAAAATTTGTTTACTAATTTAAATACTATTATAAATTCACAAACAAATAAAAACAGTATAAACCAAAAAAATAAAACAAAAATAACAATAAAAAGTGAATTTCATAAATTACATAAGATAAAAATTACAAAGATAAGTCTAAATGAAGATCAACCAGAAGAAAGCGAAGCTTAATATTTATAAAAGTCATTTTTTATATTATTCAAAGTTTAAATTACTACTTTAAGAATAGGAAAATAAAAGGTTATTGCTAGTATTAATAGCGACCTAAACAACTTTACAATATATTCATATATAACTAATCAAACTGAAGAACACTATATTCAAGAATTTATTGATGCCTTCATATTTTAATTTTAATAATTATATAACTATAATTTAATTTATTTTTAATACATTTTATTATTATTTCCAGGTAATTCGTATAAGCTATACTAATAATTTTTAATTAAATAAAAAAAATAAATTAATTAAATAAAAAAAAAATTAATAAGTCAAATAAAAAGTAACTTTTATATTTTACTATTATTTTTAAGTAAATAGTATAAACTATACTAATAATTTTTAATTAAATAAAAAACAAAAAAAATATTTTAATAAAAGGAAAATTAATAAGTAAAACAACAAGTTACTTTTATTTTAGTATTATTTCCAAGTAAATAAAATATTTTATTTATGGGTTAAGAGGATAAAATAATGTTCCACAAGATTTTAATTTATTACTGTCATATGCACTACATTGTGAAAGTGGTGGACCATTTTTAGTTAAATTTTGAGCGCTATGCTTCATATCATATCTACATCCAGAAATATCAAATCCAGAACGGTCATTATCATGTTCTAATTCTGAGTTAGTTAAATCATCTTTATTATTATTATATTCATTTGTAAAAACGGTTGCTTTTGTATTTTCATTATTATGTTCAAATGGTTTAATATTATTATTGGGAAAAGGTTTTGTATTTTCATAAATAAATTCAGATTCACTATGAATTAAATTATCTTCAGGTAAATTAATTATATTTGCTTCTTCATTAAATTTAACAGTGTGTTTAGCTATATTATTATTTATTGTATTTTCAAATTTATTACTTATATTTTTAGATGATATTTTGATTTTTGGCATAGTTGAAGTTGAATTATTTTTGTTTTTATTATTATTACGAATAACTATTTTAGGGTTAACAGTAGTAATATACATAGATGTATATACAACAGCTAATGCAAAGATTATACCACAATTTAAGTCAAGACATAGTGTAAATATTACAAGTAATATAAGAAGAATATAATTTATACTATCTGTGAATAAATTTTTAATCATAGGACATTGCTTAATTATAGAATCAGTAAATAATACTACTATAAATAACATAATAATACAACAACACATTTTATTATCGACCATATTTTCATTTGCCATTTTAATTTTAATTATTTTAAAAACTTATGAAATATTTTTATAATAGTATTATCCTTAAATAAAGATTGAATTTGTCTTTATAAATTGATAAATCTAAAAGAACTATTTTAAAATACTAGAACTTATTTGACGTTTATTATATTTAAAGTAGATATTTATTTTTTTAATTTAATTTAATTTAATTTAATTTAATTTAATTTAATTTAATTTAATTTAATTTAATTTAATTTAATTTAATTTAATTTAATTTAATTTAATTTAATTTAATTTAATTAA
>Ga0105054_10002627_pt1 | contig 28515 bp, 32 predicted proteins | sample BON02_FD_78091 | JGI IMG/M metagenome (GOLD analysis project Ga0105054, IMG submission 78091) | Freshwater microbial communities from Lake Bonney liftoff mats and glacier meltwater in Antarctica - BON-02 (megahit assembly) | ecosystem: Environmental > Aquatic > Freshwater > Ice > Glacier...
CAAGCTCGGCAAGAGACAGCCCGTTTCGGGCTGACACGAACTCACACGAAAGGACCAGTACCCATGCCCACCAAGACACTCGCCGGTACGTCCGTGGAGGTGAACGACGAAGGGTTCTTCGTCGACGCCAGACAATGGACCAAGGAGATGGCATCAGAGATCGCGGCGGGGGTCGGCGTGCCGATACCGCTCACCGATCGTCACCGGACCGTGATCGATCTGATGCGCACCGAGTACTTCTCCAAGGGCACCGGCCCGACGGTGCGCAAGATCAGCAAGCTCTCCGACGTCACCACGAAGGAACTCTTCGTGCTGTTCCCCAAAGGTCCCGCCAAGCTCGCTGCGTTGGTGGCGGGCATCCCCAAGCCGAAGGGCTGCATCTGACATGACCGACACTCATCCCATCCCACCGGCACCGATCGCGCCCCGATCGAGAAGGTCTCGATCATCGTGTCGAAGGACTCGCTCGAGGGCATCTACCCGGCGTTGACCATGGCGAACGGCGCCCGCAACGAGGGCATCGAGGCCAACTTGTTCTTCACGTTCTTCGGTATGGACGCCGTGCACAAGCAGCGCCATGACCACATCAAGGTGGCAACGGTCGGCAACCCCGGCCTGCACGTACCGAGCCTCGTCGGCATGATCCCTGGCGCCTCGGCGTTGATGACCAAGTACATGGAGAAACAGATCGAGAAGCTCGACTTCACCGGCATCGCCGAATTCATCGAGATGATCCACGACACCGGCGCCGGGCTCTACGCCCGTCTCGCCTCGGTGGAGCTGTTCGGCATGGAACGCGACGACCTGATCGACGAACTCGACGACATCATCACCGTCGGCGACTTCTACGAGATGGCCGCTGGCGGCCAGATCATCTTCACCTGAGCGTTCGCTCGCCGTCTGGCCTGGTGTCTGTCTGGTCGGGCGGACGTCAGGAGGCGGCAGCGACGAGGGCAGCCGTGACGATCACGACGAACACGAGCAGTGTCGCTTCGGCGGTGATGGTCGATCGGACGCGGTCGAGGAGGGCCGGGTCGTCGGGATCGGCGTCGAGTGCGGGGATCAGACGGAAGTGGTTGTAGGCGCCCCCGACGCCGGCCAGCCCGACGGCAGCGACTTTGAGCAGCAGGATCTGCCCCCACTCGGTGCCGGTCAATTCACCGAACGAGTCCATCACCATCACGGTCATCACGAGCCCGGCGGCTGCAACGGCCACGAGCGACACGGTGGCAAGCGGCGAGAATCGGAGCGCGAGTTCTGCTGCACCCGTTGGCCGGCCAGCACGCGAGCGCCGCCACACGACGAGGGCCATCATCACGACTCCACCGAGCCAGATCGAACCGGCCAGCAGATGCACGCTGTTGACCACAGCGTGGAGCGGTCGGAAGCCCTTCGACACGGTGTGACCGTCGAACCAGAAGGACATGACGATCAACGCGATACCAGTGAACGCAGGCCATGACTGCTGGTCGGGCTTCCATCGAACGCTGCCTGCTGTTTCGTCGGCAGCAGCGGTGCGCTGCCCGACGAGTTCCGCGAAGTCCGGTTCGATCACTGCGGCCGACAGTGACCGAACGGGTCGTCGTCGGACCGGGACGAGGGTTACCACGAGACCGAATGCGAGCGCCAATCCGCCGAGCAGTCGCATCAGGGTGGCGATGCCCGACGACGACGTGGTTGCGCCGAACATCGACTCGTCGAGCAGGCGCGAGACGCCGAAGTATTCGATCGCTGCGCCGACAGCGACCACTCCACCGAGCGCCCTCACCGCTGTCAGCGACCACGTGACCTCGGATCTCCTCCCCCGGAGGGTGGCAGCCACGAACGCCAGCGCACCGATACTGATGGTGACGCCGAGGAACTCGATCGTGCGCCCCGCTCGGGCCAGCGACTGGCCGGGTGTCGGGGTCGCCGTCTCGAGGAACTCGTCGAGCGACGTGGTCGCCGCGACCGGTGTGGGGGTGTTCGTCGAAGCATCGACGGCCGAGTTGGTCGGTGCCGCCACGGCGGGTGCGGTCACGGTGAAGGTGAAGCTCCCATCGAGCGAGTGGGAATCGGCCGAGCGGACCTTCCATCGAATGGCGGCGCGGCCGCCGGCGAGTGGCGGGTCGAATCGCAGTTGGAACACCTTGTCGTCGACGGTTTCGACGCTGTCGGGTTCACGCACGACGCCGGACGAGTCGAATGCGACGAACGCGTCCTCGGCGACTTCGGTCGGATTGGTGAAGCTGACGGTGACGACCTCGACGGGCACGTCGATGGTCGATCCGTTGGCCGGCTCGGACGACTCGAACTCGGTGTGTGCCGAGGCCACGCTGGCACCCAGTTGCATCCCGACGATCGCCGCGACCAAGGCGAAGAGCAGGGCCGCAACGCGACGGGAAGCCGCTTGGTGACGTTCGCTTCTGCTGGCGCTGGACAACACGGCGACGCAGTGTACGACGCCATGTCGGAGATGTCTGGTCGGAGATGTCCGGTCGGAGCCATCACGCGCCCTTCTCGTGAACTCAGCTCGGACAGAGCGCGGCGGCCAGCGCAGCGAGGTGGTGGGGCTGGAAGGCCGCCATCGTGGCGGTTGCCGCCATCGCGATGCAGAGACCCGGTCGACACGATGATGTGTCCGCCCCGGCCGGGCAAGGTGACGGCGAACGGTTGCTCATGAGGAATGAGGCGACGATCGAGAACGAACTCATCGGTAGCCCTCGAGGAGCTCGATGATCCGATTCGCCTCACGTTTCGAGAGGGTGCCGACGAACGGTGAGAGTACGGCCGAACGATCACTCGAAGATGCCAGCACCTCGTTGGTGCGCTTCGCCGCCAGATCGGTTCGTCGAGGATCGGGCTGCAGGCGAATGCTCGGCGCCGACCCTCGCCGGGCCGCAACGGCCCGCCGTTGTCCCACAGCGCTGCCATGACGTCGTGTTCGAGTGCACCATCCGGCCGTGTGGTGACGGCCTGACGTCACATCGCCGCTCGGTGGTGTCACGCTGTGACGTAGTTCTTGGTGGGACGGCGTGCGTGACGCGCTGGCCAGTACTACGCTTCGTCGTAGAATTGAGCGCTGGCGCCGCCGGCGAATCCAGAGAGGCACCCCTTGTGAACACACGTCTTCGATCCATGCTCGCCATCTCGGTTGTCGCCGCTGCAGCGTTGCTGTCGGCATGCGGGAGCAGTGAGTCCTCCTCCGAACCGGCCTCCGAGTCGTCGTCAGCGCCCTCGGCATCGGCAGCCGACTTCAACGAGGCCGACGTCACGTTTGCCAAGGCGATGATCCCGCATCACGAACAAGCGGTCGAGATGGCGACGATCGCCCTCGACCCCGCTGTCGGTGCCAGTCCGGAGGTGGTCGATCTCGCCACTCGAATCCAATCCGGGCAGCAACCGGAGATCGACCTGATGACCGCGTGGTTGGTGGGGTGGGGCGAAGAGCCACACGACATGAACGACATGGACAGCATGGACGACATGACAGACATGGAGGGAATGGAGGGCATGATGTCGGCCGACGACATGGCGGCGATGTCGGTGATGTCCGGCCCGGCATTCGATGCTCGCTGGGTCGAGATGATGATCCTGCACCACGAGGGCGCACTTGCGATGGCCCAAGGCGTCGAGGCCAGCGGGCAGAACGCCGACGTCGTGCTCCTCGCCGATGAGATCATCGCCGCCCAGGAGGCCGAGATCGCCGAGATGCGAGCCCTCCTCGGGTAGTGAGCGTCGCCTGAGCGATCGGGCGGTGCCGCCGTCACCGGTGACGGTGAACGTCGACTCGAACCCGTCGCCGGTCTGGCCCGGCTTGCAGCGCACCAGATAATCGCCGGCGACCAGGTCGACCGTGAGTGTGCGCGAGGTGCCGGTGGTGACGTTCTCGACTTCGCCGAGCGTGTCGCCATTGGCCTTCAACACGTACAGCTCGTTGACGTCGTTGCTCTCGTTGACGAACTCGAAGCCGACCTTGCCGGCGTCGACGATGTCGCTGTCGATCTCACAGGCGTCGTTCGTGCCGGCGACGGCGAGGGTCGAGTCGGCCGACTCGGTGGAGCAGGCGCTCAGTGCGAGGAGCGCACCGATCGGGGCGGCGAGGACTGCGTTACGTGGGGACATGGTGGTACTCCTCGGGTTGAGGGTGGCAGTGGAGGTTCGTGGACGGGGTGGGCGGGGTACTCAGCCAGCGGGTTCGCCGACGGCGACCGTGTCAGCGGTCTGCTTGGTCGGGGCGTCGATCCGCGCAGTGCTTGCGGGCCGCAGGAAGAGGAACATCGTCAGGACCAGGTGCCCCATGTAGGTGACGATCTCGAGCACGGTCATCTGTGGGCCGAGGTTGAAGATGCCCTTGAGCAGGGCGCCGTACCAGCTGGTGTTCTCCCAGCCGTCGATGTCCCAGGCGAGGTTGTCGATGCCGGGCAGGATGCCTGCTTCCTGCAGATCGTGGACGCCGTAGGCGAGCACGCCGGCGGCGATCACGATCAGCGCGGCGCCGGTGACCCTGAAGAACACGGTCAGGTTCATCGACACGACGCCGCGATACAGCAGCACGCCGACGACCACGGCGCTGAGGATGCCGAGCACCGCGCCGACGTCCGGGCCGGCGCCGGAACCCTGCGCTTGGAACGTGGGGTAGAGGAACAGTGCGGTCTCGAGGCCTTCGCGACCAACGGCGAGCAGTGCGGCGGTGAACACGCCGATGGTGCCGATCTCGATGGCGGCAGACATCTTGTCCTGCAACTCACCCTTCAGGGTGCGTGACGCTCGCTTCATCCAGAACACCATCCACGTCACGAAGCCGACGGCGACGATCGAGAGGATGCCGCTGAATGCTTCCTGCGCTTCGAAGCTCATCGAGGCCGACGTGTAGTGCAACAGCGCACCGAATCCGAACGACACGACCACGGCGACTGCGACACCGGCCCAGAGCGCCGGGATGCGATCGCGGTGGTCGCTGCGAACCATGAACGACATCAAGATGCTGACGACGAGCGCTGCTTCGAGCCCCTCGCGGAGTCCGGTGAGAAATGTCTGCAACACGAGGATCTCCGACGCGAAGCGATGTGCGTGGGGCCGTCGTGTCGGCGGTCGTTAGGTTACCCTAACAAGACAACTTTGGCAGATGCAACACCGTTCGGGATCTCTGTCCCCGCAACTCACTGCCCCGGATATCGCTCGTTGAGGTCGGTGATCACCGGCGGAGCTGCTTTCGCGGCGGCCTGTTTCGCCGGGGCTCTCTTCTTCGCAGCCGGCTTCTTCGCAGCCGACTTCTTGGCAGCTACCTTCTTCTTGGCCGGCGCCTTCTTCTTCGCTGGGCGCTTCTTCGCAGCGGTCCCGCCCTTGGCGATGATCGCCTCGCGGCGGATCGCCAGCAACTCGTATGCGCGCTCGGGGGCCATTGCCTCGAGGCGGTCACCCTTGCCGAGCGACGCATTGGTCTCGCCGTCGGTGACGTACACGCCGAATTTGCCGTCCTTGGCCACCACGGCCCGCTCGCTCACCGGGTCGGTGCCGAACTCACGCAGCGGGCCCTTGGCGGCCATGTTGCCGCCACCGCGCTTGTACACCTTGGGCTCGCTGAAGATCGCTAGCGCCTCGGCGAGCGTGATCTGCAACAGCTGGTCTTCTGAATCGATGTTGCGGTAGTCCTTGTCCTTCTGCACGTACGGGCCGTAGCGGCCGTTGTTTGCCATGATCGCGACACCGTCGGCCGGGTCGTCACCGAGGTGGCGCGGCAGTTGCAGCAGCGCCTCGGCCTCGTCGATGGTCATGCGTTCGAGGACCATGGTCTTGAACAGGCTCGACATCTTCGGCTTCTCGAACCCGGGGGGCGGATCGTCGTGGTCGCCCCACTGCACGTAGGGGCCGTAGCGGCCGCTCTTGGCGTACACCGGGTAGCCGTCGAGTTCGCCGATCGGTTCGTCGGACTTCGGGGCGGCGAGCAGCTCGATCGCCTTGGCGACGGTCAGTTCGTCCGGTGTCAGGTCGTCGGGAACGCTGGCAGTGTCCTCGCCACGCTTGACGTAGGGGCCGTACTTGCCGGGCTTCACCACGATCAGTTCGCCGTCGGCGTCGGGGCCGAGCGGGAACGTGTTGATCTCGGCGGCGTCGATCTCGTCGAGGTTCTCCTCGACCAAACGCTTCAGGCCGCGCAGCGCGTCCTCGCCGAAACCCGCTTCGGCCGAGATGGGCTCGGTGGCGCCGTCGCCTCGGTCGCCGAAGTAGAAGCGTTCGAGCCATTTCTCCTTGGAGCGACGACCGTTGGCGATCTCGTCGAGATCGTGGTCGATCGACGCGGTGAAGTCGTAGTCGACCAACGAGTCGAAGTGTTCTTCGAGCAGCCGGATGACGGCGAAGGCGGTCCACGTCGGGACCAGAGCCTGACCCCTCTTCCAGACGTACCCGCGGTCCTGGATGGTCTGGATGATCGACGCCCATGTCGACGGGCGGCCGATGCCCAGTTCCTCGAGCCGCTTCACGAGCGATGCCTCGGTGTAGCGCGCAGGCGGTGACGTGCTGTGGCCGCTCGGTTCGATCGAGGCGACCGGCACCTCGTCGCCCTGGGCGAGCGCCGGAAGCAGCGCCTCGTTCTCGGCTTCGTCGTCGGTGTCCTCTTTCGAGGCGACGTACACGGCGCGGTAACCGGGAAACGTGATCGTGGTGCCCGACGCGGCGAACTCGCAGTCGGTGAGTTCACCGGTGGTTCGATCGGTGGCATCGGCGGCCAGGCGCACGCTGACGGTGACACCGGTGGCGTCGGCCATCTGCGACGCGAGCGTGCGCTGCCAGATCATCCGGTACAGGGCGAGTTCCTGGCTGTTGAGTTCCGACCCGAGACTCTGCGGCGAGCGGTACGGCGTGGTCGGCCGGATCGCCTCGTGCGCTTCCTGCGCGTTCTTGACCTTCGACGAGAACTGCTTGGGTGCCGCGTTGAGGTAGTTGGCGCCGTACTCGCTGGTGACGGCGGCGCGGGTGGCCTGCATTGCCTCGTCGGACAGCACGACGTTGTCGGTACGCATGTAGGTGATGAAGCCGCGCTCGTACAGACCCTGTGCGACACGCATCACCTGCGACGCCGACAGGCGCAGCTTGCGGCCGCCTTCCTGTTGCAACGTGGAGGTCATGAACGGTGGCTTCGGCGACGACCGGTACGGCTTCTCTTCCACCGAGCGCACGGTGAACGTGGCGCCGTCGAGGCCGTTGGCCAGCAACCGTGCCCGAACCTCGTCGAGCGCAACGGCCTTGGCCGACACCTGGCCCTTGGTGTCGAAATCCTTGCCCGTGGCGATCCGGTCGCCACCGACCGCCACGAGCTTGGCGCCGAACGCCGGCTTGGTGGCGGTGCCGAGATCGATGTCCCAGTAGTCGGCGGTGACGTAGGCGATGCGTTCGCGTTCGCGCTGCACGATCAAACGCACCGACGGGCTCTGCACACGGCCGGCCGACAACCCGCGGTTCACACGACGCCACAGCACGGGCGACACCTCGTAGCCGTAGAGACGGTCGAGGATGCGCCGGGTCTCCGCGGCGTCGACGAGGCCGTAGTCGAGGCCGCGAGGGTTGTTGACCGCGTGGTCGATTGCTGCCTTGGTGATCTCGTGGAACACCATCCGCTTCACCGGCACCTTCGGTTTGAGGTACTCGAGGAGATGCCACGAGATCGCTTCGCCCTCGCGGTCTTCATCGGTTGCGAGATAGAGCTCCGAAGCGTCTTTCAGCGCCGCCTTGAGATCCTTGACGACGGTCTTGCCGCGCTCGGTGAGTTCGTATGTGGGCTTGAAGCCGTTGTCGACGTCGATGTTCAGACCCTTGCTCGGCAGGTCGGACACGTGGCCCACCGAGGCGCGCACGTCGTAGTCGTCGCCGAGGAATTTCGACAGCGTCTTCGCCTTGGCGGGCGATTCGACGATGACGAGGGGTTTGGACATCCGTGCCTTTCGTTGCGGTGCTGCGGGAAGGGTCCGCACCGGTGAGTGTGCCAGTGGAACCGGCGAATCCACATCGCGGGTACGGTTCGTCCCCGATGTCGAGCGCACTCAACGAGCCGGACCCGGCACTCGGTTGGGCCGCGGATTTCGACGAGGCGTGGACCGACATCGGGCGTCCGGGAGACCCGGGACGGGTGTCGCGGCTCGATCGGGGCTGGAGCACCGTCGTGCGCTCGATGGACGAGGCGCGTGGTGTCGCCGACCCGCTGCGGGTGCGCAACATCGGTGCCGACGTGGCGGTGGGTGACTGGGTGATTCCGTCCGTCGACTCCGAGCGCGTCGAGCACGTGCTCGAACGTCGCTCGGCCTTCACGCGGCGGGCGTCGTTCGACGGGATGCGGGCCGTGTCGCACACGTTGGCGGCCAACATCGACGTCGTGTTCCTGGTACACGCTCTCGGTACGCCGCCGAGCCCTCGGCGTCTGGAACGCGAACTGGTCCTCGCGTTCGACTCGGGGGCCGAACCGGTCGTGGTGCTCTCCAAGACCGACCTCGTCGACGATCCCGAGCTCGGCCGTCAGGCGTTGGTCGACGTCGCGCTCGGGGTGCCGGTGCTGTTGGCGAGCGGCAAGACATCGGAGGGTCTCGACGCGATCGGCGACTACGCGGCCGGGAATCGCACCCTGACGTTCCTCGGCGCGAGCGGTGTCGGCAAGTCGACGATCGTGAACGCCTTGATCGGCTCGCAACGCCAAGCCACCTTCGAGGTCCGCGAAGGCGATCAGCGCGGACGCCACACCACGGTGGCAGCCGAACTCGTCCCGCTCCCGGGTGAAGGCTGGCTGATCGACACGCCCGGCGTGAGAGCACTCAGTCTCTGGCTGTCGGGCAACGGCATCGAGCGGGCATTCGCCGACGTGTTCGACCTGATGGACAGCTGCCGCTTCCGCAACTGCAAGCACGATCAGGAGCCGGGCTGTGCAGTGCAGGCGGCGATCGCTGCCGGCCATCTCGACGCAGTGCGTCTCCGCAGCCTCGAACGGCTCATCGAAGAGGAAGCCGCACTGGAAGAGGAGCAGCGTGAACACGAGAAGGCTGCCGACAAACGAGCAGGCGGTCGCACCCGCCCACCCGAGGAATCCGAGTTCGACGATCTCGACGATCTGTGAGCACGACTCGCTATTCGAGATGTGCCTCGCACATCGTGAACAGCATGGAGATCGCAACCAACGGCAAACCCATCGAATCGGTGTGGGACTTTCCCCGCCCACCGCGCCTGGAACGTATCGAGTGGCGGGTGCGGGTGGTGCACGCCGGCGCCGCCGTCGTCGACGCTCCACACGCGATCCGCATCCTGGAGACCAGCCAGCCGCCGGCGTATTACGTGGCGGCTGAGTTCGTGGATTTCGGCCTCCTGGAGCCGTCCGAGTTTCGCACCTTGTGCGAGTGGAAAGGGGTTGCCGAGTACACCGACATCGTGGTGGGCGACGAGCGTGTCGTCGACGCTGGCTGGACCTATCCGGCACCGACCGAGTCGAATGAAGCGATCAGTGGCCACTGGGCGTTCTACGCACAGAAGGTCGACGAGTGCTGGATCGACGACGAACGCGTCACCAGCAACGAGGGCAGCTTCTACGGCGGCTGGGTCACCGCCAACGTCACCGGCCCGTTCAAGGGCGCCCCTGGAACCAGCCACTGGTGACCCAACAGATCAGCGCGGATGGGGTGAGGTGTTGGGTCTGAACGGTCGGTAGCGTTTTCTCTGCTCACGAAGCGGGGCTGGTTCCGCGTGGGCGACGGAGAGATCCGTTGGGCTCAGCGACGTCCGTCGTGCCCGAAAGCAGGAGCGTTACATGTCACCACGTCGAGCGAACATGACCGTGCGGGTGTGCGCAGGCATTCGGCCATGAACAAGCGGTTCAAGCGGAGGCTCGTCGGACAACCGCTGGCGACCGAGGACGAGCAGCACCAGCGCCTCGGGATCCCCACGACCCTCGCCGTTTTTGCGTCGGACGCGATCTCCTCGACGGCGTACGCCAGCCAGGAAACCCTCATCGTCCTGATTCCGGTCGCCGGTCTCTCTCAACCAGTTGATCCCCATTTCGACCATCGTGATGGTGCTGCTCGTGCTGGTCATCACGAGCTATCGACAGACGATCTTCGCGTATCCGGGTGGTGGCGGATCGTACGTCGTGTCGAGAGAGAACCTCGGTGAGACCCCATCATTGGTGGCGGGGGCCTCCTTGCTCGTCGACTACATCTTGACCGTCGCGGTGTCGGTCTCTGCTGGCGTTGCTGCCATCACGTCGGCCTTCCCGGCCTTGCGCCCCGAACGTGTCGAGATCTGTCTGGGCTTCATCGCCCTCATGACCGTCGCCAACTTGCGCGGGTTGAAGGAATCGGGGCGGCTGTTCGCGGGGCCGACCTACGTCTACATCCTCGCCCTCGGTGCACTGATCTCCGTCGGGCTGGTCCGGCTCGCCACTGGCTCGCTGGATCCGCTCGCACCGAACACCGAGGCGTTGAACGAACTCACGGGCGGCAACGAACTGACCGGCTTGACGGTGCTGATCTTCCTGCGGGCGTTTTCCTCGGGTGCGGTTGCACTCACCGGTGTCGAAGCCATCTCGAACGGTGTGCCGGCATTCAAGAAGCCCGAGTCGAAACACGCGGCCACCACCCTGCTGCTGATGGGAACGATCCTGGCGACTTCTTCTTCGGGATCTCGGTGCTCGCAAGCCGGTTGCGACCGACGCCGAACGAGAGTGAGACAAAGTTGTCGATCATGGGTCGAGAAGTGTTCAACGGCGAGACCCTGCCGTACTACATCCTCCAGTTCTCCACGTTCGCGATCTTGATCCTGGCGGCGAACACGGCGTTCGCCGACTTCCCACGCGTGACGTCGATCCTGGCGCAGGACGGATTTCTGCCGGCGCAGCTGAAGAACCGCGGCGATCGGCTCGTGTTCTCCAACGGCATCCTGGTGCTCGCTGCCGTGGCGTCGTTGCTGATCGTGGTGTTCTCCGGCGACACGAGCAAGCTCATTCCGCTGTACGCCGTGGGCGTGTTCGCCGGCTTCACGCTGTCGCAGATGGGCATGGTGCGTCACCACCAGAGGCTGCGAGAACCGAGTTGGAAGCGTGGTGTCGTGGTCAATGCGATCGGCGCGACCGCGACCTTCATCGTGCTGATCGTCGTCGTCGTGTCCAAGTTCGCCATCGGCGCATGGATCCCGGTGCTCCTGATTCCGATCATCGTGTACGTGTTCAGGCGGATCAAGCGCCATGACAACGAGGTCCGAAAGGCGCTGAAGGTCGAGCCCGGAGAGCAGATTCCCCGTCACTCGCACACGGTCGTCATCCTGGTCGGCAGCGTCAATCTCGGTGTGCTCAAGGCAGTCGCCTATGCACGCTCGATGCGTCCGGACCGACTCGTGGCGATCAGCGTGGTGACCTCCGCCGAGGAGGAGACGGCCGTCGTGGACGCGTGGGAGAAGTTCGAGTTGCCTGTGGAGTTGCGGACAATCTTCTCGCCATTCCGTGATCTCACTGGTCCCGTCATGCAGTTGATCGTCGAGCACTGGTGGGACCAGGCGCTGCACAACCAGAGCGCGATGATGATCAAGAACAAGCTCCGTCAGCGGCCGAACACGGCCATCTTGTCGGTGCCGATCCAGATCGGCGATCTGAACGAACTCGAATCAACGAAGGATGTGCCGTGAGCGACGTCGAATCAGCAAATCCATCCAGCCCTCCCGACACCGGCGCGAGCGGACATGTGGTGATCGTGGGGTGCGGCCGAGTCGGCGCCGGCCTCGCCGAGCGCATGGTTGCGCTCGGTCACTCGGTTGCCGTGGTCGATACGAACCGGTTGGCATTCCGGCGTCTCGGCGGGCTGGATGCCCAGCAGGTCGAGGGCATCGGATACGACCGAGCCACGCTGCGCAAGGCCGGCGTCGAACGCGCCGTTGCACTGGCGGCGGTCACGAACGGTGACAACAGCAACATCGTCGTGGCGCGTACCGGCCGAGAGGCATTTGGTGTTCCCCGCGTGTTCGCCCGCGTCTACGACATGCGACGCGCAGCAGTGTACGAACGACTCGGAATCCCCACCGTCGCATCTGCTCGACTCACGATCGACATGTCGATGCGCCAGTTGCGTCCCGACGTCGAGGCCGTTCGTTGGGTAGACCCGGGCGCTTGTGTGTGTGTCTCGTGGAGCGTCCGGCGTCGCGCGCCTTGATCGGCACGAGCCTGAGCGAGCTCGAAGCCGGTGGCACCGTGCGTCTCGCTGCAGTGCGTTGCCTTGGAGTGAGCATTCTGCCGACGTCCGACCTCGTCGTCCAGGACGGCGATCTGTTGTATCTGATGGTGGCCAATGAACGTGTCGATCAGCTCCAGGCGGAGTGGGCCGACACGAGTGGCCTGAAGGGAACGCCGTGAGGATCGCCATCATCGGCGCCGGCAAGGTCGGAACGTTCATGGCGAGCGATCTGATCGAGAACGGACATGAGGTCACCGTCGTCGAGCGCGACCCCCAGCAAGTCGAACGTCGTCGCGGGACCGAAGGACTCGAGGCCGTCGAGTGGGTGGTGGCGGACGCCTGCGAGGTCGGAGAGTTGTCGCGGGCACACCTCGAACGGGCCGACGTGGCGCTGGCGGTCACCGGCGATGACGAGGACAACCTCGTCACGTCGTTGCTCGCCAAGCAGGAGTTCGGCGTCCCCAGGGTCATCGCCCGGGTCAATCACCCCGCCAACGAGTGGATGTTCACCGAGATGTGGGGCGTCGACATCGCCGTCTCGGCGCCGCACCTGCTCTCTGCGCTGGTGAAAGAGGCAGTCACCGTTGGTTCGATCGTACGGCTACTCCAGGTGGCCGGTGGCAAGGCCCGACTCGTCGAGGTCACGCTCAGCGCCGACAGCCCCATCCTCGGTTGCAGCATCGTCGACGCTGGGTTCCCGAGAGGATCGAGTGTCGTTGCGATCGTGCGCTCCGGTGACATCGTGGTGCCACGCGGCGACACGTCGTTCCATCTCGGCGACGAAGTGATCGTGCTGGTGTCCGACGAAGCCGAGGCCGAAGTGTCGGCTTTGCTCGTCCACCGCTGACCGCTCGGTCAGAACACCGGGCTCAGGGCAGGAGCGTGTAGGCGGGGTTGAACACGACGAGTTGCCCGCGCTCACGTCGGGCGACGCCTTCGAACAGAATGGCCCGGCCGGCTTCGATCCCGAAAATGCGGGATCGGCCGGTGAACACGGCCACGGCCGACCCGGTCCCGTCGTGGACCGTCACGCGCAGACTCGGCCGGCTGCCGGGCGCCGATCGTTGCTGGCTGCGCACCTCGCCACCGAACCGGGCTGGTTGACGTTCCCCGACCTGTCCGATCGGGCTCATTTGAACACCTTGGAAGCGACGTTGCAGCCGTCGGGAATCCAACTCTGCGACCGAACCGACGAGTCGTTCCTGCAACTCGGAATCGGGGGTTACGCCGATCAACGTACCTGGCGTCCGATCCGATACATGGGAACCTTCGATCGTCGCTGAGGGGCCGAGTACGAGCAGTTGTCTCACGTGCTCGATCGCTGGGTCGAAGTGATGGTCCACGGTTCGTCTGCCTGCTCGAAGCCGGCACGATCAGGGACGTATCGGTGCTCACTTGGGGAGTCAACGCTGCCGGTGGCAGAGTACGCAGCAATGAACGCACTCACCATCTTCTCGCTCGTCATCGGTCTGGTCTTTCTCGTCGGTGGCGCCGAACTGCTGGTGAAGGGGGCGGCGACGATCGCGTCGAAGCTCGGTATCGCGCCGGTGATCATCGGGCTCACCGTGGTCGCGTTCGGAACCAGCGCTCCCGAGCTCGCGGTCAGCGTGTCGGCTGCGCTCGGTGGCGACGCCGACGTGGCGTTGGGCAACGTCGTCGGCAGCAACATCGCCAACATCTTGCTGATCCTCGGGGCGTCGGCGGTGATCGGTGGATTGGCGGTGTCGCAGCGCATCATCCGCTTCGACATCCCGCTGTTGATCGTGGTGTCGGTGGTCGCGTTCCTGATGGCGCTCGACAACACGATCGGCCGCATCGACGGAATCATCCTGTTCGCCGTCGTCGTCGGCTACACCGGTTGGCTCATCCGGCAGGCCCGAGGCGAGCGTGAGGACATCGTCGAGGAATACACCGAGTCGGTGGAGACGTTGGAAGGCCGCGCTGTCGCGCGGCCACTGTGGTTCAACGTGATGCTGGTCGTGGCAGGTCTCGTCGTACTCGTGGTCGGTTCGCAGCTCCTGGTGAACTCGGCGACGGACATCGCTGAGGCGGCCGGTATCAGCGACCTGGTGATCGGGCTGACCGTGGTAGCGATCGGAACGTCACTTCCCGAACTCGCCACCTCGATCCTGGCGGCGATTCGCGGCCAACGTGACATCGCCGTGGGCAACGTGATCGGATCGAACCTGTTCAACCTCATGTCGGTGCTGGGGCTCAGCTCGATCGTGTCGAGCAACGGCATCCCGGTGAGTGACGTGTCGCTGCATCTCGACTTCCCGGTGATGCTGGCCGCCACGATCGTGCTGGTACCGATCGTGTGGAACGGGTTCGAGATCAAACGATGGGAGGGGTTCGTCCTCATCGCGTTCTACCTCGTCTACATCGCCTATCTGGTGCTCGACGCGAACGATTCCGATGCGGCCGGTGTCGTCGGGCCGGCCGCGCTGATCGTGGCGCCGCTCGTGATCTTGACGTTCGCGGTCACCGGATTCCAGGGTTGGCGCCGCCACCGGGCGAACTCAGGCAGCAATGTCGGCTCGGCGGCGACGTGACCACACGAACCAGCCGATCGCCCCGGCGATGACCGCGACCACGATGTACTGGAACCACGACAGGACCGGTTCCACGTCGTGCCAACTCGAGCGCAGCAGGTAGCCGGCGCCGATCAGGGCACTGTTCCAGATGGCAGAGCCGATCGTGGTGTACACGACGAACTGTCCGAGCGGCATTCGCCGAAAGCCTGCCGGGATCGAGATCAGCGATCGGATCAGAGGGATGCATCGGCACACCAGCACCGCTCGATTGCTGTATCGGTCGAACCACCGTTCGGCTTTCACCACGTCGTCGGTGGTGAGGCGCAACCAGCGTCCGTAGCGGATGACGATCTGGCCGACCCGATCGGGTCCGACCCACGCCGACACCCCGTAGAGGATCAAGGCACCGATCAGTGATCCGATGGTGGCGGCCACGATCATCCCGATCAGGTTGGCGTCACCGTCGCTCGCCACGAACCCGGCGAAGGGCAGCACGATCTCGGACGGAATCGGCGGGAAGACGTTCTCGAGCGCAACGAGCAAAGCCACGCCGACATAGCCCAACGAGTCGATGACGTCGGTGACCCAGTCGGCCAGGTTCGACAGCACGGCCGCATCCTAGAGGCCCTCGTGACGTGTGGATCGTCGGCGTCACAAGTTGTCGGTCGACCATTCGGTGTCGGGGAGGCGACGCCACGACACTGCGAGATTGACCGCAGCGACCGGGAGTGGGCCGTAGACGTGAGGGAACAGCACGTCGATGCCCGCTCCTGGTGATTCCCAGACGATCGCCGACGGCACGAGATGCGGGTCGATCGTCAACACGACCAGTTGGTCGAGGTCGCCGTAGAAGCGGTTCGCGGTGTCCTCGACCTGCTCGAGGGTCGAGCAGTGGATGAAACCCTCCTGCTCGAGCGTGACGCCCCGGGTCGACATCGTGTACTCGCCGGCGGAAAACGCGGCGACCCAGTCGTCGGGGACTGCGAGGTGGAAGATCGGGTCATCGCCGGAGTTCGGATCGTTCGAGGTGCCGGTGCCGGTGCCGGTGTCGGCTTCAGGCATCGTCACAGGGTGCCGTCGTCGAGACGTCGTCGCACCTCGACGGCGCGTTCGCGTACCGCCGGGAGATCCGACAACTGCTCGGATGCCCGCACCTGCCGAGCAACTCGTGGGTTCTTCACGAGCAGGTCGTGATGGCGGGCGAGGAAGTCCCAGTAGAGCGTGGTGAACGGGCAGGCATCGTCGCCGACTCGCTGCTTTCGGTCGTATCGACAGCTACCGCAGTAGTCGCTCATGTTGTTGATGTAGTTGCCGCCTGCGGCGTACGGCTTGGTGGCCATCATCCCGCCGTCGGCCCACTGGCTCATCCCGATCACGTTCGGCAACATCACCCATTCGGCACCGTCGATGAAGCTCGACCACATCCACTCGGTCATCTCCCACGGATCGACGCCGTGCAGCAAAGCGAGGTTGCCCAACACCATCAGCCGTTGGATGTGGTGGTTGTAGGCGCGGTCGTGCAACGTCGTCATGCAGTTGGCGACACAGTTCATGTCGGTCGTGGCCTCACCGAGGAACACGGGCGGCACCGGCCGGTCGGCGCCGAGTGCGTTGCGGTCGCGGTACTCGGGCATCCACAGCCAGTAGACGCCCCACACGTACTCGCGCCAGCCGATCACCTGGCGGATGAACCCTTCGGCGGATGCAATGGGGACTCGACCCTCGTCGTACGCGTCCTGCACGGCGTCGCACACTTCCCCCGGAAGCAGCAGGCCGACGTTGAGATACGGCGACAGCACCGCGTGGGCAAGATGCCACGACCGTTCGACCATCGCGTCTTCGTGCGGTCCGAACATCGGCAACACGTCGTCGATGAAGTGGCGCAGCCGCGACAGTGCAGCGAGCCGAGTGGTGGCCCAGGTGCCATCGGGGTCGGCACCCCAGCAGTCATCGGGGAGGTCGTCGAGTACGGCACGGTCGAGGTCGTCGAGCGTCGAGTGTTGGACGTCCGGCCACGGGTTGCCCGTCTTCGGTGGCTTTTCGCGGTTCTCGTCGTCGTAGTTCCAGCGGCCTGTCGCTGGGTCGGCGCCCTCCATGAGGTATCCCAGTCGACGTCGCTGCCAGCGATAGAAGTCCTCCATCTTGAGCTGCTTGCGCTCGCCCGCCCATGTCGCGAAGTCGTCGTAGTGGCAGAGGAACTGGTTCGAACGCACCACCTCGACGCCGAGGTTGCCCAGCAGTTCGAGTCCGTCCCAGCTGGCCGGCTCGGTCGCAACGACCCGGGAAGGCGAGAACTCGTCGACGTGCTCGTGATACCCGGCGCGAAGCGAATCGGCGTGTCGGTAGTCGACGTCGAAGCCGGCTACGCGGAGTTCGTCGGCGAAGCGTCGCATCGAGGCGAGCACGAAGTGCGCCCGCTGGCGATGCCACCGCTTGCCTGCGAGCTTGGCCGTGCTCTCGACCATCAATACCCGATGTGATTCGGGTGCTGCGTCACGCAGGGCGCCGATCTCGCGGTTCAGTTGATCGCCGAACACCCACACCGTGGGACAGGGATCGGATGGCGTGGTCATGTGATCGAGTCGCGAACAGCGACGGCGTGGTCGAAACGTGTTCTGGCGAGCCGTTCGCGCAGCGTTGCACGGGTACACACCACTTCGAGATCGCCGCCGGCTTCCCTGGCTGCTGCCGCAGCGCCCAGCAGGACCCCGAGGCCCGTGTCGTCGAGCACGGTGACGGCGTCGAGGTCGACCAGCAGTGTGACCGCCAAGTGTTGCCGCACCGCCCGAGAGAGGTCGTCGTGGAAGCGACCGATCGACGCCAGGTCGACGGCACCATCGACGACCACGACGACGACGCCGCCGACGTTGCCGACCGTCGTACGAAGCTGCATGGACGCTCAGGCTACGGCGGCCGCATCAGCCGAGCTCATGGCGGTTCGAGTGCCATCGTGGCCGAGGCGGCATGCGTGACAGGACCGATCAAGGATCCGATGATCGCCACGTCGACCGGGTCGACGTAGGTCACCGTGACGGTGACGGTGGTGGCATCGCTCGTGGTTGCGACATCGATGGGGAGCACCACCGCTCGGGTCGCGGCGCTCGTCGCAGCGGCAGCAGGGCTCGCCGACACTGCCGCAGCTCGAGCGCCCTCCCGTGCGGCCAACTCGACGGCGAGCTCGTTGCGCACGGCGACTCCCACGAGCACGACGCCGAGCACCATCACCACCACGATCGGCAACGCGAGGGCGAACTCGACAGCAGCTTGGCCTGAACTGCCCCGGAGTCGGGCGCGTTCAGATCCTGTCGATGACGGCATCGATCACGCCGTTGAAGAGCCGGCTGATTCGTTCAGCGCCACCGCCAGCAGTGGCCCAGGCGACGACCATCAGGCCTACCAGGGCGGCGGCCAGCAGGACGAGCGCGTACTCGGTTGTGGCCTGTCCGCGATCGCCGCGCCCACGCGGTCGTGATGTCGCGAGTGGCCCGACGATCAGCGCGGTGTGCAGGCGGACGTACAGCATGAGGGTGATGTGGTTGGGCATCGTTGCTCCCGTTGGAGAGTGAGGTGTTCAGTTGGAGAGATGGTCACCAGGCGGTTCCGCCGAGTGACGACAGTGCGGCGATCACCGCAGGGGCGATCGCGAGGAGGACGAACGACGGCAACGTGCACATCACGAGCGGGAACGACAACCGCACCGGGAGCTTTCGTGCGTCGGCCTGATCGAGACGTCGGCGTGTGGCGCGGACCTCGGCGGTGAGCTGATCGAGTACGGGTCCGAGTGGGAGCCCATGGCGGTCGCTCGTGGCGATCACGTCGGCAAGTCCGCCGGCATGGACGCCGAGTCGCTCGGTCAGGGCGCCGAGCGCATCGGCGAACGGTTGTCCCCGTTCGGTGCGTCGCACCACCTCGCCGAAGGCATCACCGATGGCACGCACGTCGGACGTCGCCAGGTCGCACACCGCCTGGAACGGGGTGAGCCCGGCTCGCACGCTGAGGACCAGCAGATCCATCGCGTCGGGGAGTGAGCGCTCGATGGCCGTCCGTTGCCGACGAGCATCGCGAATCGGTGCAAGTCGACGAACCAACAACGCAACCGACACCGCAAACGCGGTGATGACGACGCCGACTACGAACAGGGCGACCAGAATGGCTGCGGCGCTGACCGTGAGCCAGGAAGTCCGCGAGTGGAGTGGTCCATCCGGCGCCGTCGCTGAACGTGCCTGCGGGGTGTTGCCGACGGGCTTCCTCGCCGGACGGGTGAGCCGAGGTCGGGCGACCATTCCGATGGTGATGACGCCGATGGTGACGGCACCGATCGCTGCAGTGGCCGGACCGATCGACGACCACGGCGAATTCACGTGGCCGTCCTGACGATGTGGTGCATCCACCACCAGCCGGTCGCGTTCGATGCCAGCCCGATGACGATGCAGGTGACGCCGGTCGGCGATGTCGCTACGGAGCGGACCTCGGCGTCGGCGACGACGAGCACGGCCAGCATCACGAGCGGCACGGCCGTCATCACATGTGTCGACAGTCGCGCCTGGGCGGCCTGTGTCGAACGTTCTTCGAGATCGGCGGCGCGTTGGCGCAACAGCACGGCGGCGCGGTCGATGGACGCAGCCGAGGGTCCACCGATGCGGCTCGCGGCGGCGAGTACGCCGAGTGCGAGGTGGAGATGCGGGCCTGCAGCGCGCACGCGGTCGACGGCGTCGGCGAGCGATTGGCCCCGATCGAGCGCCAGCACCAGCGGCGTGATCGCGCGCCCCACCGCAGCATCGGCGGGGACGCCGGTGACGGCGTCTCGGAGTGACGCCCCCGAGCGAACGCGGCGGGCGATGTCGTCGCACCATTCGGCGACGCCCCGAGCAGATGGCTGTTGACGACGAGCGCGTCGCTGCGTCCATGCGATCACGAGATTGTCGAGACGCGCCGGCGCAGGCGCAGTGTTCGGTTCGTGACGTCGAGCTCGCGGCCGCACCGCCGCAGCGGCGACCGCGACGGCGACCAGCGCGATCGCGATCGCGATCACGGTCGACTCACCCTCGGCACGACTGGGCGATGGGTCATCGTCGGGCCCGGGTGGGTGCTGCGACGATGGCGAGTTCGCCGGCAGAATCGAGTCGGGCGAGGGAGCGCAACGGGGGCCCCGTGACCATCTCGCCGGCCATCTCGCCGTTGGGCGATGGCGGCGTGACCTCGGCGATCTCGGTGATCCTGCGGCGTCCGTCGGCGTGGCGTTCGACGTGCACGACCACATCGATCGAGCGGGCGAGTTGGTGGCGGATCGCAGCGAGTGGCCACGTCGGAGCCGCCTGCAGCACCAGCGATTCGAGGCGGAGCAGCGCGTCGGTCGGACCGTTCGCGTGACAAGTGGAGATCGATCCGTCGTGGCCGGTGTTCATCGCCTGCACCAAGGCCAGCACCTCGTCGCCGCGAACCTCACCGACGACGATGCGGTCGGGCCGCAGTCGCAGCGCGGTGCGCACCAGTTGTGCGAGGTCGATGGCGCCCGGCCCGTCGACTGTCGGCGGCCGGGCTTCGAGGCGCACCGCATGGGGATGTCGGAGCGGCAACTCCGAGGTGTCCTCCACCACGACGAGCCGTTGGGTCGGCGCCACCTCGCCGATCAGCGCAGCAACGAGCGAGGTCTTGCCCGACGACGTAGCACCGCACACGACGAGGTTGCATCGGTCGACCAGCGACTGCCGCAGCAGCGCCTGGCCGTTCGCGTCGGTGAACGCGTCGAGCGCCAGGATGCGTCGGCGGAACCGGCGGATCGACAGCATCGGTCCGTCGACGGCGATCGGGGGGAGCACGGCGCACACGCGTGCACCATCGGCGAGTCGGGCATCGACGATCGGCGAGGTGCGGTCGACGCGCCGCCCGAGTGGGGCCAGGACGCGCTCGATGAGCAGATCGACCCCCTCGGCGCCGAGCGTGCCGACGTACTGCAGCGTGCCGGCGCGGTCGATCCAGATCTCGTGGCCGGCGTTGACCAGCACCTCGTCGACCGATTCGTCGCGCACGTAGGCGTCGAGTTCTCCGAGCCCGCGCAGGTGGGCGACCGCCCGCTCGGCGAGCAGTGCTCGGTCGCCGGCGGAGCAGAGCGGGGCGAGTCGTCGGACCTCGGCCTCGACCAGTGGAGCCGGATCGCCGGGCTGGTCGGCGACCAGGTCGCACACGGTGCGCACGAGGTCGTAGTCGTTCACGCCGCTACCCGGCGCAGGGCGCGGGTGATCACTCGCGGCAGTCGGCATGCGAGGAGTCCGGCGTCGACGGCGCGCGACACGGACGGGTCGAAACTCACGACCGCTTCGACGGGCACGCCCAGCGCGTGCTCGATGTCACGTTGCGCGAGGCCGTGTCCGGGTTCGTCGACGAGGATCACGCCGGTGGGTCGAACCGGGCTCCGCACCGCTCGGCGCAGCGAGAGGTAGCAGGGGCGGGTGACGAGCAGCGACCGGTCGGCGCGCATCGCCAACGGCTCGGGCGGGTTGCGGGTGCCGACGTCGACGGTGACGTCGCAACCCCACTGGCTCGACCAGTCGTGCAGCCAGTCGCCGAGCGAGGCCCAACGCTCGGATTGCGGGTGGGCTCCATCGAGGCGGCCGTCGAACGTGGCGGCCCGCCACGGCAGCAGCCACGTGCGAGGCCCGATGTCGATCAGCAGGTCGGCGAGATGGTCGGCGCTGGCATCGCTGTCCAGCCATTCGGCCACCCCGGGCCGGTCGGGTTCGGGCACACCGAGGATGGCGGGGATCTCGCCATCGAGATCGACGAGCAGTGAGGGTCGCAGCGAACTCAGGGCGAGTGCGGCCGCGACGACCGTGGTTCCGCTCCCGCCTTTGGCGGCCCAGCAGAGTGTGACCATGACGTTCCCCCGATCAGCGGGCGGATGCATGGGGAGAGTCGGTGAGGCGAGAGTACCGACGCGAACCGGACTCCGCAACGCGACGACCGGCTCGCGCTGCTGGATTATTTTTCTGTGCGGATCTGGTTGCGGAATGCGCAACCAGATCCGCACAGACCTGCGAGAGCCGGGTTGAATGAAGCGCAATGGCCGACCCGTTCTCGAACGAACCGATCCGAGTGGACCACCTCCCACAGTTGCACGCCCACGCGTTCGTGTCGGTGGACCCTCGCTACGTGTGGGGCCGTCTCGCCGGTTTGGCGGTGACGACGGTCGTCGTGATCGCAGTCGCCGTGGTGATCATCGTGCAGAGCGACAACGTCGTGGCCCCCTTGGCGGTGGGTGGCGGCATCGTGCTGTTGCTCGCACTCGTGGCGGTGGTCTCGATACTCGAATCGCGCCGCCTTGCGTACCAGTTGCGCGAGCACGATGTGTCGCTGCGCGGCGGAGTGATCCAGCACCGGGTCGAGACGATTCCGTTCTCGCGCATCCAACACGTGAGCGTGGGCCGTGGGCTCATCGAGCGATGGCTCGGCCTCGCGACGTTGGAGGTGAGTTCGGCCGGTCCAGACATCTCGGTGCCAGGGCTGTCGGTTGCCGACGCCGACCGCATCAAACAGGTGGTCGCCGAGCGCGCCGGTGTCGCCGAGCGCGCCGGTGTCGCTGATGTGCTGGACGAAGCTCAGCACGGTGAGCCGCAGGCCTCGATGCCGTTGCCTCCGCCACCGTGGCCGGCGCCGTGATCGACCTCACCGAGCCGCGACGGCAGTCGCCGCTGGCGATCGTGCTGCTCGGTCTGAATGCGGTTCGTTCGCTCGGCATCGTGCAGATCGCCCTGGCACTGTTCTTCATCGTTCGTGGCGCTGCGGACGGTCGTCTCGTGCTCGTGGGTCTCGTGGTGGTCGCCGGTTTCGCCGGCATCTCTCTGCTGTCGTGGTGGCGCTACACGTTCCAACTGGTCGATGGTGAGCTGGTTGTCACCAAGGGGATCCTCCGAACGGACCGGTTGACCGTCGGAGTCGGACGGATCCAGAGCATCGCGATCGAGCAGGAGTTGCTCCATCGCCTGACCGGACTGGTCAAGGTCGTCGTCGATACCGCCGGGTCCGCTCAGGCCGAGTTCACGATCGATGCGGTCGAGCGTTCGGTCGCCGAGGAGCTCCGTCGTCGAGCAACCGTGGTCGGTGCTACCACGGCCACGGTGGGTGCAAGCGACGTAGCGACACCGCAGGGTGCCGTCACCACGACGGAACGGATCGCGTTCCAGCACACTCCACGCCGGCTCGTGGCCGCCGCGCTCACGATGTCGCCGTGGGCGGGTATCGCGCTGCTGGTGCCGCTGATCGCCGTGGCCGATCAGGTGCTCGAACCGTTCGGAGAGCAACTGTCCGACGCGGCGCCGGACGTCGACGTGGACAGCTTCGGCTGGTGGATCGTCCCGGCGGTGGGCGTGGCGGTCGCCGTCTTCGTGACGCTCTTGAACCTCGGGCGCGTCTTCCTCGCCGACTGGCAGCTGACGCTGCGTACCGACGACGACACGCTGCGCCGAACTTCCGGGCTGCTGTCGCTCACGAGCACCACGAGCAGCGTCGACCGGGTCCAGATTTTGACGAGCCGGCAGAATCCGCTGCAGCATCGAGTCGGCCTGCAGGACGTGCAGCTGTCGAACGCAGGTGCGGGTGACATGCGACTGATCGGCTGCAGCGACGGTGAGTTCGCCACCACCGCCACGTTGGCGGGTCTTGCGCCGGTCGGCGACCTCGCGCTCGATCGAAGGATCCATCCCGCCGAGGTCTGGCTCGACGTTCGCAACACAGCGCTCCTCGCCGCGGTGGCTGCTGGCGCTGGATCGCTGCTCGTCGGATGGTGGGCGCTCACAGCGTTCGTCGTGGTGCCGGCGGTGTGGTGGGCGACTCGTCGCCGTGTGCGGAACTCTCGGTGGTCGCTGGGGTCGGAGTTCGCCACGTCGAGTCGGGTGATCAGTTCGTCGACGAAACAGTCGGTGCTTCGCAAGACGAACGCCGTTCGCGTCTCTCAGACGATCTTCGAACGGCGCCGCGGGTTGGCGACTGTCGAGATGGTGACCGCAGCCGGCATCGTCACGGTCGGCATGGTGCCGATCGAGGAAGCCGACGCCGTGCGCGACGTGATCCTGCACGGTGTCGAGACCGACCGCCGCGCCTGGATGTGAGCCCGGCTAGTGCCTGGGTTGATCGGCCGGTAGTGTCGAAGTCGGAGGTGTCCGGGTACCTGGTGGGCTCCGCCGCCTTCAAAGCGGTTGGTGCGAGCGATCCTCGCACGGCGGGTTCGATTCCCGTCCACCTCCGCCAACACCTCCACCAACACCTCCACCGGCGTTCGCTGACGGGTATCGAAGGGCCCCTGAGCAGGGGTTTTGCGAAAAGCGGTGTGTAGGCGTCCGTGGATGTTCGTGGAGCGTTACTCTCACGGTTACTCTCAAACAGGGCTTGAGAGTAACGAAGGAGGGTGATTCACATGCCGAAGACCCCACGCGGAAAGCGGGTCGCCGATGCCACCACGGACTCGTTTCGCGTCGTCAACAAGGCGCCCAACGGAGAAGCTCAGCCGTACTTCGACAAGTCCCGCAACGTGTGGGTTGCGCCGTGGCGCAAACTCGATGGCAAGGTCGGCAAACCAACCGGCAAGACCCGCGTGCTTGCGGTCGCATCGCGTGATCGTCACCTTGCCAAGGCCGAGGACGACAAGCGATTCGCCGACCTCGAACAAGGCTTCAGCGCCGACACGACGGTCGCCGACCTCGCCGACTGGTGGCTGCAGAACATCGCACGACATCGTGTGCGGCCGACCACGTTCGCGACTTACGGCAAGCAGATCCGACTCATCGACGGCGAACTCGGGACCATCGCCGCGCGCCAGCTGCGGCCGGAGCAGGTTGCTGCATTCGTCTCCGACCTGATCGATCGAGGATCACCGTCTCGTGCTCGCAACGTGCGCACACTGATCGTGCAGATCATGGACCAAGCCGTGCAACTCGGACTCGCTGCCGACAACGTCGCACGCCGCGTGAAGACCCCACGGGTGCCGCAAGTGCGGCGACGCACGATCACCCCAGCGGAGACCCAACAACTTCTCGGCCAGTGCGATGCTCGCTTCGCTGCTGCGGTAGCGCTCTGCTACGTGCAGGGCTGGCGCATTAGTGAAGCCCTCGGACTCGCCTGGCAAGACATCGACATCGAGTCTCGAACGGTCCGACTTCGTCGCGGGTCGACCTACACCGATGGCGTCGGCATGGTGCTCGGACCGACCAAGACCCGTCGTACGGCTGGAAGCCAGTCGCTGAGCCCGACCGTGATCGGGCTGCTGGCCAAGCGCCGCGCGGTGCAGGACGAAGACCGAGCGAAACTCGGAGATGACTGGCCGCTCGCTGTATACGACGGAGAAAGCCTCGATCTCGTCTTCACGACGGCGAGCGGCGCACCGATGCTGCGCCAACACGTCGACCGAGCGATCCGGGCCGCGGCGACCAAGGCTGGCATCGATCCGACCGGCCTCGGCACCCATGCTGGTCGTCGATCGGTCGTGACATCTCTGTTTGCATCCGGAGCGCTCGGCCTCGACGATGTTGCCCGTTTCGTCGGCCACACCGACACGTCGACCACCCGCGGCTACGTCCAGCACGAAGGTGATCGACCCCGACAGATCAGCGAGCGAGCGTTCGAACTGCTCGACCCGAACTGGTCAGCGGACGGCTGTGGGTAGCTCTGTCGTTGTTCGATTGGAAGCGCCGCGCTCAGGTTCAGTGTGCGTTGTCGATTCGCTCGATGAGGTCGGCGAGGTAGCGGACCGCTTCGTCGACGTCTGCTGGGGCGTCGGCGTGAGCATCGACGAGTCGCGCGTAGTCGCTCGTCCACGAAGGTGACGCCGCCACCGCCGGCGGCCAGGAGTGGAGCTTGCGACGACCGAACGTCTCGGTTGCGGCAGCTCTGACCTCAGCGAGCCGTCCCGGCTCGAGCAGTGCTTCGAGGAGCCAGATGTCGATCACGTCTCGAACACGATCGTTCCCGCCGGGTCGAGGCTCAGTGCAGGCGTGGAGCTTTTGGGCGATCTGGTAGGGAACGTCGAGGCAGGGCACGAGCCGCGGCGGTTCGATCGAGAACATCGCAAGGTCGATTCCCTCCGTCGTGACCAGCTCGTGATGACCAGCGGACGTTTCGTCGATTGCGACTTCGAAGGCGATCGTGCCGAACTCTCGTCCCTCGTACCTCACCTGCAGCGGCACGCGCCACGGCGTGTACCCCGCCCCTGGAATCTCGATCGGCAACGGTTCGGATTTGCGCGTGACCGTGAAGCCGTTCCACGTCGTGCGGGCGGTTGCCGTGTCGAATCTGGCCAGCCAGTCGTCGAACCGGCCGCGAAATGCGACGTCGAGATCGGTGGTCGCACGCGCCTCGATGCCGAGACGGAGCTGCATTGCGGTCCCGCCTTTCACGATGAACAGATGGCCACCGTCGTCGTGGCGGACGTCGTCGAGCATCGCGCAGACGACGCCGACCCGCACGAGGTGCATGACGCGTTGCGGAAGCTGGCCGATGACGGCGGCATGACGCTGAAGGATCCGCTGAAACTCCTTCGAACTGCGAGGTCGATCGGTCATGTCGAGGCGCCAGCGGTAGTGGCGAGCCGAGATCGCTCCGCTTGGGTGATCGCACCTCGGCGGGCGGCGGTGTCGATCGCCTGACGGACGAGATAGTCAGGAGCGTGGCCGATCGAGTCGGCGATCGTTCGAGGAATCGTGGTGAGCACGACGGCATCGATCCGCATCACCTCGGTCTCGGTGAGATCGGCCTGGTGGACCTCATACCGTTCGCCGCCGGCTCGGCTGATCCGATAACTCGTCGGAATCGTGAGGTGGACAGCGGTCGGATTGATGTCGCACAGCTCATGGACCAGCAGCGCTGAGTCGTGTGAGATGGTCCCTCGACCGCCGGCCCAGAAGCGGGCGAGGATGAATTCGTCGTTGCGGTCGAATGGGAGCGACGGGACGCGGTACACGCCGCGGCTCACCGAGTCGAGCGTTCCGCGAGCGACCATCTTGCGCAGTTCGACCGCCGGGACATCGACGAGAGAGGGCGTGACGTAGCCACCGTTCTCGACAGCGACATCCATCACCCGATTCCAGTACTTCCCAGGCATGCAGAAACAGTACCAAAAACGTACTGTTTCTGCGCTCGGTGAGGCTGCGGTCGCCGGACATGCGCGAGTTGCAGGTCGAAGCCCTCGCTTGGACGCTCGACCCCCGCCATCCACAACGACGTAATGACTCGTCGACGCGGACGGAGCCCACGGCCGATCAGCGACTGCTGCGCGGTTCGGTCAACCGGTCTGCGACGAACTGCTCGAGCTGATCCGTTGAGAGCCTGACGCTTCTTCCGATGTGAATCAGGGTGAGCTGCTCGGTCCAGATGAGTTGGTAGATCGACGATCGACTCAGCGAGAGCATCGCTGCAGCCTGAACAACACTCACCAAGAGTCGGTCACCGGCGAGCTGTCTGGCACTCGGTTGGATTGTCGCGCTCGTTGAGTCGGAGAGATCGTTCATGTCCATGTACAGGCACCGCTGCGCGCCGGGCGAGAAAAACTCGCACGCGTCGACGACGTGGCGGTGACCCGAGCGATGACACGATCTGGCCTTTGACCTGCGGTGATCGTGCGAGACCTCGTGTGACTTTCCTGGTCGTGCCACGGAGCGACACGGCATCGGAGACGACCGAGCCGCACGGGCAGTCAGCTCGTCGGTGGGCGCCGGCACGGTGAAACACCCGTGCCCGCACGCCTTCGAGTGACGAATTTGTCCCGTTCTTCAATCGGGTGCGCCTTTAGGTCAGTGACGGTGGTGCGCCCGAGATTTGCACAACGGTGACCTTGAGTGCCCGCCGTCATTCCCAAGGACTGACAAGGGGTGTACGAGCGGTGCAGAACCAAGACGATCAGCTGTGCGGCGGGACCAGAGTCCCCGCGCGCGTCGGCGTTCGCTGGATCATCTCGTTTGGAGGTGGCGCCCTCGGCGTCGCTCAGCGCGGCCGGGCTTGCTCGCTCGCGCTCGGTGCGGGTTCCAGCTGGGCGCGTCTGGGCTGGGTCCTGTCCGTCGGGCGGCCTCTCGGCGCCTCGGGCGGCGGCAGTGCCTGCGGCGTGTGGAAAGAGCAGTTCAGACATTTGCACCAAGGTGATCGTGCGCGGGTCGTGTCATGTTGGCGGTGGGCAAGGTCGGCCCGGCGAACGCCGGTTACTACCAGTCTGCTGTCGTGGCTGGGATGGAGGACTACTACGCCGGCGAGGGTGAGGCACCGGGTCGTTGGATCGGTCGTGCGGATCTGGTGGGTGCTGTCGCCGGCACTCTGGCGACTGCCGTTGACGCCGCACTGTTGCTGGAGGCGAGGTGCGCACCCGACGGCACGAAGCTGGGAAAGACAACCTTGACGGAGCGGTCGGTGACAGCGTTCGATCTGACGTTCTCGGCACCGAAGTCGGTGAGCGTGCTCTACGCCCTCGGCGACTCGAACGTCATGGCGGCGGTCGAGGACGCGCACACGGCCGCGGTGGTGGATGCGGAGGGTGTGTTCGGGATCCGGTATCGGCATCGCACCAGTCGGGCACTCGATCCGCAGTTGCATGATCATGTGTTGATCTCCAACGCAGTTCGCACAGTCTCGGATGGTGAGTGGCGAACCCTCGACGCCCGCGGCCTCTACCGCCAAGCGAAAGCTGCCGGAGTCGAGTATCAGGCCCATCTGCGTGCCGGGTTGAGCGCATCGTTGGGTGTCGAGTTCGATGTGGCCGACGGCAACGGTCAGGCTGACATCGTTGGCATCGACAACGAGGTGTTGGTCGAGTTCTCGACGCGTGGTGTCGA
>Ga0105054_10002628_pt1 | contig 28512 bp, 10 predicted proteins | sample BON02_FD_78091 | JGI IMG/M metagenome (GOLD analysis project Ga0105054, IMG submission 78091) | Freshwater microbial communities from Lake Bonney liftoff mats and glacier meltwater in Antarctica - BON-02 (megahit assembly) | ecosystem: Environmental > Aquatic > Freshwater > Ice > Glacier...
AAGAGCGGGTCTTGCGGTGGGCGGCGCGGGGGGGTGGTAGGAGGGGTGGGGTGGGGGGGTAGCGAGTGTGGGGTGGGAGGAAGAAAAGGAACGAACCAATAAAGGAAGAGCAGAAGAAACGCGGAGCGGGGGTCGACCCTTTTTTTTCTCCTTCGGCGCACCCAACTCGAGGCCGCACCCTCTCGCTCGGTCGGGCGCTCACGTCTCCAGGCCCGTCGCGTCCGCCTGCGCCACCACCTCGTACCCCACCCCGCGCGCCGCGAACGGCAAGGGGTCGGTCGCGGGGCCCAGCAGGTGCGCCCGGTCCAGCAGCGCCCCGAGGTCCGCGTCGGCCACCGCGCCGCCCTGCGGGACGTCGTCCATCGAGTACTCGGACCTCAACATCGCCGCCAGCTCCTGCGCCGACAGGCCGTGCGACGGGGGCCCGCCGCCGCCCCCGCCTCCTCCCGCGGACGGGGGGTCGTCGACCACCTGCTTGAAGGCCCCGCGCTTGATGACCACGCGCTCGAGCGCGCGCTTGGACGCGGCCCGGCGGAGCATGGCGCCCTCGACGCTGTGCGCGGTCGCCAGCCGCAGCACCAGGACGGGCCGGGTCTGGCCGATGCGGTGGCAGCGGTCCATGGCCTGGAGGTCCTGGTGGGGGTTCCAGTCGCTGTTTGGGGGGGGTGTTGGTTTTTGGTTGTGGGGTTGTTTGTTTGTTTGTTTGGGGGGGGTGTTGGTTTTTGGTTGTGGGCATTAGCGTCGGCGGCGAAAGCGACGGCGAGGGCGCCCTTAGGCCGGAAAAAACGGGACGAAAAAGAAAACAAACAATCTTCTCAACACTCACCTGTCGTAGATGATGACCGTGTCCGCCGCCGTCAGGTTGATCCCCAGGCCGCCCGCGCGCGTCGACAGAAGGAAGAGCCACGCCTCGTCGTCCTCGTTGAAGGCGCGGATGGCCTCCTGCCGCGCCTGCCACGGCACGCTGCCGTCTAACCTTAACGGCTTTTCCCCCTGGGCGTCAAAGTAGGCGTCCAAAAGATCGAGCATGCGCGTCATCTGCGAAAAGATCAGGACCTTGTGGCGGCGATCTTTCGCGCGCAGGCGCCCCAAGACCCGGTCCAGCAGCGCGAGCTTGCCGCACTGGGCGCGCATCTCCTCGGGCGGGGGGAAGGTGAGCGACCCGTCCGCGCCGCCCGTGATGAGGTCCGGGTGGTTGCAGTTCTTGCGCATCTGCATGAGCACGTTGCTCAGCTTGGCGGCGGTGGCCGCGGCCGGCGCGCGCCCGCCGGCGGCCTCGGCCATGGCGCGCATCTCCTCGCCCAGGGATCCAGAGAGCAGCTGGCCGTTGAGGCGGCGCTGGGCGGGGAGCATCGGCGCGTAAAGCAGCACCTCGATCTTGCGGGGGAGGTCGATCTCGACGTCGGCCTTGATGCGCCTGAGCAAAAAGGGTTTCAGCAAAGCGTGCAGCTTGCTGACGACGCGGTCGCGCTGCTCGGCGGCGACGATCTCGGCGGTGGACGCGGCCTGCCGCTCCTGCTGCTGCTGCTGCTGCTGCTGCTGCGCCTGCGCGGAGCCTCCCGCCCCCCCGGTGCCGCCGCCGCCCGCCGCCCGGTCCTCGGCGGCGGCGGCGGCGGCCTCAGCCGCCGCGCCCACCGCGCCGACCATGCCCTCGCCCTGGCCGCCCGTGGCGGCGACGGCGCCGGAAAAGTCAAACCACGACTCAAAGTCGGCCAGGCTGCCGAAGATGTCAGGCAGCAGAAAGTTGAGCAGCGACCACAGCTCGGCCAGGTTGTTCTGCAGCGGCGTCCCCGTCAGCAGGAGCTTGTTCTCCGCGGGGATCTGCTTGAGCTCGCGCAGCAGGCGGCAGTTGCTGTTCTTCAGGCGGTGGCCCTCGTCCACGATGACGTACTTCCACGGGTAGCGGCCGAGCAGGCGGCTGTCGGCCATGACGATCTCGAACGACGTGACGACGACGGGAAAGGAGGACAGGACGGACGGGCCGCTGCCGCCGGCGCCGCCGCCCGTCCCGCGCCCGCCGCCCGTCCCACCCCCTCCTCCGCCCCCTCCTCCGCCCCCTCCGCCCCCTCCGCCCCCGCCGCTGCAGAGGTTGGCGTCCATGCGCCCCGCGCGCAGGAGCGCGCGCTCGTCGCGCGAGCCGTGGTACAGCAGCGCCTCCATGCTCGGGCACCATCGCCGGATCTCCGAGACCCAGTTGGGCAGCGTCGACAGCGGCCCGACCACCAGGAACGGGCCGGGAATTCCCTTCGAGCGCAGGTGCGACAGAAAGCCGACGGTCTGGACGGTCTTTCCGAGGCCCATCTGGTCCGCGAGGATGCCGTTGAGGCCGTTCTGCCACAGGGAGATCATCCAGCGCACGCCCTTGAGCTGGTAGTCGCGCATGTCGCACTCCATGCCCGGGCAGAGGGCCTTGGTGGCCGCGCGCGCGTCGGTCTCGGCCGCGGCGCCCGAGGACGAGGACGGGCGCGCGCCGCCGCGGCCGCCGCCGTTCTTGGCAGAGGCGGCGGCCGAGGCGGCGGCGGCGGCGGCGAGGGCACCCGCGCCGCGCGCGCGCTTGCCGGCCGCGGCCGCGGCGGCGACGGCGGCGCCCTTTTTCTTGCGCTTGCTGCCGGCGGCGGCGGCCGCCGCCTCGTCGTCGTCGCCTTGCGCCGCCGCCGCCGCCGCCTCGTCCCGGCCCTGCTGCTGCTGCGCGCCCTCCTCGTGCATGGCGCGCATCTGCTCGGTGAGGAACTGCGTGTAAAGCCCCGCCTTGTCCAGCAGCTTGTCCAGCTGGTGAAAGCGCGCGGAGCTCAGGTCGCGCGCGGCGTCCGAGGCGGCGGCCGCCGCCGCCGCCGCCTCTGCCTCGCGCGCGTCGCGCTCAGCCCGGAGGCGCCCCTCCTCCTCGACGGCGGCCTCGGGCGCGAGCGCGCGCGCGACCTCCTCCTCGGTGACGGGCGGGGCGTTGTTGACGACGGAGGCCACGCGGGGGATGGCGAGGGACGGGTCGGCGGCGGCGGCGGCCGCCGCTGCCGCCGCCTCGGCAGGCGCGTCGGCGCGGCCGCGCTCGCGGCGGAGCGGCGAGGCGAGGGCGGCGTCGGCGGCGGCGGCGGCAGCGGCGGCGTTGTCGGGCGAGGGCGCCGACAGGGCAAGGGCGGCGGGGACCGGCTCGCCGCCGACCGTGGTGCCGGTCCCACTCTGGTCGACGGCGGCGCTGCGCAGGTCGCCCGAGGCCTGGCGCTTGGGGGTGGCTGTGTTGTTGGTGTTGCGGCCGCCGCTGCCCGGAGGGGCGAGCGGGGGCTTGCCGGTGGCGGCGGCCCCGGGCCCCTCGGCCGCCGGTCCCACCGACGACGCCGGCCGCGACGCAGACGAGCGCTGTGTTGATTTGTTTTGTGTGTGTGCTTGTTCCGTCGAGGGGGTGGGCGCGCGTGAGAGGGAGGTGCGTGTGCGGGGCCTTCGTGGTGTCGGCGTCTCTCTCGCGCGCGTCTGCTGCCGTTGGGGAGAGGAGAGAGGGCGCAGGAGAGACGTTTATTTGAAAAACTGAGCAGATTCCGCCCCTCCAATCGCCGCGACACCAAGTCGCGGGACGACGCTAGCGGCACGCACCCTGGTCGCTCTCATCACGGCACGCGTGTCTCCTACGACGGTCGGTCGCAAGGGAGAGCGGGATGGGCGCGGGAGCGTTTGGATGGTTTTTGTGGTGAGGTGTGTCTTCTCTGCCTCTCGCCGTGTCTGTTTCAACGAGGGGTGCGGGCGAGAAGCAGGTGACGAGGCGAGGCGGGCGAGGCGCACACGCTCGAGTCGGTCGTGTTTGCGACGCTTTAGAGGTGTTTGCGTTACGTGTGGGGGAGGGGGGTGGAAGAGAGGAGAGACTAAATCCCCCGACGTCGCTTCCGCAGAACCGTCGCCGCCGCGGCCCAAAAGACCGCAAAACGAAAAACGCTCACGCTCGCGGCCAAAACCATCGCCCTTGGTGTCGCCTCTTGGACGTGTCCACCGCCGCAGGCTGCTGCTCCTCCGCCGCAGCCACCCCCGCGACCGACCCCAAGCCCTCCCGCCGCCGCCACGCCGCCGACAAGGACCGCAGCGTCGAGCCGTCGCCCGCTCCGGCCGCCGGCGCCGCTGCGGCCGCCGCGGCCGCCTCCTCCTGCCCCTCCACCCTTTTCCCTCCTCCTTTCTTGAACAGCGCGTCCCACGCCTCGCCCGGCGTCGGCAGCGACGCGGGCGCGTCCCTCACCGCCCCGTACGCCCGCAGCAGCCAGAAGCCGCCCCACGCCGCGCCCGCCGTGAGCGCGAGGCTGCCGAGCGCCGCGCGCAGCGCCACGGGCAGCACGGCGCGGCGCGCGCGCGGGTCGACGCCCTCGGCGCGCAGGGTGCGGCCGGCCTCCTTGTAGGCGAAGGCAGAGGTGACGGCGGCGCCTGTGTTTTTGGGGTGGATGTGTGGGGGAGCGAGGGCGTTGGCAATACGAGAGCGCGTGCGACGTCGGCGTCGGCGTCGGCGTCGGCGTCGGCGTTGGCAGCAACACCACCACAAACGCACCGGAACCAAGCGCCGCTCCACCGAGAAGTAGGACATGCAGCGGGCTGACGGCGTGCCATGTGTCGATCGCCGCAGGCGATTCGGGCGCGTGTTCGGGCGTCGTCGTCGACGGGAGGGGGGCACCATCGGGCGCCATTCGTGAGGGGACGAAACGCGCGCACGGCCGCCCCTCCTGCGCGTTGTTGGTCAGCGGATCATGTCAACTCGGTAGATGATGTGCATTAGTAGGACTTGGTCGAATTGGTGTGGGGACGAATGGTGGGTGTGCGAAGGAAGAGGGAGGAGGAAGCTTGCCGGATCTGCAACGGATCCCGATTTGAATCGATCGCTGCTTCTCAAGGGGAGGGGCAGCAATCGGCATCACAAGCAGCCCAGATTGCTCAACACACAACCTTGACGCGCCAGGATCATTCACACTCACGTCCTCTCAACCGATCCCTCGCGCGCGCTTGAACCGGAAAAGCCCGACGGGAAAAATTCAAGTCGTCGTCGTCGTCGAAAATCCCCCCTCTCCCTCTTTTCCTCCTCCTTCTTGGCCGTCCTTCCCCCCGGACAATCCGACTCCATGGTCGCACCAGCGCCAGCGACGCCCGGCGTCCGGACGCGCCGCGCGGCGGCCGCCGAAGCGCCGGCGGCAAAAGCGCCGCCGCCAACCAACGGCAGCTCGCACGCCAACGGCGACGGCGCCCGCACCGGCCCGGCCCCGACGGCGACGGCGACGCGCCTCCCGCTCGTGCGCCTTGCCGCCCGCGGCCTCGTGCTGACGTGGCTGGCCGCCGTGTGGCTGTGGCACCTCACCCCCAGGGCGTCCGTCCTGCCCGGCGCCACGGGCCACCTGTGGTTCTTCCGCTACCTGACGTTCTACTCGCTCACGCTGCAGCTGGCGGCCACGGCGCTGGCGGCGGCGCGCGAGGGCGGCGGCCAGTGGCGGCGGCGGCGCGGGCGGGCGGGGGAGGGCGCGGCGGGAACGTCGTCAAAGTCCCTGGCGCGCTGGGCCGACGACCTCGGCTGCGCCGCCTTTTGCTTCGCGCACGTCGTCACGCTCATGTTCCACATCATCCAGCGGGCGACGGGAGGGAGAGCGGTGGAGGGGGCGCACCTGGGTGAGAGGGTTTTTTTTTGTTTTTTTTTGTTTTTTTTTCCGGTTTCCGTATTTTTTTGCGGCGGCGCGTCGACGCTCGCGAGAAAGAAACTCGGCTTTGAGCGCTCACCGCTTTTTCGCCCCCCTCTTCCTCTAAAAAAACCACGCACACACACAACACCACCATCCAACCTCAAAGACCGCCCCTTCTGGCTGGACGCGTCCGTGCACCGCCTCAACACGCTCGCCGCGTGGGCAGACCTCGCGCTGCTGAGCGACGCCGGCGCGCGCTCCTTCTCTCGCCCCGGAGAGCGCCTCTCCGCCTTCCTCGTCGCCCTCTACTGCGCCGTCCTCGCGTCGTCCAAGTGGCTCAACGGCGCGTTTCCCTACCCGTTCATGAACGCGATGAAGCAGCCGGGCGGCTTCATGGTCGTGTGCGGCGGGGGGATGGTGATTTTCGGCGGCGCGTTTCGTGTCGGGCGGGCGGTCGGAAAGGGGCTGCGGGCGGCGGAGGACTACTTCGTTTGCCTGGAGGACGGGCGCGCGGCCGCGGCGAAAGAGCAGGAGCAGGAGCAGGAGCAGCAGCAGGGGCGTTCGGTCGCGGCGAAGGAGGCGGCGCCCGATGAGGGGCCGCCGCCGCGGGGCGGGGGAAAGAAGAGGGGAGGAGGGGGCGGCGGCAACCCGCTCGGGCGCGCGGCGGGCTTCTTGCTCCGGCGGCGGCCGCCGGCGCAAAAAGACGAATAAAAACCGCATCAAAACCTGTTTCTCTCGAGTCCCGAAATCAAACAGGAGCGCAGATACATTCATGCGGACATGTCACGCCACGACCTTGTTGTGAACCCACGCGAGCAGCGCGGCGTCTCCGCGTTCACCGCCTTCGTCGTCGTCGTCCTCGTCGCCGGCCGGCTCTGCGCTCGCTCCCTGCCGCTGCTGCCGCCGCCGCTGCCGCCCGCCAGCGGTCGATCCCCCGCCGCCCCGCAACCTCACCCAGACGTCAGAAAGAGGCCCCGCCGCCGCCGCCGACGCCGCGTCCCACTCAAACCACGGCAGCCGCGCGACCGACGACCACCCCAAGCGCGTAGTCAGCAGGCGCGCGTCCGCCTCTGCCGCGCCGAGCAACGCGTAGGGGGGGTTGCTGGCCCGGCGGCGGGACGCGCCGTGATAGCCGGCCGCGCCACCGCCCCTCTCTGCCGCCGAGCGGGGGCCGTCGAGCATGATGGCCACCACGCGGGGGTCGGAATAAGGCGAAGAAGAAGACGAAGACGAAAGCGGGCGGCCGTCGGCGCCCGCGGCCCGCCCGTCGCCCTCGTCGCCTGCGCCGCTCAACAGCACTGCCAGGTCGACCGGGATCGCCCCGCCGTCGGCCCCCGCGCCCGAGGCCACGGGCTCGAGCCCGGTCTCGGAGAGCAGGTCGCAGGCCTGCTGGACGCGCGGCGGCAAGGGGAGGCCGCGTTGCCTCTTCTCCGGGCCGCCAGAGCGCCGGCGCGCCGCGGCGACCGCCGAGCGGACGAGCCGCGCCGGCCACGCCGCCTCTTCGCCGTCCTCTCCTGCTTCCCTTTCTCCTCCTCCCCCTCCTCCTCTGCCCTGCTCTGGTCCTGCCCACGACTCTGTCAGCAGGCGGTGCGCCTGGTACAGCCGATGCAGCTCGTGCGGCGAGAGCGCGGCGGCCACCGAAGACGGGCCTGCCGCCCGTGCCTCGGCGAGGCGGAGCGCGCGCAGCGGGGCCTGCAGCGCGGGGGGCACCGTCGGCGGCGGCGGCGGCGGCGGCCCCCCGCCATCTCCCCCAGAGCCGGCCGGCGCCACCAGCAGCGCGTCGCCCCACACCATCGCGTAGGACCACAGCAGGCGCGCGGCCGACCCGGCGCCGAGCTCGTCGGCCGGCGCCGCGCGGTCGACCGCGGCGCAAACGGCCGCCGCCGCGGCGTGCAGCGCCGCGCGCTCGGCCGCCATCGCCGCCGCCGCCGCCGCGGCGCCCCCTCCACCGCCGCCGCCGCCGCCGCCGCCGCCGCGACGGCCGGCCGACGCCGCGGCCACCTCGTCTCCCCTCGCGCGCCCCAGGCCCAGGTCCACGATCGCCTCGAGCGCCTCGCTCAGCGCCGCCAGGGGCAGGTGCGGCGCGGCCGCGGGCAGCGCGCGCGCGCACGCTAGCAGCGCAGGTGGGTCGCTGTGCGCGAGCGACCGCGCGGCCGACAGGTATGCGGCAACGTCGCGCGGCCGCCACCCGCCGCGCAGGCAACCGCCGGGATCGCCGTCGGCGGCCGCGGGGAAGGGGCGGGCCGAGGGCGGGGGGGGCGGGGCGGAGCCGCGCCCTCTTTTTGAGCGCAACGCGGAAAGAGGGCCGCCGTTGCCGCCGCCGCCGCCGCCGCCTCCGCCGCCGCCGCCGCCGCCGCCGAGGCTGGAGGAGGAGGAGGGGCCGAGGCGAGAGGCGACCATCGCTCCGACGGCGTCGGCGGCCCGGGCGTGCGCGACGCCCGCGGCGGCCAGGGACGCCAGGCAGCCGACCAGCTGGGAGGGCGGGGAGAAGGCGGCCTTGAGCTGGGCGACGCGGTCGCCCAGGACTAGGGCGAGCTCGCGTTGGGCGCGGGGCAGGGGCGTGGGCGAGGGCGGGGCGAGGCGGCGGCGGTGGCCGCGGCGGTCGCGCTGGGGCGTCGTCGGCGGCGGCGGCGGCCCGCCCCCCTCCTCGGCGGCGGCAGAAAGCGCGATTGCCTCGAGCAGGCGGGCGACGGCGGTCGGGTCGGTGATCGTGTGCTGGCGCATCAGCAGCGACCGCGACAGGGCCGTCAGCAGGTTGACGGGCGGCCCGGCGCCGTGGTCCCGCGCGCGTCCCTCCCCCTCGTCCTCCTCCTCCTCCCCTTTTTGCCGCTGGCCGCCGCCCGCCGACGCCTCGCCCTCCTCCTGCCCCTCCTCCTCGTCCTCCTCCTGCCCCGCCTCTTGCTCGGCCTGCCGCGCGCGCAAGTACGCGGCCACGCCGTGAAGGCTCGCGGCGCTCGCCGCCCCCTGTCGTCTATCGCCGCCGCCGCCGCCGCCGTCGGGATTGCGGCAGCGACCCGTCGCCGCAAACGCCCACGCGATCGCGGCTGCTTGGTTGGGCGCGAGGCTGTGGGCGCGCGCGCGGGCGCGCTCCTCCAGGTGGAGCCAGAGGGCCGGGAGCGCGGCATGGCCGCGGGTGAGGGCGCCGTCGGCGGGCGAGGGGCCTGCGGCCGCCAAGCCGTGCTGCTGCTGCTGCTGCTGCAGCGGGGGCAGCGCCGGCGGCAGCGCCGCTCCGACGCCGCCGCGCCCGCGCGGGGGCACGGGAGGCGGCTCGGGGATCGGCAGCTCGGCCAGCAGCGCGGTCGTCAGGGCGTCGTTCGGCTCGTCAAGGTCGAGCTCGGCGAGCGCAAAGAGGGAGGCGTCGTCTGCTGCTCCTCCTCCTCCTCCTCCTTCAATGGGCGGCAAATGCGCCGGGCGCTCTGGCGGCGGCGGCAGCATCGCTGGGGCCGCCGCCGCCGCCTCCCCTCCCGCCGCCACGTGCGGCCGGCCAGAAGAGAGGCCAGCCACGGCGGCAGCGACCACGCCGTCGTCGTCACGCGGCGGCCGCGACGATGAGACGTCCCACCCGCCGTCCCACCCGCCGCCCTCGCGCCGCTCGATCGCGGCCAGCGCCCACGAGGCCGCCGCCAGCTCGGCCGGGCGCAGCCCCCCGACCGCCGCGCCGCCGCGCTCGGCCAGCCTGCCCGCCAGCGCCGCCACCGCCTCCTCCGGGGCGAACCGCAGGCGCGCCATGGCGCGCAGGCACGCGACCGCGTCGGCGCCGCTGATGCGGCCCGCGGCACCCCCGCGCACGAGCCCCTCGCAGGCGAGCAGGCGGGCGACTCGCGCGCCGCGCGCGCGGCGGTTGGTCGACTGCGGGAGGAGCGTGGCGGCGGCGGCGCCGCCGCCGCCGGTAGGGGCCGGCGCGGCGGCCACCAGGTCCGGCAGCGCCGCGAGCGCCGCGGCCACGTGCGGCGGGCGGAAGCTCGCGGCGTGGCGCGCCAGCAGCAGCTCGAGGTCGGCGAGCGAGCGCGCGGCGCGGAGGCGCGCAAAGAGGTCGCCCTCGGGCAGACGGGCTTCGGCGCGCCAAGGCGGCGGCAAGAGGCGGCGGCCAGGGGGCGGCGCGGGCGACGACGACGACGACGACGGGGGCCGGGCTCGCGGTCGCTGGTCGAGGGCGAGGGGCGGCGCCGAGGGCTTGTGCGGGGCGCGCTGGCGGCTGCGGCGCTCGCGCCCGGGCTCGCGGCGCGGCTGGGGGAGGACGCTGCTGCCGCTGACGCTGCTGCGGGTGCTTGGTTCGGCACCGGACGGCGCGAGCGCGGCGACGGCCGGCGCCATTGCGACGGCGTCGACGGCGTCTGTGGCGGCGCTCGAGGCGCCGCGCGTCACTGCTCCTGCTGCGGCTGCCGGCGCGCGATCCCATCTCGACCCCGATGCACGCGTATCGAGCAGCGCGCCGAGCGCCTGCAGCTGCCGCTGGAGCAGGCGAGCGGTCGTGGTTGCGGCCATCGCCTCCTGTTTCGGTTGCGACGCGCCAGTTTTTCTGCCTTTAGGTCCCGGAGCGATGCGGGTGACGCAGATTCATCGTGTGGCTAGGTAGTACTTGATGGTGGGCTGCGGGAAACTGGAGCAGAGGGTGCGACCAGGAGTTGCCGGTATCGTACGGGCGAGCGAGCGTCGGGGATGGCGTCGGCGCGTCGTCGTCTCGCTCCAAAGCGTCGCCACTCTCTGCGACAAGAAGCGCGAGCACCAAGCGCGCCCAAACCGCTATCCTCTTGTACAGAGACACCCCGATCCAAAACCCCCTGTTTCCAGACGAAGCGCGTCTGCGCGAGAGACTCTCTCCTCCTCCCAGAACCCCCCCTGTTTTGTCTTTCGCTGAAAGAGAGGGGAGGTATCGTCGCGCGCGCTCTCAGCGATGCGCGGCGGCCCCCCGGCCCGCGCGCCCGCGAGGCGGAGGCGGCGCCAGCGGGGACGCGCGGCGGGGACCCTCCTCCTGGCGGCCGCGTTTCTCGCGTCGATCGCAGCGGCGACCCCCGCGCCAGCGCGATCGAGTGACGCCGCCGCCCCGTCGCCGTCGCCGTCGCCGCCGCCGCCGCCGCCGCCGCCGCCCCCGCCGCCCCCCCCGGCCCCCTCGCTCCAGATCGCCGCGCGCCAGCGCCTGCTCGACTACGCCGTGGCCCAGGCCCTCGCGGTCCTCGACGCCCGCGCCAAGACCCTCACTATCCCGGACTACGCCACCACCGTCAACGTCCCGCTCGTCGGCGCCGTCGACGTCGCGATCCGGCGGCTCGTCTTCGTCGGCCTGTCCATCCCGCCAGAGGCCACGCGCGTGTCCATCGAGGCCGGGTACTACCACGCCTCGGCGTCCAACGCGAAGGCCGAGGTGGAGTTTGAGTGGGCGTGGAGCACGCGGGGAGGGAGGCTGGGGGGCCAGGGGACGGCGGGGCTGGCGCTCAGGGGGGGCGCGCTGGACGACGTGTTTTCGGTGCGCAACCGCGCGCCGGGGGAGGGCGGGGGCGCGGATGGCGGCGCGGGCGGTGACGGCGACGCTGGTGCCGCTGGCGGGCGGGGAGGGGAGGGGGCGGTCACGGGCGCAGAGGGGGGAGGGCGGCGGCGGACGACGGGCTGGCCGTGGCGGGAGCAGCAGCCGCGGCGGCGGCAGCCGGGAGGCGGCCCCGAGGGCGGCGAGGGCGGCGAGACCGGCGGCGGCGCAAGGGGCGAGGGAGGAGGAGGCGCAGCAGCAGCAGCAGCACCAGCGCAAGGCGGCGGCTCCCTGCCCGAGATCGTCACGGTCTCGTCCGACCTCCGCTTCGAGTCGGTGCAGCTCACCGTCCACGCGGCGTCCGCCGACTGGCTCTACCAGGCGCTGCTCTACCTGTTCGGCCGCGCCACGCGAGGCGCCATCGAGGGCGCGCTCGCTAGGGCGCTGCGCGACGACGTGCCGCGCGCCGCCAACGCCGCGCTGGCGACGCTTCCGACGTCGGCCGAGGTGGGCGGCGGCGGCGGCGGCGGCGACGGCGGGGGCGGGGTGGCCCTGGAGGCGGTGTTCACGTTTGCGGTGTACACGCTCAACTACGTGCTGGTGAGCGGGTACACGCAGGTGGGGGAGGCGGCGGACAAGGGCGGGGGCGCGGCCGTCGTTGCCCGCGGCGTCGCCGACGGCCCGCCGCCGCCGCCGCCGCCGCCCGCCCCTCCTGCCCCTCCTCCCCCTCCTCCCGCCTGCCCCTTCTCCGCCACGCCCCAGCCCCTCACGCCCGCCCAGATCGGCGCCGACGCGTCCATGGCCACCCTCTACGTCCACGACGCCGCCCTCTCGTGCCTGTCCTGGGCCGCGCACGCCTCGGGCGCGCTGCCGTCGCGCCTCTCCATCTCGGACGGCTCTGTTCCGGGCGTCCCCCGGCTGCTGGCCAACGCCTTTGGCGCGCTGGTGCCCGCCCTGCCCGTGTTTTACGCGGGGCGGAGCCTGCGGCTGGACGTGGAGGTGCTGGAGGCGCCGGCGGTGCGGTTCCTGGGCGGCGGGCAGATGGAGGTGGGCGTGCGGTACCGGACGGGCGTGACGGTGCTGCCGCCTCCGCCGCCGTCGGTGGCCGCTCTTGGCGGCGGCGGCGCGATCGCGGGCGGCGGCGGCGAGGAGGCGCTCGTGCCGCTGCCGCCGCCGCTCGCGGCCCCGCCCCGCCCGCTCCCGGCCGGCCCCGGCGCCGACCCGGCCGAGGCCCTCGTCGCCGTGCTCGACGCCAACCTGACCGCCGTCCTGCGGCCCGGCTGGGAGGCCACGTCCCTGCTGTCAGCGCGCGCCGCGTACGCCGTCGCCGCCTCGTCGCTGCCCGTGGACGTGCTAGGGTGGCAGGCCGCGGCAGAGTGGGCGCTCCGGGCGGCGGCGGCGTCGCCCGCCCGTCGGCGGCAGATGGGCCTCGGGGCGCTGTGGGAGGCGCACGCGGCGACGCCCGTGCGGCCGTGGTTCGGGCTAAGGGACGCGCGGGTGGAGGTATTGGACCGGTGGGCGGCGCTGAGCGCCGACGTGGAGCTGCGGGCCCCGCCGCCGCCAGACGCGCTGCCGCCGCCGGTCGGGCCCAACGACCCGCCGCCTGCGCCGGGGCCCGACGCGCCGCCGCCGCCGCCGTCGCCCGCGGCCGCCTTTTTCTTGTGATGTGTACGTCGCTCTTATGTAATACGTCGTTTGCCTCTTCTTTAAACTCTCAACGGGAGCGAAAAGGAGAGAGGGAGACAGGGAGAGAGAGGCCACAACCGGCGTCCCGCCGCCCCGCCGCCGCAAACGAGCGGGGAAAGGCGGGGGCCCGCGATGCCAGGGAGCCAAAAAAAGCGCGACAAACACCTCTCTTCTTTGCGCCCACCCCCCACCCGTCGCCAGGCGCCCACAATGCACCTTGTTCATGTCTCTGGACCGATTCGTTTGTTTTTGCAAAAGCGAGCGTCGGTTGCGTATCCCCCGCCGCCCCACAGCCTCCCGCGCTCCCGCGAAGAAAAGCCATCCCCCACGAGCGTCGGTTGCGTATCCCCTCTGTCTCGGGCACACTTTTCCGTATCCCCCTCTGTCTCGGGCACACTTTTCCGTATCCCCTCTGTCTCGGGCACACTTTTCCGTATCCCCCTCTGTCGGGCGCACTTTTCCGATCACGGCCGGCTTTGTAACGAAGCGCGTTGTCGTCGTTTGCCGGAGCGCGCTTACAAAACGAGACAAAGCCAACGTATTGGCTGGGGGGTCTGGTTTTTTCCCCCAACGCCTGGCGTCCGGGCCCGCGGCTAACTCGGGGCTTGACGACCGCGGTCGACACGCGCACGCGAGCCGCCCGGCAACCCATCCCCCCATTTTTCCGGCGATGCGTCTCTCTCTCTCTCTCTCGTCGGATACCCGGGCGTCCTTCACTGAAGAGCCTTGACGATGTCGTAGGGGATGGCCGTGATGGTCTCGATCTTGGCGCCCAGCAGCGCAAAGCCCTCGGTGCGGGGGCCCTTGACCTTGCGCTTGGTGTTGGGCGCCGGCTCGCCGGCCTTCTTGGCCGCGTGGCGCGCCGCGTCGTTGGCCGCGCGCCGCGCCAGGAACTCCTCGCGGCAGCGCGACGGGATCACGTGCTCCACGCGCACGTGGATGCGCTTCTTCAGCACCTTGCCGTTGACCGCCTTGAACACCTCCACCCCCACGGCGCGCTTGGTCACGTTCCAGACCACGCCCGTCTTGCCGTGGTACCACTTGAACGGCATGCCCTTGTGCACGGCGGCGTTGGCCTTCACGTCGACGTAGTCGCCGAGCTTGTACTGGCGCAGGTAGACGCCCAGCGCGATCATGCCCCGCTGCCGGAACCCGCGCTGGAACAGGTCGCGCGTCCGGTGGCGCAGCCCCTGGCCGCCCGGCATCTTGGCTCTGCTTTTTGGGGGGGGTTGTTGGGGTCCCGGGTTGGGCCTTTCGTAACTGAGGGGGGGAGCTCGGGGCTCTGTTGCTGGATCGAGGTTCGAGGGGGTGAGGGAGGAGGGAGACGGTGGGGCGGTGAGCGGCGGACGGCGGAGAGGGCGGCGGCACACGGCGGAAAAAACGCGCCCGCCGCCGCCGCCGTTGCGTGCGGGTGATCGTCCTCTCCTTGCAAAGGAGCACGGCGCTCCCGCCCGCCCGACTCGGATTGAGAGTCGGTCTGGTGCTCGACACGGGCTGGCGCCGCCGCGAGCGGGCGATCGCGGGTCCCTCGCTGCTTCAGTGCAGTAGCGGCGGCGAACAGAGAAGGCTGCTGCTGCTCGCCTTCCTCTCTGTGATCGGCGACGCGCGCGCGCGCCTCTCTCTCTCTCTCTGCCTCTCGTTCGCGATGGAGCACACCGCCACCTCCCTGGATTCGATCAAGCAGAGTTGGGTGCAGCGGCGTTGGCCGTGGCGCGGAGAAGCGGTCCTTCTCCTCGGATGGCCGGCGCGGAGAGAGAGAGACCAGACGGCTGCTGCGCAGCGGGAGGAGCAGTTCGCGGGGGCTCGTTCGTGGCGTACCTCGCGGGATTCTAGCACGAGCTTTGTTGCAAAGCGATGCCCAAAACGCGCGATTCGGAAAGAGGGAGAGAGAAGGCGAGAGCGTGAGGGAAGGTTTTAGCAGCAAGGGGCGGAGGGGAGAGAGAGGGGAGAGAGAGGGGAGAAAGGAGGGGGAGAATCGAGAAAAGAGTCTCGACCTCCTTCCCCAACATCCTCCCACAGCCAAAACTAGAGAGAACAACGACACGTCGGCAGCGACAAAGCACTTGCTGTCACCGCGTTGCTTGTCAGGACGCCTGAGCAAGGCGCTATCGCGTTTGAACAACATCGCAAGGGCAGGAGGTCCGTTTTTTATTGACCTATACGCGCCTAGCCCTCAACCGGCTCGCCCCCTCTCGGACGCGACACGGGTGGGCGCGCGCAGCAACTCCGGACGCTCGTGCCAGGGCCGCGTGCACTGGAGGGTGGCAGGAAGAGAGAGCGGCAGAAAGCGGCACAACACAAAAGCCGCGCCTTTCGAACCCGTCTGTCGCCCCTCTCTTTGTCGCTGACGCCGCGCGCCACGGCCGCTCACCCACCCCCTCTCTCCTCCTATCCTGCCCGCCGACCACCCCCACACCGCACAGGCAGCAGCAGCCCCGTAGACCAAAAGCAGCAGCAGCGACCGAAACAACAGTAAAAATGGCCTCTGCTTACCAGCAGTCGCCGCCGCCGCCGCCGCCGCGCTTTGGCGGCGAGGACGACGACGACGCCGACGAGCGAGCCGCAGCCGCCCCGAGCTCGGGCCACGGCACCCCGACCTGGGCCCGCGGTGGCGCCGACGAGCAGGAGGACAACGCCGCCGCTCCTTCCTCGGCCCAGCGCGGCGGCGGCGGCAACAACGACAACAACAACAGCAACACCGCCGGCCAGCCCCCGCGCTGGCGCTTTGCGGCCGCGCCCTCGCTGGCCGGCACGCCCGCGTCGGCCGCCCCCCGCGCGCGCATGGCTGGCAAGAACGGTCTGTCTGGCCTTTCAGGCCACGAGGGCGACTTTCAGCTCGAGCCATTTGCGGCAGGGGTCCGAGGCGTCACGGGCGCCGCCGCCGCTGCCGCCTCTCCGCCGCCGCCCCCGCCCGGCGGGCTGCCCGGCGCCTCCGCCACGCCCAGAATCTCGAGCCTGTTTGGCCGTGGCACCAAGGCCGCCGCGGCCGCGGCGCGCTCGGGCGCGCCGAGCCCGGCCCTCAGCACCCCTGGCGGAGGAGGCGGCGCTTATGGTGGCAACGGGAACGGCGGCGGCGGCGGCGCTCCGACGCCCCCCCCGCCCCGGCAGGCGGGCGCGGCGGCCGCGATCGACGACATGCTGACGTGGTCGGGCGAGCCGATCCCGGCGTCGCTGCTGCGCCTGGCGCCCGAGCACCAGTCGCGCGCCGTCAAGCTGTTCCAGGCCGTGCTAAAGTTCTGCGGCGACGGCGGCGGCGGCGGCAGCGGCGGTGACGTGGGCGGGGGCGGCGGGGGCGGGGGCGGCGGCGAGCCGGCGGCCCGGGCCGCCGCCGCCGCCGCGGCCGCCGCCACGGCGCGCGCCGAGCTCGCCCAGAAGCTCCTCCACCAGGCCCTCAAGCGCCCGGAGCTGCGCGACGAGCTCTACGTGCAGCTCGTCAAGCAGACGCGCGGCAACCCGCGCCCCGCCTCGCGCCTGCGCGCGTGGGCGCTGCTGTCGCTGGTGGCGGCGGCGGCGCCGCCGTCGCGCGGGTACGTGGGCCTGGTCGGCGAGTACGTGCGCGCGGCGGCGGCAGGCGGCGGGGAGGGCGGCGGCGAGCAGCAGAGGCAGCAGCAGCGGCAGCAGCAGCAGCGGGGCGGGCTCGGCGGCGACGCCAGCCCCGAGCCCGGCGGCGGCGGCGGCGGCCTGGGCGGGCCGCCGACGCCAGCGGCGGACCGCGGCGGCGGCCACGAGGACGACACCGACCTCGACGTTGGCCTGACCGACGTCCCGGCGTTTGTCGCCGCCCTCGCCGCCGACGAGCCCCGCGCCGAGTCCTTCGTGCGCGCGGCCGCCGCGCGCGCGGGCCTCGCCCTGCGCCGCTCAGCGCGCGCCGCGGGCGGCGGCGGCGGCCGGCGCTGCCTGCCGTCGCGCGACGAGGTCGGCGCCTGGCTCTCGGCGCGCCCGCGCGGCGGCGCCGTCGTCTTTTTCCTCGACGAGACGTTCGAGGAGGTGGCGTACGACGTGGCGACGACCGTGGCCGAGGCGGTGGAGCAGATCGCGGGGATCATCCGCCTCGAGAACTACCAGACGTTTGCGCTGTTTGAGGCGCGGAGGGTGGTGGCGGGAGGAGCAGGGGGAGGGGGAGGCGGCGACGGCGCGGGAGGGGGAGGGCGAGGGGGGGCGGGCGCAGCGGCGTCGGCGGCCGCCGCTGCCGGCGACGGCGACGGCGGCGGCGGCGGCAGCGGCAACGGCGTCGAGGCGGCCACCGAGGGCGGCCCCGCGCCCGAGGAGCACATCCCCTTGGAGGACACGCGCTACCTCGCCGACGTCCTGGCCGAGATGCGCGCCTCCCGCGCGGCCGCTGCCGCCGCTTCCGCCGCCGCCGCCGCCCCCGCCGGCTCGGCCGCCGCCAGCGAGGACGGAGCCGGCGGCGCCGCCCCCCTGGCCCCCCCCGCCCCGCCCTCCCGCCTGGTCTTCAAGAAGCGCCTCTTCCGCGAGACGGACGAGCAGGTGTCCGAGCCCCAGTTCCTGGCGCTGTGCTACGTCCAGGCGCGCCACGACTATTTATCCGGCAGCTATCCGGTCGGGCGCGACGACGCCGCGCAGCTGGCGGCGCTGCAGGCGCAGGCCGACTTTGGGCCCGTGCTGCTGACGTCAGCAGGGGCGGCGGCGGAGGGAGGGGACGCCGCGCGGCGCCCGGCGCCCGAGGACGACGCGGCGGCGGCGCAGCAGCAGCAAGGGGGGGCGCAACGGGCGTCGTCGGGCGGCGCGGGGGACGAGGCGGGCGAGGAGGACGGCGCGGCGGCCCTGCCCGCCGCCGCCACGGCGCCCTCGCCCGACGACGGCTGCAGCGAGGCCCTCGCCGCCGCCATCCCCCGCTTCGTGCCCCGCGACGCCCTGGCCTCCCGCCCCTGGCCCGAGTGGCGCGCCGACGTCGCCCGCCGCTACGCCCCCCTGGCCGGCCTCTCGCGCGCCGACGCCCGCGCCGCCCTGCTGCGGCTGCTGCGCGCCCTCCCTTACGGCGGCAGCGCGTTTTTCGCCGCGCGACGGATGGAGGACCCCATCGGCCTGCTGCCTCCGCGCGTGGTCCTGGGCGTCAACCGCCGCGGCGTCCACTTCTTCAGGCCCGTCCCCATGGAGTACCTCCACTCGGCGGAGCTGCGCGACATCATGCAGTTTGGCTCGTCCTCGCGCGCGGTCTTCTTCAAGATGCGCGTGGCAGGGGTTTTGCACGTGTTCCAGTTCGAGACGCGCCGGGGCGAGGACGTGTGCCTGGCGCTGCAGACGCACATCAGCGACGTGATGGTGAAGCGGTACTCGCGCGCGAGGCAGCAGCAGAGGGCGGAGGGAAACGCGGCGGGCGGCGGGGCAGAGGTGGGGCAGCAGGGGCCTGCGAGGGATGACAGGGGCGGCGGCGCTGCAGCGGGCGGCAGCGGCGGCGGCGCTTTCGGCGCGCTGCCCGCCGCCGCGCCGGGGTCGCCCGGCACGCAGGCCGCCGCGGCGGAGCTGCGCCGCCGCTGCGACGCCCTGCAGCGCGAGCTGGACGCCGGGCGCCGCGAGGCCGAGCAGGCGCAGCAGGCGGCGCGCCGCGACGGCGACGCGGCCGCGGGCGCGCTCGCCGACGCGCGCGCGGCGCTGGCGGCGCGCGCGGCGGCGGCCGAGGAGCTGGCGGCGCGCCTGGCGCAGGCCGAGCGCGACGCCTCGGACGCGCGCGCCGACGCGGGCGCCGCGCGCGCGGCCCTGGCGCAGGCGCAGGCGGACGCCGCGCAGGCGCAGGCGCAGGCGAGGGAGCTCGCCTCGGCCTCGGCGGCGGCGGCGGCGGCGGCGGCAGCGGCAGCCTCGGCGGCGGCCGCAGCGGCGGCCGCCGACGCGGACGCAGGCGGCGGCGGCCGCAGGTCCGAGGACGACGCCGCCGCTGCCGCCGCCGCCGCCGCCCAGGAGGAGGCTGCGGACGCCCTCCGCGCCCAGGCGCGCGCCGCCGAGGCCGACGCCGAGGCGTGCCGCGGCCGCGCGGCCGAGGCGGAGGCCCTTGCCGCGTCGCGGCAGCGCGAGGCCGGCGGGCTGGCGTCGCGCCTGTCGGCCGCCGAGTCCCTCCTGCGCGCCGCCGAGGAGGCCCGCGACCTCGCCGAGCGCCGCGCCCAGCGCGCCGAGGCCGCGCGCGAGTGCGCCGAGCGCGACGCGGAGCGCCTGGCCGCCGAGGCCGCCCGCCGCGCCGACGACGCCGACCGCCGCGCCGACGGCGCCGAGCGCGAGGCCGCGCGCGCCCTCGCGCTGGCTGAGGGCGCCGCCCGCGAGCGCGCCGACCTGGGCGCCGAGCTCGACGAGCTGCGCGAGCTCAGGGGGGACGTCGAGCGCCGCGAGGCCGCGCAGGCCGCCGTGGTCTCGCGCCAGGCCGCGCGCCTGGACGAGCTCGAGAGGCTTTATCGGGCCGAGGCGCTCGCGCGTAAGCGCGCGCACAACGCGGCCGCCGACCTGCGCGGGCAGATCCGCGTGTTTGCGCGCGTGCGGCCCGTGCTGGCGTCGGAGGCGCGGGGAGGGGGGCCCGGCGCCCAGGTGGTGCTGTCTAACCCGGACGCGCTAACGCTGGTGCACGGGGGGGTCGCTGCGGCTGGAAGCGCTTCTGGCCCGGCGGCGAGCGGGTCGGCGGCCGCGCCGTCGCCGCCGGCGTCCGTGGCGGGCGCGGGCGGCGGCGGCGGGACGCCCGGCGGCGCTGGAGGGGCGGCCGGCGGCCGCGAGTTTGATTTCGACGGCGTCTTTGGCCCCGGGGCCACGCAGGCCGACGTGTTCGAGGACGTGCGCCCGCTCGTGCGCTCGGCCATGGACGGTTACAACGTGTGCGTGTTCGCCTACGGCCAGACGGGCAGCGGCAAGACGCACACGATGATGGGCTCCTGCCCGGCGGCGGCGGCGGCGACAATGGGAGCAGCGCCGCCGCGCGGCGGCGGCGACGACGACGTCGACGCGGCCGCCGCCGCCGCCGCCGGCTTTTCGTCGGCCGAGGGCGCCGCCGCCGACGGCGACGGCCTGTGCCCGCGCGGCGTGCGCGAGCTGTTCGCCCTCGCCGCGCGCGACGCCGGCAAGGTGTCCTACACCGTCTCTCTGACCATGCTCGAGCTCTACCAGGACGCGCTGGTCGACCTGCTGCTGCCGGCGGCTGGGGTGGGCGGTGGCGGCGGCGGCAACGGCCTGTCGTCCGGCGCCGCCGGCGCCGCCGCCTTCGGCAGCACCATCGGCGGCCGCGGCTTTGGCAGCGGCCTCCGCGCCGCCGCCGCCGCCCCCTCGTGCCTGCCCTCGCCGCCCGGCGCCGCCGCCCCCTCCCCCCAGCAGCACCAGCAGCACCAGCCCCTCCCGCCCCCCCCGCCGCAAAAGCTCGAGATCAAGCGCGACCTAAAAGGCAATGTGTGCGTGCAGGGCGCCACCCGCGCGCCTTGCCCGTCGGCCGGCCGCGCCCTGTCGCTTATTTCTCGCGCGCTGTCGCGCCGCCGCACGAGCGCCACCCTCCTGAACGTGGCCTCCTCGCGGTCGCACCTGGTCGTTTCCCTCTCCGTCGAGGCCGTCAACCTCCAGACCCAGGCGCTCGCGCGCGGCAAGCTCGCGTTTGTCGACCTCGCGGGCAGCGAGCGCGTCAAGAGATCCGGCGCGGGAGGGGAGCGGCTCGCCGAGGCCACGGCCATCAACCGCTCTCTGTCGGCGCTGAGCGACGTCGTCTCGGCGCTCGCCTCGGGCGCGCCGCACGTGCCCTACCGCAACCACAAGCTCACCATGCTGATGAGCGACAGCGTGGGCGGGTGCGCCAAGACGCTCATGGTGGTCAACGCGGCGCCCACGCGCGGGCACGCGGACGAGACCCTGTGCTCCCTGCAGTACGCGGGCCGCGTGAGGCAGGTGCGAAACGACGCCCGCAGGGAGGAGCTCTCGAGGGAGGCGGCGCGGCTGCGGCGGCTGGTCGAGGTTTGGAAGGAGCGGGCGGGCCTGGCGACGGCGGAGGCGCGGGCGGCGGCGGACCTGGTCGAGGTGGCGGACCGGGGGGAGAGGCCGGCGGGCGGCGGGCACCTGGGGGGGGGGCAACAGGAGGGGGAGGAGGGGGCGGAGGAGGAGGAGGACGAGGGGGCGGCCGAGTAAAGGCCTCGCCGGCCTCGTCTCTTTTTTCCGCTCCCTTGCGGCGTTGTCGTCTCTCCTGCTTTGTCTCTGTCTCAAATCTCTCTTGAGCGCTTACAAAGTCACGCTCTCTCTCTCTCCCGATGAGCTGGCCTCTCCGCACTCGGCGATGTCCGCTCGAGGCGCACGTATCCATCCAATTGGGCACGCACGCAGGCGACGGCGGCCCCGACGACGGTGGGCCGTCGCCGCCTCCGCTCGGCCGCCCTCGCCGCACGCGTTTTTTTCGGGTAACGACGGGCCTCGCCGGCGTTCAGCAACACCTCGGCGGAAAACGGCAAGACGCCGCGTCTCTCCCGCGTACATGAGAAAGCAAAACACGACCGATCGCGAACACGCACCCTTAACACCCCTATACCTATCACGCGCGCGCCGTTGACCGCGACATCCCTCTGTTCGCCCCCCCCCCAACAACCAACCTCCCCTTCCGGAACAAAAACGAAAACCGAAACGATGCTGCTGCTTTGAACTCGAAAGCGCGACCAAAAGGGGGGGCCAGCAATAAACAGGGGGCTCATGATGTCCCGGCGACCGCGGGGCGCAGCGCCGCTGCTGCTCCTGCTCGCGGCGCTCATCGTCGTGCTCGGGCGCGCCGCGCCGCCGCCGCCGCTCGCGCCAGCGCCGGCGCCGCCCGCCGACGAGCTCGGGCCCGCCGGCGGCGAGCCATCGCAGCAGACGGCGCCGCACCCGCTCTCCTACTACGACGAGGACGGGCTCGCGGCGAGCCTCGAAGCCACGGGGGGCCTGGCGGGCCGCGGCACCGGCGACCTCTTCACCTTTGTGGGCGCGGCGGCGAGCGCCGTCGCAGCGGCGGCGGCGGCGGCGGGCGGCGGCGGCAGCGGCATCGCGGGCGCCGCCGCGCCGTTGTCGTCGTCGTCGTCGCCGTCGCCGCCGCCGCCGTCCGACGTCGCCTCGGCGGCCGCCAAGGCGGCGGCCAGCAAGGCCTCGGCCGCCCTGCAAATCGCGGCCCTGACGCCCGCCAAGGTCCTGTGGCCGTGGGCCGACGGCGCCATCCTGCGCACGCGCCTCAAGATGCTCAACGCGACGCTCCCGGCCTCGCTCAAGCCCGCGCTGCGGGCCTACTTTGACGGCCTGCCCGGAAAGATGTGCGGCGCCGCGTCGGCGGCGGCGGCGGCGCTGGCGCCCCTCGAAAAGGAGGACGGCGTCGTCGGGCCGCCGCCGCTGCCCAAGCTGGTGCCGGACCTGGTGTCGGACAACCTGTGCCCTTACAAGGTGATGCAGATGCCGCTCAACGGGATCGTCGGACCGAGCACGTGGGGCGTCGTGGCGATGGAGTGGGCGGGTGAGTCGTTTTCGTGTGGTTTTTTTCATTTTTCCGTCGCGCGCCGCTGCCCTCTGCCGCTGTCCGTTTTTTTTTTCGAGCAGGGGGCGGCGGCGGCTCTCTCCTTCCAATTTTAGTCAGCGTGCGCGGGCGTTTCGTGCGCGCAGGCTTCTGTCCGCTTGTCGTGTACTAGGGCTTCCTCCTCCTGAGGCCACAGGCGCTCAGGAACTTCCTCACCCTCCTCGCTCTGCTCGCCTCCACCCCCTTTCCACAACAACAACGGCCGCGCTCTTCGTGCCCCCCCGTTCGTCACCCGTCGCCGCAAAAACCCGACAAAACCAAATCACCAAAACAGGCGGCCCCTACTTTGCGATGCAGCGCGCCCTCGACTTTTGCGAGATCCTATACGCGCCCGAGCTCGCCTGCGACCCCGCCTTGGCCGCGCGCCTCGCCGCCCAGGCCAAGGCGCAGCAGCATCCGGCGGCCCGCGCCGCGGCGGGAGCGGCGTCGGCGGGCGACGGCGCCGCCGCCGCCGCCGCGCTCGCGCGCGGCCCCCGCTCCACCCCCCTGCGCATGTGCTCCCTGCTCGCGACGCCCGAGTTCCCCGGCGGCCAGGCCGGCTGCAAGGACCCCTGGGCCGACGCCTCCCCAACCCTTTACTGGAAGTACGTGCAGCGCAAGCTGGCGGACAGGTTTCCCGGCCTGGGCGCTGTTGCCGCCGCAAAGCAGCGCCTGCCGTCGCAAAAAGGCGTCGGCGGCCAAAAAGGCGGCGGCGCGCTCGGCGGCGCTTTCCGCGGCGGCGGCGCCCTTTCGGGGTCCGAGGCGCTCAAGGCGCTGCCGCAGGCGATCCGGGCGGCGCCCGACTTCTTGTTCGACGACCTCAAGGCGCTGTGGGCGACGCCCGCGGCCATGGACGCGGCGGTGGCGGCCGTCCACAAGCAGGGGGCGGCGGGCGGACAGACGGGCGGCGGCGCGGGCGGCGGCGGCAACGGCGGCGGCAGCGGAGGCGGCGACGGCAGGAGCGTCCCGCTCTCCCCGGACGGGCCCCTCGGCGTGCTCCTGTGCCCTCCCAGCCCCACGGGCGCGGGCGGGCGCCGCGCCTCGGCCGCGGGCTACCCCGACGTCGCCCCCCTGGTGTCCGTCGCGCGGCTGATGTGGAGGCTGGACGCTCCGCAGGCCGCCATCGCCGCGCTCGCGGGCGACGAGGCCGAGGCGGCGGCGGCCAGCCGCGCGCTGTGCGCGGCGATCACGCAGCGGCTGGCGCGCGGGGTGACGACGGTGGCCGTGTTCCCGGCGCACGGGATGGGCGCCGAGTGCGTGACGGCGTCGGCGGCGGCGGCGGCGCTCGGGGGAGGGCGGGAACGAGGAGGCGGCGACGGCGGCGGCGCCGCCGGCGCAGACCCCGCCGCGTGCGCCCCGGCCGACACGACGCTGCCGCGCCCGGCGTCGCCGACGAGCGCGCGGGGCCGCGTGGCCGCGGCCGCCGCCCTGTCCATCACCGTCGACGCCGGATCCCTCAGGCGCACGCGCGTGCAGCGGTGGCGCGTCGGGCAGCGGCAGCCGCACCAGCCGCGCCAGGCGGGGAAGGGCGGCGGCGGCCCTGCTGCCTCTTCCTCCTCCCCCCCGCTGCGAAGCGCGACGGTCGAGGGCGGCGGCGCGCCCGCCGCCTTTGCCGCCTTTGCCGCGCGCGACGGCCCAGAGTCGCTCGTGCGCGTGCTGCGCGGCGCCTTTGCCCTGCGCAACCGCGACGCCGGCGGCCTGCCCATTTCGGCGATCAAGTTCATCGCCGAGGTGACCGAGAGGGGCGCGGTCGAAGGAGGCAACGGCGCCGGCGCCGGCGACGCGCGCGTGCGCGCCCTGGCCGCCGCGCCCGCGCCGCTCGGCGGCAGCCGCGCCGCCGAGGGCGCCTCGGCCGCCACCACGAGCTACCACGACTTGAGCGCGGCGGCGGCGGCGTGCGGCGCCCTGTACCGGCCCCTCGCGCCGGGCGACGCGCTCACCTGCGCCTACGAGCTGGTGCTGCCGCCGGGCGCGCCCGACCGGGCGGACGTGCGCCTGCTGGCTGTCGTGGTGCCGGCGTCGGCGACGGAGCTGGCGGCGGCGGCGGCCGTCGAGCCTGAGCCGTCGAGCGCGGCGGCGGCGGCGGCGGCGGCGGCGCGGGCGGCCGCGGCCGCGGCCGATGAGGCGGCGGACGAAGCGGCGGAGGGTTCTGCCCCCGCCGCGCACCTTTCTCAGGAGCTGGCGACCGCGGACGCCGAGCGGCGGGCCGTCGCCGCGGCCGAGCGCGACGCGGCGGCGGCCGCGGCCGACGCCGCGAGGGGCGCGGCGGCGGGCGGCGGCGACGCAGCGGCGGCGGCGGCGGCGATCGGCGCGTTCCTGGCCGAGAGCAAGACGCCCGAGGCGGCCGAGGGGCGGCGGCAGGAGCTGATGCGGGCGGCGGCCGTCAGGCTGCGGGACGCGCAGATCATGGCGCGCGTGCTGCACCGGGGGGGGCTGGCGGGCGAGGCGCCGCAGCTGGCGCGGCAGGGCGGGACGTGGGTGCTCGGCGACGGCAGCAGCGAGGAGGGCGGCGGGAACGGCGGCGGCGGCGGCGGAGCGGGCGGCGGCGGCGGCGGCGGCGGCGGCGTCTGGTGGCGCGGCGGCAATGGCGGCGGCGACCGCGGCGCCGAGCGGGACGAGTCGGCCGGCTCGGCGGCCGCCCGGCGCGCCGCGGCCGAGGAGGCGGCGCCGGCCAGGTACGACTTTACGGCGCAGCCCCTCGAGTCCGCGGGCGTGTGCGCGAGCCTGCGCCTGGACGGCGTTGGGAGCGGGGGCGGCAGCGGGGGCGCCGGCGCCGGCGCCGGCGCCCCGCCGATGCCGCCGTCGTCGCTGGCGCCGCGCCGCGTCGCTCTGCGGGGCGTCGCAACCGCTGCCGACGCGGGCAGCAGCCCGACGCTGCTGCCGGCCGGGGCGCTGCAGGCGCTGGCGGGCAACCTGACGTCCCCGCAAGGCCTGCGCCTGTGCGAGCCGGCCACGGTGGCCTACAGCCTCGCGTACGACGCGCCCGCGGGCGTGTCTGGGCGCAGAAGCAGCAGCAAGGGCGGCGGGGCGGCGGGGGCGAGCGGCGGCGGCGGCGCCGGCGCCGACAGCGCTGCCGACGACAGCGGGTGCGACCCGTCGCGCCCGGCGCGCGCGCCGCTCCAGCAGGTCTTCGAGGCGTCTCACACCGTGTCGGTGGTGCCCGAACGCCCCGATCTGGTGGCAGCAGCAGCAACAGCAGCAGCAGCAGGCGGCGGCGGCGGCGGAGGCAGCAGCAGCGGAAGCGGCAGCGGAAGCGCCGGCGCCACTCCTCCCCCTGACGACGGCGGCAGCGGCGGCGGGGGAATGACGCTCGCGCAGGCAATGGCGGCGGCGGCGGCGGAGGACGGCAATGGCGGCGACGCCGGCGCCGTCGACCCGGCCGTGGGCCTGCTTCCCCCGGCGTACGTCGCGGGCCCGTTCCTGGTGCGCGTCATCTCGACGCCTCCGGCGCCCTGCGGTGACTCATCGGAGGAGGGAGCGGGGGAGGGGGCGGGTGCCGTAACAGGGGCGGGCAGCGCCGCGGCCTCGGCGGCCGCCACGGGCACCCGCGCCGCCATGCTGGCCGCCTCCCTGCAGGGCCTGCGCGCCGTGCCCCAGGCCCCGCGCCTGACCCTCAAGCACGGCGTGGCCCTGCCCGCGCGCAAGAACCAGGCCGCCCTGATCGCGACCACGCCCTGGGCCGTGGCGCGCGGCCTGAGGGAGGCGGCGCAGACGGCGGCCGACGCCGAGGCGGCGGCGGCGCGGGCGGCGGCAGCGGCCGCGGCCTCGGCCTCGGCCTCGTCGGCGGGTGGCGCCGCCGCCGCCCCCCCTCCTCCCGCGGTCCAAGGAAGCAGGAGGCGGCGGCGCGGCCTGCTGCAGCTGATGCCGACGGTCAGCGTGCCGCCCGCGCTGCAGGCGCTCGCGCAGGGCCTCATCCGGGGGGGGGGGGGCGCGGGTGGCGGCGGAGGCTATGGCGGCGGCGGCGGCGGCGGCGGCGGCGGCTATGGCGGCGGCGCAAACTCCGCCCCCTCCTCCTCCTCCGCCCCCATTCGCCCCCGGCCCGCCGACGTCCGCCTCAGCCCCGCGGCCGCCGCCATCCTCTCCGGCCCCGCGCCCACCGCCCTCGTCCGCGTCACCAAGCAGCGCCTGCTCGAGACCCTAAACCTGCGCTCGGCCGTCACGGGCGCGCTCGGCGGCGGGCCGCTGTTCGTGCGGCTGGACGTTACGGTGGGCGCCGCCGCCGTCGCCCCCCTGGGGGCCACCTTCACGCTCTTGGGGCGTCCGGGCGTGCGCGTGCGCCCCGCGTTCGTGGCCGCGGGCGCGCCCGGGAACGTGTGGCGGGTGAGGGGGGGAAACGTGTCTGTGTATGCGACCGAGGAGGACGCGGCGGCGCGGCGGCCGGCGGCGGTCGTGCCGGCGCGGTTTGCGGCGGCGGCGGCGCCGTCGTCGGCGCGCGGCGGGGCGGCGGCGGCGCCGTCCAGGCCGCAGCTGCTGATTCCGCCGTACATCGACGAGGCCACGGCGCAGTCGCTGGCCGAGGTGATCGTCTGGGCGGGGGACGCGGACGGGAAGGAGGCGAGCCCGGTGGGCGACGAGGGCGGCGAGCGCGACGAGGCGGCGGGCGCGGGCGCGGACGGCGGCGGCGGCGACCCCGCCGGCGACCGCTCGCGCCCCTTGCCGCGCTTCGCCCAGCTCACCGTGTCCGTCGACCGCCTCACGGACGCGCGGGTGGCGGCCGAGGTCAAGGGCGCGGCCGAGCGTGGCGGCTTCCCCTCGCCCGAGGGCGTCTGGAAGCTATTGGAGGGTGGGGGGGGTGCGGGCGGCGGCGGCGCCGGCGGCATAGGCGCTTTGGCCGTCGGCGGCGGCGGTGGCGGCCTCGCGGCCACCCCGCCCGCCACCATCGAGGGCCCCGTGCAGCCCCTCCTGCCCTACACCCCCGACGAGCTCGCCGCCGTCGCCGCCGCGGGCGGCGCGGACGCCCCCTGCATCACCCTCCACGCGCCGCCGCCCCTCGTGCGCGTCGTCACCGCCGAGGACGACGCCGCGCCGCACGGGCCCCTCGACGCCGCCGCGCGCGCTGTCGTCGGCGTCGCGACGCCCGGCGGCCGCCGCCGCCGCGCCGCCATGCGCTCGGGCGTCGCCCCCGCCGTCAAGCTGGTCAACCCGGCCCTCGAGGACGCGGCAAGCGGCGGCGGCGGGCTTGGGGGAATGGGCGCGCTCGCCCCCTTTCTTGGGTGGACGAATCGGACGGCGGCAAAGGCCTCGGCTCTGGCGGATAAGCAGCGGCGGGCGCTGGCGTTGGCGTCCGAGGCCGTCAGCAGCGTGCCCGTCGAGGTGGCGACGGCGCTGCTGGCGCAGAGCAGCGGGGGCGAGGCGTGGTCGTCGTCGGGAGGAGGGGGAGCGGGACGCAGCGGCGGCCAGCAGCAGCAGCAGCAGCCGCAGCCCCACCATCTGTCGGTCGCCGACGCGCCCGACGGCTTCGCCGACCCAGACCCCGTCGCCCGGTCGCTCGCCCAGTCCGGCACCGCCGTCGTGTGCCCGAGAGCCGGCGCTGCGCCCCTGGCCTGGACCATGCCTTACCGGATAGGCCCCTTTGAGCGGTGCGGCGTGTACGACCTAGTCGTCGGCGCCTTTGGGTCGCCCGAGGCGGGGCCGGCGTCGGCGGCGGCGGTGGCGCCGAGCGAGCGGGTCGTGCGGGTGGTCGTGGGCGGGTGCGGGACGTGAATAATCACATCATTCGTTTAAAAAGACCCTATCGAACAAAAATGGCGTGCGCCACGCTTATGCAATCAACCAAAAATTGGCCGCAAGCGAGCGCGCAAAAGAAACGCTCCTTGTGTGTGTGCGTGTCATTGAATCGCTGTGTCGCTGTGTGCAGTTTGTCAAGATCTGCTTCTTCATGTCCGTGGTGTGGGATTTGGCGGCGTGGGCTTGGCGGTCGAAAGATTCCAGAATTGGAAGAGGGAAGGCGAGACGCCCGGAGAAAAGACGGAGAAGACATTTTTTTTTGTTGAGTGCCCGCGGGTGAGCGTCGTGAGTGCTGGGAGTGTCAAATGTACATGTGAGCGCGTCTCTGTCGCGTCTCTCCACTCAGTACTGCTGCCTCTCGAGGGTGGCTGGCGGCAGGCCACCGGAAAAAGAAAACCCCGTTGCCGCCGCGGCAGCAGCAGCGGCAGCAGCAGCGCGCGGTTTGTTTTGTTTCGTTTTGTTTGGTCAAGGGGAGGGGGGGGGGGGGGGGGGGACAGGCGGGCCCGGGGGGGTGGGGGGGGGGGGGGGGG
>Ga0105054_10002629_pt1 | contig 28506 bp, 25 predicted proteins | sample BON02_FD_78091 | JGI IMG/M metagenome (GOLD analysis project Ga0105054, IMG submission 78091) | Freshwater microbial communities from Lake Bonney liftoff mats and glacier meltwater in Antarctica - BON-02 (megahit assembly) | ecosystem: Environmental > Aquatic > Freshwater > Ice > Glacier...
CTCCGCCGGCGCCGAGGGTATGGCGCGCATCCCCGACGGCGGCCTCGAACGGGTGATCGAAGCAGCCGAGGAATGCCCCGGCGAATGCATCTTCATCGAGATCGACTGATGAGTTCGTTGCGATGACGTCACAGTCCATCACCTTGACCAACAAGGCTGCGCCCGTTGGCGCGACCACTGGCGACAAACTCCCCGGTATCCACGACATCATCGCGGTGGCCAGCGGCAAGGGCGGCGTCGGCAAGTCGACCGTGGCCGTCAACCTTGCGATCGCGCTGGCCGGTCGTGGTCTGCGCGTGGGTCTCGTCGATGCCGACGTGCACGGGCCCAGCGTGCCCGGCATGCTCGGCCTTCCGTTCGCGGGCGGACCACTCGGTACCGAGGACGGACGGATGGTCCCAGGTGAGCGCCATGGCATCAAGGCGGTGTCCATGGGGCTGCTCCGCGACGACGACAACCCCGCCATCCTGCGCGGGCCGATGGTGTCGAAGTACCTCCAGATGTTGGTCGGACAGGTCGTATGGGGCGAGCTCGACTACCTCATCCTCGACCTGCCGCCCGGCACGGGTGACACGCAGCTGACGCTGGCACAAAGTCTGCGCCTGACGGGCGCCGTCATCGTCACCACTCCGCAGGACGTCAGCCTCAAGATCGCACGAAGGGGCCTGCGGATGTTCGAGACGGTGAACGTCCCGATCTTGGGCATCGTCGAGAACATGAGCACGTTCACCTGCCCGCACTGTGCCACCGACACCGATGTGTTCGGTCATGGCGGCGGTGAGCAGATGAGTGCCGATCTCGGTGTGGCCTTCCTCGGTGCGATCCCGCTCGATGCCGACATCGTGTTGGGCGGCGACGGAGGCAACCCGATCGTGATCGACAGGCCGGAGTCGGTGGCGGCGACCAGCTACCGACGGATCGCCGAGCGGCTCCACACCCAACTGCAGGGCAGCGGCCACGCCGAGCTCCCGTCGTTCTCGTGGACCTGGGATTCCGACGAGGGGTCTCCCCAGTGGCTCGAAGAGCACACACACGCCAGCGGATCGCCCACCGTCCCCCTGGGCTTCGCCCGTCACGACCCGCGCACGCTGGCGGTGCTGTGGGAAGACGGACGCATCGACCAGCACGACGTGCGCGACCTGCGCCTCGCGTGCCGGTGCGCTGCTTGCGTCGAGGAAATGAGCGGTCGTGCGTTGCTCGACCCGGCCAGCATCAGCCCCGATGTCAGCCCACGCGTCATCACCACAGTCGGTAACTACGCGTTCACGCTGAACTGGAGTGACGGCCACAGCACCGGCATCTACACCTTCGAGTACCTGCGGGTGCTCGCCGACCGCATCGGCGCCCGAGCCATGGAAGATGTCTGAGTCGGCCGGCGGCATCAGCGGGGGAGCGACGGCCATCGCGATCAAGGCTGAGACCTCGGGCGCCGATCCCGACTCGTGCAAGTTCACCGTCGACCGCGTCGTCCATCCGGGCGGGCCGTTCGCCTACCGCCACATCGATCCGACCGACGATGCGCCACTGGTCGCCCGATTGTTCGGGCTCGGTCAGATCACACACGTGCTCATTGCCGGCCCGACCGTCACGGTCAGCAAGTCATCAGCGGCGTCGTGGGACACCCTCCGACGAGCAATCGGGGCTGCGATCCGTGAACATCTGACCGCTGGCCTTCCGGTGATCATCGACATTGTCGCCGGCAGCGGAGCGCCAGGCGTCTCGGGGCGCAGCGAACGACAGGTACGTGTCGCGATCGAGGATCTGCTCACTCGCACCGTCAACCCGTCGATCGCCTCGCACGGCGGCACCATCACGGTCGTCGATCTCACCGACGGCGTCCTGTCGATCGAGATGAGCGGAGGATGCCAGGGCTGTTCGTCGTCCACTGCCACCCTCCGCGACGGCTTCGAGACAATGGCTCGCCTGGTCGCCCCGGAGATCACCGCCATCGTCGACACCACCGACCACGCCAGCGGCACAGCGCCGTTCCATCCGCCAGGGTCGTCGCCGTCGACCAGCACCAGTCCCATCGCCATCACCCGCAATGTCAACCACAGGAGCCACACACCATGAGCACCATCGAGATCATCAATGAGCCAGCCGTTCGTCCGGTGATCACTCTCACCGACGAAGCAGCCACCAAGGTGGCCGAATTGATCGCCGCCGAATCGAGCGACGAAGAGCTCGGCCTCCGAATCGCCGTACGCGCCGGTGGGTGTTCGGGGTTCTCGTACGAGATGTTCTTCGACCCGGAGACCAACCCCGATGATCACCTTGCAGTCTTCGGGACCGTGACGCTCAAGGTCGACTCGGCGAGCAGTCAGCACCTCGACGGTGCCACGCTCACCTACAGCGACGGCATCCAGGGAGCCGGGTTCAGCGTCGAGAACCCCAACGCCACCCGCAGCTGCGGGTGCGGCAAATCCTTCTCGTGACGGGTGACGCAGGGTCGGTCACCGACACTCTCGGCCGTCCCGTCAGGGACCTCCGCATCTCGGTCACCGATCGCTGCAATTTCCGCTGCACCTACTGCATGCCGAAGGAGGTCTTCCATCGCGACTTCCAGTATCTGGCCCGGTCCGCGTTGCTCGACTTCGATGAGATCGAGAGCGTCGCTCGTTCATTCGCCCGCCATGGAGTGACCAAGCTGCGTCTCACCGGCGGCGAGCCGTTGCTTCGCAGGGGTCTCGAGGATCTCATCGCCCGTCTCGCGACCATTCCCGGCATCGACGATCTCGCCATGACCACCAATGGCGCCCTCCTCGAACGGAAGGCCGCGGGGTTGGCCGCGGCTGGGCTCCGGCGGGTGACCGTGAGCCTCGACTCGCTCGACGACGCCGTCTTCATGGCGATGAACGACGTCGGCTTCTCGGTGAACCGGGTGCTCGATGGCATCACTGCTGCTGCTGAGGCCGGGCTCGGGCCGATCAAGATCAACATGGTCGTCAAACGCGGTGTCAACGACGCATCTGTGGTCGACATGGCACGGCACTTCAAAGACGGCGGCCACACCCTTCGCTTCATCGAGTACATGGACGTCGGCTCGACGAACGGCTGGCGATTGGATGACGTCGTCACCGCCGCCAGCATCGTGGACATGCTCGACCGCGAGTTCGGTGTCGAACCCGTCGAGCCGTCCTATGCCGGCGAGGTGGCCACGCGTTGGCGGTACCGCGACGGCTCCGGGGAAGTCGGGGTCATCGGTTCCGTCACGAAGCCCTTCTGCGGCGATTGCACCCGGGCTCGCCTGTCGGCCGAAGGCATGCTCTACACCTGCCTGTTCGCTGCCGGCGGCACTGACCTGCGCGAGTTGGTCAGGAGTAGCCACGACGGACAGACCGTCGACGAGGTACTCGACGAGCGGGTCCACCGACTGTGGAGTGACAGGACGGACCGCTACTCCGAGACCAGGTCGTCGTTCACCGACGGATCGACCGCCGGGCTCACCATTCGGCCCGCCACCCGTCCGGCCAAGGTCGAGATGAGCCACATCGGTGGATGAGGCCTATTTCTTCTTTTTGACCCAACCCTTTTTTAGTTTTTCGTAGGTGGAGTCGTCGACGGTGCTCGTCTTCTTCGAGCGGCTCGTGCCGGCCTTTTTCTTTTTGTTGATGTTTGCGACGAGCGAATTCTTCTTGGCGGCAGGTTTGGCTTTGGCAGCCATGGACACCTCCTTGTCCGGGTTCAGTGCCGTTGCCAGGACGGCCCTGTCCTAAACCTGGGTCCACCGTCAACTACCGACTTGTGTCCTCCGTCGACGCCGCGAGTAGTGGCTCCGGCAAACAGTTGCATCCGACGCGTCCTCCCTCTGACTCGTCATCGGATCTCCTACCGATTCCGTCGAGTGCGTTGCCTGCCCGCCCGATTCGAGGATCGCGTCGGACGACGGCCACGAGGGCGGCCACCACCACCGGGTCCCACTGGGATCCCGCATGCTCGTTCAAGACCGCAATCGCCTTGCCGTGGCCCATGCCATCTCGGTACTGGCGGGTGTTGGCCATTGCGTCGAATGCGTCGCAGACAGCAACGACTGGGCGTCGTGGGGGATCGCGTCGCCGACCAATCCGTCGGGGTACCCGCCACCGTCCATCCGTTCGTGGTGGCTGCGGACACCCGCCGCGATCTCGACGAGTGCCGGCGACGTTGCCATCAGTCGCTCACCGTGGACGACGTGCAGCTTGACGATCTCGTACTCGGCGTCGGTGAGGCGGCCAGGCTTGTTCAGGATCTCGTCGGGTACGTCGAGCTTGCCGACGTCGTGGAGAATGGCGGTCAGCCCGATCCGGCGCAGCGAGGTCGGTCCGAGACGAAGTTCCTCACCGACGAGAACGGCGAGTTCGGCGGTGCGAATCACGTGATCGCGGGTGATGCGGTCCTTTGCATCGATGTCGGCGACGAACCGGTGGACGACCGGGTCGAGGCCGATCTCGAGCGCGCCCAACGGCTCGGTCACCAGCACCGCGGCGAGCACCTCGCGCACACGACCGGTGCGTCGATACACCACCAGGGAGCCGATCGTTGCGGCGGACACCCCGACGATGTCGAGCACGTATGCCGACCAGAACCCTGTCGAGAACCGCGCAGTCGACAGCCACACGAACGCCGACGATCCGACAAACCCGCACCCGAGTGACACGACGAGCGGGCCAGGTCGCGCTGCGAGACGCGCCATTCGGAGGTGACGGTGAGACAACAAGACACAAACGACGAAGGCGAGGACCGCCACGGCGATCGTGAACGGTTCGCGAGGAGTTGGTGACGGGAGCAGGTCGACGTCGATCAACAGCGCCGCAGCGAGGACGTTGATGGCGACGGGCCAGGTGGGGCCACCCATGCCCGCCAGCAGGACCGACGTCATGTTGGACGTGCTGTCGCCGAAGATCACGCGTGGTGTCGTGAGGCCGTGAACGAGCGGCAGTGCCGACACCGCGTAGAAGAACAGACCGAGGAATCCAAGATCCGCTTCGTCGCGTCCGAACGAACGGGCGATCACCGCGGTCGACGAAACGACGCACAGTGAAGCGGCGACCACCACGATCCAGAAGAGCAGGGTCGGAGATCCGATCGTCACGCTCGTCGCGACCCACAACGAAAGTACGATCTGCACGGCAGCAGGTATCGACCATGAGGCGATCCAACGTCCGGTGAACCTCGCCGCTGTGTGGATGGATTCCGACATGGAAGCCTCATCGGCGGAGGATCGGCCCGGAATGAGAGAAATCTCGAAGGTATTTTTCGGTTCAGTCGTGCAGCCATACGGTGGAACGCAACGGGAGCAGATCTCGGCTCCAGATGAAGTCCATCACCGGATTCGCGACGCGAACGCACCCGTGCGAGGCCGGATAGTTCGGGACACGAGGGGCTCCGTGTACGGCGATGCCGCCCACGACGAACTTCGGGCGATACAGCGAGCCGAGGGTGCCTTCGTAGCGTGAGACATCGTGCTCGCGGTAGGTGCGGTACGTGCCGCTGGGGGTGATGGCGATACCGATCGACCTGCGACCGGCGTTCTTCTGGTCTTCCTCGTCGTAGGACTTGCCGTTGCCCGTGGACACGTTGAACACGTACTGCACGGCGCCGTCTCGCACCACGAATGCGATCTGCTTCGACTTGTCGACCTCGAGCAGGTCGCCGTCGCGGCCGGCTGCGGGTCGGCACATCTCGGTGTTCAGTGCAGTCGCCGTGGCGTTGTCGACGACGGTGGTGGCGGGCAGGCCCTTCCATTTCTGGAATGCCATGACGGCCTGGACGGTGCTCAGGCCGTAGCCGCCGTCGGCGCCAGCATTCCAGAAACCGAGCGCCAGCAGGCGGGTCTGCAGATTTCTCACCGCGTCACGCGACGAGCCGTTGACGATCGGCCCGACGGCGCTTGCGGGTGCGCCGACGGTTTGGGTGGAGCACCTCGGCGCTGGCGGGTTGGCCCGCGCACCGAAGGGAGCCGCTGCCGGAGTTCCGATGAAGTAGCCGGCGAGGTCGGCGAGCAGATGTCCGCCGGGTTCGGTGAACATCGAGAAACCGCGTGACGACACCGGCACGATCGCGTGGTTGGCCAGCATCTGGGCGGGCCGAACGGCGTTCATCGTGGAGGTCGAGGGTGTCACCTTCGGGTCGGTGGAGCCAGCGGTGCCGACGGTGATGTAGCCGATCGTGAGTGTGTCGACGGTGGTGGCGTTGAGCACCACTGCCGACACGTCGGCGCGACCGATCACCGGCTTGTTCGCGACGGTCACCTCGAAACTGCTCGTCGCGGCCGGGCGCGTGGTTCCGCCGATCGGGTTCAGGGCGGCGATGCGCGTGTCGACGATACGTGTGGGTGTGGTCATCGGGACGAACAGGCCGGTCGACGACGATGGCGCCCCGGCGCCGGTGTAGATGCCGACGACGTCGATGAGCAGGTCGCCGCCGCTCTCGGAGAAGATCGTGATGCCACCGCCGGCATCGACGGCGACGATCGCCTGGTTGGCGATGGCCGATCCGAAGCCAGCAGGTGAGTTGAGGTTCGACGTGGAGGGAGCGGGGCTGCCCTGGGCGTACACCTGCCAGAAACCAGGCGCAGTGGTGACCGCTGTGAGGTTCATGGCAACGGCACTGGCGCCGGCCGCGCCCGGCACGGTGAACGCCCTGGTCTCGCCCGCCGCGAACGTGCTGGCTCCGCGAGAGTCGAGCACTCGGGTCGGTGATGCCAACGGCTCGAACCGGCCGGCTGTTGCGACCTCGGCGGGCGTGTAGTAGCCGAGGAGGTCGATGATGACGTGCCCGCCCCCGCTGCCATAGACGTCGACCACACCGTCGGCTCCGACCGGCACGGTGATGAGGTTCGGCGTGACGTTGCCGGCCAGGGCCTGGAGTTCGTCGATGTTGAGATTGGAAGCTTCGGGCCGAGGGCTCGTGCGGGGCCACACCGTCCAGAACCCGGGCGCGGATGGTGGCGTGACGGTGAGGTTGAGTACCGCAGCGGTGACGGTGCCGGTCGCCGGCAGCGGTGCGTTGCCGGTGAGGGCAACCGAGATGGTGCCATTCGCTGGCACCGGAAGGGATCCTCTGGTGTCGAGTAGCCGCTGCGACGTGGGCATCGCCACGTACGCGCTGGTCGGGCCCACGGCGGACACCGTTGCTGCTGGTACAGCAACCGCCGTGACGAAGGTGGCTCCGACGACGCTGCCCAACGCAGCGATGACGGCAAGGACAGACCGTGAACGCATCCGACAACGTTAGGGGCCGATCACCGATCGCGCCATCGGGTTCCCGGTGACATCGAGGGTCGATGTGAAGTGGAGGCCGTGGTTGGGGTGTACGTTCAGGGGCGCGAACGATTGTGTATCGGGGGGTGGACGACGTTCGGGATGAACAGGGGGCGTCATGATCCGATCCGGTGGCCAGTCAGGGACGTCGCACCTGCGCTCCGGAGCGATGCTCGGCTCGGCACTGGTCATCGCGCTCGCGGCCGCCGCATGCAGTGGTGGTGGTGGTGGTGGTGGTGACACGGCGAGCCGGGCGATCACGACGCCCGCCGCCACCGAACCAGTAGCCCCGGCGACACCCGACGAGTCGATGGTCGACGTGACCACGATTGATGCCGGGCCGGCTGCCACCGAACCTGATGCCGGCGACACCGACCTCGCTGCAGCATTCCCTGGCCTCGACCCTCCGACCGGAGCGCCGATCACCGTTGGACTCGTCAACTCCGAGGGCGCCCCTGGGCTCGATTTCCCGGACATCCGTAAGAGCATCAGCGGGGCCGTCGACTACCTGAACGAGCACGGCGGTCTGGGCGGCCGGCCGATCGAGTTGATCAGCTGCAAGGCTGCGGGTTCGCCCGAGACGTCGCAAGCGTGCGCGCAGGAACTCATCGGCAACGACGTCGAGTTGATCCTGCTCGGGCTCGACGTGTTCCCCGCCTACAACACCTACGCAGCCGCAGACGTGCCGGTCATCGGCGTGCTACCGATCCTGCCCGGCGACTACACCGCCGATGCGCTCTTCCTCACCGGTGGCAATGCAACCCTCGGCGCGGCGATGGTCGCAGTTGCACATGATCATTTCGAGGCCCAGACCGTCGCCATCATCAGTAGCGACAACCCGGGAGCGAACGCGTCTGTGGCGGCATTGACCGCATCGCTCGATCTCGCCGGCGTCGTTCACACCACCGTGAAAGGGGGCGACAACGAAACCGATGCTGGCTTCCAGGGTTTGATACGTGAGGCCGCAGCAGACGACCCCGACCTCTTGATCTCGGTGTACTCGGATGCTGGCTGCCTCGGCATGATGCGTGGCCGGGCGGCACTCGGAATCACGATCCCGGTGGTGACCACGGGCATCTGTTCGAGCGCGGACGTCATCGACCAGGTCGGCGACGACGCCGTCGGCTGGGTGTTCGCTGGTGTCGCCACGTCTGAGGAGTCGCCGGCGGGAGATGTCCTTCGCACGATCATGGGCGACGTGCTCGATGTCGCTCCGGAGGACGTCGACCCCACGTCGCTCGGCCTGGGCGGGCTCGGTCTCTTCATGATCATGTCGCTGGCCGAGTACGCCAATCGGATGCAAGCTGACGGGCTCGAGGTGACCGGTGCGTCGCTGTTCGACTATCTCGGCACGACCGACGGCCTCACACTCTGGCCCGGCGCCGGGGCGATCGACTGCGGATTCTCCCCGACGTACCCAGCGATCTGTTCGTTCGTGTTCCCGTTCGCCGAGTATCAGGCGGGTGGCGAGGTGGTGACGATCCCGGATCTCGAAGCGGTGTCGAGCGTCGACTACCTGCCCTGACCGGCCGACGCGTCAGAGGTCGGGGAACACCGTGTAGTTCGCTCCGCCGGTGGCGAGGAACTCGTCGCTCCACGACGTGCCGTAGGTGTCGTGCACCTCTTGGGCCTTGTCGGAGTCGGCTCCCTCGGGCGTGGACTCGAGCGTCCAGGCCTGGCGCTTGTAGGTCCAGTTCTCCGGGAAGAGTGCATGAGCCTGCTTCCACCAGGCGATCGCCGCCGGATGATCGTCATGCGATTCCGCGCGGATACCCAGCTCGAAACACGCGGCCGCACGGCTGTGGTCGGCTGTTCGAGGTTGCGAGGCAGCGATGACCTCGTCGGGCGACATCGCGAAGCGGCTGTCGGCGCCATGGTTGGCCCAGTCGATGATCGCCGCCCGGTACGACTCACCGGTCTGGGGCATCTGCTTGAACTCGCGCAACACCGCCTGGAGCCGCGCCGGCATCTCGTCGTTGATCTCGATCGCGGCGAACGGGCTCGGTTGGATCGACGCCCCTTCGGCGGGGCGCACGAGCGTGCCCGACTCGTCGATCCACACCGCCATCGGAACGTTGGAGATGCCGAGCAGCTCGTCGACGCGGTGGTGGCTGTCGATCAGTGAGGGATGCGTCGGTGCGGCGGCATCGATCCAGGGTCGGGCCTTGTCGGGGTCGAGGTCGAGGGCGACAGTGACGACGCTGAGGCCGAGCGGTGCGAGTTCTTCGTGGAGTGCCTGCCACACGGGCAGGTCAGCGGAACAGCCTCACCACGAAGCCCACGCGACGAGCAGCACCTTGCGACCGTGCATCGCCGACAGATCGAACGGGTTCCCGTCGACGTCGGGCAGTTCGATGTCGGGAACGCGCGCCGTGGTCAACGCCCGCCCTCCGCTCTCGGGTCCGAGTGCCCACACGCCGGCGCGATCGTCGGCGACGAGCGCCATCCCCAGACGATCGGCGACTGCGGTGAGTTCGAGCATGCCATCGGCTCCGATCGCGCAGGGAACCGGCACGCACACATCGCCTTTGCACATGCCCTCTGGCTTGGCAGCCCAGCCGGTCGCGGTCTCGAAGGCGTCGGCGGTGATGTCCAGTGTGGTCAGCAGCATCGGCCCACTGTCCCAGGTGGGCTCCGTCACGGGCGAAGTGGACGGCGAACTACGATGGCGTCATGACCGACACCCCCACGGAAAGCCCCGCCGGCTGGCATCCCGACCCACAGGGTCGTCACGAGATGCGCTACTGGGACGGTGCCAAGTGGACCGATCACGTCAGCGATGCCGGTGTCACGACGAAGGACCCGGTGACACCGAAGAGGTCGCTCTTTGCTCGACTCGAATCCGCTGCCACGGTCGGCGACGACCAGAGCGAGGACGCGAAGGACAAGGTGACAAGGCAGGTCGACGGCGAGGGACGATTCAACACCGGCGTCCAGGCCCGCACCGAGACCGGTGGTGGTTCACTGTTCACCGAGAAGGTGCTGGTGGTGAACCAGAAGACCAAGATCATCGAACTCAGCAACCAGTACAGCGTGTACGACCAGGACGGCAATGCGCTCGCCACCGTCAACCAGGTCGGCCAGTCGTCGCTCAAGCAGGCGGCCCGCCTCGTGTCGAGCCTCGACCAGTTCATGACCCACAAGTTGGAGATCGCCGACCCGTCAGGTCGAGTGCTGCTCCGGCTGACCCGTCCGAGGAAGATCATCAAGTCGTCGATGATCGTGGCCGACGCCGACGACAACGAGATCGGGCGGATCGTGCAACGCAAGGCGCTCGGCAAGATCCGCTTCGCCCTGGAAAGCGACGGCAAGACGGTCGGGATGGTCAAGGCCGAGAACTGGAAGGCCTGGAATTTCCGCATCGAGGACGCCGACGACAAGGAAGTGGCCCGCATCACCAAGACCTTCGAGGGCATCCTGCGAACGGCGTTCACCACCGCCGACAACTACGTCGTACAAATCCACGAGGATCTCCCCGAGCCGTTGCATTCGCTGGTGGTCGCCGCGGCGGTCAGCGTCGACACCGCCCTCAAGCAGGACGACCGCGGCTTCCTCTGACGGCCCGCGGGTGGGGGCGAACCCCACGCCGATGTCGTACAGTGCGATACAACGCATCGCACTTCTGGGGGCAGATGGGCAAGGTACTGATCGTCGGGAATCGTTCGCTGGGCGGTTCGCAATTGGCATCACTCGTCGAGGGGCGCGTGCAGGCGGGCTCGTGTGAGGTCCACCTCGTGGTCCCCGTGCCGAACCCGGTCGCATCGGCGGTGGCGATCGGCGCGTCGGCGGCTGACATGGCGCCCACGCTCAGCCGCGACATCGAAGACGACCGCCGAGCGGCGCGGGCGCAACTGACGTTCGGGCTCGACTGGCTGAGTGGCCTGGGCGCAACGGCGACGGGGGAGTTGTCGTTGGATGCCGACACGCCCGCAGCGGTGTCGCGACTCGTCGACGCGCACGGCTTCGAGGAGGTCATCGTGTCGACGCTGCCGACGAAGGTCTCGCGCTGGCTCCGCCAGGACCTCCCGTGTCGCATCGGCCGCAAGGTGTCGGTGCCGGTGACGGTCGTCTCGAACGCCGACTGATCACAGAGCGCGCGTCGAAAGAAATCGGACGGGACCTTGGTCCATGGGAGTCGACGAGTCCATGAGTCCATGTCGACGTACTGCCGGGTGACCATCACAACGCGTCGGTCGAAGGTTCGACCCGGTGCTCGACCCCGGGTTCGATGACGGCGGTGTCGCCCGGGCCGAGACCGAGGTTTCGATCTGCGGCTCCGTCGAGGTCGACATGTCGGACGTTGCCGGCCTGCACGTACCCACTCACGTCGATGCGTAGGCCTCGACGATGGGGGAGAGTTCGTCGGGGCTCGCGCCGTGCATGATCAGCGCGTTGGCGCCCAGGCCGAACTGACCACGTACCGCGGCAGCACACTGATCAGCTGATCCGGTGGCCGACGGGGCCAGCCACTCGTCGGGGATCAACGTGGCGAAGTGTTCGAGCTGTTCGGTCGTGGCGCTGACGTCGATCGCTCCACGGAAGCTCGACACCATCTCGTCGGCGCGGAACGCGGCGAGCACGCTCGGATCCCAACGGTTCGTCTCGACCATCAGGTCGCCGTAGGCCTGCAGGTAGGTGGCGAGGCGACCGACGGTCTTCTTCAGGCGCAGCGGCTCGGGGATGTGATCGCCGATGGTGGCGAAGCACGACCACACCGTGACGTCGGCTGGATCGCGTCCGGCGCGCTCAGCGGCGCCCTTCACGGTCTGCACGCAGCGCTGCAGGGTCTCGTCGGTGAAGAACGTGTGCAGGATCACGTGGTCGAACGCCCGGCCGCCGAGCTCCAGCGAGTTCGGCCCGAATGCGACCAGACCGAGCGGGATGTCCTCGTCGAACGTCGGATCGAGGCGGAGCACGGGATAGCTCCCGATCGGGCCGTCGTGGCCGATGATCGTGTCGCCGTGCCAGAGCCGACGCATGACCTCGGTGAAGTCCTCCATCTGCGCCGTGGTGATCCGAGGCATCCCGTAGGCGTCGAACAGGGGAGCGATACCGCGCCCGATGCCCAGCACGAATCGCCCGCCGGTGAGCCGGTGCATCGTGGTGGCGTACGAAGCGGTGACGATCGGGTGGCGCGTGTTGTGGTTGGTGGCGCCGGTGATGATCTGCATGTTCGTGGTGGCGACCGCCGCCGCACCCGACAGCGTGACGGCCTCCTTCACGTTGAAGCGCTCGCTGATGAACACAGCGCCCAGGCCGAGTTCTTCGGCCCGCTGACACTCGGTGACGAGATCGCGTGGGTTCTGGGCACCGCCGGCAAGGGTGTAGAAGCCCAACTCGGGGAACCTCGGCTCGTTCATGCCGGGACGACGACCTGGTCGGAGGTTGGCATCGGCGCAGGAGTCTTCTCGCGGATGAACACCGCAGCGCGCACCAACGCGTCGGTTGCTTCTGGCATGTAGCCGGCGAGGACCGGATACACGTGCCAGAGGTCGTCGCGCAGATCGAGGCGCACGTCGACGCCGGCCGCTTCGTAGCGCTCGGCGAGTCGTGTGGAGTCCGACAGCAGGATCTCGTCCATACCGGTCTGGATCAGCGTGGGCGGATAGCCGGTCGGGTCGGCGAACAGTGGCGACACACCCGGGTCGTCGAGCGGGGTGTCGCCGGCGTAGGTGGTGGCAGCGTCGATCAGGCCGTCGCCGTCGAACATCGGGTCGAAGGGGGCGCGGGTCACCACCGATTCGCCGGAGGCGGTGAGGTCGGCCCATGGCGACAGTACATACACCGCTCCCGGCATCGGATCGCCGGCCGCTTTCAGGACACCGAGCATTGCCAGCGTGGCGCCGCCGCCGGCGGAGTCGCCGGCGATGGTGACCAGCGACGGGTCGATGTCGGAGATGATCGCCCGGTAGGCCGCCACGCAATCGTCGACCGCCGCCGGGTACACGTGCTCGGGAGCGAGGCGGTAGTCGATCACGGTGATCGTCGCGGCAGCTCGCTTGGCGAGCCGGGCGCACATCGCGATGTGGCTCTTCGGCGAGCCGACGACGTAGGCGCCGCCGTGGATGTAGAGGATGTGGCGATCTGGCCGCACCTCGGTCGGTGTGGCCACGATCGCCGGGATGCCGCCGACGAACGTGTCGAGGTAGTGGACCTTGCGGGGGCGCGGGAGCTTGTCGATCTGGTCCATCCGTGCTCGGCGATCCTCGATCGGTGCGTCGTCGCTGACGTTGAAGCTGGTGATGCGTTTGCGGAAGAAACGGGCTCGTCGACTCAACGTCATGTCGGCAGGGTAGATCGGGTGGTCGCGGACATTGGCGATGAGCCAAACCCCCAGATACTGGGGCTTGGCTCATCGGCGAGTGGTCGAGGCCGTTGATCGACAGCTGGATGCAGCGCTCGACGAGTTCGTCACGGTCACCGTCGCCTCAGCGGCACAGGCTCCGTTCCAGCAACGGGTTGTCCGCACTGGTGCCCGGGTCTGACCCGACTCAGCGCATTCGATATCGCAGGCGATGCGTTCGGTGCCGTTCGCCTTCGCGGCCTCGTGACGTGGGCCGGTGGTCAGCCCGAGTTGCGGAGTCCGGTGGCGATTGCGTTGATCGACAACTGGATGCCGCGTTCGACGAGTTCGTCGCGGTCGCCGTCGCGGAAGCGCCGGAGCAGATCGACCTGCATCACGTGCAAGGGGTCGAGGTACGGGTAGCGGTTGCGCAGGCTGCGTTCGAGCAGCGGGTTGTCCGACAGCGGCGTGGACGAACCAGTGATGCTGGCCTGCCATGCCAACGTGCGTCCGTGCTCGGCGGCGATCGCTCCGAAGATGTCGTTGCGCATCGAGTCGTCCTGCACCAGCACGTCGGCGTAGCGGCGGGCGATGTCGATGTCGGACTTCGCCAACACCATGCCCATGTTGTCGATGGCCGTGCGGAAGAACGGCCACTCGACGTACATCGCCCCGAGTTGGGCGAGCCGCTCGCCGGAATCGCCCACGAAACGCTCGATGGCGCTCCCGACGCCGAACCACGCCGGGATCATCAACCGACACTGCGTCCAGCCGAACACCCACGGGATGGCTCGGAGGTCCTCGATGGCGCCCGAAGCGGTCCGCGATGCTGGTCGGCTGCCGACGTTGAGCATGGCGATCTCGTTGGTGGGCGTGATCGCCCGGAAGAACTCCACGAACCGGTCGTCGTCGTAGACCAGGGCCCGGTAGGCGTCGAATGCGTTCGACGACAGTTCGCCCATCGTGTCGGCGAACACCGAATCGGCACCGGTGTCGGCGCCCGAGTCGGCATCGAGCGGTGAGCCGCTCAGCAGGGTCGCTTCGAGCGTTGCCGACACCAGCGTTTCCAGGTTGCGACGCGCCATTGCCGGGTTCGAGTACTTGGCGGCGACGATCTCGCCTTGCTCGGTGAGCCGGATCGCATGATCGACCGAGCCCGGCGGCAGCGCCAGGATCGCCTGATACGCAGGCCCGCCACCTCGGCCGACCGTGCCGCCGCGCCCGTGGAAGAATCGCAGGTGCACTCCCGCGTCGCGCGCCACCGCCGTGAGCGCCGCTTGCGCCGACGACAGGCTCCATTGCGAGCAGAGGTAGCCGCCGTCCTTGTTCGAGTCGGAGTATCCGACCATCACTTCCTGGCGATTGCCGCGCGAGCGCACGATGTCGGAATAGACCTCGTTGGCGAGCATCGAGCCGAGCACCGAGGCGCAGCGCTGGAGATCGTCGATCGTCTCGAACAGCGGAACGATGTCGAGCTGCGACTCGGCATGGTGTTCGCCGTGGGCAGCCGTGGCGAGGCCGACCTCCTTGAGTAGCACCGCCACCTCGAGCACGTCGCTGACGTCGTGGGCCATCGAGATCACGTAGTGCGGCACGATTCGGCGACCGACCCGGCGAACGGCGTCGGCGGCCGCCTCGAGAATCGCCAGCTCCGACCGGGTCCGTTCGCCGAGTTCGGCGCCGGGGTGGCGCAACAGCCGCGGCGTGTGCAGCTCGCTCGTGAGCACATCGACGCGCTCGTCCTCGGCGAGCGACAGGTAGTCGCGGCACACACCGGCCTGGGCGAGCAGGTCGGCGAGCACCTCTTCGTGGACCGCCGAGTTCTGTCGGAGATCCAGACCGCACAGGTGGGCACCGAAGATCGCCACGCCGCGTCGCGCCGGCTCGACCAGTGCGTCGGCGAGCGGGCCGGCGCCATGGCCGTAGAGCGAGACGATCACGTCATCGAGATCGTCGAGCAGTTCGGACAGGTCGCCATACGCGAGACGAGCATCGGTCGGCGCTGGACCCGGCACCTCGACGTCGGGTGGGAGCGCTGATCGGGCGAACGCATGCAGTCGGGCGTGCATGCCACGAAGTGCACGTCGGTACGGCTCGTCGGAGCGGAACGGCGACTCGTCGCCTGACGCGGCGGCGAGCGCCTGCACTTCGGCGCTGGTGGTCACCACCCGGTCGGTCATCGACAGGCGATGCGACAGGTGGTGAAGCGCCGCGAGGTGTCGGCCGAGTGCCGTTTCGGATTGGCGCCCGGTGGCGTAGCGCACGACGTCGGCGGTGACGAACGGGTTGCCGTCGCGGTCGCCGCCGATCCACGACCCCATGGTGATCGAGGTCGAGGTATCGATCGGATCCGCCGTGCCCCCGGCCGCCGTGCCCCCGGCCGCCGTGCCCCGGACAGCGACGGCGAGATCACGCGTGAGCGCGGGGATCACCTCGAACAGGCTGGTGTCGTAGTAGCGGATCGCCTCGTTGATCTCGTCGCGAACACGCAGCTTCGACAGCCTCAACAGCGCGGTCTGCCACAACAGGAGCACGCAGACGTACAGCTGCCGTTCGATGCCATCGACCGCCGTGGGATCGGCGCGCTGCACGTCGAGTTCTTCGAGCAGTTCGCTGACTTGTTCGAGCACTTCGAGCACCGTCTTGCGGCGCACCTCGGTGGGGTGGGCGGTGATCACCGGGCTCACTTGGAGCTCGGCGATCGTCCGACGGAGGTCCTCCGGGCTCACGCCGGCACGCTCCACGCGCTCGATCATGGAACCGAGGCTGCCCGGGCGTGCATCGCCGCCGCGTCGACGATGATGACGGCCGCGGCGTTCGAGATGGACGTCCTCGGCGGTGTTCGCGAGCAGCGCCAACCAGTCGAGGGCTCGCAGCACGAGGATCTGCTCGTCGAGCGGGTGCTCGGCGAGCGCGGCGCGGATGTCGTCGACCCCGCTGACGCCTGATCGTCGCGCCTCGATGGCGAGTTTGCGCACCTTCTCGACGAGGTCGAACACGCGGTCGCCGTCGGTGGCCCGGATCGCGTCGCCGAGCAGATGTCCGAGCAGTCGGATGTCGTCGCCGACGGCGTCGGTCTCGTCGATGGGGGCGAGGTCGATGGAGCTGGCGGTGTCGGACATCATCTCAGTCAAGCCGAGTCGCCCACGCGACGAAACCCGAACGGCCGTGGCGTGTTGGGCCAGACTGGACCGATGCGCGTCGTGTTCGCCACAGCCGAGTTGTCGCCCGTGGCAACGGTGGGCGGGCTCGCTGCCGCTGCGGCAGGGCTCGGGGCCGAGTTACGACGCCTCGGTGTCGACCTCGACATCGTCATGCCCGACTACGGCGGCGTAGCGCTGGTCGACGAGACGAAGTTCGCGCTCGACGTGCCCCACTGGGTCGGATCGGCCACCATGCGCGTCGGACATCACCCGGCTGTCGGCCGGCTCCACCTCGTGTCGGTGCCCGGCATGGCCCGACCCCATCCGTATCTCCAGGCCAACGGCGAGGGCTGGCATGACAACAGCGACCGGTTCTTCCGCTTCGCTCGGGCGGTAGCAGCCTTCGTCGAACACGATCCGCCCGATGTGCTGCACCTCAACGACTGGCACACCGGTTCGGTACTGGCGGCGCTCACCGATCCACCGCCCACCGTGGTCTCGATCCACAACCTCGCCTACCAGGGCGTCACCGACGCGTCGTGGCTCGATCGGATCGGTCCGAGGGCACCGCACTACGAATGGTGGGGCGGAGTCAATCCGCTGTCGGGTGCATTGGCCTTGGCCGACCGGATCGTTGCCGTGTCGCCGCACTACGCCACCGAGATCGTCACCCCCGACGGTGGGTTCGGTCTCGACGAGCCGTTGAGGAATCGAGGTGACGATCTGGTCGGCATCTTGAACGGGATCGACACCGACGTGTGGAACCCCGCCAGTGATCCGCTGATTGCTGCGCCGTTCGGCATCTCGACACTCGACGCCCGTCGCGGCAATCGCGCCGCTCTGCTCGACCGTGTGGGATTCCCTGACGACGACATGATGCTCGCCACGGTCGTCACCCGGCTCACGCACCAGAAGGGCATCGACCTCCTGGCGCCGCTCGTGCCGCTGTTGTCGCAGATCCCGATGCGTCTCGCCATCCTCGGCTCCGGCGACGCCGGACTCGCCGCACATCTCCACGATCTGGCGGCCGCCCATCCCGACTCGCTGGCGTTCGTCGACGGCTACGACGAGGCGCTGTCACACCTGATGTTCGCTGGAGCCGACCTCTATCTCATGCCAAGCCGGTTCGAGCCGTGCGGACTCACGCAGATGCAGGCGATGCGATACGGCGCCATCCCCGTCGTCACCGCTGTCGGGGGGCTGGTCGATACCGTCACCGACGCCGACCGCCACCGCACCGGCACCGGTTTCGTCGCCGATCGGGCGGCCAGCGAGGACCTCCTCGCAACGCTGTTCCGTGCCGAGCGGCGAGTGCGTGACCGCCGTCGGCGCACCGCCATCCAGAAGCGAGGAATGGCGATCGACTGGTCATGGCGCGAGCCGGCGCGTGAGTATCTGGCGCTGTACGGCGAACTCGCCGTGAATACTCGGATTCGCTCGGAATCGCCGCGCCGCTGACACCGCACGTGTGTACGGTTGACGTCGATGGCCGTCGAACCGAAAGTGCTCGTGATCGTGTTGGCCGGAGGCGAGGGCAAGCGTCTCCAGCCGTTGACCAACGACCGCGCCAAGCCGGCCGTTCCGTTTGCGGGCACGTACCGATTGATCGACTTCGCGCTGTCGAACTTCGCCAACGCCGGCTACCTGAAGATCGTCGTGCTCACCCAGTACAAGAGCCACAGCCTCGACCGCCACATCTCCCAGACCTGGCGGTTCTCGGCGATGCTCGACAACTACGTCACGCCGGTGCCGGCCCAGATGCGTCGTGGTCCGTACTGGTTCCAGGGTTCCGCCGACGCCATCTACCAGAACCTCAACCTGATCTACGACGAGTCGCCCGACATCGTCGCTGTGTTCGGTGCCGATCACATCTATCGGATGGACCCGCGCCAGATGATCGACGAGCACCACGAGAGCGGCGCCGGCGTCACGGTGGCGGCCATCCCGGTGCCGAAGCACGAAGCGACCGAGTTCGGCGTGATCGAAGTCGCCGACGACGGCAAGATCATTGCGTTCCACGAGAAGGTCGCCAACCCACCGACGATGCCCGGCAACGACCAGATGTGTCTGGCGAGCATGGGTAATTACGTGTTCGACACCCAGACGCTGATCGACGTGGTCACGCCTCGTGAGAACCAGTACACCGATCTGGGTAGCCACGTGATCCCCGCACTCACCAGCGCCGGCGTGGCACGTGCGTACGACTTCTCGAAGAACGTGATCCCCGATCAGGACGATCGGGAGAAGGGCTATTGGCGCGATGTCGGCACGCTCGACTCGTACTTCCACGCCAACATGGACCTCATCGCACCGGTGCCGATCTTCAATCTCTACAACGAGCGGTGGCCGGTGTACACCTCCCGCCGGGCGCTGCCGCCCGCCAAGGTGTCACGCGGCCGAGGTGGCGAACCGTCGTTCGTCGACGGCAGCCTGCTGTGTCAGGGGTCGATCGTGTCGGGTTCGCACGTCGAACGTTCGATCGTGGGCCCTGGCGCGTACATCGATCACGACGCACACGTCACCGACTCGATCATCTTTCCGGATGTCCGCATCGGTGCCGGCGTCCGCCTGCACCGCTGCATCGTCGACAAGAACGTGATCGTGCCCGACTGGGCTCGGATCGGTCTCGAACTCGACGCCGACCGCGAACGGTTCACCGTCAGCGACGAAGGCGTCGTGGTGATCGAGAAGGGCCGCGACCTCTCCCGCAGCTGACAGTCAGGCATCGAACAGCTGAGAAGGAGTCCTGTCCCTCGGCCCGGTGAACGGCAGGGGCACCTCGATGGCGTTGCGTCCTGCCGACCAGTGGGCGGCGCAGATCACATCGAGCACCTGGCGACCCAGACGTGACGTTGCTGGCACGGGACGCCCTGTGCGGATGTTGGTCCAGAAGCGCTTGAGTTGTGGCGCGTACCCGTAGTCGTCGACCAGCGACGGGCCCGATGGCCGGATGGGTGCACCGATCGAAACCGGCTCGCCGTTGTGTTCGAGCGTGGGGGAGGGGTAGAGCTCGACGCGCAGGACCGCACTGGCGCTCGATGCCTGGAGATCCCAGTCGGGGGTCGAGTCGGGTTGCCACCGAGCCAGGATCGTCGCGACCAGGCCGGACTCGAAACGAAGCTTGATGGTGCCGTGCTCGTGGCGTGTGCCCGCGTCGACGATCACTGCACTCAGCGACAACGGGCGCCCTGCACCGGACTCGGTGGCCGTGCGCAACGCGAGGCCCACTGGGTGCACGCCGAGATCGAACAGCGCTCCACCGCCCCAGTGAGCGTCGATGCCATCGGCGGGTCGCCATGTCGGCGATGGTTGCGTGGCACGCGCCGACAGGTACGTGAGCGCTCCGATTCCGTCGACGCGCACGAACAGCCCGTCGACGACTGGCGATGCAGCGAGATGTTCGGAATAGAGCACCGGGCGCCCGACTCGATCTTCCGCCTCGATCAGCCGGTCGGCATCGGCGAGCGTGCACGCCAGTGGGGCCTCGACCACGACGTGATAGCCGGCGTCGAGCAGCGCAACTGCGGCGTCGACGTGGGCCACCGGGGGAGTGGCGACGATGGCGATGTCGCCCTGCTTGCTCGCCAATAGTTCGTCGAACGTCGTCGCCTTGGTGTGCACTGTTGCCGCGAGGCCGCTCGCACGCTCGGCGTTCCGGGAAGCGACTGCGGCGACGCGCCATTCGAGCGACTGACAGGCAGCAGCGTGGACGCCGGCGACCATGCCGGCTCCCCACAGCACCACATCGGGTCGACGTTGCACGAGCCGTCCCTACGCTCCGGCGAGTTCGGCGACCACCGAGGCGAACGAGTCGATGTCTTCGGCGCCGATGATGACGTAGCTGAACCCGAGCTGTTCGCGTCGGGCGATCAGGTCTTCGACGATCTTGGCCGGGCTACCGATCAATGCGAACGGTGAGGCGGCGATCATCTCCTGCTCGACCCCGATCATCGCTGCCATTTTGGCGAGTTGACCGTAGCGATCGTCGGTGACACTCACGAAGAACGTGCGGATGTTCATCTCGATGTGGTCGAGCCGGCCCGCAGCCGCCGCTGCCTCGGCCACGATGGCGACCTTCGCCACGACGGCGTCGGCGGTCATGGTGGCGATGGCGTCCGGGCCGATCACGCCGGCGTCGAGAGTGCCGTTGACGCCCACGATGTCGGCTTGCTGGGCAGCGATGGTGAGCACGCGCTTGCCGCCGCCGCCGATCAGAATCGGTGGACACGGCGACTGCAGCGGCTTCGGGAGACCGTCGTAGCCGGCGATCATGTAGTGCTCGCCGGCGAAGTCGAACGGTCCCGGCGCCATGGCGCCGCGCAGCACGGCGAGGCCCTCGACGAACCGGTCGATACGAACGCCGGGACGGTCGTAGACCAGTCCGAGCTGCTCGTAGTCGGAGATCATCCAGCCGGCGCCGAGGCCGATCTCGACGCGCCCGTCCGACAGGACGTCCATCGTGGCCAGCTCCTTGGCGAGGATCGCCGGATGTTTGTAGTCGTTGTCGAACACGAGCGCACCGGCGCGCAGCGTGGAGGTGGCATCGAGCACCGCCTGGAGTGCAGGCATCGGAGCCAACTGGCCCGAGAAGTGATCGGGCATGGTGGCCACCGAATAGCCGAGCGCCTCCACGCGGCGGGCTGTGTCGACCCATTCGCGTCCGGTGGACTCGGCGCTGAGCTGCACGCCGAACCGGAACGGTGTGATCGGGAACGGTGACGAGGGCTCGGCCATGGACGACGACCGTAGTGGCCCGTACCGCCGAACCGGCTGGCGAGAGCCGGTGCCGACACAGGTGCCGACACAGGTGCGATCACGGCCAGTATTGTCGGGCCCACTGTGCGTCTGGTCGGCTTCGTCCCTCGACTCCTGCTGATCGTGGGAGCCGGTGCGCTCCTGCTCACGGCCACCGTCGTCGGCATCGCGCCGAGGGTCTGGTCGAGCGCCAACGCCCACGACGAACTCCCGGTCGTGTTGCCCGACTTCGAGGCACTCGCCCAACGCACGTACGTGTACGACGTGAACGGCGCCGAGATCGCGTTCTACGAACTCGAGAACTCCCAGCCGATCGCCTTCGAGGACATCCCGCAGTCGGTGATCGACGCCTTCTTGGTGGTGGAGGACAAGGAGTTCTTCACTCACGACGGCATCAACATCCGAAGCCTCGTGCGGGCGACATTGTCGAACTTCGCGTCCGATTCGCCGCAGCAGGGCGCCTCGACCATCACGATGCAGGTGGTGAAGAACGACTACCTCGCCGGCCTCGAGCGCGACGGGCGCTACAAGCTGCTCCAGATGCACTACGCCCGCATGCTCGAGAACCAGATGTCGAAACAGGACATCATGGCGCGCTACCTGAACACGGTGTTCTTCGGCAACAACGCCTACGGGATCGCAGCGGCCGCCGAGACCTACTTCGGCAAGACCGCAGCCGACCTCACGTTCATCGAATCGGCGTTCCTGGCGGGCCTCGTTCGGTCGCCGTCGGGTTTCGACCCGATCAACGAACCCGAACGCAGCCGTGCCCGCTGGATCCAGGTGCTCGAGCGGCTCGTCGACGAAGAGAAGATCGCCGAGGCCGAATCCGAGCAGCTCGCCGAGGACTTCGTGCTGCCGACACGTGTCAAGTCGCTGCCGGGGCGGGCGTTCTCGCGGACCTACTTCACCGAGGCGCTACGCGACTACCTGCTCAACAAGAGCGACATCCTCGGCGACACGTACCAGCAGCGTTACAACCAACTGTTCCGAGGTGGTCTGCGCATCCACACCACCCTCGACGCCAACTTGCAGTCGCTCGCCGAGCAAGCCCGAACCGAACTCCCCGAGGTGCGACCGTTCGACGCTGCGATCGTGTCGATCGACTCCGCGAGCGGAGCGATCCGCGCCATGGTCGGCGGTCGCGGGTTCCTGCCGAACGAACGAGAAGTCAACATGGCGATCAGCCCACGCCAGACCGGCTCGAGCGTGAAGATGTTCATCCTGGCCGCAGCCGTGCAGGCTGGCGCGCAGGCTGGCGACGTGCTCGACGGCACCAAGCCGTGCACGTTGCCGAACCCTGGCAACGAGGCCGAACCGTTCACCATCACCGATGCGGTGAATCGTGGAGTGGTCACACTCCAAGAGCACACCACCGCCTCGATCAACTGTGCGTTCGGTCGGTTGTCGCAGATCGTCGGACTCCACCGAGTCGTCGACACCATCTACCGGATGGCCGAGTCGCCCTATCTGTACCGTGATCAGCCGAGGTCCGAGCGTCTGCCGATCGAGCCGTTCGCGAGCCTTGCCACTGGTGCCAACGAGATGTCCCCCATGGACATGGCTTCGGGAGTGCAGGCGTTGGCCAACGAGGGCCTTCACCACGATCCGTACTATGTCGAGTTCATCGATGGCCCCGGGGGTGACCGGGTCTTCACGCATCTCGACCCCGGTGTGCAGGTACTCGACCGTGATGCGGCGTTGGCGACGGTCGACATCATGAAGGGTCCGATCTACGGCGGCGGCACCGGTCGCCGCGCTGCGTTCGACGATCGTCGCCCGGCGTTCGGCAAGACCGGAACCCAGGACAACAACACCAACGCCTGGTTCGTCGGCGGCACCAAGCAGCTGTCGACGGCGGTGTGGGTCGGCGATCCTGATGCGTACACGCCCATGCGCAACATCCCTGAGCTGGTAGCCGCCGGCTATGGACGCACCGTGCAGGGCGGCCACTTTCCTGCGGTGATCTGGAAGACGTTCATGGAACCGGCGCACGCCTTCGTGCCGTTCGTGGATTGGGATCGTCCGGCGCCGCCCGCTCGGCCCAATGCCCGGCTGCTCCTGCCGGGCAACGAGTGTGAGACTCGCGTGATCGGCACAGCGCTGGCCCCCGTCGATCCCGACGCTCCGCCCACGGCAGAACCGCCGCCCAACCCGGACGGCACGCCGGCTGAAACAATTCCCCCGGCGACGGTTCCGATCATCGAGTCGGTGCAGGTCGGCACCACGATCCCGCCGGACAACCTCGATCCGCTCGCACCGCTGCCGTCGTTGCCGGTGGAAGCTTTGCTCGGACCCTGCTGAGACCACATCGGTGCCGCCCCGTTGGTGGCACACTGTTGCCCGATGACCGACTCTGCGGACTCTGCCCCCAGCGAACCAGCCACGCTTCCCGAACTCCTCCTCGCACTCCAGGCCGTCGATACCCGGTCCGGTCAACTCGGCTACCGGCGCGAGCATTCCCCGCTGCGCGACGACATGGCCAGTGCCACTGCGGTGATGCGCTCTTGGGAGCAGCAGCGGGATGGCTTCCGCTCGCGGATCGATGAGCTGAGCAGTTCGATCGAGCGAGCCGAGGAACGCGGTGCGGAACTTCTCACGCACCGCCAGCGTCTCGAACGACAGATGAAGACGGTCATCGCGCCTCGTGAAGCCGAGGCGTTGATGAACGAGATGGCGACACTCGACGCGCAGATCGACGAACTCGACGTTCACGAGTTGGAAGCGCTCGAAGAGCAGTCGACGATCGACGACCAACTCACTGTGCATCTGCAGGGTGAGGAGCAGCTGCAGAATCGTTTGACCCATGCCGACGACGCGCTGGCGGTGGAGGTCGGCGACATCGACCGCGAACTCGCCGATCTCGCCGATCGTCGAACCGAACTGCGCCCGCAGTTGTCCGACGGGTTACTAGCGACCTACGACCGCAAACGCGCTGCGCTCGGCGTTGCGGTGGCGCCGTTGGTCGGCAGGCAGTGTCAGGGCTGCCATCTAGAGCTGTCGGCTGCTGAGATCGACACGGTCAAGGACGAAGCCGCCGACACCGGGGTCACCGACTGCCCCGACTGCGGCCGCCTGCTCATCGTCTGAGTCGCGGACTGTCGATCGTGTTCTTCTGGTTCATCGGCACCGCCGTCGTGTCCGTCGGAGTGGTGTTCCGCGATTCCCGGTTCGACTACCGCCTCTTGATCATCGGCTCGGTACTGCCGATCGCCGACGGTCTGTTCGGCGGCGCCCGGGCGCTGCACAGCGTCACGTTCAGCGTGGCCCTGCTCGCCGCGCTGATGATTGCCACGGCGGGACGAAAGCCGATTCGCAAGACGCTGCTCGGCCTACCGATCGGGATGATCCTGCATCTCGTGTTCGGCGGCGCATGGAACGACACCGAAACGTTCTGGTGGCCGTTCTTCGGGCTGTCGTTCGACGATGCGCCCCTGCCGATGGTCGGTCGTGGCTGGTGGAGCCTGCCGTTGGAAGCAGTCGGTATCGCCATCTGCGTCTGGCTCTGGCGCAACAACCGGCTCGGCGACCCCGTCCGACGTTCGACCTTCGTCCGTGATGGCCGGCTCGACGCGGTGCCCGATCGGCTCGGCTGATCCACCGAGCTGTGCGACACTGCCAGCGTGCTGATCCTCGTACGTCACGGACGAACCCCGGCCAACGCTGCCGGCCTGCTCCAGGGTCGGCTCGATCAGGAGCTCGACGATCACGGGCAGGCGCAAGCCGCGGCGGTCGCGGCATACGTCAACAGTTGGTGCGACGTCGATGCGGTGGTGGCGAGCCCACTGCAGCGCGCCCAGCAGACAGCGGCGGCCTTCGAACAGCCCGTCGACATCGACGAGCGGTGGCTCGAGCTGTCGTACGGCGAGTACGAGGGCACGCCTCATTCGGAGGTGCCGTCGGAGGTGTGGCAGCGCTGGCGTGATGATGCGCACTTCACGCCCATTGGGGGCGAGTCGTTGGCGGCGCTCGATGTCCGGGTTCGGGCTGGGTGTGTCGATCTCGTCGAGCGTGCGGCGAGCGAGAACATCGTGGTGGTCAGCCATGTGTCGCCGATGAAGTCCGCGGTGGCCTGGGCGTTGGGTGTCGACATCGGCATCTCGTTCAACTGCCATCTCGACCAGGCCGCCGTGTGTCGCATCGCCATCCGTGGCGACCGCCCGGTGCTGCTCACCTTCAACGAAACCGCACCGCCGACCGCCCAGCGGTGAGAGGTGAGTGCCACTGGTGCACTCACCCCTCACCCTCGAGTGCGGAATCAGCCGTTGGGGCTGGGGTATTGCGGCGGCTCTTCGCCGGTGGGCGCAACGTCGTACAACGTCACGGCACCGTCCGGGTCGAACAGCTTCTCGTCGGTCGGCCATTCGCCGGGGAGGTAGCGCTGGCCACCGTCGACGAAGGTCCACATGCCGGTGCCGTCCTTGCGGATCTCGTCGGGCCCGGTCGCTGCCGGATCCCACCAGATGAGGGTGGCGTCATCGACACCGCTGTAGTCGGCCTCGGCCCAGAACCCCTTGTCGCCGTAGGTGAGCAGGGGTTGACTGATCGCCCGCGTGGTTCCGGCGCCGGAGAACAGCGAGTCACGCCAGGTTTCTGGTGTGAGGTTCGGCCCTGCTGTCTGCACCGTGGCGAAGAACAGCGTGAAGTTCGGCATCAACAGGCCAATCGTGTCCTTCGCCGGCGGCTCGGCGCCACCCATGTACCACTCGTACAGGGCGAAGAAACCGGAATCCTCCGGTGTGATCGGCGCTGCGCCGTGGGTGACACCAAAGGCGTGTGCCCACTGCTCCTGGTCGTAGGTACGACCGAACGCCGTCAGGTCCGACAGCACAGGAGCGACGATGACCCACTCGGGGAAGTACTCCTGCGCTGTCGCCTCACGGCTGAAGTCGCGAGGGGCGATGCCGTCGGCGGCGAGGATCACCGAGGTGACGGCCGACGACTTCAGTTTGGCGATGATCTGCGACGCCTGCGACTGGATCGTGCCCGGATCGAGCACGTACGGAAGCACCTCGGCCACGTCGGCGCCGTCTTCGCTCAGATTGGCGACGAACTCGTCGGCGATCGTCTGCGATTCCGGGCTCGACGAGATGAAGACGTGCCCGAATTTGCGGGGCTGCTCGACGAAGGCGGGATCCCCAGCGTGCTCGGCGTTCTTGCCGACCAGTTGCTTGGCGATGAACTCACGAGCATGCGTGCGGCTCTGGCGGGCTCCGATGGCGAGACCCCACACGTACGGGTCGCGCTCGGCGTACCACTCCGGTGGCTGGCCGGGTGTGCATCCGATGCACATCACGTCGCGTGCCGCGAGTTCGTCCGCGAACGCACTGGTCAACGCCGGGCCACCGAAGACCACGAACGGCTCGAAGTCCTCGGCGATGCGCACTGCATCGGCACGAGCGGTGACTTCATCGTTGGCGAGACCTGTGCTCACATACGCCTCGAGTTCGATGCCGCGGCCGTACAACTCGTAGAAGTCCTCGAACATGCCGAGCATGTCGCGTGCTGTCTGCTCGGACTGGGCGTTGGTGTCCTCGACGCTCACTGCATCCGACAGGTAGTTGATGATCGGGTCGTCATCGGGGCCCTGGTACAGCACGACCTTGATCGACTCGCCGGTGACGCCGCGTGACGTGTCGCCGCCGTTGTCGCCCTCGAACGGTGCATGGCACTCCGGAGCGAAGAACCACTGGATGGCGAGATTGCCGGTCGCTGTATCGCAGCGGTCGTCCCAGGCCACCTCGATCCCCTGCTCCTCGGCCTGGCTGAACGACAGCGGGAAACTGATGTCGCCGCCACCGCCTTCGGGCGTGGTCTCGTCGGGTGCGTCGGTGCTGTCGGGCGCATCCGTCGCATCAGGTGCGTCGGTGGCATCCGGCGCTGCGGTGACCGCAGTGGTCGTGTCGGCGCCCGCATCGTCTCCGTCGTCGTCGCCACCGCCCGTCACGAGGACGATGCCGCCGACGAGCAACACGACGAGCACGATCGCTCCGATCGGCCCCCACTTCTTGAGATTGTTCGACGAGGAGCCCCCGCCATCTGCCTGTGCTGGTTGCATGATCTACTCCGTTCCCCCTGATCGGGTGATCGCGGCACCAGAGGTGCCGAGGTATGACTCGATGACGTCTGGATGGGCCAGAACGTCCGCTGGCGGTCCGGTCGCGATGACCAGACCTTGTTCGAGTGCGAGCAGCCGGTCGGACACGCCGGACACGAACGGGATGTCGTGTTCGACGATGACCAGGCTCGCACCCATCTCGTCGCGCAGGCGTCGGATCACCGGCGCCAGCGCTTCCACCTCCCGCTGCGCGATACCCGAGGTGGGCTCGTCCAGCAGGATCACCGACGGCCGGTGTGCCACGAGGCACGCCAGGTCGACGACACGACGGGTGCCGGTGGACAGCTCCCGCACGAACTTGTGGCGATAGTCGCCGAGGCCCATCAGCTCGACCAGCTCGTCGACTCGCATCGCGACGTGCTGCTCGGAGTCGACCAGCATCGGCAGGTGGAGCGCCGCGACCATGACGCTGCGGCTGCCGATGAAGCGTTCCTGCGCGATCGCGAGCGTCTCGCTCACGGTGAGTTCCGGGAAGAGACGGGCGTCCTGGAACGAACGCCCGAGACCGATCGCTGCACGACCTGCGGAGTTCAGTTCGGTGATGTTGCGACCGTTGAGGGTGATCTGGCCGGCATCGAGCGGAGTGAACCCCGAGATCAGATCGAAGATGGTGGTCTTGCCGGCGCCGTTGGGGCCGATCACGCCGACGATCTCGCGTGGCCACACGTCGAACGTGGCTCCGTTGACCGCACGGATCCCGCCGAAGGTGACCGACAGTTCGTTGACCGACAGCACCGGAGTCTCGGTTCGGTCGATCACGGCTCGGTCGAGCGGGTCGAGCGGATGGCCGTCGCCGTTGGCGCCGTTGCGGTCGGGCTGGGCGGCGGAGAGGAAGACCGAGCGCAGCAGATCGGGACGTTCGAGCAGTTCGGCGGTCGGGCCGTCGAACATGATCTTGCCGCGCTCCATGAAGTAGGCGCGGTCGGCCACGGTGAGCGCCACGTTGACGCTCTGCTCGACCAGTAC
>Ga0105054_10002642_pt1 | contig 28448 bp, 24 predicted proteins | sample BON02_FD_78091 | JGI IMG/M metagenome (GOLD analysis project Ga0105054, IMG submission 78091) | Freshwater microbial communities from Lake Bonney liftoff mats and glacier meltwater in Antarctica - BON-02 (megahit assembly) | ecosystem: Environmental > Aquatic > Freshwater > Ice > Glacier...
CGAGGAGGGGGATCACCGAGAGCAGCGCAATCAGGTGGAGCCGGCCTCGCCACGTCGGCCGACCCACGGTGCCGAGCGGTTCGTCGAGGAGTGTCGATCGGTCGCCTACGGGCGGGCCGACGAGCATCAGGTCTGTTGCTCGGAGTGAATCTTCGTGCGGATGCCGGACGCTCACGTCGGCCCGTCGCCGGCGACGGCGATCTCGCGCACACGAGCCAGCAGCACCTCGAGCGCCGGGCGGTTCAGGCCACCTTCGGGGATGATGACGTCGGCGTGGCGCTTGCTCGGCTCGATGAAGCGCTCGTGAGCGGGCCGAACCATTTCGAGGTATTGCTCGATCACGAACTCGGGCGTGCGGCCGCGCTCGGCGACGTCGCGACGCAGGCGTCGGATCAGGCGGATGTCGGCAGCGGTGTCGACGAAGATCTTGAGGTCGAATCGTTCGCGCAGGGCCCGATCCCAGAGCACGAGGATCCCGTCGACCACGACGATGCGTGCGGGTTCGACCATGCGGACCTGATCGCTGCGGTTGTGTTGCGTGTAGTCGTAGACCGGCACGGGCACCGAGGCGCCGTTGGCGAGCGCCGCGAGATGGTCGTTGAGCAGGGCCCAGTCGAAAGCGTCGGGATGGTCGTAGTTGACGGCTCGCCGCTGCTCGATCGGGGTGTCGCCGAGGTCGAGATAGTACGAGTCGAGCTCGATCAGCGACAGGTGATCGGTGCCCGTCATCGACACCAGACGTTCGGTCACGGTGGTCTTTCCCGAGCTGCTCCCGCCCGCGATCCCGATCATGAACGGACGTGTCGTCACGTCTTGCACGATAGGCCCAGAGGCGAGCCGGAGCGACGCGAACCCAGGGGTGCTTGTAATTGGCGACCGTTTGCGGCCAACCTGTGCGTGATGCTCGACGAACGATCTGCCGCCATGCTCGATTTCGAACGTGCTTGGTGGAACAACGCCGAACCGCGTGACCAGGTCATCCGCGCGCGCTTTCAGTGTTCGCCAATGGAATATCATGCGGAACTGACCAAGGTGCTCGACGACCCGGCTGCGATGGATCACGACCCGCTCGTGGTGCGTCGACTCAAGCGGCTGCGTCTGCGAGCTCGAAAGGCCCGCCTCGACGGTACGTCGGCTGCGGCAGGAGAGGGAGCGCACGCATGACCTACGAAGACCCGAACGCACCGGTGACACCGACCCCATCTCGCCGCTCGCCTCGCCAGGGTGTCGGCGGGTCGCCGATGGGCTCCACGATCAGCATCGTGCTGGCCGTCGTGGCCGTCGTCGTCGGCTTCCTCATCTTGAACAACATCATCGACGACGGCCCGTCCGCCGGCGGTGGCGACGTCGCATCCACCGACTCGACACCCGAGAACACCGCCACGGGAAACTCCGTGCTCGGCAACACCACGACGAGTACGACCACTCCGGCGTTGGTGACCGCCGGGGCCACCGTCGTGGTCGCCAACGCCAGTGGCGTGAAGGGTTCGGCTGCTGGGATGACCATCGAACTCGCCACGCTCGGTTTCGTGATGGCCGAGGCGACGAACTCCACCCAGACGGGCCTCGTCGCGTCGATCGTGCACTACGACGCCAGCAACGCCGCCGCGCTGGCCGTGGCAGAGTCGGTTGCTCGCAGCATGGGCGGGGTCACCGTCGAGGTGGTGCCCACGCCGCCGCCGGTCGATGGTCAGTCGCTCAACGGCGCCGGCGTGCTCGTGCTGCTCGGTACCGATCAGGCAGACAAGACCATCGCCCAGATGACCGCTGCCGTCGCCGCCCCCACCCCTGCCCCCGATGTTTCGGGTGGCACCCCCACCGACTCCACCGCCGACTCCACCGGTTGAGTGTGGCTGATGGTGTCACACACCATCAGCCACATGGCTCAGCGACGAGGGGACAACCACTCCGAAACGGCTTGCTCGATGAGGCGTTTCGGCTCGGTGAACGCTTGGTTCTCGCCATAGTCGGCAACGAGCGACACCACATCGAGGCAAGCTGGTGTCGATCGGTCGCTGCGTTCGTCAGCGCCGACGATCGCGAGCACGTCGATGCCCTGCTCGGCGGCGAGCGACGCGATCCCGCCGACCACCTTGCCGTGCGAGCTCGTGTCGTCGAGGCACCCCTCGCCGGTGATCACCAGGTCGGCGCCGTCGAGATGGTCGTACAGGTCGAGTTCGTCGGCCACCAACTCGAAGCCGGGCAACAGCTTGCCGCCGAGTGCGGCGAGCGCGCCGCCGAGCCCTCCGGCGGCGCCACCGCCGGGCATCGACGTGACGTCGACGTCGAACTCCTCGGCGAACATCTGCGCCAACCGATCGAGACGGCGCGTGAGCATCGAGACCTGGGCTCGGGTCGCACCCTTCTGCGGTCCGAACACCGCAGCCGCGTCGGTGAAGGTGGTCGTGACGTCGCACGCGACGAGTAGCTCGACCTGCTTGAGTCGCGCGATCGCGGTGATCGCTCGGATGGCGCCGAAGCCGCCGTCGGTGGTCGCCGAACCGCCCAGCCCCACGATGATCCGTCGCGCCCCGGCGTCGAGGGCGTGGTCGATGAGTTCGCCGGTACCGGTGGTGGTGGCGTTCATCGGGTCGTTGCCGGCGGCTCCTCCCACCAGTGTGAGCCCGCTCGCCTTGGCCATCTCGATCACGGCCGTGCGCTGCGAGAACCGCCACGGCGCGTCGACCGTGTCGCCGAGCGGGCCGGTGACCGTGGACGTGCGGTTCGGCCCCCCGAGCGCATCGAGCAGTCCGTCGCCGCCGTCGGCCATCGGTACCTCGACGCAGTCGATGCCGAGTTCCCAGCATGCATGGCCGATCGCCGCTGCCACCTCGGCCGCGCTCAGCGTTCCCTTGAACTTGTCGGGGGCGGCGACCACGCGGCGGATGGGCACGGTGGCGACCATATCGGCATCGCCCCACCGCTGACCGGGGCCGACGATCAGACCAGCGCCAGCGCCGGGGAGCGCAGTCGATTGTCGACCGTCTCAGTCGGGTATCGCACCGGTAGCATCGCACTCATGGCAGTGACCGTTCGCATCCCCACCACCATGCGCCCCCTCACGGGCGGCGACAAGCTGGTCTCGGTCGAGCCGGGCACGGTCGGCGACATCGTGGCAGCGCTCGAATCGGCGCATCCGGGCATGGGTGAGCGGTTGGTCGACGGCGAGGGCGCGCTGCGTAAGTTCGTCAACGTGTTCGTCGACGACGACGATGTGCGCTACCTCGACGGCCTCGACACCGAGGTCGACGACGGACTCACCGTGTCGATCATCCCCGCCGTCGCCGGCGGCTGACGACCACCCCCACCACCACCACCCCAACCAGGTTTGCGTGACGGTTTCGGTGGGGCGACCCGCCGGGAATGCAACACGAACACGCCGGGTCGGGCCCACCGACGCTCGGGTTGCATTCCGGGTGTCCCGCCCCACCCGGAATGCAACGCAAACGGGAATGGTCGGGCAGTTGCGGGGTTAGCAGTCGACGCCGTAGAGTGCTAACGGCGTTAGCCGGACCTCCGGCGGCGCGACGACACCCACCGCTTTGCACACCACATAGCTTCGAACACGTCCAACGGAGGACACACAAGATGGCAAAGATGATCGCATACGATTCCGACGCTCGCCGAGCACTCGAGGCTGGTATGAACCAGCTGGCCGACGCCGTGCGCGTCACGCTCGGCCCCAAGGGTCGCAATGTCGTGTTGGACAAGAAGTGGGGCGCCCCCACGATCACCAACGACGGCGTGTCGATCGCCAAGGACATCGAGCTCAAGGATCCCCTCGAGCGCATCGGTGCCGAACTGGTCAAGGAAGTTGCCAAGAAGACCGACGACGTCGCCGGTGACGGCACCACCACCGCCACTGTGCTCGCGTGGACCATGGTCCGTGAAGGCCTGCGAAACCTCGCTGCCGGCGCCAATCCAATGGGCCTCAAGCGCGGCATCGAGGCCGGCGTCATCGCCGCGGTCGAGTCCATCAAGGCCAACTCGATCGAGGTCGACTCCACCCAGCAGATCTCGCAGGTCGCCGCCATCTCGTCGGCCGATCAGGAGATCGGCGACATGATCGCCGCGGCGATCGACAAGGTCGGCAAAGACGGTGTGATCACCGTCGAGGAAGGCCAGACCTTCGGTATGGAGATGGATCTCGTCGAGGGCATGCGCTTCGACAAGGGCTACCTGTCGCCGTACATGGTCACCGACACCGAGCGCATGGAGGCGTCGTTCGACGACCCGTACCTGCTGTTCGTGTCGTCGAAGATCTCCACGATCCGCGACCTCGTGCCGGTGCTCGAGAAGATCATGCAGACCGGTCGCCCGCTCGTGATCGTTGCCGAGGATGTCGACGGTGAGGCACTCGCCACGATCGTCGTCAACAAGATCCGTGGCACGTTCAAGTCGGCTGCTGTCAAGGCCCCCGGCTTCGGCGAGCGTCGTAAGGCGATGCTGCAGGACATGGCCACGCTCACCGGTGCCCAGGTCATCAGCGAAGACGTCGGCCTCAAGCTCGAGAACGTCACGCTCGACCTGCTCGGCGAAGCCAAGCGCGTCGTCATCACCAAGGACGAGACCACCATCGTCGACGGCGCCGGCGAGCAGGACGACATCACCGGTCGTATCAATCAGATCAAGGCCGAGATCGAGAACACCGACTCCGACTACGACCGTGAGAAGCTCCAAGAGCGCCTCGCCAAGCTCACCGGCGGAGTCGCCGTGCTCAAAGTCGGCGCCGCGACCGAGGTGGAACTGAAAGAGAAGAAGCACCGCATCGAAGACGCGGTCTCCACCACCAAGGCAGCCATCGAGGAAGGCGTCGTCGCCGGTGGTGGCGTCACGCTGCTGCGTGCGGTCGAGGCCGTCAACAAGGTCGCCGACACCCTCGACGGTGACGAAGCCACGGGCGCCCGCCTGGTGGCGAGTTCGCTGGTCGGCCCGATCAAGCAGATCGCCGAGAACGCCGGTGTCAACGGTGGCGTGGTCATCGCCAAGGTGCTGGAGATGTCCGGCAACGAGGGCTACAACGCGCTCACCGACACCTACGAGGACCTCGTGAAGATCGGTGTCATCGACGCCGCGAAGGTGACCCGCTCGGCGTTGCAGAACGCCGCGTCGATCGCTGCGCTGTTCCTCACCACCGAAGTCGTCATCGTCGACAAGCCCGAGAAGGCAGCCGGCATGCCCATGGGCGGCGGAGACATGGACTTCTGATCCCCGACTCCACGCACTGACCAAAGCGTGAACGAATGGGTGCCGGACGGCCCTGTTCGTTCACGCATTTGGCGTTTTCGGGGTCGTAGCCTGACGGCATGCGTATGGAAGCTGGTCTCACCGTCGTCCACCTGTTCGGCAAGCCGACCCCGAACCTCGATCGCGAGGCGGTCGTCGCCGCGGTCGAGGCCGCCGAGGCCGACGAATGCCAGGTGATCACCGCCGCGATGCTCGGGCACAAGGCCGACATCGCGTTCATGGCGCTGGCGCCCGACTGGCGTACGCTGCGCACGTTGCAGTCCGCGCTGCAGCACGCCGGGATCGACATCGTCGACAGTTACGTCTCGATCACCGAGGTCAGCGAATACGCGAAAGGCATGCCCGAGCACATGCTGCAGGCGCGCCTACATCCGGTGATCCCGCCCGAGGGGATGAACGCGTTCTGCTTCTACCCGATGAGCAAGAAGCGCGAAGGCCACGTCAACTGGTTCGCCACGCCTTACGACGACCGCAACGAGATGATGATGGAGCACGGCAAGAGCGGGCGCACGTTTGCTGGCCGGGTGGCCCAGCTCGTCACCGGGTCGACCGGTCTCGACGACTTCGAGTGGGGTGTCACGCTGTTCGCCGTGAGCCCCGACGTGCTCAAGGATGTGGTGTACACGATGCGCTTCGACAAGGGCTCGGCGCTGTACGGCGAGTTCGGCGCGTTCTACGTCGGCTACCTCGAGTTCATCGAGAACATCCTCTGAACGAACCGGTTCGCGATCGCGGTCAGCTGCCGAAGACGACCGTGCGCTGCAGCACGTCGATGCCCGACTCGTCGAACGTGAACCGATCGAAGACGGCGCGGGACGGATCGCCGGTTCGTGCCAGGAGGTCGGTGACACCCGACGGTCCGTCGTAGTCGATCTGCAACCCCGCTTCGATCGTGGCGACGCAGTCTGCGAAGCTCCGACACACCGAACCGCTCGCACTGACCTGAGCGAGCTGGAGGGCGATGTCGCGTGGTGCGTCCGATTCGGCCCGAACGGCGGCGAGCGCGATGAGATTCGCGCAGTCGTAGGCGTTCGTCGCGAACAACCCGGGAGGGTCGAACGGTGCAGTGGCGTCACCCGAGTCAGCCTGTGGTGCCAGGCCGACGATCTTGTCGCGCAGCTCGGCGTCGAGACCCTTGATTCGTTGCGGAGCCGTTGGATTGCGGAGCGCGTCGTTCACGACGATGGTTGCCAACCCACTGGTGTCCTCGTCGTCGAGTGCCTCGAGGAATCTGGTCCCGTTCTCGCGGTCAGCGAGCAAGACGAGGACCTGGCTGTCGGAAACGGCGAGCTCAGCTGCCTCGGTCGACAGGTCGTCGTCGCCGGCGGCGAACGCGATCCGTCCGACGACGACGATCGCTTCGTTGGCGAGCGAGGCCTCGACTGCATCAGCGAAGGGGCGGCCATAGGTGTCGTCGACATTCACGATCGTGACGCGTTGGGCGCCGGTCTGGTCGGCGGCCGCGGCGATCGCGCCGGCTTGGAGCGAGTCGCTCGGCACGGTGCGGAAGAACAGATCCTGGTCGGGGAACTGGTCGAGCGCCAACGCACTCGCCGTCGGCGAACACACCACCTTGCCCGCCGCGACGATCTCGTCGAGCGTGCTGAGGGCCACCAGCGACGACGCCGGACCGATGATCGCATCGACATCTCGATCCAGCAGCGTCTGGATCGACGCCGACGCCGTTGCGGTACTGCTGCCTTCATCGGCAACCACCAGCCGTACCCGTTCATCGAGCACACCACCGGCGGTGTTGATCCGATCGATCGCGGTCTCGACGGCGGCAGCCATGGGCCCACCGAGCAACGTGTTGCCGAGCGGCAGCAGTGCGCCGATCACGAGACGGCCGTCGCCGACCACCTCCGCTCCGATCGTGGTGGTCGTGGTGTCCACCACCGTGTCGTCGACGACCCGGTCGTCGTCGCTGGAGCATGCCGCCAGCGCCGCCGAAATCACCAGCACCACAGCGAGCGCTACAGCGGGGCGATTGCGGCGAATCCTCATGACGGAGGCCCAGCGTAGAAGAGGAACTGCTACGCGTGGTGCCTGCGTCGGCACCACGAGTAGTACTTGGTTCGAGATGTGGTCTGGATCGCTCGATTCGGGAGTTGATCGTGATGGATCGGTGCGAGTCTGGCCAGGGTGTAGCGGCCCCGGTCTGGTTCGACTCGCTCATGTCGACGACGGAGTGCCTGCAATTGCATGACCGACCACGTCCCGATCCCCAGCGACCGTGAACTGGTCGCGCGAACAAGCGGCGGCTCGACTGCGGCATGGGACGAATTGCAGGCGAGACACGTCGACGCGATCCAGTCGCTCTACCGATCGCGTCGACGCCGTCACAGCGGGCGTGCAACCGAGGCTGTCTTCGCGCAGTTGCGCAGCGACATCGTCGATGACGTTTCCGGCGACCCTGCACCCGGCGCTCGGAGCAGACGGCGAGGCCATCGCTCCGCCGATGCCGAGGCGTCCGCTGTACGACGTCGCTACGGCCTTCGCTGGTCTGGCGACGGTCTGGCAGGCTGTGCTCTGGCACCGCGGGTCGAGCACGCACCAGGCAGCCGAGTCGACGTCACTGCCGGCGGCACCCTCACGGCGGTGAGGCCGCCGAGCACCGACGAAGCAGGTGACGGGTCGTGGACGCTGGATCGTGATCACGGAGGTGCCTGCAGGCGACCCAGTCAAGTGACCACCGATGGGGGCGCAGTCGTGGGCGACGATGCCTTCGACGACATCGGCCCGGCGGGTGGCACCGTCGCCTATGATCAGCAGATCGCCTCCACCGAGGATGTCCTCTCCCTCGAAGCCTCCACGACTGCCGATGAGCTGCGCCTCTCGTCGATCGGGCTGTCTGCCGACATCGTCCCGTGACGTCAGCGGTTCGCGTCGCTCATCTCGAACAGGTCGCTGCCGGCGTGGCGCGACCAGGTCGCTCCTACTGCAGATTGCTCGCAGAGATCACCGACGACTGGGTGACCGCCATCTTCGACGAGGCGCTCGAACAGATCGAGCGCCCCGGCGGCCGGGTGGCGTTGCTGGCCATCGGCGGGTACGGGCGAGGCGAACTGGCCCCGCAGAGCGACCTCGACCTCTTGCTCGTTCACGACGTGAAGCCGAAGAAGGTCAAGAAGGAGGTCGAACCGCTGGCGAGTGCGATCTGGTACCCGCTGTGGGACTCGGGCGTGAAGCTCGGTCATGCCGTGCGCCGCATCGACGAGCAACTCGACCTCGCTGCCACCGACCTCGATTCTGCTACGGCGCTCGTCACGGCGAGGCCGCTGGCCGGCGACGACGACCTCGCTGCGCAGGTCGTCGAGCAGGGGTTGGCGCTGTGGCGCCGCAATCGTGATGGTCACCTCGCGGAGCTCCGCCATCGGGTTCGTGTCCGCCAGGAGTCGGCGGGCGACGTGGCCTACCGGCTCGAACCCGACCTGAAGGACGGTCACGGCGGCCTCCGCGACGTGCAGTCGTTGTGGTGGGCCGAAGCGGCGGGGCTCCATCTGATCGCCGAGGATCTCATCGAACTCGACCACGCCTACGACGTGCTCCTACGCGCCCGGGTGGCGCTGCACCTGGCCACCGGGCGCGCCGGCGATGTCCTCCGATTGGAGGATCAGGACGCAGCGGCCGACGCGGGTGGATGGAGCGACGCCGACGACCTGATGGCCGATGTCGCTGCCGCGGGTCGTTCCATTGCGTGGCTGTGCGACGAGAACTGGGGCCGCGCGGTCGAGTCGGTCGAGTCCGAGCCCGATCGAGCTGTTGCTCCCGGTGTGATCTTGCGCAACGGCGAGATCGAACTTGCAGCCCACGCGGATCCGGCCGCCGACGCCACGTTGGTGTTGCAGACCGCCGTCGCAGCGGCTCGCCATCAGTGTCGAATCGACCGCGCGACGCTCGACCGGCTGCACGACGACGTCGAAGGTTGGCCGGGAACCTGGCCGGTGGGTGCCACCGACGAACTCATCGCGCTGCTACTCGAAGGGCACCGAGCGATCCCGGTGTTGGAGTCGCTCGATCAGCGCGACCTCATCTCGCGACTGTTGCCCGAGTGGGCGCCGGTGCGGTCGCGTCCACAACGCAACGCCTATCATCGCTTCACCGTCGACCGTCACCTGTGGGAGGCGGCTGCCAACGCCGCCGACCTCGCCCACCGGGTGACGCGCCCCGATCTACTCGTGCTCGGTGCGCTGCTCCACGACCTCGGCAAGGGTTACCCCGGCGACCACACCGAAGTGGGCATGGACCTCGTTCGCACGGTCGGCCCCAAGCTCGGGTTGGTTCCCGCCGACGTCGAGGTGCTCGTCACCATGGTCGAGCAGCACCTACTGCTTCCCGACGTGGCCATGCGTCGAGACCTGACCGATCCGGCGACGATCGAACAGGTCGCCGAGGCGGTCGGCACGGTCGAGGTGCTCGACCTGCTCCACGCGCTCACCGAAGCCGACTCGTTGGCGACCGGGCCGTCGGCGTGGGGCGATTGGAAGGAAGGGCTGGTGACCGAGCTGGTCGCCCGGGTCCGTCACGTGCTCGGTGGTGGCGACGTGGCCGAGGTGACCTGGCGGCTGTTCCCCGATGCCGAGACGCTCGCCGTGATGGCGGTCGGTGAGCTCCACATCGCGCGCCTTCGCGATGTGATCACGGTGGTGAGCCCCGATGCGTCGGGGACGTTCGGCCGTATCGCCGGCGTGTTGTCCCTGCACGGGCTCGACGTCGTCAGTGCGCGAGCACACTCCGACGAGGGCGGTATGGCGGCGTCGCAGTTCCGCATCGTCGTGCCCGATGGCACCTTGAACTGGCGTGCCGTCAAGGCCGACCTCGCGCGAGCGCTGGAGCGCCGGCTGGCCATCGAAGCACGGCTGGCCGAACGCGCCTCCACGTATCGACGCCGCCGGCGTACGCAGGCCGCGGCGCCCGCCCCGCCATCGGTGGTGTTCGACGACGACGCATCGAGCAACGCCACCGTGATCGTCGTGCGCGCCGTCACCAGGATCGGCATCCTGCATCGCATCACGACAGCACTCGGCGAACTCGGACTCGACATCCGTCATGCCACCGTACAGACGATGGGGATGGAGGTCGTCGACACGTTCTACGTGCGTGCCGACGGCGCCCTGGTCACCGATGCGTCGTATCGCATGGAGATCCATCGCGCACTGCTCCACGCCGTGACGTGATCGCCGCTCGCTGGGCCAACCGATTCCGGCCTAACGTGTCCGACGTGACGGCGAGCGCGCGTGACCTGGCGAGATGGAGCGAGTCGTTGGCGGCGATCGCCCGCACCGGAATGGGGTTCACCGAGAGCCTGTACGAGCGCGAGCGTTTCGAAGAGGTGCTCCACATCGCCGCCGACATCAAGGCAGCAGCGAACGAGATCGAGTGGGCCGACGAACTCGAAGACGAAGCGATCGCAGTGCAGCGCGAGACCGACCACTTCATCCAGGAGTGGATGGAGTCGATCGGCGAGGGGGTGCCGGGCTACGTCACACCGAAGGTGGCGGTCGGCGCGATCGTCGGCAACGACGCCGGCGAGATCTTGCTGGTGCAGCGCAAGGACTCCGGCATCTGGCTGTACCCGACTGGCTGGGCCGACGTCGGCTATTCGGCCGCCGAGGTGGCCGTGAAGGAGGTGAGCGAGGAGACCGGCATCGACTGCGAGCCGCTGCGACTCCTCGGCGTGGTCGATGGTCAGCGGATGGGGTTCAGCCGCTTCGGGATGTACATGTTGCTCTTCCACTGCCGGGCCACGGGCGGCGAACTGACCCCGCACCCGCTCGAGACCGCCGACGTCGGTTGGTTCGCCCAGGACGCACTGCCCGAAGCGACCGCAGGCGTGAAGTGGTGGGGTTCCATGGCATTCGCCGCGTTCGGCGGAGACGAATCGCCCGCCACGTTCGACCCGGTTCGGTCACCGGTCTGGCGCACCGACTGAAGTGGTTTCAATCGGCGTCGCGGTCACGGAGGAACTGCTCGACCTCTTCGACGAGTGCGTCGGAGTCGAGCGGGGTTGCTGACGACAAGTCGTCGTTGCCGCTGCCGGCTTCTTCGTCGATGATCCGTTCGAGGCGTGACAGGTACTCGAGCATGTCGTCGTCGTCGCCGATCATCGATGCCACCTGGGCGTCGTATGCGGCGGCTGCGGTGGCGAGCTGCGAGAGCGGCGCCGGCGTGCCGATCATCGAGCAGGCTCGTTCGACCAGTGCCATTGCCGCCCTGGGCGACGGGATCTGCGAGGCGTAGCCGGGCACTGCCGCCCAGAGCGAGGCCGTCGACATGCCGGTGTGGTGGAGTGCATCGTAGAGCACGCCGACGATGCCGGTCGGCCCTTCGTACTCCGAACGCCTGAGCTCGAAGCGTTCGATGAGCGCGTCGTCGGTGGCGGTTCCGATCAGCGGCACCGGACGCGAATGGGGCACGTCGGCGAGCAGCGCGCCGAGCGAGATCGCCATGGTGGCACCGAAGGCTTCGGCGATGCCTTCGATCTGATCGCAGAACAAGCGCCAACGCAGTGCGGGTTCGGGGCCGAGCACCAAGATGACGTCGGTGCCGGGAAGTGACACCGACCACACGCCGACGGTGGGCCACACGATCGAGCGATGCTGGAACTCGTCGAGGCGGACTTGGGGACGCACGGTGGCGAAGTCGGTGAACGCCTCGGGATCGATCTCGGCGAGCGCCTCGGCGCCCCAGGCTTCGATCATCGTGCGCAGGGCGATCGACGCGGAATCGCCGGCGTCGTTCCAGCCGGTGAACGCAGCAACCAGCACCGGACGGTTGAGGTTCGGTTCCGCCAGCCAGCGAACGTGCTCGGTTCCCACGGACTCAACGCTATCGGCGACACGCAGTAGCGTCGGCGGGGTGGAGAGTGAGCAGACGAGTTCAGCGGTCGTCGGTGACGATGACGGTGAGCGTGATGGCGCCGGAGATGTTGACGGTCGAGTGGTGGTCGTCGTCGTGCACGCCGTCGACGACGAACTCGTCGAAGCGTTCAATCGGTTGATCCCGCAGCTGTCGTCATCGTCGCCTCCGCCGTCGAGCGATCATCTGGCGGCGATGGTGGGCAGCGATGACATCGTGCTGTTCGTCGCACGGGTCGACGGCCGAATCCTCGGCAGCCTCACGCTCGCCTTCTACCGGATACCGACCGGCACCAAGGCCTGGATCGAAGACGTGGTGGTCGATGCGGACGCACGCGGACACGGCGTGGGCGAACTGCTCAATCGCGCCGCGCTCGACGAGGCGCGCTCCCGAGGTGCGAAAGATGTCAGCTTGACGAGCCGACCGTCGCGCGAGGCGGCCAACCGCTTGTACCAGCGCATTGGGTTCGAACCCCGCGAGACCAATGTCTACAGATTTGAGTTAGAATGACCAGATGGTCAGAAGAAGTCGACCCACCGAGGTAATCGGTGTCCACGAGCTAGTTGGTTACGTCCGAGTTTCGACGATGGGTGGCAGAACTGATGAGCGGTTCCAGTCGCCAGCTCTCCAACGCGAAGCGATGGAGGAGTGGGCGCAACGCCGATTCGGCGAAGAGCACAGATGGGTCGAGTGGTTTGAGGACCTCGATCAAACGGGATCAAGCATCGATCGACCAAGTCTCAATGCCGCGCGCGAATGCGCAGAAGCTCACGGCGCTCACATAATTGTCTATAATCTATCGAGATTCTCGCGGTCGGTGCCGGAGGGCCTGACTGCCTTGGCAACTCTGGAGCGCTCCAACGTTCAGGTTCTTTCAGCGTCGGAAAATAGCGACCCCACAACACCTGAGGTCGAGTTGAGCCTCACGATGTACATGGCGATGAATCAGTTTCAGGTGCGCCGGCTGCGAGACAGTTGGCGTAACACGATCCAGTCGAACCGATCCGCTGGCTGGTGGCACGGCGTAGCACCGTACGGCTATCGAAGGCTCACGATCGAGGAACGTGAAAAGGCGCCACGGGTGTCGGGCGTCATTGTCATTGATGAGATTCCGGCCGCACACGTTCGAGAGATGTTCCGACGGTTCCTCGCTGGTACCAGCGCTTTTGCGATTGGTCGCGACGGGGTGAAACTCGGGTGGTTCCAGCGGGTTGGAACTGCAGAGGCCATCCTCTCGAATCCGGCCTACGCAGGAATGGTCGGCATCGGCGAAAGAGCACCGGCCATCTCGAAGAAAACCGGTCAGCCTCTGCGAGACAGCAACGGGCGGGTGAAGCATTTTCCTAAGCCAGGTAGCGTCCGGTATCACCAAGGCCGGCATGAACCGATCGTCTCTCAGCGAGATTTCGTGCTGGCGCGCAAGCTACGTCGGCTCACACGAACTCAGAAGCCGTACCAGCCAATCCAGATGCGGTGGAGCTCAGCGGGCCGTACGGAGTGTGCGAACTGCAGTCGAAACCTTGGGTTCCACGACAAGTCGAAGCAAACCGGAGTTGCCGACGCCTTCTACCTGATCTGCGCGAACCGAGACTGCACGGCGAAGCCGGGATCAGTTCGAGTTGCTGAACTCGAGCATCTGCTTGCCGAGGCAGTGACCGCGCTGGCTCTTCAGGTGCGCAACGTGTCCGATGAGATGCAGTTGCGGATGTCTGCCACGGAGTCCTCGTCACGAGAGATGCGACGCAAACTTGATGCGTCGATCGCGAATCTGCGAATCAAACGAGCGCGCATCAGTGCGGTTGTGCTCTCCGAAACCTGGGGCGAAGCAGACATCAGCGAATCGGAGGCCAAGGAAGCTTTGAAGCTTGTCCGAGACGAGCTGCTGAGTGCCGAGGGTCAGTTGGCTCAGCTGGGGCCGGATGCTCCGAACCAGGGGCGCCTCACCGGGTTGCGCTCTTCGACCGCCTCATTGGCGGAACTTTGGCCGGCGCTCACCCTTGCTGAGCGTGTCGCCGCTCTGGAGGCGATTGGCGCGGTGGTGCGAATCAAGCCATCCCGAAAGCGCGCTGACACATTGAGCGGCCGCGTCGTAATCGCGGTGCCATTCGTTCCCAGTCAGGACGCCGACGGCCCCCATGGGATTGGGTGGACCGAAAATCCGCCGTAGCGACCAGGTGAAGGGCCTGTTCAGCCGGGAGCGCAGCAGGGTCGCGCCAATCGAAGTCCACTCAATCCCACCCGGGGGGCAGACGGCATCAAGTACGGGATCTGGATGCAGACGTCGCAAGGCGCATCGCAACAGCGGCCGAGTTGTCCCGAAGTGAAGGCCGGACGGTCGAGAAGGGCCCGAGCTGAGTACCGCCGAGTTCGCAGCGAGACTCGGTCGCGTCGAAGCTACTACTCGGTGGCTCATCGAGTAAGGCGTCATCGCGGGCACGAAAGTCCGCTCATCCCCTGCGTCCAAGCTTGGGAGGTCAAGCCCGATGAGGTCGATCGCTTCCTCGCCACCTATGACGGATTTCGCACCGTCAAAGAGGTAGCCGACGAGATCGCTATCAGCTACCACCAGCTCTATCAGCTCTATCAGCTCTATCAGCTCATCAAGAGGCATAGGCTCGGATAGCCGACAGACACCGTCTCGGGACGCATCTTGATCAATGAGAACTGCTTGATCGTCGTGGCAGGCGAACTCGACCCGATTCGTGCCATGCGCGGGCCTTCGATACTGATCGTCGAGGCGGCAAAGACGCTGCGCCGGGCGCGCACCTCGATCCAACCCTGGATCGGCGTCCCACTCGATCGCGATCCTGAGACCGACGCCACCGGGGCGGCCTACGCGACCCACGCGTCGGTCGGTCGCATTCGCCTCGAACTGGCGGATGCACCAAAGGGGGCGAAGGGTCTGCCTGGCCGCTGACGTGCGTTGCGAGTTGTCGAACGCAGCGCCACCGGCCACCCCTGGAGTGGGTAGTCCCGGTGATGCCATCACCGCTGTCACGTGTATTGTCTTCTGGTGAAAAAACTTCGCTCCGGATCGACCGCCCTGACCGTTCTGGCCGTGATTCTCGCCATCGGCATCACGGGTGTGCTGGCCTATCTGGTGAGCGTGCTCGGCGATGACGACGACACTCAGGCTCTCGCTGCTGGTGAGGTCTCGTGGCTGTACTCTCAGACCGCCGATGCCGCCGAACTCATCGATCTCGGTGATGGTGCCTACCAGCTCGTCATGCGTGACGTCGATCCACAGACCATCCAGTTCTCCGACCGACCCGATCGACTCGTCGAGATCATCGACACGACGCGTCTCGTCCACCACTGGGAGGAACTCTTCGCCACCAGCGCGCCGAACGCCGTGCTCGTCGAGCACGAACCATCGGGGGAGACCGATTCGCTCGTCGTCGTGCTGACCGACCCCGTTTACGACATGGCGGCCCAGACCCTTTCTTATGGCGTCGAGATCCTCGCAGACCAGTTTCATCCCGAGCGCCTCGTCGCCCTCGCCGACCACCACGCCCGACCCCCCGTCATGATGCGCTACGTCAGTTTGTTCATCGACTCGGTGCAGGACCTGACCGGCGGGTCGGGCATCGACCCGTCGACCATCGGCGGCGACGGTGCGCAGGCACTGATCGACATGCTCGGCGGCGGCGACCTCGGCGGCGGGGTGCACATCCAGAGCGCGAACGTCGCCGTCGAGCCGGCGACGGGGACGGTCAGCGGTTCAGCCATCGTCACGTTTGACACCGCCGGTTTCGGTCTCGACGTCGCGATTTCGGTGACCGACGCGCAGAACTGGTCGCTCGAGGTGGCAGCCATGACGTCATCGACGTGGACGCCGGCGAACCTGCCGAGCCTGACGATCGATCCGTCGACCTTGTCGGGGACGATCTCGATGACCGAAGGAGTCGTGAGTTACGCCGTTGTTGGCACGACTCACACGTGGAACATGGCCAACGGTGTCAACTACGTGTCGACACCGGAGCTCTCGGCTGACTGTCCGCTCGAGGAGTCGCAATGTCCGACCGGTGTCGATGGTCCCTACCTGTCGATGAACGGTTCGCTGTCGGTGGCCGGGATCCCGAACGAACTGGCGCTCACTGGGGCGATGACCACCGACGGGAACTGGGTCCGCTTCGACGGTAACGCCGGTGACATCACTCTCGGCGGCTATGGGATCGTCGACACGACGCTCACCGTGTGGCACGGTCAGCGTGGCGACTCCTATGACCCGAACATGGACCTGCCGAGTCTCGCTACCCTCAACAGCGGTGTCGACCTCGAGTTCTGCGGCGGTTTCACCATTCCGATCCCGGGGCATGCCAGCAAGGCGTCGGATGGCTGCGCGCGCTGGTCGCCAGATGGCATCGTCATCGGCCAGGTCGGTGTCGATGCGTCGGTGACCGGCTCGATGGCCGCGACCGGTGCCGACGGCACGGCGACTGCTTCGGTCAAGGGTCTCGCCTGGACGAACATTCTCTCGACGACGCTGAGCGGACTGCCGAGTGCCGACGTCATCATGTCGGGGGTTCATGGCGCGCTCGAGAGCCAGAAGGTCACCCTCGCTGGCCAAGCAACCCTTCCCGGCATAGCCGCGGAGGCGCTCAACATCGATCTCAGCGGCGCCGAGTCGTATGTGTTCGACGTGACCGGCACGGTCTCGCTGGATGGGTTCTCGCTCAATGCTGTGCTTCCGACGAACATTCGAATCGGCTCCGAGCCGTTCAAGACCGACATCACCTCGATCACCGCCACCATCCAAGCCGGCCGCGGCAGCGGGGCATCGTTCTCCCTCGGCACCATCGGGGCCGCCACCGTCGGCTACAGCCCGAACACCCGGCCGATCACCACTTCGGTGCAACTCGTCGCAGCAACGGCTCCCGACATCGGCATGGCATTGTCGGTCGACGCGACCGGCACGAAGGCCGCCGGTGACACCGGCGGCGACGGGCTCACGGAGTCGACCCGCCTCTCGAACCCAGCCGGCGCCAGTTATGTGTGGCCGAACCAGTTCGGTATCGGCGGCATGAACCTATGGAGCCTCACCGTCCAGATCGCCTACGAGGACGGCTCACCCGCCCTCGGCTACACCAGCACCACCTACCTCGACCCCGACGGTGGTGACACCGGATCGGTCATCGTCTGTGACGGTCCCTGTGACGCCGCCGACTGGATGATCGGCAAGCTCGGGTTCAACATCTCGTACACGAACCCGTGCTTCGCCTACTCGTTCTCGAGTGGATCGGGCGCATCCGGGTTCTCGATCGACAACGGCACGATCACCGCCACCGCCTTCAAGGTCGGTATCGCACCCGCCGGCTGCTCGATCCAGTCCGGGGCCACCCAGCAGAGCCTCCCGACCGGTTTCGCTGGCTTCCAGTTCACGGCCACCTTCGGCTCGGCGACCCTGAATGTCGCCACCCAGGTCTCGTCTACCGGGTTCACGTTCGACGCGTCGCTTACCGACCTGACTGTCGCCGGCATGGAGTACAAGACGGTCTCGCTCACGATTGACATCAACTCCTCGGGAAGTGACGTCGAGTTCGTAGCGACCATGACGTCAGGCATGGGTGACATGTCGGTCGCTTCCGGTTTCGTAGCTGGCACCTCCGGAGTGACGCAGACCCTCGACGCGACGCTCACCGACTGGAACTGGTCGAGCGTTAACGTCGACATCGAGTCGTTGCACTTCGCGACATCGACCACAATCCCGAGCACGACATCAGGATGTGCGAGCTTCTCGGGCAGTGCCGACGGTTCGATCCGGATCGGCGGCAGCTCGATCACGATCGCCGATGGCAGCTCCATCGAGGTCTCGTGTAAGGGCGTCCAGAAGCTCTACATCGACATCACCTACACCCACAAGAACAGCATCGGGACGAAGACCGAGGAACTGATCCTGCAATACCCGAAGAGAATCAACGGTGTCGACTACTTCTACGGCGAGACCGACTTCTCCTTCAATCGCACCTTCTCTGAGAAGTTCGGGACCCGGACGTTCAACAAAAACGTGCAGATCTCGATCGGCATGTCGGTCACCGTCAACCCCACCAATCCGACAGCGAGCGGATTCGGGTTCTCTGGATCGTTCAGTGCCGATCGAGTCAGCGGGAGCCTCGGTTGCAACCTCCCGCCAGCCTCGACGGACTTCAGTTGTTCCGGAAGGATTCGTGTGAATCCCTCTTGGGCCGGGATATACCACCGTACGTGGGCCGGCCTGTGACGCTCCGGCGAGGGCGTTCTGGCGGCGTGAGCCAATGATCGCGTGGCTCGATCGGTGCGACACATCGTCACCTGGATGATTGGTTCCAAGGGATGTCAGTGGCCGTGGGCGAGCAGTGATCGTGCGGGTCCGGGTGGTGTCGGCGTCGTTGGGTTCGGCTTCGATGCCGGCTGACCGGGAGCCCTGGTGGTGGCGTGATCAGATGTAGCCGCAGCCCCCAGAAGAACCTCGAGTGGCTGGCGCAGTGGCCGTAGCTGGCGCAGCCGGCCATGTCGGATCGTTTCACCGTCTCACGTGAACGGCCGCAATCGACCGGGGTGGAATCAACAAGCCAGAGATCGTCATGCCACGACGGGCACTCACGGGCGAGCGCGGCGATGATGGATTGCATCGTCGCAACGGCGTTGCGGAGTCGTTCGTTGTAGGCCGGGCGTTGCGGCAGGTAAGCAAACAGGCCGATGAGGTGGATGTTGGCGTGTCGCAGAAACGGGATTCGGAGGTGACGCCGATCAAGGTTTGGATCACTGCCGAGGTGACCAGTTCGGTGTCGTTGAGTTTCGGCTCGGGTTCGGTGGAGGCTCTTGATCCTTGATGGAGGATGAGAGTCGTGACTACAGATGTGAAGTCCAATACCCATCGGCCGTACTCGCCGGAGTTGAAGGAACGAGCGGTGCGTCTCGTGCTGGTGCTGCGAGCCGAGACCGGCGCGAAGCATGGCAGTGTGAAGCGGATCGAGGAGCAGCTCGATGTAGAAGTCGAGTCGTTGCGGTCGCGGGTGGAGCAAGCGGAGATCGAAACGCTGCTCGAGATCGCCGACCCAACGAACGCGGCGAAATGTCGTTCAGGATACTCGGCTGCTGCGAACAATCGGCGCAGCGGTTCGTGCGTGGCACCCCGTCCGACGTGCAGCGTTCAGTTCCCGACTCGGTCGATCGGCGCTGTTAATCGCCACATGGCAACATCGTCGGCTCCCGCCAGCGATCCGAAGTGAAGAGTCCTCGAACGCGCCAGGGGTTTTTGTCGCTACTGACGCCGGGTAGCAGCCAAGCGTGCCCCTCGAGCGTCGCGTCCTCGATCTCGAACCCGTCGCTGATCTCGCCGACCACCTCTCCCGATGTGGCGGCGATGCTCTGGCCGTGGCTGCATCGACCGATCCGATCGACCTGATCGGTGCGGTGGTCGACGCCGGGCTGCGAGGCCGGGGCGGTGCCGGATTCCCGACCGGCGTCAAATGGCAGTCCCGTGTGAGCTATGAGCTGAGCCGGTGGCGCTTCTTGAGCGTTGGCCACGTCAGCTGGCCGTTGCGGGTGCAGCGGATGCTTCTTGCCGGATGCGGTTCACGGCCATGATCAGGACGACGCCAAGGAGAAGCTCTGCCTCGGCAGCGGTCCGAGGACCTGCCAGGGTGGGGTCGTATTCGAAAGTCGGGTCAGCCATCTGCATTTTGAACACGGTGCCCTGCGGTCCCAAGGCGGCAATCGCCGCCCCTCACCGCAATGTCCAACCGTTGGTTTCGGCCACTTCGCTACACGTTGACCGGACTTGAAATCCGAATCCGAGCCACGCCCGGGAGCGCCGTTCGAAGCTGTCCGGGTCGAGATCGAACGCAATGATGCGCCCTCGGAGGTGGGGTGGTCCTCGAGCCCGAACAGCGTCCCGTCTGAGGTGAGGGTGTGCGGCCAGGGACGCGCGTTTGGAGATCTCGTCGTCGCGTTGGCTCGTGTTGAATGAGCCGACACCTTCGAGGTCGTCGTTGACGGTGAGGCGGGTGACGTCGGCGATTAGGTCCGCCATTCTGTCGGCTCTGATTTCGTTGGTGGAATCTTCGATGAGGTTGCGCAGCAGCCGTAACTGGCGCGGAAAGTGGGCGGTGTGCTCGATGCGGTTGAGGAGGACGGCGTACAACAGCAAGGATCGTTGGGCGCCGAACGCGACGGAGTCGCAGCAGGCCCGGAACAAGTTGATGTCGGTTGCGGTGTTGCCGAAAAGAACCACTTCAGTTGCGTCGTCGCCTTCGGTTGCCGAGGTGGCGAATAACCGGGCGAAGTGGTCGTTGGTGTCGACGTCGCACTAGGCATCGAGTGCGGCGAGCAGGAACGTCAAGTTCTCGTCGTCGGTGGGTCCCCCGGATGCGAACATCCGCGAGGCGCGGTCGATCAGCGACGTGTCATCGTTATCGACTTGTCCTTACCGCCATTCGCACACATCGATGACGAATCGGAGATAGTTGAGGAATTGAGCATCGAACAAGGTGCTGTCCGGGTCGCGGATTCGCGACATCACGTCGGCCCAAACCCCGTCGACTCGTGCGGCGAACTCGCGTGCGCGGGGCGAGTCGCCGATCGCTTTCTCGAGCAGGGGTTTGAAGTTCTCGAACGGTGTCAGTGATCTCCCACGAGAGTTCATCTTGATGTACAGGTCCGACGCCGAACCCATGTCGTCGATGAGGAGCAGGTGGAAGATCCGGAAGTGCTGAATGCTCGGGCGATGCCCAGATGGTGGATCGGTCCAGCAAGTCCTGAGAATTGTGCCGATCGGCTTGGAAAGCTGGCGTGCCCATCGGATGAGGTCGTCAGCTTCACCGTGGTCAGACACGTGAACGTCCTGGTTTCGGCGGGGTTGTATGAGTAGGCGATGCTCTTGGCGATTCGGACCAAGTACCGCGCCGGGATCGCCTCAGATGTCGCTGCGCTCAGCATCTTGTAAGCCGCAGAACCCAACACTCTGAGGGCTTTCAATTCTAAGAGAAAAAAGCAGACGAACGTCTACCGCTACACGCTCTGAACCAGCCCTCCAGCCTCAGCCTCAGCCGGGCCATTCATTCACGTTTGCGTGACATTCTGGGTGGGGCCGGTCCACCCAGAACGCAGCACGAACCTGGTGGTGGTGGTGGTGGCGGGCTCGGGTGAGCTCAGGACTGGGCGCGTCGGAGGTCTTCGGCGGCTTGACGGACCTGCCAGTCGCGGTCGACCAGGGCCCGTTCGATCGCGGCGTCGACCTCGTCGCCGTCGAACGGGGCGAGCGCCAGGACGGCACGTCGGCGCACGGCGGGTTTGTCGTCGCACGCGTTGATGATCGAAGCGAGCCCGCGCTCGTCGCCGATTGCCCCGAGCGCAGCAACTGCCGACTCGCGCACCAGCGGATCCGTGGCCGCTCCGGCCAGCTCCACGAGTCGCTCGACGATCGCGTCGCGTCGCGATTCGTGCTCGCCGCAGGCCCAAGCGGCCACTTCGATCACCCGGTCGTCGGGGTCATGGAGACTGGCGAGCAGGTCGACCGATCGGTGCGTGGCAGCGACTTCCGCGGCCCGTCGCCGCACCGACACATCGGGATCGAGCAACGCGTCGCCGAGTGTGGCGTCGTCGAGTTCGCCCAGGCGTTCCAACGCACCGAGGGCCACTGCCCGCACGGCCGGGTCGGGTGACGTCCAACCGGCTAGCGCCGTCGCCGTGTCGCCGGTGTGACCAGCGACGGCCACAGCACGTGGACCGGGCGCGCTCACTGCTTCAGCAAGTCGGTCAGGGTGCTGATGATGAAGGCGGTGCCGAACGCGATGACCACGGCCAGCACCGAACCGATCAGGACCGCGATGGCCGAACTGGCGACCGCGGCCCACAGCCGACACAGCGGCCCTGGCCGTTTGTAGAGCGACGTGGTGGTCTCGGCGATCGGCACGGGTTCCCATCGGCGCCGGAGAATCGGCTCGCCGCGTGGTGTTCGGGCCGTAGCCCTGGCATTCTTACGCCAGCCCGCCAGGACGAGCGCGACCATCGCGAGTCCGGCCATCCAGGCAGCCTGAGTGGTGAGATCCGTGACCGACACGACAACCGACATGGTACCGACCGAGACTCCGCCTACAGACGACGCCCTCGCGGCGCCCTGCAACCGGTGGTGGGCCTGGGCGATCGCCGTGACCGGTGTGGTGTTGCTGGCTGTGATCGGTGTGGCCTCGCTGCTGCCGGCCACGCTGGTGTCCGACAAAGAGAACCAGCGCACCGGCGAGATTCAGCCCACGCCGTACGCATTGACGCCAGCATCGGCCGACACGGTGAACGACCGCATCGTGTTCGGCGATCTTCCCGCCGGCGTCGAGCGGTTCGACACCTCGAACGCCTTCCACTTCGTGACCGTCACCTCGCCGGAGCAGTCGGTGCTCTCGTGGTTCGCTGGTCGCGACGATCCGGCGATCGACTTCATGACCGAAGAGGACAAGTTCGGTGTGCGCACGCCGAGTCAACGTCGCGAGTTCAACCTGCAGATGATGCGCACCGCCGAGCAGGAAGCGCAGTACGTGGCGCTCACCACGCTCGGTTTCGATGTCGACATCACCCCCGGCGAGGTGATCGTGCAAGACGTGCTCTGCAAGGCGCCGGGTGAGGCGGGCGAGTGCGCCGAGTGGTTCCCGTCCGACGAGCAGATCGACCCCGCCGACCGGATCCTCGAAGCCGACGGCGTGGCGCTCGACTCGGTCGACGACCTCAGCGCCGTCCTGGCCGACAAGGAACCCGGGGACACCGTCGATCTGCGAATCGAACGCCCGGGTGACGGCGAGAGCGATGTGACCGTCGAGCTGTCGGCGTCGCCCGACGATCCCGACCGCACCATCATCGGGTTCATCCCGTTCGACACCGCGACGATCACGTTGCCGTTCGAGGTCGACATCCGTACCGACGACATCGGTGGCCCGTCGGCCGGTCTGGCGTTCACGCTGGCGATGATCGACGAGCTGTCACCGGGCGACCTCACCGGGCCCCAGGAGGTGGCGGTCACCGGCACGATCTCGCTCGACGGTTCGGTGGGCGCGATCGGTGGGCTGACGCAGAAGGTGTCGACCGTGCACCAGAACGGGATCAAGGTGTTCCTGGTACCGGCATCGCAGGCCGAACTCGACGATCCCGTGCGACTGCAGCGGCTGAACGACGCCGGCCGCGGCGAGGTCGAGATCATCCCGGTGGCCACCCTCGACGAGGCGCTCGCTGCGCTCGTGCAGCTCGGCGGCGACCCACTGGTCATGATGTCGTGATCGCTCAGAGCAACGTGCCGGCGATCGTCGGACACCCCAACTGACTGAGTGCCACCATCTGGCTGCTCCGAATGCGTAGCGTTGCGCCATGGCCATGTCTTTTGCTCGCCCCGATCCGTCGTCGCCAGCGTCGGTCGCCGACGCCGGATTCGCCACCGGCCGGCGCGGATTCGACCAGGGAGAAGTTCGAGACTTCCTTCGAATGGTCGCAGCGGAACTCGGTCGCCTGCAGGAACGCGAACGATTTCTCGAACGCGAGCTGCGGACCTCCCAAGCCAACCCCGACATGGCCTCGGTGGAGTTGGACGAGGTGACGCTCACCCGTCTGCTCGGCGAGGAGACGGCCAGGGTGCTCACCACCGCCCGCGAGAGTGCAGCGGAAATCCGCCAGAAGGCCGAGCAGAGCGCCGCACAGATGTTGACCGAGGCGAGCGACGAGGCCGCCCGACTGCGCGAGGAGGCCGAGGTCGAGGCGTCGAGGCGTCGTTCAGATGCTGGCGCCGATGCCGAGGCCGAGCTGTCGATGGCCAAGCAGCAGGGTCGCGAGATGGTCAACGAGGCGCGCGCCTACCGCGAGCGGGTGCTCAGCGAACTCGCCCGCCGACGCGAGCTCGCTCGCGAACAGATCGAGCAGTTGCTGCACGGGCGTGACCGGTTGATGCAGTCGTTCGAGCGGGCTCGGCTGGTGGCCGTCGACGTCGTTGCCGAGTTGCAGCCGATCGGCGAACCCGACGAGTACGTCAACTTGTCGCCCACGACCGGTCCGGTGCCGGTGATGGTGCCGAACAGCCCACGGCCGGCCGAGACGCCGGTGATGCGCTCCGACATCGACGAGCCGGTGGAGACCGTGCAGGCAGTTGCCGACGACATCGACACGATCGACGAAACCATCGACGTCGTCCACGTCGAGATCGACGAAACCATCGAGGAAGCCATGGAGGCCGATCCGACCGATGCAACGGTCGAGCCTGCCACCACCGATGTTGTCGTCGAGTCGGTCGATCAGACAGAGCCAGAGACAGCGGTCGAGGATGAAGCGGTCGAGGATGAAGCGGTCGAGGATGAAGCGGTCGAGGATGAAGTGGTCGAGGATGAAGCGGTCGAGGATGAAGCGGTCGAGGCGCGCGACGATGTCGTGGTCGATCTGTTCGCACGGCTGCGCGCCGATTCGTCGATCGTCGTCGTGGATGACACCGGTGACGAACCCGAGCCGGTTCCCGGCGACACGGCGGACGAACTCGATGCAGCAGACGAGGAGACGCCGTTCGACCAGCGCGATGCCGATCTCACCCCGCTGATCGTGGCGAGCGCGAAGAAGCTCAAGCGGGTTCTCGCCGACGAGCAGAACGAGGTGCTCGACGCGTTGCGCCGCAGCGAACCAGTGCGCGAACTCGCTGATCTGCTTCCGCTGCCAGCCGACCACCTCGCCCGCTTTCGGGTGGCGATCGTCGACGATCTGCTCGCCGCAGCGAACGCGGGAGCATCGTTGGTGTCGCCCGGTCGCGTGGCGCGCATCACCAAGCCCGACGGGAACAAGGCGGTCCAGGCCGGCGATGCCGTGCTCGACGAATGGCTGATCGTGCCGTTACGAGAGCGTCTCGATCGCTGTGTGGCCGACGGTGACGGCGACAACGCCGGCATCGCCAAACGGGTTCGAGCGGTCTATCGCGAGTGCAAGACCCAGCACATCGACGAACAGCTCGACGACGTCATCCGTGCCGCTCACGGCAGTGGGTTGTTCTCGGTGATCAAGTCGGGCACTGCGGTCGACTGGGTGTCGGATCCGTCGCATGCTGCGTGCGCCGACTGCAACGACAACACCCTCGGCGGCGCCGTCGCCGCAGGGGTCGCCTTCCCCACCGGGCACCTGTTCCCGCCGGCCCACCTTGGCTGCCGATGTCTCTTGCTGCCCGCTGAGCGTTAGTCTCAGCGCCAATGCGGCGCACATCTGACCTGTCGGTCGACCGCACCCGTCGGCGGCTCAGTGGTCGCGGGGTGCTGATCGGGATCGGCGGGTTCTTCCTGTTCGTCCTCATCTTCGGTCGGGCGATAGCCCGGTTCTACGTCGACTATCTTTGGCACGATGCCCTCGGTCGCAACGACGTGTTCTGGGGTGTGCTGACGGCCAAGGTCACCCTGTTCGCGGTGTTCTTCGTGGTGTTCGCGGTGATCGCAGGGCTCAACCTGTTCATCGCCGATCGGGCAGCGCCGACGACCTTCCCGGCCAATGTGCACCCCTACGTCGAGCGGTTCCACGAGCTGTTCGGGCAACGGTTGCGTATCGTCCGCTACGGCGTGGCGTTGTTGTTCGCGCTGCTGCTGGCGCTGCCAGCGGTAGCGCTCTGGCAGGACTGGTTGCTGTTCCGCAACGCCCGTGAGTTCGGCATCGCCGACGCCCAGTTCAACGCCGACATCGGTTTCTACGTGTTCCAGCTGTCGTTCTTGTCGTTCATGCTCAACTGGCTGTACGCGGCGTTGATCGTGGTGCTGTTGCTCACGGCTGCGGCGCACATCCTCAACGGTGGTGTGGTCTTCGTGTCGCCCGTGCCGGTGATCCGTCAGGCCACCAAGGCCCATCTCGCCGTGCTGCTCGCCGTGCTCGCCGTGGTCAAGGCAGGCGACTACTGGCTCGACCGCTACGCCGTGACCAACAACCAGACCGGCATCGTGCAGGGCGCCACCTATTCGGTCGTGAACGCGCAGCTCCCCGCGATCATGCTGCTCATCCTCATCGCACTGCTCACGGCAGGGCTCTATCTGTCGGTGGTGCGCACCGGTTCGTTCCGCATGCCACTCATCGCCTCGGCGTTGTGGCTCGTCGTGGCGCTGGTCGGCGGCGTGATCTACCCCGCTGTCGTGCAGGCCCTCGTGGTCAACCCGAACCAGCAGGAGCGCGAGCAGCCGTTCATCGCCCGCAACGTCGATGCCACCCGTCAGGCGCTCGGTCTCACCGACGTCGACGCCCGAACGATCAGCTTCGGGTCGTTGAACGCCGCCGAGGTCGAAGCCGACCTGGCGCCGCTCGACAACGTGCGGCTCTTGAACCCCACGCAGATGGTCGACCGGTTCAAGGTCGACCGTGGCGAGGTCGCTGGCCTCACCATTGCCGACCTCGACGTCGACCGGTACGTGCTCGACGACTCGCTCGGCGAGCAACCCGAAGAGGTGCTGATCGCTGCTCGCGAACTCCAGCTCAGCGGCGTCACCAACACGAGCTGGCAGGGTCTGCACCTCATCAACACCCGCGGCTGCGGTTTGGTGATCGCCCCGACCGGGCGGGTGCTCGAGAGTCAGCGGCCGGACTACCGCACGGTGGAACTCGAACGGCCCGAGTTGTACTTCAGCCCCATCCTCACGGGGTACGCAATCGCCAACACCACCTCCGCCGAACGCGAATGTTCCGAGCCCCACGAGTACGAAGGCGACCTCGGCGTCGAGATGAGTTCGTTCACCCGACGAGCTGCGTTTGCGCTCGCGTTCCTCGACTACAACGTGATCGGTTTCGGCGGCATCCGTGACGACTCGCAGATGCTGTGGGTGCGGGGCATCAACGACCGGCTGAACAAGCTGGCACCGTTCCTGTCGTACGACGCCGACCCCTATCCAGTCGCTGTCGACGGCCGCACCATGTGGGTGACCGATGCCTACACGACGACGTCGCGCTATCCGTACGGCCAACGCATCGGCGACGTGCAGCGCTCGCCTCAGTCGGGGCTCAGCGATGACGACAACTACGTACGCAACAGCGTCAAGGCGGTCGTCGACGCCTACAGCGGCGACGTCACCTTCTACGTCGTCGACGAGCAGGACCCGATCCTGCGTGCGTGGCGGGGAGCCTTCCCCGAACTGTTCACACCGCTGTCGGAGATGCCTGAGGACCTGCAGGACAACCTGCGTTATCCCGAAGATCTGTTCCGCATCCAGACCGACGTGTACTCCAAGTACCGCATCGTTCCCGAGCAGTTCTTCCAGCGGGTCGGCGCCTGGTCGGTCGCTCAGGCGCCCACCGTCCAGCCGTCGCAGGCTGGCGCATCCGCCGATGGTGGGGCCGCAGCCGGTGCCACGCAAACCGCAGCGCAGAGCACGTTCGCCGACGAGTCGAACACCAATCGGTTCATTCCGTATTACACGATGCTCAACACCTCTGCGGCCGGCGAGCCCCCCAATGAGGATTTCGTGATCCTGCGACCGTTCGTGCCGTTCTCGACCAACGACGCACGAACCGAGTTGCAGGCCTACATGACCGCGTCGAGCGCACCGGAGACCTACGGACAGCTCACCAGCTACATCGTCGAGGAGACCGGCAACCGGCTGCCCGACGGTCCACTGCGCGTTGCCAGCAACGCCGAGTCGACCGAGGAGATCTCGCGACGCATCTCGCTCGACAACGTCGGCGACGGAGGCACCGAGGTGCGCTTCGGTGACCTGCAGCTCATTCCGGTCGCTCAGGGCCTGGTGTGGGTGCGCCCGTACTACGTGTCGGTGCCGCAGAACTCCGCCGAGGTGACCTCGGTGACCGAGTATCGCGGCGTGATCGTGTCGTACAACGACCGTGCTGTGCTGGAGGACACCGTGAGCGAGGCGCTCACCGTGCTCTTCCCGGGCTTCGAGGGCAACATCGACGAAACGATCGACCAGCCGACGGAGCCCGATGCCGGCGGTGGCGGCACCGTGCCCACGGATCCGGTGACCGAGCCCGATCCCGGTACGTCGGGCAACGACCCGGTGGCGCTACTCGAGGCAGCCGACCAGGCCTTCATCGAAGCCGACGCCGCGCTGGCCGACAGCGATCTCGGTTTGTATCAGCAGAAGATCGCCGAAGCCCGTCAGCTGATCGCCGACGCCTTCGCCCTCCTCGAACAGCCGTAGGAGTGCCGCCAGGGGTCTGACTCCAGGCGACGTTTTCAGCTCGTTCCGGGACGGCGAAGCCGTTCGGCCAACTCGGCGAGGTCGGCGCGGAACTGGATTTCGTAGCGGGCCTGCTCGGCGGCGAGTCGCTCGGTGGAGCCGAGCACATCGTCCATCGCCGCGTTGAGTCGCTGGGAGATCCGCGCTTCGAGTTCGGCGGTGTCGACCCCGGTGGTCGAGCCGGTGGTCGAG
>Ga0105054_10002646_pt1 | contig 28432 bp, 27 predicted proteins | sample BON02_FD_78091 | JGI IMG/M metagenome (GOLD analysis project Ga0105054, IMG submission 78091) | Freshwater microbial communities from Lake Bonney liftoff mats and glacier meltwater in Antarctica - BON-02 (megahit assembly) | ecosystem: Environmental > Aquatic > Freshwater > Ice > Glacier...
CGCGCTGCAGCAATGTCAGTTTGGGATCGATTTCATACGTTTCGATACGACGGACCGTCGACGCGAGAACACCTGCCCGGCGTGCGAGTTCGGCCTGGGACCAGCCCAGTTCGGATCGCCATCTCCGAGTCATCGTCGCTTCACTCAATGCCACGAGATGAGCGTGTCCGCTCAGCGGCTGATCGACGAGAGGTGCGCGAGCGAGACGCTCCGGTCATCCAACGGGCGGTGTCGCACACGCAGAGGGTGTGACGGGAATGGACGCGTGACCGGCGGGGCCTTCGATGACGTTCCCGTTGAGTGCTGGGATTCGATCGACTCCGCCCGCTTCGCTTCCCAGATCCTGGCGCAATCTGCCAAAGATCGGACGGTTCGCACGAAGACCTTGGGATCCAGATGAGCCGAACCATGACCGAACCAACCCTCCTCAGCAATGAGCTGCGCGCGCGAATCCACTCTGCTCGGGCGCTTCCGTCGCCACCGATCGTCACCGCGAAGCTCATCGAACTCGGCGACAACCCCCACACGACGATCAACCAGACCATCGACGTGTTGAGTACCGATGCCGTCTTGGTGGCTCGGCTACTCCGCTTGGCGAACTCGCCCCTCTACACCGGTTACCGCCCGACCGAGAACCTGCGCCAGGCAATCGTCGTGCTCGGCCTCGATGCCGTGCTGACAGCGTCGCTCAGCCCGACGCTGATCAACGACCGCACCAACGCAACCAGACTGTCACCCGCATTCCGCAAGCAACGCTGGACCCGCAGCGTGCACGCGGCTGCCTGCGCCCAGCACCTTGCCGAGCACGTATCCGGCGTGAGCCCCTCGGACGCCTACCTCGCAGCGCTCCTCCAAGACATCGGCGTGCAGGTGGTCGCCAGGCTCGAACCGAAGACGTACGATTCGGTCCCGTTGGTCAGCTCCCACGCGGACCTCGTCGTCGCCGAGCGTGACGAACTCGGTGCCGACCACGCGGCGATCGGAGCCGAACTGTTGGGGTTTTGGGAGCTCCCGGAACGAATCGTCGACGCCGTGCGCGTCAGCCACGACCTCGGTGGCGCGGGACGACGAAGCTGTCGACGGTCGTCACGATCGCCGGGATGATCGCCGACGGCATCGACGGCGAACCCGATGCGCTCGGCAGAGCCGCTGAAGCGGCGAACGTGCACCTGAACCTGAACGAAGCGACATTCGGGCTTGCGATCGAACGGGTGATGGCAGTGCTCGCCGACCTCGCCCAGATCCTCGAAGCGCAGGCGCCCGATCCCGACGTACTCGCCGAGATGGCCCAGGAGCTCCTCGTCCTGCGCCAGATGAAGTCCCAGACCGCAACGGCGGAACTCCACCACCAATTGGCAGCGTTGACCACGGTGGCCCAGGAACTCAAGACCGAGACACGACTCGACGTGTTGACAGGCCTGTCGAATCGGCGAGACCTCGACGACTTCAAGAAGGTCAACGACCGATTCGGACACAAGGTCGGCGACGAACTCTTGATCCAGACCACCCGCCGCATCAGCTCGGGAATTCGCGATGGCGATCTGGTCGGACGGTTCGGTGGCGAGGAGTTCGTCGTCGTCCTCCCCGGTGCCGACCGGATGAACTCGGAGTTCGTGGCGAACCGACTCGTCGAGCAGTTCAACCGTCGACCTTTCAAACTGGGTGCGGAGTTGCTGATTCCCCAGACGATCTCGATCGGGGTCGCGACGCTCGACGACGACAGCCCGCACGATGACGTGAGCAGCATCGCGCTGGGAGACGGGTCCGAGAGAAGATTGGCGGCTGCTGGCTAGGGTCATCGTCATGGGCGTGTGCGGCGTGGTTCTGTCGGCCGGACGGGGAACCCGGTTGGCGCCGTTCTCCGATACCCGGCCGAAGGCGTCGTTTCCGGTCGGGTCGCTGAGCATGCTCGATCGGGCGGTCGAGGTGGTACGTCCCTTCGTCGAGGAGATCGCGTTGAACGTCAGCGGGCACGCCGACTGGTTCGCCGCGAACGTGCCGCACGGTGTTCGGACGTTCGAGGAGGGCTCCGAGCCGCTGGGAACGGCGGGCGGTCTGTACAACATGCGTGAATGGATCGGCGACCGCGATGTGGTGGTGCTCAACGCCGACTCCGTCCTCTTCGGCGACGTCGCCGACTTCATCGGCGGGCGTGACCAGGCGCCGACTCGTCTTCTGGTCACGCCCGACCGTGCGTTGCCCGACTTCGACGGTCTGTGGCGGTTCGTCGGGCTCTCGACGATGAGCCGAGCCACCCTTGCCAGGATCGGGCCCGATACCGAGGATCTGTATCGCGACCTGTGGAGGCGACAACTGGCCGACGGTGAGGTCGATCTCGTACCGTTCACCGGCCTGGCGATCGACGGTGGGACGCCGGCCAACCTGCTGGCGGCGAATCTTGTCGAGAGCGAGGGCCGAACCGTCGTCGAGTCGGGCGCGACGATCGACGGGACTGCCGAGCAGTGCCTCGTGCTGGCCGGCAGCGAGGTACGGGCGGGCGAGCATCTGCGGCGCTGCATCGTCGACGGCAACGCACGGTTCGACCTGCTGAGCAACTCGATCGTCCCGACGGCGAGAAGCTGACAGGTACCTCACGCGTAACGCTGATCCTGTACTCGCCGTTGGTCGGGCCAGGTGCAGCTACGACGTCGAGGGTGGCGTCGGGTTGTTGTCTGGGGGTTGCGGCGATGGACCTGGAACACGACGACGGTGATCTGGGTGCATTGCGAGGGCGTAGATGAACAGTGCGTTGTCGACGTCGACCGCACCCACGGGCGGAACGTGCACGCCACGCCACGCCACGCCGAGCCAGGGAAGGGCCCTATTGGACCACCAGTGAAAGGGGAGCGTCAGCAGGTGGCGCCACCGGTGGCGCATGCACAGTGGACGTGAGCCGCCATGCAATCACTCTTGCGGTGCAAAGGACCCGCATGCATGCCTCCACGGTCAACGAGATCACCGGACCACGCCGCACGGTGCGGTCCGCGGTCTGCGTAGTGCTCGCAATCGGCGCCATCGCTTCGGCCTCCCCCGCCGTACCGGTCGCAGCCAACGGCGGAACGACGGCGTACCGTCCGCTCGCGCCGTGCCGTCTGATGGACACCAGGCAGTCACCCGGAAAGCCCGATCCCGGCTGGACAACGACGCTTGCCGTTCGCGGTCGCTGCGGTGTCGCCGCCGACGCCACAGCTGTTGCTGTCACCGTGACCGTCACCCAGGCCGACGGTGCGATGTTGTCGCTCGGCGCTGACGGGAACCTGGCGTTGTTCACCAGCCAGGGCGTTCACGTGATCGTCGACGTCTCCGGCGAGTTCTACCCCACCTCGTCGGCAACGTCTGGCCGGTACTTCCCACTGACCCCGTTCCGCCACATCGACACCCGCACGACAGCCACACCACTTTCGCCCAACGGCACGAGGAACATCCCGCTACCCGCCAACGTCCCGGCTGACGCAACTGCGATGGCCGTCATGCTGACCATCACCGATGCGCCCACTGCCGGGTTCGTCACGGCGTACCCGACAGGTACCGACCAGCCGTTCACGAGCGCGTTGAACACGGACAAGGCGCACCAGATCCGTACGGCCACGCAAATCGTCCCGGCCACCCCCACACGCATCTTGGACACCCGCAACGGTAACGAGATCTACCCGGGCGGCGCCATGCTCGCCGAAACGTCTGGCGTCACAGGCGTCAACGCCCAAGCAGTCGCCGCAAACGTGACGGTCACCCAATCTGGCCCCGCCGGTTGGGTCACGGCATGGGCGGCAATGACCGCTCAGCCCGCCACACCAGCCGTCTCGTCTGACAACCGGGGGATGACGGTGGCAAATCTGAACCTCATTTCCATATCGAGTTCGGGTATCACCGTCGCATCGACGTCGGGTACACATGCCATCGTCGACATCATCGGATGGTTCACTGGCACCCCGGTCGCCACGACGACAGGCCCGCCGACCAACAGCGGGCCGGCATACGTTCAGCCGGTCGGCGGCCCGATCGCCGTCGTTGGTGACAGTTTGACGTACGGTTCTGCTGCGCAGACCGCCCGCGCTTTGCGCTCCAACGGCTGGGGCCCGATCTGCGTCGATGGCGCCTCGTCGCGCACCGTCAAGTTCGGGACATCATCGATCCCCGACGGGCTCGACGCTGCCTACCGGATTCGGGTGTCCAGCCCGGTGTGGAACAACCCGGCTATCACCTGGGTGGTCGCGCTCGGCACGAACGACGTCGGGTTCTCCGCAGGCAACGCTGCCCGGTCGGACCAGTACGTCGCCGAAATGCGCGCCGCCATCGGACCAAACCCGACGAGCTGGCTGAACGTGCGTACCGGTCGCGGTGACTGGCAGCACCAAGAGGCCATGTTCAACCAGTCGATCGCTCGCAGTGGGGCGGATGCCATCGACTGGCACAACAAGATGAGCAACTCCTGGCTCGCCGGCGACAGGGTCCACCTGAGCGCCGCCGGCTACCAGGCACGCGCCGACATGCTCGCCGGCTCCGTCCCCGGCTGACCCAACACCAACCGCACAGAACGCGCTCTACGTGGCGCTTTCGGTTGTTCACGGCCGCCAGCGAACTGACGATCTACTCGACAGGGTCTGCGACTACGGGACTCGTTCCGAGTATTGGCTGCATTTATGTCAGCGTCCGGCAGAGGATCGGTATCCGGACAGTCAGTCTGCCAGTGGCAGAGCCGCCCCGAACGCCCGCCACCGGTGTTGGCTACTCGGACGCGTCGTCGCCGGTCAGGTCTTCCACGTCCAGGGTGATACCCAAGCCGATGGCGAGCTCCCCGATCGAATCGAGCACAGCGTCGAGGTCGGCCTCGACCGGCACGGTCAACTGGGCGGTGATCTCGAACCGTCTGCCATCGCCCTGGCCTGGCAAGTCGGTGACCGTGCCCAGACGCGAGATGCTGATTCCGAGTTCGCTGATCGCCCTGGAGATCTCATGGATGACGCCCGGCCGGTCATCACCCGTGAGTCGCAGGCGCACCTCGTCGGCGTCGGGTGCAACGGTGGGTTCCTCGACCTGTTGGGCCGTGACGTGCAGACCCTGTTCACGCAGTACCAGCAGGTTGGTGAGGAGTTCGTCGACCCGGTCGTTGCCGACCTCCACCACCACGACGCCAGCGAACGTTCCCGCGATCTCGGCCAACTCGCTGCGCTTCCAGTTGCCGTCGTGAAAGCGAACCACGTCGGCCAGTGAAGCAACGACACCCGCCCGGTCGCGCCCGATGATGGTCAACACCAGTTCGATCATCCCATCACCATGGCACGCAGAGCAGATTCGAGATCACGTCGGCGAACGAGGATTCGTGCCAACACCCGGCGGGTCGCGGTGATCGAGGGAGATCGACGTCCAACCCCGTCCACGAGCCGATAGTAACGCTCGGCGCTGCCGTTGCGGTCGTCGATGCACACGGCGAAAGGCGCGTTCGTTCGCACCGATGGTTGCCCGTTCCCATCGATCAACAACTCGATCAACAAGGCCTATACCGCCGCTCGCGAGCGCAAGCCATCGGGCGCCATTGGTGACGCTGCCCGCGCCGAACAGTTCCAGATGACGAACTTCGGTGATCTCCGGTGCACCGGTTGGGGAGGTGGTGTGCCTGTCACGATCGCCATCAACGCCGCCGCAGTGCTGTCGAACCGCTGATGCGAATTCAACAGACAGCGCACCAGCCGCCTGACGCTGCGCTGGCGAACACCGCATCGATGACGGTCATGTTCGCTATCGCGTCGCTGAGCGGCGTGGGCGCCGGTCGAGTGGATCGGATGGCGGCGCCGAACGCGTCGGCTTGACAGCTGTACTGATCGACCGGTCCGAACGACGGGTCGCGGACGATCAGTCCGAGTACACGCTCAGGTTCGTCGTCGAAGAGGAAGCGGGCCTGGCTGATCGGGTAGCAGCCGATGTCGAGGAGTGCGCCACCACCGATTGTCGCGTCGTTTCGCACGTTGCCCGGATCGTCATTGAAGTAGCTGAAGAATGTTTGATCGTGCCCAGTTCGCCCATTCGCCCGTCGCTCACGAGTTCACGCGCCGCGATCCACTGTGGATGGAAGCGATACATGAAGGCTTCCATCACGACCAAACTTGGATGATTCGCCGCTGCGTCAACCAGGCGACGAGCATCGGCGGTGTCGAGACCGAGCGTCTTCTCGCACAATACGTGCTTGCCCGCCTCGAGCGCCGCGATCGACCAGTCGACATGGAGGTGGTTCGGCAGGGGGTTGTAAATTGCCTCGACGCTCGGATCAGCGAGCAGGTCGTCGTACGACCCGTGTGCGATCGGCATCCCGCGCTCATTGGCCCATGCGGTCGCCCGAGTGAGATCCCGCGATCCGACTGCGACGACGTCATGACCCCTGCGGCCTGCAGTGGCGGTACGACGTGCTTGGCAGCAATCGCTGCGGTGGAGAGAATCCCCCAACGCAGAGGAGGGTCGATCGTGGTGTCGGTCATCGCGCTGACCCTACGGCGAGCCGACAGGCGCCGGATCGTCGCAGTGTGAGCACCCATGGGAGTGCGTAGCGGTGACAGCTACCTGGTCAGCGATATCGAGTGTGCCAATTTCGAACAGGATGGGTTCGTCCATCTCCCCGGTGTGCTGACGACCGAAGAGGTCGACGCCATCGCGGTCGTCTACGACCGGTTCGTGCGTGGCGAGGTCGACGTGTCCGGCAAGGACCTGTACGACATGGTCACGGGGGAGTACGGCACCGACCCGTCCGACTACGCGATCTTCAACGTGATGCTGCCTCGCCGCTATCACCCCGGCTGGCAGGACAACATCTTCGAACGAGTCGGGCTGTCGATCGCCTCGCAGTTGTGCGGTGAGGGCATGGTGCTCGACTTCGACCAGCTCCTCGCGAAGCAGCCAGGACGCGATGACGCAGTGTTCGCGTGGCATCAGGATCAGGCGTGCTGGATCAACACCGATGATCGTCGAACCGCAACGTGTTGGCTGGCGGTCGACGACTCCACGATCGAGAACGGGTGCATGCAGTTCCTTCCCGGGAGCCATCGGGAGTCGGTTCGGCCGCATCGCCCGCTCAGCGGCAACCGTGAGGACCAACACACGCTGGTCACCGATCTGCGACCCGGGGACGAGCTCGTCGCCGTGGAGATCCGTCGTGGCGACATCACCGTGCACAACGAGGGCGTCCTGCACGGGTCGGGGGGCAACACCTCGTCCGACAATCGCCGCCGCGCGTACATAGCGGCGTTCCGGTCGATCGAGACCGTCCGTCAGGAACGCGCGCTCGGCTTCACCCACTCGCACAACGACGCTCCAGAGATCCTGACAGCCGTCGACGGCCTCCTCGCCATCGACTGACCCGCTGAGATGGGGGCGCACCCGTTCGTCAACGGAGACGAGCATCGGTGAGCACCGGCCAGGGCACGAACCCGAATCGTGCGACTCGTCGTTGATGCACCACCTCGAAGCCCGCACTGGCCAGCAGGTGGCGAAGGCGGTGCGGTGTCAGCGCCCGAACAGGCTGACCTCCTGCCGCCGACAACCTTCGCACAGCGGACTCGCCGACGTCGGTGACTGCCGCGATCGAGGCGATCACCAGCTGCCCGCTCGGGCGGAGGACGGCAGCAAGCTCCTCCAGTGCGCGTCGCTGATCGCCGTACCAGTGGAACGACTCCGTGCAGACGACGACGTCAGCCGACGCCGACCTGAACGGCAAGAGCTGCGCATCGGCACACACGAGGTTTGCTCGATTCCCGACTCGATCGCTCGCTTCGCCGAGCATCCCGGCCGAGTAGTCGATGCCGACGACCTCAGCATCAGGGAACTGCTCCGTCAACCGCCGGGTGAGTTGGCCGGTGCCGCATCCGAGATCCAGCACCACCTCGGGTTGCGTCCCCGTGAGACGAGCCAGCACCGCATCGTGAACTGGTCGATACGTCGCAGCTTGAAAGCTGGGCCGGTCGTAGACGGCCGACCACCGATCGAACAACCTCGATCGCTCGTTTGCCATGGACCAGTGTCGCACCGAAGTGTCGCGGGCGGATCGTCGTGCCCGATGCCGACTGCGTAGTGTCGGCGCCATGACGCTCCCGACCCGTCCCGGCATGACCGTTCCGCTTCCCGGCCCGCTCCACAGCCATCGAGAGAAGCTCGGCGCCCTCGCCGACATGGGCTACACCGACATCTGGTCGGCCGAATCGGACGGCGCTGACGCCTTCACCCCGCTCGCGCTCGCCGCTGCGTGGGAGCCCCGCCTCCGGTTGGGGACCGCCATCGTGCCTGCCTACACCCGTGCACCTGCCTGTATGGCGCAGAGCGTGGCGGCGATGGCCGATGCGGCACCCGGACGTTTCGCGATCGGTATCGGGTCGTCGAGCAATGTGATCGTCGAACGCTGGAACGGCGTGCCGTTCGAGGAGCCGTACAAGAAGGTGCGCGACATCGTCCGTTTCCTGAAGGACGCGCTCGGCGGCGAGAAGATCAAGCACACCTACGACACCTTCGAGATCAACGGCTTCAAGCTCGGCGTGCGCCCCGAACAGACCCCGCCGATCCTCGTGGCAGCGCTGCGCGAAGGCATGCTGCGCCTCGCCGGTCGCGAAGCCGACGGGGCGATCATCAACTGGCTGTCAGCCGAGGACGTGGCCACGGTGGCGCCGGTGGTGCTCGACGCCGCAGGCGGTGAGGAACGAGAGATCGTGGCGCGCATCTTCTGCTGTCCGAGCGAGAACGCCGAGGTCGTGCGCGCAGCGGCGAAGTTCGCGATCGCCGCCTACCTCAACGTGCCGGTGTACGCCGCGTTCCACGAGTGGCTCGGTCGTGGCGATCAGCTGCAAGGCATGTGGGACGCGTGGAAGGCCGGTGACCGCAAGGCGGCGCTCGCCGCGATTCCCGACCAGGTGGTCGACGACCTCGTGGTGCACGGTTCACCGCACGAGTGCCGAGCCAAGATCCAGGCCTACTTCGACAACGGGGTGACGACGAGCTCGCTGGCGATCTTGCCGCTCGATCCCGAACTCGACTACTGGCAGGCCGTGACCGACTTGTCGCCGTCGGCGGGCTGACCGACACCGGAACGTCGCCTCACGCGGCCTGGCCGTGGTTCGGCGTGATGTCGACAACGGCACCTGCTGCCCGATCGGCGAGCATCCGGCGGATCTCGGCGACGTGGCGCATGCCTCGCTCGCAGGTCTCCTTGCTGAGACGAAATCGAGCCGGCGTCGACGTGGTGGGGAGCAGCGTGAGCTGTTCGACGGACGCCGTGTCACCGGCGTCGAGTGTGGTGGAGCGGGGGGCGGTGCGGGCTGAAGTGTTCATGGACACCATCATGACGAAGGGGTACCACAGAGTTCTCTGAGTCGTATCGTCCCAGCTCAGCCGAGCGCCATCAGCGAGATCCCGCCGATCACGCCCATGATGCCGATCATCTGCCACCACCGCAGCGTGTCCTCGTCGAACAGTGCGGCCAGCGTCGCCGAGACCGCCGGGAACATCGACGCCGACACCGCCACGGTGGCCAGCGACCCTTGCTGCGCTCCGAGCGCGAACGCCACGATCGCGAGTGACCCGCACGTGCCCGAGATCAGCATGGGCGCCATCAGCGACCGTGGCGGCAGGCGTGGCACGCGACGGGCCGTTGCCAGTGCGAGCATCACCACCAGAGCGGTCACCCGCTGCGCTGCGGGGGCCCACACGCCGCTGTCGTCGCCGGCTTCACCCACCATGGTGAACGACACACCGAACAGCACCGACGCCACGAGCGACAGCCCGATGCCGCGACGTAGCGAACCCTTCAGCGCTGGCGAGTACATCACCAGCAGCAGACTGGAGATGGCCACGACGACACCCACGAGCATCAGTCCCGACGGCCGATTGCCCAGCAACGCGTCCCATCCGAGCGGGATCAGCGCCGCACCGAGCGCCACCAACGGCCCGGCCACCGCCGCTGACGATGTGGCCATTGCCTCGTAGAGCAGCGCGAGCGCAACCCCGACGACAAGACCCGACGATGCGCCCAGTGCCACGTCGCGCAACGCGTACACACTCGGGATCAGCGCCAGAGCGATCAGCGCCGAGATGGCTCCGCCGAGCATTGCGCCGCTGGTTGCGGTGACGGCGTTCGACCGCCGGGTGCCGTAGCGGCCGAGAAAGTCGGAACAGCCGATGAGCACGGACGCGAGGGCACCGAGGACGATGGGCCTGGCGCGCTCATGCGTTCGTTTCGTCGGGAGGTGCGTTCGCCGCGACGAACCGTTCGAGGCGAGCAGCCGGGTCCTGGCAGTAGAAGGCCTGCAACTCGGCGTAGAGGGCTGGTTCGTGCTCGCTCACGTCGAGCGGTCGGTTGAAGAACACCTCGGTGGCAACCGCGAAGAACTCGGCCGGGTTGGTGCCTGCATACGCCCGAAGTACCGGCGAGCCCTCGGCTCGCACCGTGTCGTATGCCGCGGTGCACACCTCGACCCAACGTTCGCGCGCTGCCTCGTCGCCGAGGGGCGGTGTGCCGTCGGTGATGCCGTCGAGCATGTCGAGCTGGTGGGCGAACTCGTGGTACACCACGTTCTGTCCGCCCGCCGGGAATCGAGCCCCCCGTCGTGCCGCAGCCCACGACAACACCACGGGGCCACGGTAGTGCGCTTGGCCTGCGAGGGTCTGGGTGCCCGACGACCGAAGCCCACCGCCGGCAGCGTGATCGCCGTGCAGGCGAACGGTCGACGGATGCACGATCACCGACGTGAGCTGCGGATACTCGTCGATGTCCAGTCCGAGCAGCAGCATCGCCGCCTGCGCCGAGATCAACACGCGGTGGTCGTCGGTGAGCGTGAACCCGTTCGCCGCCTCCCACCTCGTGTCGTGGAGAAACGCTGCGACCAGGGTTTCCATGCGTTCGAGTTCGTCGGGTTCGAGCAACTGCCAGTGTCCGAAGTCGCGTTCGAGAACTGCACGCCACGCCGGATCGAAGGCCGGCCGATCGGGCGCGAGCCAACGCCGCAGACGGTCGATCACGGTGCGGTCAGTCCGCGACGCTGCGTCCGAGTCCGGCGCGAACGGCCGGGGGGATCTCGTCGGGGCTGCCGTAGTACTCGGCGAGACGGTGCTCGGCGTCGTCGCCGAACAGGATCTCGGCCACCTCCGCGAGCCCGGGCGAGTTGCGGATGTCGTCGTCGTGGACGACGAGGTCGATCTTGGACCGGCGACGCATGAAGTCTTCGAGCCGAGTCACCATCTCGGTGCGAGCCGCGGCATGTAGTTCGACTCGGAGGTAGTCGGCCGAGCCCATCACGTCGTCGGCCATCGCGGGGTCTTCACGGATCGCTTCGAGCATCGCGAAGGCGCGTCGTCCGTAGCGCCGCCACAGTCGGTCGGTGAGGGGTTCGGTGTCGGCCTTGGTGCGGTACCCGTCGAGCTGCATGAGCCGCGCCTGGCGTTGGAATTCGTCGCGGGTTGCCTCGGCGGGTTCGCCGTACCAGTTGTGCAGGTCGGGCTCGAGCGGCACGCCGAGCGACTCGATCTCGTCGGCGATCTCCTCGCCGACGTTGAGGCAATCGGTGAGCTTGCCGCCGAACACGGTGACGACTGCACGGGTGCGGTCGGTTTCGATGGCGTGCTTGCGGCTGAGTTTGGTCCAGTCGACGTCGCTCTGATCGCCGCTGCCGCGCTCGACCACGAGCGGGCGCACCCCGCAGCGCTCGGCGATGATGTCGTCGCGGGTGAGCGGCGACGCCAGATCCATGCGGGCATTGATCTGTCCGAGGAGGAAGTCGATGTCGTCGCTCGTGACCCCGGTGAATGGCGTGTCGACGCGGGTGTCGGTGGTGCCGATCACGGAGCGACGGCCCATCGGGATCACGTAGAACAACCGCTGCGAGTCGTCGAAGAACGCCAACACCTTGTGGTGCTCGTTGGTGGTGAGGCGCGGCACCACCAGATGGATGCCCTTGGAGTACACGATGCGGTGGTCGGTGGTGAGGCCCCACTCTTGGTTGACCTCGTCGACGAACGGCCCGGCTGCGTTCACGATGGTCTTCGCAGTCGCGGTGAATTCGTCGCCCGAGTCGACGTCGCGGAGGTGGGCGATCCACTTGCCGTCGACACGTTCGGCTGACACCAACTCGACGTAGTTCGCCGCAGCAGCACCGGCATCGATGGCGCCGCGCACGAACGAGAACACGAACCGGGCGTCGTTGTCGACCAGGACGCCGTCGTAGTACTCGATACCGCCCAGTGCCTTCGACGTATCGATCGCTGGTTCCTCGCGCTCGATGTGCTCGGTCGACAACACCCGCGGCCGCCGGGTTCCGAACAGCCCGATCATCCAGTAGCCGAGCGAGCCGAGCCCGGCAAACCACGGCTTGTACGGTGAGGTCTCGTCGAGCGTGGCGTAGAACCCGATCTGCTTGATGTTGTCCGGGTACGCCTTCATCAACCGATTGCGTGATCGGCACAGCTTCCACACCAGCAGCAGTTCGTAGTTCTCGAGGTACTTGAAGCCGCCCCACACCAGGTTCGACGACGCTTGGCTGGTGAAGCTGGCGAAGTCGCCACGATCGATGATGGCGACCTTCGCTCCGCGTCCGGCCAGCGATGCCGCGGCGACCGCGCCGTTGATGCCGCCACCGACGACGAGCGTGTCGAAGGTCTCGGTTCGTAGCCGTTCGAGGTGGCGTTCACGCAGCGTCATACCGCACCCACGATCATCATCACGGCCGCCACGCTGCCGAGGCCGACAGCAAGTGGCGTGGCCCAAAGCACCCAGGCCGACCCCCGCCGATGCGACGGCGCCAGCATGACGGCGCCGCAGATCGCTCCGGCGACGGCGCCGCCCAGGTGACCACCGATCGAGATGCCGGGGATGGCGAACGTGATGAACAGGTTGATGATGAGTGCGCCGCCGATGCTGGTGCTGAACGGGTTGATGCCGCGGCGCCACATGCCCACCGTCGCGGCGGCGAGCAGACCGAACACTGCCCCCGACGCTCCGGCGGTGATGCCGCCGCTGTCGAGCAGGATCACGCCGAGCGACCCACCGAGCAGCGACGCGAAGTACAGCAGGAGGAACTTGACCCGCCCGAGGCCGGGTTCGAGCATCGGGCCGAGCACGTACAGGAAGTACATGTTGAACGCGATGTGGATGACGCCGAAGTGCAAGAAGCCGGAGGTGACCAGCCGGTACCAGCCGTCGGGTTGGGTGACGAAGATGCCGTCGTCGCTCTGCCAGGCGATCGGCTGCACCAACACGTCCTTGCTCAACCCGAGCCGGAGGTGCATGTCGGTGACCCCGCCGGTGAGTGCTGAGGATTCGCGTGTCACCAGCAGGACGAGCACGAACACCGCGATGTTGATCGCGATCAGCGACATGGTCACCAAGACCGGTTGACGGGCCGACCAGAACCGGGCCTTCGTGCGGGCATCGGGGCGGGCGGCCTTGACGCAGTCGGCGCAGTGACTTCCCACCGTTGCCTGGGTCAGGCACGAATCGCAGGCCGCTTTGCCACACCGCGTGCAGCGTCGGCCCACCACGCGGTCGGAATGGCGATAGCACGTGGTGGTGGTCGTACCGGCGCCCGGGTTCGAGGGCAACGGCTGGAAGCCACCAGGTCCCGGAGCGTTCGTGCGCCGTGGATCGGGGGGCGGTGGGGGTGGCAGCGGCACGCCACCAGGGTACCGACGGTTCAGTACGCCGTCATCGTGGGGAGAGCGTTGGCTGGCCCCGGCGCACCGAGCAGGTTGCCCTGCACCTGGTCGCAGCCGGTCGACCGCAGGCGTCGCAACTGGTCGGGGCTGCTGACCCGCTCGGCGACCACGCGCATTCCGAGGGCGTGGGCGAGCAGCACGACGGCGCGCACGATCCGAGTATCGGACTCGGTCGACCCCGACGGCAGCGCCAGCGAACCGTCGAGCTTCAAGATGTCGGCACCCACATCGGTGAGCACCGACAGCGCGTTGGCGCCGGTGCCGAAGTTGTCGATGGCCACTTGTACGCCCGATTTGCGTAGCGCTCTGACCGAGCGGTCGACGTCGGGATTGTTGCTGAGGAGTGCGGTCTCGCGCGCTTCCAGCACCAGGCGGTGGGGAGCCAGATCGTGCAGCCGCAGCATCGACGACACCAGGTTCACGAACGACGGGCTCGCCAACTGGATCTGCGACACGTTGACATGCACGGCGAAATCGTGGCCGACCACACCATGGTCGATCCATCGACGGGTCTCGATCAGCGAGCGTTCCAGCACGAACTCCCCGAGACGGCCGATGACCCCTGACTCCTCGGCGATGGGTATGAACGCCGACAGCTCGATCGGCCCATGCTCGTTGTGGCGCCACCTGAGCAGCGCCTCGGCGCCGACCGCTCGCCGGGTGACGGCCGAGAACAGCGGCTGGAAGTCGATCGTGAGCTGCTTCTCGGAGATCGCCCGGGCGAGTTCGGCGCCGAGTTCGGTGCGTTCGCGGGCGGCAGTTCGCATCTGGGGGGTGAACAGCACGCAGCGCTTGCGCCCGGCGGCCTTTGCTTCGTACATGGCTGTGTCGGCGTTGCCGATCAGTGCCGCCGTGGCAACGGCGTCATCCATGGCGAGCACTTCGTGGTCGCTGACGGCTACGCCGATGCTCACCGAGAAATGCAGGTCGAGTTGGCGGAGTCGCAGGCGGCCCGTGAGCGCTTGTTGCATGCGGTCGGCCAGTTCCCAGGCGGTGGCGACGTCGGGAACATCCGAGCAGACGACGAGGAACTCGTCGCCGCCGATGCGCGCCACTTGGTCCTCGGGGCGAACGCTGTCGGCGAGACGTCGGGCTGTTGCCAGCAGCAGGCGGTCGCCGACGAGGTGGCCGAGCGCATCGTTGACGTACTTGAGCCGGTCGACGTCGATGAAGATCGCCGCCACGTGGCCTGGACGCGTTCGTTGAGCTTCGATTGCCTGAGCGAGAATCGTCATGATCCGCCGCCGGTTCGCCAACCCGGTGAGCGCGTCATGAGTGGCCAGGTGGAGCAGTCTCGCGGTCTCGACACGGGTGCGGGTGACGTCGTGGGCGATCAGCCCGACGAAACCGCCACCTTCGAGTGTCGGATCGTGACGAGTCGCCACCGTGCTCGGAACACCCGCGGCTCGCCGACGGCGTCGATCTGATCGACGTCGCCCTGCCATGTGCCGTCGTAGCGGCCGGCGACGAGCTGGCGCGGTGCCTGGTCGAGCAGCGACCGCAACATCGCGTAGGCCACGTCCCCTGGCTGCAGTGCGTCGGTCGATCCGGCGCCGAGCAGGTGGAGTGCGCAATCGTTGGCGGCGCGCACTGCGCCGTCGAAACCCAACACGACCACAGCGGTCTCGTCGGCGTCGAGCAGCGTGGGGAGCGAATCGTTCAGGAAGGTCTGGGCATCGTGCGTCGCGCCAGGGTCGGGCGGAGGCAGGGTGTGATCACGGGATCTGCCCGGTTGTCCGTTGTCGATGTCCGCCACGACGTGCCTCCTCTCCGCTCGATCTGAATCTGGTACCCGAACCTGGGCACCCCCTCCACCAGTGGTGGAGGGTCACCGCTGGTAGAAACCGGTCACGTCGGTGGACGCGATCGTGATCGTGGCGATGATGTCCAGGAAATCTGTTGCGAGGTCTCCATCGGCAAGTTCGAGCTGCTTGTTGAGCGCGAATGCAGTCAGCCGGTACAGATGGGGCTCGGCGCCGGGTTGTGGACACGGTCCGCCATAGCCCACGTCACCGAAGAAGTTGAGGGCTTGGAGAGCCCCGAGTGGCACGTCTCCTTCGGCCAGGGCGATCTCGGCTGGATCGAGCCCACCGATCACCCAGTGCACGAACGGTTGGCCATCGCTGACGGCCGAGTCGTCGACCATCACGAGCGCGATCTCGACCGTGCCAGCGGGCACGGCACCCCAGCTGACAGATGGCGAGATGTTCGCCCCGTCACAGGTGTACCGGGGGTCGAGCTGGCCTCCGGTCAGCCACGGTGCCACCAGACTGAACGGCTCGACGGCCTCGGGATCGCTGTCCGTGCCGCCATCCGTGCCGCCAGCGGTATCGCCGTCCGAGTCGTCAGCGACTTCGCCCGGGAAGTCAGTGGTCGGGTCGATGCTGAACTCGTCGTCGATCGTGGGCGGCACGGTCTGGCTGGGATAGTCGGCGGGATCGAAGGGCTGGAGCTGTTTGCCGTCGCCGGTGTCGCAGCCGGCGAGCCCGACGAGCACTGCGACCACCGAAACCCAGGTCGTGACGATCCGTCGGTTCACCCGCTTGATCGTAGGCGTTGTCGAACTCCAGCGAGAATCGCCACCGAGATCGGCCACCGATAGTCTGCCGAGCGTGACCGAACGCCTCTCGTTGCTCACCGTGCACGCCCACCCCGACGACGAAGCGTCGAAGGGCGCACCGACATTGGCGCGCTACCACGACGAAGGGGTCCACACGGTGCTGGTGTGTTGCACCGGGGGCGAGGAGGGCGACCTCCAGAACCCGTCGTTGCGCGGGCCCGGCCAACCGTTTTACGGGTTGACCCCTGAGGAAGAACGGGTGATGGTCGCCTCGATGCGGGCACCCGAGCTCGCTGCATCGGCCGAGGTCATCGGCTTCGACGTGGTCGAGATGCTCGGCTACCGCGACTCGGGCATGGTCGACACCGATCCCAACAATCATCCCGACTGTTTCCACCAGGCCGACATCGACGAAGCCGCCGGCCGTCTGGTGACGATCATCAGGCGAGAGCGTCCGCAGGTGATCATCACGTACGGCGACGATCAGAAGGGATACCCGCACCCCGACCACCTACGCGTGCACGACATCTCGGTGCTGGCATTCGAGCGCGCGGGCGACCCCGACTGGTACCCCGAACTCGGCGAGCCGTTCGCACCGTCGAAGCTGTACTACTCGGTGTGGTCGAAGGCGCGGGTGCTGGCGATCCACGAACTCACGTTGCGCGTGACGGGCGAGTCGCCCTTCGAGCAGGCGTGGCTCGATCGGCCGTCACAGGACCATCGCATCACCACCCGCATCGACATCACCGGCTTCGGCCACGTTCGCCGAGGTGCGCTGCAAGCCCATGCCACCCAGGTCGATCCGACATCGGCCTGGTGGGGATTCGGTTTCGACGACGACGAGTTCACCGCGGCGTACCCGTGGGAAGACTGGATACTCGCCCGTTCGCTCGTCGGTTCGATCCCGTCGGACGACGGCGAACGCGACCTGTTCGCCGGCGTCGGCGCTCGGGTGTCGCCGTGAGCGTGCAGTTCCGGGTGGTGGTCGCCAAGAAGGACGAGCGCGTCGACGGACCCGATGACGCCGACGCGGTGGTCACCGTGCCGCTCGTCGACGCGGCCGCTGCCGACTTCGACCCGACGGTTGCGTTCATGCGTGGTGTGCTCAAGGCGTCCGGCCACACCGGCGTGGTGCTCGACGTGTTGAAGTCGGGCGCTGCTGCTGACGCCATCGGCCGCCTCGTCGCGCAACCCTGAACTTGTCAACCCTGATCGAACGGGGCGTCAGTCGGCGCGCATCGTGTCTCGCAGCGCCCGGTAGCCGATCAGCGTCGCGCCACTCGCGTCCAGGCGGTCGCGGAGGTCGTCGCTGGTGATCAGTTCGAGGTCGTCGATCCAGCCCTGGGTGTAGTCGCCGAGCGCGCGCACCTCGGGTGTGTCGATCGCCGGCTGCACGTGGATCTCGGTGACGCCGGGCTGCAGCGCATCGATGGCGGCGTGCACCCGGTGGGCGCTGCCGGCGCGCCAGTCGTGGTCGAAGTGGTCGGGGAACACGATGCCTTCGTCCTGCGCCAGTCGTCGGAATGGGAACCCGGCTTGTTCGGCGGTGACCGTCGAAGGCAGCCGGATCGGGAGGGCGAACTCGACCGCCAATTCGAGATAGACGTCGAAGAACTCGGGCCGCAACGTGATCGCGGTGAGATGTGGTGCGAGGTGGGTGACGTCGATGCCCCAGGCCAGCGCCCGTTCGACCTGCGCGCGGAGTTCACGAAGCACCTCGGCGGGATCAGCGTGCTCCCACAGGTCTTCCAGTGTGCGGGGGAAGCCGCCCTCACCCGACTGCAATGACGGCGCGTGGGTGATCGGGCCCCACCGGTAGCACTCGTGCTCGGCATTGAGGGTGAGGTGCACGCCGATGTCGTCGGTGGGTAGCGAGAGCTTGGCGGCGTGGCCGGCCCACGGTGCCGGTACCATCAACGATGCGCACGTGGCGGCGCCGTCGCGGATGGCATGGAACACTCCGACGCTGGCGGCGTGGCACGATCCGAGATCGTCGCACGACAAGATCACCAGGCGGTCGTCGGGGGAGTGGCCGAGGCGTTCGGCGAGCGTGGCGTCCACCGCAGCGACGCTACCGGAACCGATGTGTGCTCACGGCGAGCAGGCGCCCCACATCCCGAGGTCGGCCCGGGATGCACGTCCCGCTGCGTCGGCGAACTCGCGGGCAAAGGTGCTGTTCGGTTCGATCGTGAGCGGACGAGCCAAGCCCTGCTCGATGATCTGCATGTTGACGAACGTACCCATCCGGTCGGTACCCATCCGGTCGGTGTCCATCCCGCCGGTGCCTGCGGCGTCGACGAGATGCACGTAGCCGAGCAGTCGCCCGTAGTCGTCACGGCCGACGACGTCACGTTCGATGCGGACCTCGGTGCCCTCCGGGAGGAGCGACGCGGTGAACGCGCTCGCCTCCGGGCCCCAGCACTCGATGGGCGTGTTCGACTTCTTGGTCTCGGGCGTGTCGATGCCGATCAGACGCACCCGCTCGGTGCGCCCGCCTATCTCGACGTCGATCGTGTCGCCATCGACCACATGGGTGACCACGGCGAGGCCATCGCCGATCGCGTCAGGATTGCCAGTGCACGCAAGGGTGGTGGCGAGCAAGGCGAGAGCAGCGACGACGAGACGCACAGCGCCGTTCTACCCGCCGGGAGGCCGCGCCGCCCACCATTCACGTTTGCGTTGCAGTTCTGGTGGCCCGTCCCACCCAGATTGCAACACGAACGTTGGATTACAGCCGTTCGATGATCGTGCCGGTACCCAAGCCGCCGCCGCAGCACATCGAGATCAGGGCGTATCGGCCACCGGTGCGTTCGAGTTCGTAGAGCGCCTTGGTCATCAGGAACGCACCCGTTGCTCCGAGCGGATGGCCGAGGGCGATCGCTCCACCGTTGGGGTTGGTCTTGGCGAGGTCGGCGCCGACCTCTTTCGCCCAGGCGAGTACCACCGAGGCGAAGGCCTCGTTGATCTCGAACACGTCGATGTCGTCGATCGACAGCCCGGTGCGCTTCAAGAGGTGCTTGGTGGCATCCATTGGACCCGTGAGCATGAGAATCGGATCGGTGCCGACCAGGCAGGTGTCGACGACGCGCGCCCGAGCCTTCAGTCCGAGCTCGGCGGCCTTGGCCTCCGACGCCAGCAGCACCGCGGCGGCGCCGTCGGAGATCTGCGACGAGTTGCCGGCGGTGTGCACACCGTTCTCGCGTGCGATCGGCTTCAGCGTGGCCAGCTTCTCGAGCGTGGTCTCACGCAGACCTTCGTCACGATCGACGGTGTGCGTGGTGCCGGTCGGGTTGCCCTCTTCGTCGACGTCGGGTGCTTCGATGGTGATGTACTGGCCGGAGAAGCGATCTTCTGCCCATGCCTGCGCGGCGCGCTGCTGCGAGGCGAATCCGAACGCGTCGGTGTCGTCACGGGTGACGCCCCACTTGTCTGCGATGCGCTCGGCACCCTCGAACTGTGAGGTCATCTCGTACTGCTCGAAGTAGGTCCTCGGAATCGGGACACCGAGCCCGAGCGCCTTGTTGCCGGCTGCTCCGATCGGCACGCGGCTCATTGCCTCGACACCGCAAGCGAGCGCGATGTCGACCACGCCGGATCCGACGAGAGAAGCGCCGAGGTTGGTGGCCTGTTGGCTGGAGCCGCACTGCGTGTCGACCGTGGTGTTGGCAACAGTGAGTGCAAGACCGGCCGACAGCCACGCCGTGCGACCGATGTTGAATGCCTGCTCGCCGACCTGACTGACACAGCCGGTGACGACCTGGCCGATTTCGGTCGGCTCCACGCCGTTGCGGTCGATGATCGCGCGCTGTACACGGGCAAGTGACTCGGCGGGGTGGAGGGTGGACATTCCGCCGTTGCGCTTCCCGATGGGGGTGCGGACGGCATCGACGATCACGACATCTGAGCTGCTCATGACACCGACTGTAGGTCTCGCGCCCGCCGTCCCTTCAGCCCGAGCGATGAGCGGTCAGGTTTCTCGGAGCCAGTCGTCGATGAGGCGGCGGGCGACGGAGATGCCCGGGGGAATCATGGGCAGGTCGTCGCGGCGGTACCAGTCGGCGTCGGCGATCTCGGTCTCTTGGAGCACCAGGTCGCCGCTGACGTACTCGGCTCGGAAGCCGATCATCAGGCTGTGCGGGAAGGGCCAGGGCTGACTGGCCCGGTACGACACGTTGGACACCCGGATGCCGACCTCCTCGGCGACTTCTCGAACGACAGCGCCTTCGAGGTCCTCACCGGGCTCGACGAAGCCGGCGAGGCACGAGTACATCGGCATCGGGAAGTTCACGCCGCGGGCGAGCAGTGCCTCCTGGGCGGGCCCCGGCTCACCACGCGTGACGAGCACGATCATCGCCGGCGCCAATCGCGGGTAGGCGATGAGCCCGCAGGCCGGGCACTTCATGCCGCGTTCGCCCGCAGACAGTTCCGTCGGGGTCGCGCATCGCCCGCAGAAACGGTGCGTGCGGGCCCATTCCACGATCTGCACGGCGCGGCCAGCGGCCATCCATTCGCTCTGCGCCGCGCGTCCGAAGTAGCTGAACAGGTCGAGCGCCGAGCCGTACGACGGATCCTCTGCGTCCGGGACGTCGACCGCCCACCAGGCGTCGCCGTCGACGATGCCGACGACGTGACGACCCCACGACGCGTCGGCGAGTTCGGTGTCGACGAACACCGAGGTCCCGATCACGTGGATGTAGCGATGGCCACCGGCGTGACCGATGGGTTCGACGTTCAGTGCGGCGTACAGGTCGGCCGAGTTGGGGAGCGAGTTCGGGAGCGAGGTGGGCAGGGGATCGGGACGAGCATCCATCGGATGCATGCGTAGCACGCTGGCCGACGAGCGTGCCGTACGGTGAGGCCATGGCCGTCGACCCAACACCGGAACTGCATCCCGATGTCGCGGTGCTCGCGCCGCTCCTCGGCACGTGGGAGGGATCGGGCACGGGCGAGTACCCGACGATCGACGACTTCGCGTACGCCGAATCGATCACGTTCAGCCACGTCGGCAAGCCGTTCATCGCCTACACCCAGCGGACGAAGCACCCCGACACCAGTGCCCCGATGCACGCCGAAACCGGCTACCTGCGGGTCCCGCGACCCGGGAGCATCGAAATCGTCATGGCGCAACCCACCGGACTCGCCGAGATCTACGAGGGCGCAGTGGTGGGCGCAGTGATCGGCGGCGACGCTCCGCTGGTGATCGATGTGCGATCGACCTCGATCAGATCCACCACGAGCGCGAAAGAAGTCACCATCACCGAGCGAACGATCTCGGTCACCGGGAACGATCTCCAGTACACATTTCGCATGGCAGCGGTTGGCCAACCGCTGCAGCACCATCTCAGCGCCACCCTCCGACGGGTCTAGAACGGCGATCCCGCACGGTTGCCACCATCGGTCGATACGGTTCGAAGGCAAGACCTGAAGGGGAGTATCCCTCGAGGCCCGTCGTCAACACATCGCATCTTCTTCGGACGACGTGGTCGGTGGGGTCAGTCCCGATCGGGGCGGAGAGACCTTCAGCAGACCATCCATCCGTTTGCTGAAAGCCGCCATGAACTCGAACAACGTGAAGTCCGTCTCTGACGCCGTCGCTGCTGACGCGTCATCCACCGCGAACTGGCACCGCCGGTCACCGGAACGACTCTTCGAAGAACTCGCATCGTCCATCGACGGCCTCCCATCATCGCTTGCAGCGACCCGCCTCGTCGAGTTCGGTCCGAACGAACTGGAAGAATCCGCCGGCACCAGCAAACTGGCGCTGATCTGGGCCCAGATCTCCTCGGTGATGGTGCTGATCCTGATCGGTGCCGGCGTGCTGTCGCTGTTGCTCGGCAAGTACCTCGAAGCCGGAGCGATCTTCGCCATCGTCGTACTCTTCGCCGCCCTCGGCTTCTACCAGGAGTACCGCGCCGAGCAGGCAATCGCCGCGCTGAGACGAATGGCTGTCGCGTCTGCCCGCATCACACGTGATGGGCATATCACATCGGTCCCCGTGGTCGAACTCGTGCCCGGCGATGTCGTCCACCTCGACGCTGGCACCGTCGTGCCGGCCGACCTCCGTCTGCTCGAAGTCGCCAGTTTGCGTATCGAGGAGGCCGCACTCACCGGCGAGTCCGAGCCGGTCGACAAACAGGTGGAGGCCATCGACCGCGAAGATCTCGCGCTCGGTGACCGTTTGTGCATGGCCTACGCCGGGACGCAGGTGAGCGCTGGCCGCGGACGCGGCATCGTCATCGCGACCGGCATGCGCACCGAGCTCGGCCACATCGCCACTCTTCTGCAAGGCGTCGAGTCCGAGCCCACGCCGCTGCAGATCCGCCTCGACAAGGTCGGCAAACAACTCGCGCTCCTCGGTGTCGTCGTGGCGCTCCTCGTGGTGGCCATGGGCGCAATCGCCGGTGAAGCCTTCGGCGACCTCGCCCTCACCGCCATCAGCGTCGCCGTCGCGGTCATTCCCGAGGGTCTTCCAGCGGTGGTGACCTTCACGCTGGCGATCGGTGCTCAGCGGATGCTGAGGCGCAACGCGCTGATCCGCAAGCTTCCTGCGGTCGAGACGTTGGGTTCGGTCACCGTGATCTGCTCCGACAAGACCGGCACGCTCACCCAGAACCGCATGACCGTGACCGTCGTCGATGTCGCAGGGCACCAGTTGCGCTTCGACACCGACCTGATGCCGTCGCTCGACGCTGCGCCATCGGCGGCGTCTGTCGCTCTCGTCGCCGGTCTGCTCTGCAACGACGGCGATCTGCAGATCGACGACGACGGCACCGTCGGCCTGCTCGGCGATCCGACCGAAACTGCACTCCTCCAGGTGGCGCACGACGCAGGACTCGACGTTCAGGGTCTACGCGCCGCGATATCCCGCGTCGACGAGTGCCCGTTCGACTCGACACGCAAGCGGATGAGCACTGTGCACGGGTGGCTCGACGGCCGGATTCCCGAACTGGCGGCGATGCCCCAGGACACGCGGTTCGCGTTCGTCAAGGGCGCTGTCGACGGACTCATCCAACACACGGTCAGCGTGTGGGACGGCGACACCGTCGTGCCGTTCGACGATGCGTGGCGAGGCCGGATCCTGGCGGCCAACGATGCGCTCGCCGGCGGCGGCATGCGGGTCCTCGGCATCGCCTGTCGTTCGATCGCGAGCGCCGATGACGACCCCGAATCCGAGCTGACGCTGCTCGGTCTCGTGGGCATCATCGATCCGCCTCGGCCCGAGGTTCGTGACGCTGTGGCCGTGTGTCGCACCGCAGGGATCCGTCCGGTGATGATCACCGGCGACCATCCCCTGACCGCTGTCGCGATCGGACGTGACCTGGGAATCACCGACACCGATCGAGCCTTGATCGGGTCGGATCTCGACAAGTTGAGCGACGACGAGTTCGACGCCGCCGTCCTCGAGGTGTCGGTCTTCGCTCGGGTGTCACCGGAGCACAAGCTCCGCATCGTGGGGTCGCTGCAGAAACAGGGTCATGTCGTCGCCATGACCGGCGACGGTGTCAACGATGCGCCGGCGCTCAAGCGAGCCGACATCGGGGTGGCCATGGGTATCACCGGAACCGACGTCTCGAAGGAAGCCGCCGACATGGTGCTTCGTGACGACAACTTCGCCACGATCGTCGCCGCGGTCGAAGAGGGACGTGTCATCTACGACAACCTGCGGCGCTTCGTCAGCTTCGCCGTGGCTGGCAACCTCGGCAAGATCATCGTGATGCTGGGTTGGCCGATCCCGTTCCTGATCACCGACTCGACGACCACGGCGATCGCATTCCTGCCGCTGCAGTTGCTGTGGCTGAACCTGATGACCGACGGCCTCCTCGGACTGTCGATGGGCATGGAACCCGCCGAGAAACGGGTCATGTCTCGCCCGCCTCACCTTCCGACCGACAGCCTCTGGGCCAATGGGCTCGGAGTTCGCACCACGTGGGTCGGCATCGTGATCGGTGCCGTGACACTGGCGCTCGGGTTCGGCTACTACGCCGCCGATATGGACCAGTGGCAGACGATGATGTTCACGACACTCGCCTTCATGCAGGTCGGGCAGGCCTTCGCCACCCGATCTGCCACCGAGTCGCTGCGAACGATCGGCTGGACGACCAACCGGACCATGCTCTACATCGCAACGCTCGTGGTTGCCTTGCAGCTCATCGCGATCTACACACCGCTGCGCGAGTTCCTCGATCTCGACACCCTGACCGCTGCTGATCTCGGCGTGTGTGCGCTCCTCGGCATCGGGTTGCTGCTGGTCGTCGACACGGTCAAATGGATCAAACGCAAGCGATCGCACGATCTCGGCGGCGTCTGACGCCGCGAACTCGTCACGCGAGCTTGTCGGTGAACCAGTCGAGGATGATCTCTGCGCGCTGGACCCGGTGGATCGGCGAGCCCGCCCGTGAGAGCTCGTGGTTCTCGCCGGGGAAGCGGTAGAAGTCGACGTCCTTGCCGAGCAGCTTCAGCGCGACCCACAGCTCTTCGGCCTGGATGATCGGGCAGCGCCAGTCCTCTTCGGAATGGATGATCAGCATCGGGGCTTCGATGTCGCGGACTGCTTCGATCGGCGACAGGCGCTCGTACTCGTCGGGAAGCTCCAGGTGGGTGCCGCCATGGAAGGCGGAGAAGCCGGTGGCGATGTCGGACGACCATTCCATCGACGTGGCGTTGTTGACCGCCCGCTCGGAGCAGAACGCGCGGAACCGGTCGCCGTGGTGGCCGGCGAGCCAGGTGGCCATCCAGCCGCCATACGACCCTCCGAGCATGCCGACCCGATCTCGGTCGCAGAACTCGTAGCGGTCGAGCGCGGCGTCGATGATCGCCAGCACGTCGTCGACATCCACGGTGCCCCACCCGGTGCCCGGCGCCTTCGGATGGTTCGGCCCCATGATCGCCTGGCCCCAGCTGGTGTGGCGACCGCTGCTGCCACGAGGGTTGCCGAGCACCACGACGAACCCGGCCGCGGCCTGCATCTGGAACTCGTCGAAGTAGTACTCGCCATACTGGGTGTGCGGGCCGCCGTGCACGTTGAGGAGCACCGGGTAGTGCTTCGATGCGTCGAAGTCGGCCGGGCGCATGATCCAGACGTCGATCTCGTCGGTGCCGTCGGTGGTGGGCGTGGTGAACTTCTCCCAGCCGAACGAGCGGTGGGCGGCCTCGTCGCCGACGCGGGTGCGTCGGTCGTCGCCGATGTACAGCTCGGCGGGATGGGGCGCCGTGGTGCGTGTGGTCGCGAGGGTTCCACCGGCGGCGTCGAAGCCTGCGACCGTCAGCGCTCCATCGGTCACGGGGGTCGGCTCCGACGAACCGTCGACCGCCAGGCGGTAGAGGTGGGTGTCGCCGCGGTCTTCGGCGACGGCGAGCAACATGTCGTGCGACTCCCACACGGGCGGGCGTGAACCGCTGGTGGTCTGAAACGTTCGGTCGAGGCCGGCACCGACCCACCGGATCTCGGAGTGTGGTTCGGCATCGGCGTCGATCGGAAGAACGCCGACCCGAGCGTTCTGCGGGTAGGTGAGCGAATCGGGAGAGCCGATGAAGGCCACCAGCGATCCGTCTGGCGACACCGACGGAGATCCGTAGTTGCCGTCGCTCGCAGTGAGGCATCGGATGGTGGGATCGTCGCCGGACTCGTCGCCGGGCAGCGACACGACATAGAGGTCGCTGGCCTGATCGAGGTCCCACGTGTCGTGGCGCGAGGCGGAGGTGACGACACCGCTCGAGTCGGCCAACCAGGCAACGCCATCGTGCTGGAACTCGCTGGGTGTGAGGTTGCGCTGCGACCCGGTGCCGTCGGCGGCGATCACGTAGACGTGTCGCGGTCGATCCGCGACCCAGTCCTCGCCGTTGAGGCGGCTGAAGAATTTCTCGATCTTGCGCGGCGCCTGCCACGACTCGTCTTTCGCGTCGTAGCGCTCGTGGCGGGTCCGGCTCGTGAACGCGAACCATCGCCCGTCGAGTGACCACGCGACGTCGCCGAGCCCGTCGGGCATGGTGCACACCGTGCGCAGCTCGCCCGGGCCGTCGATCGGCAGGACGTGCAAGGTCGAATCGCCCTGCTTCTCGCCGCGTCGTGACGTGAACGCGAGGAATCGGCCGTCCGGCGACCAGGTCGGGTTGCCGTCGTGGTCGCCGGCGCTCACCGGCGCATCGTCGAGCCAGACCCGAGATCGGGTGGTGTTCTTCGCCAGGTCCACGGTTGCGACCACGAACGCCACACGCGTCCCGTCGGGTGAAACCGCTGGTTGACCGACCGAACTGCGCCCGTCGATGAACCGTTCGGCGATGGTGCGATGTTGGGACGGCGTCTCACTCATACGGGCGACCGTACCCGGCTGATCAGGACCTACTCGGCGAGGCCGACGGGTGCGTCGTCGATGATCTGGTCGAGGTACTCCGACATGCCGTAGCCGACACGGCCCTCGAACTCGCCGGAGTGGATGGTCCACTTGGTGTACGCCTCCGAGATGCGGGTCTGCAGCCAGTCGCCGTCGGGGGTCTGGCGTCGGTTGCGTAGCGGGATCAGGCTCAGCGCCTCGCCGGTGAAGTTCCATTCGCGGTCGGATCGACTGGAGCGGATCGTGCCCTCGATGCGGTCGTGGTAGTGCTCGTCGCCGCGGGTCTGGGTGGTGATCTGGACGTCGTCGCACAGGTGCATCACGCCGTTCTCCCACACGAACCCGCCCCGGCTGCCTTCGCTGTCGCGCTTCGCGACCCGGCTCGCCATGAACCCGAAGTTCTCGTCGACGTTGACGGTCAGCCAGCGGTAGTACCACGGGGCCTGCCAGTAGCGGGGGCCCCACGAATGGTCGCGAAGTCCGAAGCCGTTGATCTGCCATTCGCGCTCACCCACTCGCATCGTGCCGGAGGCTGTCACCAGTTGCTCGTAGTGGCCCTTCGCGAACTCTTCGCCCGGCTTCTCGTGCGGCTCGTCGGGCTCGCCGCCGAACATGCTGGAGCGACCCTGGCCGGTGAAGGTGAGGTGCACCTCGGCTTCGGCGTACGGATTGCTGGTGAACGCCTCTTTCGGATTCGCCATCTGCTCGGGCTCGTCGAGCACCACGACCTTGCCGACGTAGTCGATTCGCAGTTCGTCGAACGGCTTCACCATGGTCCAGGTGAGTCCGGCGGCATCGAGAGCGTCGTTGTTCTCGATCGCCGGCCGCTTGAACATGAACCCGACCTGACGGTTGCCGCCGTCGACCTCCGGCGGGAGATAGAGGCACACGGTCATCTCTGCGGCGCCCTCGTTGGCCCGGTTGCCCATCCGGAACCAGCCGCCCACGCCCTGCACCGGATCGAAGGCATTGATGTACATGCTCTCGTTGAAGTTCGACTCGGGGCCGAGTTCGTGCATGTATTCGTCGGATTCGTCGAGACGTACAGCCATGTGGTGACGGTACGAGAATCGAGGCGCCAACATCGGATCGGAGCGCGTTGGGGCGCTGCCACTACCGTCGCGGTCGGACGTCGTCGTGACGCACCGGAGAGCGAGGGGAACGCAATGGCCATCACCGACGACGATCTCGAAGGCACCACGTCTGCGATCGCGAAGCTGCAGGGCATCCATCCATCCGGTGACATCGGCGAGTTCAATGCCCGCAAGCTCGCCTTCGGTCCCGACAAGGCAGTCGTCGGACCGGTCGCCCACCTGGCGGCCGAGCGCATCAGGCTCACAGCACTCGAGTGGGAGCACTTCGAGGTGCGCCAGGTCGGCGCCACGCTCGGCGGCATCGTCAAGGGCCTCGACCTGTCGAAGCCGCTGCCCGACGAGGTGTTCGACGAACTGGCCCGTGCGTGGGTCGACTACAAGGTGCTGTTCTTTCGCGACCAGGTGCTCACCGCCGAACAGCACATCGCCTTCGCCCGCCGCTTCGGGGAACTCGAGGTGCACCCGTTCCTGCGCAACAACGACGAGCTCCCCGAGCTGGTCCGGTTCGCGAAGGACGCCGACACCGGCGGCTACGAGAACGCCTGGCATCACGACGTCACCTGGCGTGAGTCCCCATCGAAAGGGGCCATCCTTCGAGCGATCGAGGTGCCCGACACCGGTGGCGACACGTTGTTCTGCGACATGAACGCCGCGTACGAAGGCCTGTCGGACGAGTTGAAGGACCGTATCGAGGGGCTCGTCGCCGAGCACGACTACATGCAGGCGTTCGGCCACACCATCTCTGGCGCCGACGCCGACGCCGACGCCGA
>Ga0105054_10002649_pt1 | contig 28403 bp, 18 predicted proteins | sample BON02_FD_78091 | JGI IMG/M metagenome (GOLD analysis project Ga0105054, IMG submission 78091) | Freshwater microbial communities from Lake Bonney liftoff mats and glacier meltwater in Antarctica - BON-02 (megahit assembly) | ecosystem: Environmental > Aquatic > Freshwater > Ice > Glacier...
GTCCAACAACACTCAAACCAAGTGGGGGAGAGGAGCACCCATGATGACGAAAGGCGAAACCGCTTCGAAGGCAAGGCTTGGCTTTCGTGCTTCGTGACATCAAGCGCCCTTTTCCCCCAACCAAAAAGCAGGAGTAAACGAAGGTTTTGGGTCATTGTTGGTTGCTTTGCGTTGGATGTGTTTATTTCTTATTCAATTCGTTTGACCAGCGTGTCTGTGTCTCCTTTTTGTGCTTTTTGGGGCCTGTACACGACCCCCCACACAGCCTTCGATCCGAGCCTCTCCGCGCACTTTTGGCCTTTTGTTCCTTCTTAGTAAAGCTCAATCCAGCAAAGGAGTGCATTTCTTGCATAATCAACTTGGGGTGAAGTGGTTCAGCGTTTTTAAACTGATTATTTTTATCTGATTAATGGGTTCGGAGGATTCAAGAGGAGCGGGTGGACTTTGCGGTGCGGGGGTGGGGTGTAGTCGTCGCCAGCTCCCCTTGTTCCCTTCACCTGCCGTGCTTTGGACGCAAAATTTGCTGCAGGTTCCTTTCTCTCATTTCATTTGCAAGCAATTTTCTCTTTAGACACGCCCAATATCAGTGCTTCTCCCCACCCACTATGGCTGATCCACGTCTCCGCCTCAAAACGCATAAATTGACGATGAATTTTGCACCGACCAATAGCAGAGACGGGGGGCTAACCTGCGCAAAGCGGTCTAAATTCGCATTGCGTCTCTCATCGTGCTGTCTGCTGTTGTAATGTTCATGACTGACATGGAACGTTCAGTTGATAGGATGCGCCGCCCTGTTGCTGCTTGGACGTCGTCGGTTCCCATTGCTCTTCTTGCTTCCCTGGGCGCCGCTGCCGCTTGTTTATGCTCTATCCAATGGGTCAAATATCACACCTGTATCTCCTTTACTTTCCCCCACTGATACCAACACCACCACCACCGCTCCCTTTTAGCCGCCCGCTCTGACGCCGACTAGATTCTTTCTCTTTATTCGTCTCTCTTCCCCCTCCCTCTCCTCTAACAAAGCCCATCTCTTGGTCGAGCAGCGCAGGAAGCAAGCCGAGAGTAGGTGGAGGTCGAGGCTTGAGACGGCCACGCCATTGATGATAGCTTCGCAAGGACTCAAGCACGTGACGCGGCTCCGTGGCTTCCAGGTAACCCTAAAGTCAAGATTTTAAAAAAAAGGATGTGAGCGGCTAAATCTCTTTGAGAAATGTCACGGTCTCTGAACGACTCCTCCCCTTCTTCTGACGGAAATCCCTCTCCACGTGTATCCCGACTCTTTTTCTCACCTGCTCCTCCATCGCCCGTGCCAGCTCCTGTTGGTGATCGTCCATAAGGCCCGTGTTGATCACCACCAGCAACCCCTTCCCCAGGTCCAAGGCCTCCATCACTGAGCCGGCGCCTGTGCCGTGGTGGGGATGGGAGTAGGGATGGGATCAATGTTTGGCGCGGGCGGATAGCTTCAACACTAAAAAGCATTTTCTTGTTCATTTATACTCTTATGCACGCACACCTCACTCGACATGACCACCAATCCAAACACGTCCATTCACGTACCTCCGTGGCTGACGATGAGGTCCGCCGCCTCCATGTCCGCGCGCAAGCTGTCCTTGTACCGGTACCATGACACGGCTACACCTCCACCGGGCCCTTTCTCCGCGCTACCGGCCTCTTTGCTGCTGCTGCTGCTGCTGCTGCCACTGCTTCGTTTTGGTCGTCTCCGGAGGTGGGATGCCCCAGTGCTGCCCTTCTGCTCCGCTTCCTCCTCTCCCACGTCCTCCTCGTCGGCGGCGGCCGCTGCTGGCATGCCTACTGTCGGCTTGGGACTCGCGCCGATCTGAAGAAGCAAGTGGGTGAAGCCCTGGGCGGCCAGCGTCGTCAAGGCATCGGGGGTCGTAATGGCCTATGTAAAGAGGGGAGGGAGGGAGGAGGCAATGCAAGGCGTGAGGAAGGGGGGGCGAGGGAGAGTCCCTGCGTAGACGCACAGACGGTCTTACCTGAATCAGGGCGTCGAACCGCGTGGTGCCCACCGTGACAAACGCCACCCGCTTCTTGGGCTTGGCCATTGCTGTGGTTTGCGTGCGTGCGGGGTGGGAGGATGGTAAAGCTCATGAAGGGAGGAGGTCGAGATGATGATGGGAAGGCAAGAGGGCAAGGACGGGGGGGGTGGCTTTGTTGCTGGCCTGCTCCAGCCACAGCCACTCCCTATCCAACACAAGCGGGACCATGGACTGCTTGTGTCCTCTAGCTAGCTAAGACGCAGTGGCAAATGGCACGTAGAGACGCGCCTCGCCGATTCGCCAAGGGCAGCGCAACGCCCGAGTTCATCACAACTCAAAACCCACCGACTCGCTCTCAAACCAGCGCAAAGCCACGCTCTGACCAGCCCCTGACGCACACACCACGACCTCACCCACGTTTTACTTACTGTGCCCATATTTCCCGCCCCCCGCACACCATACAGCCATGGCGACCACGGCCACGGACGAAGGCCAGCCTGCCCAAGAAGAAGCGGAGCCGGGCGGAGAGCAGGCTGCACCCTCACCACCGCCACCACCGACCCTACCGATGCAGCAGCAGCCGCAGCTGGTAGAGGAGGAGGAGGAGGAGGAGGAGGAGGGGGGGGGGGAGGAGGAGGCCATGCTGCACTGCCTGCGGGACACGGAGGACGCGATTGAAGACGTGCTGGTGGCCACGACTGGGAGGGGAGACGAGGACCAGCGGCAGCAGCAGGACCAAGCACCATCCGACGTCGTGGCGGAGATGCCAAGCAAGGACGACGAAGACGCCAACATTGTGGGGCGTCCGGCCCCGTCGTTGCTGCAGCTCGTCGTGGCAGTGTTGGATCGGTCCACGGGCTTGTTGAGTGCGTTGCAATTTAATACCAATCGAGAAGCGGGCCCCTTGGACATGGCCTTGTTTCGCGCCAGTCGCCGCCCGCCCTGGAGCCTGTTTGTGGGGGAGGGTGCCGCTACTACTGACAACAACGACGTTGCAGCAGGATCACCTACGATTGTAGTCGCGCAGGAACGGGCTTTGGTGCTGCGGCGTGGGCCTGACTATGCAAGGGCGTCGCAGGTCCAGTTGAAGTTGCCGGTGGAGGAGCCTTTGTTTCAGCCCGGGTGTTGGACGGTGGCCTTTGCCCCCGGCACAGACAAAGGGACGGGTGGGTGGGTGGCTGTGGCGGGGTGGTCGGGTGCGATTCACGTGTTTTCTACGACGGCAGCAACAGCAGCAGCAGCCTCGTTGTCGCCGGCCTTGAACATTCCTGCCTTACACGAGAACCCGCATCAGATGCCACCGGAGGAAGGAGGCTTAGTGGCTGGCTTGGCTTGGCGAGGGAGCACGCAGCTGTTGATTCTTCGTTATTCGGGTCTGTTTCAAAGGCTGACTTTGAGGCCACCAGCGAATGCACCAGAGACTTTGCAGGTGGTGGGACAAGGAGGAGAAGAAGACAGCAGCAGTAGCAGCAGCAGTAGTAGGATGGACTTTAAGCCCTGGCATCGGGGAGGGTGCAGCACCATGACGTACGATCATACCTCCGGTCGCCTCGTGGTAGCTGGAGGATCTCTCCGACAGTCCTCCAACGGCAGCAGCAGCAGCGTGACGGTCTGGCGGTGCGCTCCTGAGGGTGCCAATCCTCCTCTGCTTATCGAACATCAATTTTCCGTGCCGGTGGGTAGCCCGCTGCTGCTCAAGCCGACGGAAGTGAGACATCAGCAGGCAGGTTTCTTCCGGCGCTGGTTCGGAGGGGCGGGGCTCGCCTCCGCTCTAGATGGCAAAGTACCCGTGCAATGCCCCGTCCTCCACCTCTCCCTCTCCCCTCACGGAGGCAACCTTTTGGCAGCCCTGGACCTAGAAGGAGGCCTCAGTCTCTTCGCTTGCCGCGGTGGTGGCAGCAGCAGCAGCAGCAGCAGCAGTGGAGCGTGGGGGCCGTTAGGCTCGCGGATGACTTCCTTGCCGATAGGTGATCCAGCTGGTGGTAAAAGCCTTAGCATCGCAGAAGTAGCTTGGTGGTCGCCTTCTGCTCTTGCTGTGCTTGACAAGAAGGGGTATGCACACGTCCTGAAAATCGAAGAAACAGCAGCAGCAGCAGCAGCAGCAGCAGCAGCAGCAGCAGCAGCAGCGGGTGAGCAGGAACTCAGGTTTCGCTCTTTGTTGTCCACGGACCTCCCTATTGGCCGTGGGGCTTCTTTAGCCTGTCCTGGGGATGATCGACGTTTGTTGGTTCTTCAGTGTTATGTCGGACTAAGGGGACGATTGCGTGGAAAATTAGTAAGGGTAGAGAGGCAAAGCCCGGAGGAGGCTATGCTTGGTTTTGGGAAGGCAGGACAGGTGATAGATGCCCTGGAGATAGCGACGCAATATGGATTGGATACCGATCCGATGTTCAAGGCGGTCTGGTCGAGGGAGGGAGGGAGGAAGGGGGCGAGGGAGGTGGCGGAGGTGTTGGTTCATGTGAAGGATACGAAGTGGGTGGTGGAGCAGGTGTTGGGGGAGGGGGGGAGGGAGGAAGGGGCGGATTGTGCAGCCTTGGAAGCGGGGTGTAAGTTGGCGTTGGAGAGGACAGAGCAGGCAAGGGGGAGAGCAGCAGCAGCAGCAGCTGACCCTGCTCTTTGCTTGCTACGACTCAAGGTCCTGGAGCTTCGTGATCGCGTAAAAACATTCCAAGCCCTTTTCCTTGGTGACACTGCTGCTACTGCTGCTGGTAAGCCCGCCGCTCCTGCTGCTGCTTCGGCTCCTCCTGCTGCTGCTGCAGCAGCATGGGCGGCGTTCTACCGTCGGCCCCTGCGAGAGGTTGCGGAAGATGTTGCCTCTGAAGGGAACGTCCGCGGGCTCCTTCAAATTGTCCGTCAGCACCCCCTTACCCTCGGCCCTGCCGATATCGCGGACATTCTCCGCCTCCTCCCTGAGACCCTCCCTCCTTTCTCCTACCAGCAGCTGTTGCCGAGCTTGGCCAAAAGCAGCAGTAGCAGCAGTAGCAGTAGCAGCAGTAGCAGTATAGGGTCTGCTTCGTTTTTGCAGTTGGTGGCTCGTCGGCCTTTAGATTGGGTGGAGGAGGGGAGGCTGCCGAAGGAATGGGAGGGGTATTGGACCCCAGCGACGCTTGAAAGTTGGTATATGGCTAGAGCTGAGGAGGTGGAGGGGAGGGGAGGGGCGTTAGGAGGGAATGTGACTGAGCTTGTGAATATTGGCTTGGCTAGGGGGTGTCTGGAGGGAGGGCAACTGACGAGATTAAGAGCTGAAGTGTGGCATTTGACTCGATTGCTGTACGCGGGGCTGCTTGGGGGGGGGCGGATGGAAGGAGGGGCGGAGGGTGGAAATGTACTGACATTGCAGGTGTGGCGTGCTATGCCGTTGCGGGTTGTGATGCGACGTGTTCTAGAGCAGGTCCCGTTGGTGTACATGGAAGACCCTCCCCTTCTCGTCCAAACCATTGAATCCTACCTCTTGCCTATGGTCCGAGGCCCTTTGGCCTTATCCCGCGATACCCACCAACAGCAGCAGCAGCAGCAGCAGCTAGGTGGGGATGTCGAAGGAGCCTTGGCAGAAGAAGTGACCGATTTGCTGGTCGCTCGCATTTTGGAAGCGCGTCAAGAGAGGGTGGCACGTCAGAAGGAGGTCTATGCCGATCAATACGAAGCAGCCGACGCTAAAATTGAGGCCTGGCACGCCGCAGAGATCCAGGTAGAAGTCCTCTTGCGTGCAGCAGTAGCAGTAGCACAAGCTTCTAAACCCAATTTAGCCTCTGATCGTCGTTTAGTCCGACGAGACGTGGATTTATTTCGGTTAGTCTTAAAGGTTTGCCGCGCGCATGACACGTGCCTAGAACCCCCCGGGGCGATCGACCTCTTGTGGAGCCTGATTGAATGCCTGCCCGTAGCATCAGAAGCAGCCGCACCGGAGCTACAGTCCGTGCAGGGCGATGTGGATGGGTTGGAAGCCCGTCTAACAGCAGCGCAGTATTTGAGTAATTATTCTATAACTCTCCCGTTGTCTACCTATGAGCGGTTTCAATCTGAGGTGGGTTCAGGGGCGCTTCCCCCTCTGGAAGGATGGGAAACGGATTTACGGGCCTTGGCCGCGTGGGAGAGTGTATTGCCTTTTTTGTTAAAGAAGGGGCCGGCGGCGATTATGGAGGAGGACGCGAGCAGCAGCAGCAGCAGCAGTAAGACGAGGTTGGACTTGCGGGTAGTCGCTCGAATGGCGAAGCACCTCGCCGTGAGCCTGCAGGGGTTAGACGAACAGCAGCAGCAGCAACAGCAGCAGCACCAGCAACACGGTACTTTTTGGGCAGAAGTCGGCGAAGACCTAAGAGCACTCCAAGGAGGTGGCATCTTCCACACCCTCCCCCTCCTCCCCTGGGCCCAAGCCCTCCTCTACGCCTCCCTCAAAGGCACCACCACCAGCAGCAGCAGCAATTGTGCTACTTCTGCTTCCCTCTCCCGTCGTCCTCCCCCCCCTCTTTCCCCCCCCACCAAAGCCCTCCTCACCAGCGCAATGACTGGACTCCAACTCCCTGCTGCTGCTGTTGAAGCAGTAGTACTGCAGCTACTGCAAGACTGGTTGTCAGAAGCTGATTCCGGGTTAGATGTAGGGGTTGGGGGAGCAAGAGCGCTGCTGGCCGCGTTGCCGTTTGCGTCGCCGGTGTGTGAGAGGGAGGGGAGGTGGTTGGAAGGTGTGGTGTTGGCGAGTAAGCTTGCGGGGGATAGGGGGTTGGGGAAGGAGGATTTGACGCCTGTAGAGGTTAGGGGGGCGGCGAGGGGGGGGTATGGGATAGTGGTTTTAAAGGCGATTTTGGAGACACGGCCTAAGTTGGTCTTGACGGAGGATGGGGAGAGGGATCTGTTGAGGCTTGCGGGGTTGTTGGGAATGGAGGAGGGGAGGGGGAAGGGAGGGGTGGAGGGTAGATTGAAGGGGGAGATGTTGAGGGTTGCGGTGGGGTTAGGGGAGTATGAGATGGCGGCGATGGCTTTGCTTGATGTTATGCCGGTGCCGAAGGTGGTGGGGGCTGTGATGGTGGGTGGGAAGGGAGGAGGAGGGGCTGGGGGAGGGGGAGGGATGGATGAGGAGGAAGTGTGGGAGTTTGTGTTTGTTTTGTTGACTAATACTGCTGCTGCTGCTGCTGGTGCTGCTGCTGGCGGCAGTAAGAAGCTGCTGCCGGTGGAGTTGAGGAATCGGTTGTTGCATCGAGCGTTGACGACGGCACCTCGTCATCAGCTTCCGCGATTCGTCCAAGTAGCGACGGAGGGGGTGTTGAGTACGTGTTGGTCCTCTTCCTCCCTCCCTTCCTCGTCCTCGTCTTTGTATGAACGGACCTTGCAAAAAATGGCTTTGGAAGACTACAAGCGATTGCTTGCGCTTCCCGTAGAGGAGGGGAAGGGAGGGAGGGAGGAAGGGAGGGAGGGGCAGCGTGATGACGCGTTGCTTGGCCTGGTGGAAGAAGCGATGGGCAAGGCCCGCGAGGGGTTGGTGCTCGCCTCTCGGACCAGCAAAAAGACGTACAAACCCCCCACCTCCTCCTCCTTACCTACACCTGGTGGCCCTTCTCAAGCAGCAGCAGGAGTTCAAGAATGGATGGAACGAGCGCTGGTGTTTTTGTTGGGATTGGGGGAGGGAAGACGGGGGGTAGCATGGGTGAGAGAAGCAGTCGCACAGGCCGAGGTCAAGGCACAAGAGGAAGCAGCAGAGGCAGGAAGGCGTGCTCAGATGGAAGGAGAGACAAGGCTAGCGCAAGGGGGAGGGGGAGGGAGGGAGGGAGGGGGGGAAGGGAGGGAGGATGAGGGAGGGATTGTGAAGCAGTTGCTGGCGAGGGGGTATTCGAAGAATGGAGCTGTAAGAGCAGCAAGGGCGGTGGGGAACAAGTCGGCAGACGCGGCGATACAATGGGCGATTGCGCATTCTCACGATCGGGGGTTTGATGATCCTGTACCTGCCTCTTCCTCCTCCTCGTCCTCGTCTTCCCCCCCTCCCTCCCCTCCGGGAGGGCTTGGCAATGCCTTTGCTTTTCCTCGGCCCAGCTCCCCGCGGAGAGAGAAGGAGGAGGGGATATTGAAGGAGGGAGGGAGGGTGGATGGGCAGATGCTCGAATTGACACGAAGACTGGCGATTCGTTATTTGTGTTTAGAAGCGTTAGTGGTAGCAAACGCTGCAGGCGCTGCTCCTCTGTATTGTGCCTCGGCGGAAGACCTGCTCAAGCACACCATGGCCTTACCCGAGCCTCCTCCTCCTCCTCCTTCCAGCCCTGTTGAGGAGGGAGGGAGGGAGAGACGGAAGATGGAGGAGGAGAGTCTTGCCACCCTCTGTCGAAGAGAAGTCGCGACTTACTCCCAAGAAGCGGGAAGGACGGGGTTAGTCACTCAATTACAAGCTTTTGTGCCCTGGAAACTGGAGGGGGGACGGTTGCGATCTGATAAAGAATATAGGACTTCAGCTGTGTTGGCGGCAGCGCAGCAAGATGATGCTCTGGCGTGGAAAGCCGCGATGGCTGCAGCGGAGGGGTGGAAGGTCGAGAAGGAGGAGGTCGGGTTGGCGCATGTTGAGTATTGGTTTAATGGACCCTTGAAGGAGGGGTGGGGGAGGTTTGCGGCTGCGGGCTTGAGTGAAGCGATTGCTCGATTTGAGAGCGTGGCGTTGGGTAAGAAAAGCAGCAGCAGTAGTAGTAGCAGTAGTGCAGTAGCAGGAGGAGGGGAGCAGGATCTGCCATCCTCCTCCTCGTCCTCGTCATTAGGTGTTCCTGGCAGTGCGGGTGCTTTGTTGATTTCATCAGTAGCACAGGCTCAGAAGGTATTGCCTCGCTTAGCTGTCTTGTGGGAGGGGGTGGATGGACGAGCCCTGCCCTTGCTAGAACTCTTGGGTCGGCTCATGGCAGAAGTAGCAGTCGTAGCCGAGGAAGAGAGGGAGGGAGGGCGCGGAGGAGGGGGAGGGGCGTTAAAAATGTTGAAAGATCATGTGCAATTGCTTCGGAGGCTGGTGCGGGTCCCGGGTCTGGTGCCACTGTTGGATTACAAGGCTTTGACGGGTAGCACGCACCCCTTCCTCCTCACTCCTACTCAATCATCGCAGCAGCACGAAGCAGGAGCAGCAGCAGCAGCAGCAACATCAGTTCTCCAAATCGCCTACCAAGAACTCGTGCGTGTCGTCCGTCGAGACAATATCAGTGCCCTCGGCAAGCTCGCCCCTCGCATCCTCCTCCCTGGTACATCCACCCCTCTCTCCGCCTCCACCATCAATCGCGCGTATGCCGATGCCCTCCTCCGAGGCCTCGATCCCCTCTTAGCTGAAGAAGAGGCTACCCTCCCTTTGGCTCGCGCGGTGCCTGCAGAGAGATTTGCGCATCGTTTATTCGTTGCCGAGCCTTATCTTGAACGGCTGACGCCTGTGGATTTGATTGGGTTGGTGGAGGGGTTGTGTGTGCCACGGCGCCTGGAGGGAGGAGGGGGAGGAGGAGGAGCAGGAGCAGGAGCAGGAGCAGGAGGAGAGGGTGGGGGGATGCTTTTGGCGGCGGGCCCGTGTTTGCCTTCGGTGGTTGATCGATTGGCAGTAGTGCACAAGGCGGCTTCTTTGCTCAAGCAGGGGAAGAGCAGCAGCAGCAGCAGCAGCAGCAGCAGCAGCAGCAGCAGCAGTAGTAGCAGTAGTAGTAGTAGTTTAGCTACGGCCAAGGCGTTTTTGCAGCGAGTGACGGGTTTGTTAGAAGCGCTGATGTTGTGTGGGGGGGAGAAACGCGCGGATAGTCGTGCGCTTGAGGCTGCTTGGGTAGAGGGTGGAGATGTGACCCCTCTCCTTGAATCGATGCTGGTGGAAGTACGAGGGGGAGGATGGGCGGGGATGGAAGTGTTGGTAGCAGCGCTGACAACCGCAACAGCAGGAACAGCAGCTGGCACTTCCTCCTTGTCCAACCCTTCCTTTGTTCTCCCTGAGGAGGGAGCGGTAGGTGTGCTGGTGGCAGCGGTCAAGCATCTGCTCTCGGCGCCTTTACCTTTCCCCAAACCGCATCTGAAAAAGCTGGAGGGCTTGCTCCGAGCGAGCGTGGCGAAGGCCAGCAGTACCAACAGCAGCAGCAGCAGCAGCAGCAGCAGCAGCAGCAGTAGCAGCAGTGGTGGTGAGGAAGGGGTGGAAGCACGGTGGGCTCTTGTCTTGCCTTTACTAGAGGAATTTGTGGGCAAAGAAGAGGAGGAGGAAGAGGGAGGGAGGGAGGGAGGGGGGGAGGGAGCGACAGCAGCAGCAGCAGCAGCAGCAGCAGCAGTAGTAGCACGAAGTCGTCGAGGAGGAGCAAGAGCAGATGTGATCGAGATGGTGTTGAGTCTAGGGAGGGATCTAGGGATGGAGGGAGGGGGGGAGGCCATGGTCGAATACCATCGAGCAGCTGAGATGATGTGGGAGGGGTTGGGGAGGAAGTTGTCAAGGGAGGAGGCAGATCCGGTGGGAGGGAGGGTGCAGGCGCTTTTGAATGCAGTGGAGGGGAGCAAGGGGTTGGAGAAAGTGGGGGCGGAGACGGCATTGGCGCTGGTGAGGATGTGGGGGGGAGGGTTGCCGGCGGGGAGTGGCCCGTTAGGGTTGAATGTGGATTGGTCACGGTGGGTGGTGGGGGAGGAGGAAGTGGGAGGAGGAGCAGCAGCAGCAGCAGCATTTAGTGCTCCGGAGTATGATGTGATTTATCGGAGGTTGACGGAACGGGCGCTGGAGGCCAAGAAGTGGAATGGCGCGGCGTCGTTGTTGCTGTGGAGTCCGTGGCGGTATCGTGTCAGTGCCACGGGAGCAATGAGCAAGGAGGAGGAGGAAGAGGCTCTGGTCGCCAAGCTCGATAATCTCGGCGCGCCCCTGGGTTTGAGACTCAAGGTGACTCTTTCTTCGCCTCATGCTGCTCTACGGGCTGAAGCCATCGCGGGATTACCTGCTTTGCTGGGTGGTGGTGGTGGAGGAGGAGGAGCAGCAGCAGCAGGGTCACCCATGCGTGGCACCTCCTCAACCGCCTTCTCCGCCCGCACTCTCTCTCCACCCATCCTGGCCTCGGACGAGATTCTTCTAGCGCTCATCACCGCAGCGCTCTTCCAACCACCCCCCGCGCAAGGCCCGCTCCCCTTCCTCATCTCTCCGGCTTGGCGCGTCCTGGCGGATGCCTTGCTCCTCCTCCCCTCCCATCCCAAGGCCTCCCACCCTCTCCCCTTGCCTGCTAGTGTGGCGTTTGTCGCAGCGCGGTTGGTGGTGGGGCGAGCGCATCTGCAAGCGGGAGCGTTGTTGGCCGAGGCCCGACAGCTGCATCCGGCCTTGCGCACGGTGGAGGGAGTATTGTCCTTGCTTTGGACCACGTTGTGTGCTCGGACGTATTACCATGGGGAGGAGGACGAGGATGAGGATGAGTTAGGGCAAGAAGGGAGGGAAGACAAGCTGTGGGTGCGCGTTCGGGACGCGGCCAAGGTGGTGTTGGAGGCAGATGAGACGGATTAAGGGGAGGGAGGGGAGGGAGGGGTTGGGGAATTGAGCATGGGTTGGCCTCCAACATAATGAGACGGATTGAGGAAGGGAGGGAGGGAGGGAGGGAGGGGGAGGGGAATTGAGAGAGAATGGGGTTGATTGGATGATGAATGGATTTTAATGTATAGACACACACGAATGATGAACACGTCAAAAGTAAAACAATTAGAATTTGATAGAGTTTCTTTCTCATTGGCGCTGTGTGATTGCTTTCTGGTGCGGGTGCGGGAGGCAGGAACTTGCTTGGCCGATTGGCGCTCGCTAAATCGGGGTGTGCTTTGGTCAGCGAGTGCATGGCCCCAAACCACAAACACAGGCCATCCCAAAGTCTGGCATAATTAGGGTTTGTGTAGTGGAGGAGGGCTTGATGGCATGCGGGGTGGCTGCTTTTGCGTTTGCTTCTAAAAGGAGGGGCGGATGCAAGCTCTTTGACCTCCTCTCCCTCCTCTCCTTTCCTCGTTCATGGACGCATCATTCAAATTCGTCGCGCGGGGTTGGTGGTCAAGACAAACTACCGCCTTGTCCATCGTACAACCACTCACACAAAACATGCCCATCTTCTTTACTTCATCTCCTCCCAGGTGGGATGGACGAACCTCTCCCTTCTGTGCGGCGGCGGCCAAGACCCCTGTGGACAGCAGCAGCAGCAGCAGCAGCAGCAGCATCATCATCACCATCTCCACCAGCAGCACTCCCACATGCACCAAGACCACCATCATCACAACCCTCGACGGCACGGTCAAGAAGGCGGCATGTTCAAACTGCTCCTTCGTTACGCTTCTCTCTGTCTGCTGCGCGGCGGCTTCCTGTCCAACTCCTCGTCACTGCCGCCACCCTAGCTTTCCTCCTCCTCCCCGCCGTCGTCTATGCCCAGCCCAAGACGACGGGCTCCGCCGATTACCCCGCGGCTTCCAAGACGGAGGGCTGCTTCAACGATTTTAACACCCTCATGCAAATCACATACGGGGATGCGGGCCAAGAAACGCTCAACAACATTCGCTGCCGGTCTAGGTGCGCGTCGAGCGGTTTTGTCATGTCGGCCACCTCGGCCGGGTCCTGCCATTGCGGGAACAACTACCCCTCCGTATTCCACCGCGTGCCCGAAAGCCAGTGCTCCATGCCCTGCTCCCCGGACAGGACCGTGTGCGATGGCTCAGGCTGCTGTGGGGATCGGAATGGCAAGTACTTTACGGTCAGCTTTGCCCGGGAGATTGACGTGACGCTGCAGTTGCTGCGGACCTTGACCTACGACTACCGCGTGCAGAACAAGCAGTTTCAGCAGTACGTGGAGGGGAAGCTGGCGACGACTACTTCGTTGATGGTGGCGACGTTTGATGGGGTGCAAACCATGTCGGGCACTGCCTCAGTCAATGCCCAGGCGGACGGCGCCGTGGGTTTTGGGAGTGGCTGCCCCGCGGGCTGGTCTGTGTATAAGCGGGCGTGCTACGAACGCGTGAGTGGCAAATTGACGGATTATACCAAGGCGCAAGCTACCTGCCAGGGGATGGGGGGGCAGCTTCCGGTGCTTAATACGGCGGAGGAGAATGAGTACGTCAAGGGGCTATTGAACGGGCAGGCGGGCTGGTTGGGAATGACGGCCAAGTCGGGTAAATGGGATTGGGACCTTTTCACGGGCTGGGCGCCGGGGGAGCCGGCCTCGGCGGGGCCTACGAAGCTGTCGTCTTTGTTTGGACCGGGAGGAGGGACGACGTTTAATGATTATTCGGGGGATTTGGTGGCGATTGACACGGTGTCGGTGGGGTACCGCGTGACGGGTATCGATGCCATCCAAGTTAGTTACTTGCGGAAGGACGGCACGATTTATGCGGGCCCGTCCTATGGGGCGTTTCAACGGACGAGTACCACGGCGGCGATCAACTTGGCGCAGAGCCAGCGGATTGCTAAGGTGGAGGGGACGAGCACCAACACGCAGCTTCGTTCCTTGACTTTCACCGTGACGGACCTGAATGGTGGGAACCCCAGGACCTTCGGCCCGTACGGCGCAAACTCCATCATGGGCAACGCCGTCGCGGGAGGGAGCAGCTCCTTCACCTACACGCCAGGCGATGTGATCATGGCTATCTACGGCGCCCACACCGACATGGCAGTCACTCAGCTCGGGTTCGTCGAAGCCAACATCCCGCGCTGTACCGGCGTGGACGACGCCGGGAACTGGAAAGCGGTCGATTGCGACATGAAACAAGACGGGGTCACGTACCTCTGCGAGCGCCGGCCCACCTCCATCTCCGCCATTGACTGCCCCGACGGGTGGGTCTCCTATGGCGCTGCCTGCTACCAAGGCCAAACCGCCAACCAAGTCTCCTGGAACGAGGCCAAAATGAAGTGCGTCCAACTCGGAGGCTCCCTCGCCAACGTCGACTCCAGCACCACCCAAACCCAAGTCAAAGGCCTTATGGGCGGCAAAGGCTTCCTCGGCGTCAAAGACCTCTCGACCAACCCGGGCATGACTCGCCAATGGGGCTGGCAGGGATTCTCGGCCTGGGGCTCCAATCAACCGCTCGCCAGCCAAGCCTGCAGTGTTATGGAACCCTCCGGCCTCTGGGCTTCCACTGACTGCGCCTCTCCGCATGCCGCCCGCTCCGTCGTATGCAAGGCCGAGGCCACCGACACCATTTGCAGCTGCCCGGCGGGGTGGATGTCGTTCCAGTGCTCCTGCTACAGCGTGCAGCAGCAGGTGCCGCAGATGAGCTGGGACGGGGCGGCCTCGGCGTGTGAGACGCAAAGGGCGCGCCTGGTCGACGTTGGCTCGCGGGAAGAGACCAATTTCCTTCTTGGCTTGACGAAAGGACAGGGCATCTTCCTAGGGCTTAAGGACTCGGGGGAGAGCGGCAAGCTCACCTCGGGTTACTTTCGTAGGTGGGCAGGGAACGGCGCGTCCCCTCCTCCTGGTGTGGGGGGTGATGCCCAGTGTGCGACCATGCGGCCGGACGGGACCTGGGCGAGCTTGTCGTGTTTAAGTCAGATCGGGACGTATGTCTGCCAGCGGCGCTTGGAGGCACCGGAGGCAAGCGTGCACGATGTGAGTAATGGGGATCAGTTTCGGTTTTTGCAGTTGGAGCCGACGAAGCCCCCTCAGTGGGGGTTGCCGGTGCCGGTCCGGATTCAACATGCGGGCTCGGGGGCGTTTATGGCTGTGGATTTGACGGGGAGGGTGTATCAGACTTTTGTGGGCGAGACGAATGATACGTTGTTTCAGTTGGAGACGGTGCCGAGAACGAATTCTTTCTTGATTTCGACTTTGGCGTACGAGGGGATGTACTTAAATTATGATTCGGCGACGGGGGGGTTAATGGGAGGGACGGCGAAGGTGAATGTGACGGATTATCAGACCGAGACGGGGATTGGTGGCACGAATAGTGTGAGCATTGCGAATGCGGCGGCTATTAAGAAGGGGCGGCGGCGGTTGCTGGAGGAGGAGGCGGAAGAGGTGGAGGAGGAGGGTGGTGAGGAGGAGGAGGAGGGGGACGAGGAGGAGGAGGAAGTGGTAGACCTTGACCTTGACGCATCGGCCCCCCAGCAGCAACGGAAGCAGCAACGGCAGCAGCAGCGCAAACAGCAGCGACGGGAGCGACGGCAACGGCAGCGTCGGGACCAAGCCGGCGGCACGCAGGGCTACCAAGGCACGGGTGGGGCAGGCTATACCTTGGCTGGCAACACCCCTGCCTCCGTCATGGCTCCCTCTCAGAAATACGCTAATTTGTCAGCGACTGTTTTTATGGCCTCCTCCCTCGTCGCGCCTTTGGCCGTGCAGAACCTGCAGATTTCCGTGGCTGTCTTTCGGGAGGACACGATGGAGTCCCCGCGCTTGTGTACTATGTTTATTTATGACTTGACCCCTAACTCGGACTCTTACACCTGCTATCAAGTCCAAGGCGACCCGACGGGCTTGCCGCTGGTGGAAATGGAGATGGCTGCCTGGATCACGCAGGACAAGACCTCCATCCTTGGCCCGCGCTCCCCGCTGGAGAATGGACGGACGCGCTGCGAGAATTCGGCGCCCTCGGAGACGGTCACTTGTAATGTGGCTTATGGGGAGGGTCTGACTTTCCAGAAGGAGATTGACGTGATTTTCGGGCAGTACTACGCGTTTTTCTTTCAAATCAACGTGGGGTCGGCGGCGGGAGCTGATACTAATTCTGGCGGGTACTACAATTTCCAAACGGCGTATACGAATGTGTACACGACGCAAGTCATTCGCTCCTACATCGAGACGCGGAATTGGGCGGTGGTCGTGCCCGTCTCCCCCCAGTCCGTGGCCACGGTGCAGTTTTGGATTTCGACCGTTGACATCAAGTATGTCTGGCAGGCCATCCTCAACGCCCAAGGCTCCTTCGACATTTCCTCCATGGGTCTTTACCTCTCCACGGGCCAGTCCCTCACCACGCTTAGCTACCTGGAGGACCTGTTCTTTTACACCTTTGGCACTTTTGCCTACCCGAGCCAGGCCGAGATTATCATTACGGTGGACGACGTGGAGAACCAAAAGTACCCTTTCCCTGTGCCGTCCATGTCTAATGTCGTCCGGCGGACTGGGGAGGACGGAGAGGAGGAAGGGGGTTGGGAATGGGAAGCGGGGGAGGAGGAAGGGGGGGAGGAGGGTGATGGCCATGTGTAAGAATAATTGTAATGACAATGAGGACAGAAGAAACGTGAAAGACTAACTCAAATGTGGTGTCTGCTGTGCTTGTGTGCGTGGCGGTATTTCTTTTTGGTCGTCCCTTTCTGCTCAAACCTCCCCTCAAAACGCCTCTGCGTCAACGAACGGCAGGCCCATCATTCAAATCCCGCATGGGCACACACTACGCAGCCACGCTCTCCACACTCACCACGACAACACACACACACACACTACACACCTCAATCAAACAGGATGTGGGTGCCCCTGCCCAGGACAAGGCGGCGGCGACGGCCACAACCACCAGCTTCCCCTCTCCCACCCCGACCATCATCATCATCGCCCTGCGCCTCCCGCTCCGCCCGCCGCACCATGCTGGCCAGCACTGCCCTGGCCACGCTTCTCCTTCTCCTGTGTACGCCCACCTCCACGCACGCGCAATCATCCAACGGGGGGAGTCAAACGACGACTGGCAGCTTTCATGCGCGGGCCTTGGGTACGTGCGCTGTCCCCCCCTCTCTCTGCCTCTTCTTTGTCTGCCCCAAGTTCACTCACACTCACCACACTCTCCCTCCCTTGCTCACCACACTCAGGTCAAACGGAAGGCTGCTTCAACGATTATGCTGCCTTGCTGGCGGTGTACTTCTCGGCCACCGACGTTTTGTCGAACGCCAAGTGCCAGTCGGTCTGTGCGGACCACGGCTTTGTGACGGCCGCCACGATTGGCCGCGCCTGTCAATGCGGGAACATCTACCCTAGCATCTTCCACCGCGTCGACGACCGCCGCTGCAACAACCCTTGTAGTCTGGACCGGACGACATGCACCCTTTCCAGCTGCTGCGGGGACCGCAACAACAAATTCTACACCGTCAGCTTTGCTGGCGAGATTGAGCCGCGACGCGAGCTTTTGCGGCAACTGGCCTTTGACTACCGCGAAGGCTCCCCTCAATTTAAGGCCCACATTGAGGGGCTCATGGCCCAAACAACATCCTTGCAAGTGCTTCGCTCCTCGTCCTCGGCCAGCTTTGGGGCGAGCAACGGTGGTGCCGCCCCAGCTCCACCCGGCGCCAGCAGCATGGCCTCTTCCTTTTCTGGTGATGGTCCAGAGACCGGGACTTTCGTTGGCCTAGGCGAGGGCTGTCCAACGGGCTGGCTTACGAGCGACGACTCCTGCTATAAGGCTACTGTAGGCGCGGCGCCTATTAACCAGGCGGATGCCCAGTCAGAGTGTGCGGCAGTGGGCGGGATGCTGGCCAGCGTCATGTCGGCCACGCACAACACCGTGACGAATAAGATGCTGCAAGGGCAAACAGGCTGGCTGGGCCTGACTACGAGCTCTCGACCTTCTGGCTATACGTGGGGCTGGGCACCTTATGGCGCCTGGGAGGTGAACCAGCCGGACTCGGCCTCCTTCGCCCTTCGTTCGCCGCAGGCCTATGGGCCCGTCTCGGGCGGCGCTTTCGATGATTACACGCGCAACATCTCGGGGCTGGCTTCGCTGACGGTGGGATATGCCTTGGGCTCCATCGTATCATTGCAAGCGACCTACCGCCTCAAGAATGGCTCCATTGTTGCCATGCCCGTCCGTGGTGGGGAGGCTCGACTCACCGAGACGCTGACGCTTGGCGTGGGGGATCGCATCACCAAGGTGGAAGGCGTGACGAACTCAAACGTGTTCCAAGGCCTTAGCATCACCGTGACAGATGCCTTGCGACGGCGCCGGGTTTGGGGACCGTTGGGATCTTCGGCCAAGCCGACCTTTAGCTATCGCCCCACCTCGGAAGTGATTGCGTTGTACGGGCGCTTTAGTGCCAAGACACTGAATCAGCTGGGCTTTTACGAGTTTGTGGGCAAGCAGTGCGGCCGTATCAATGACCAAGGCTTGTGGGAGGCTGTGTATTGCGATGAGAAAGCACCGGCGCCGTTTTATTTGTGTGAGAAACCGCAGGGCGAGAGCCGCCGCGATTGTCCCTCGGGGTGGGTCAACTTTGGGCAATCGTGTTTTAAGTCGGAGCAGTCTGTGGTGGCCATGAGCTGGCTCGACGCAGCCGCTGCGTGCCGCGAGGAGGGTGGTTGGCTTGCGCGTGTGGATTCGGCGGCGAAGCGTGACGCTGCGTGGGGCCTGATGCAAGGAGCCCGGGGCTTTATTGGGTTGCATGACGCCTTGCCAACTAGCCAAGACTCGCTGTGGGGCTGGGACTACTACACCAACTGGGAGAATAGCGATGAACCAGCCCCAGTTTTGAACGACGTCGGCGATCAGGTGGACGCGGCGGCTACCTGTGTCGTCCTCAAGGCGCAAACCGGCAAGTGGAGCACCGTCAAGTGCTCGGCCTCAGTAGCCAACGTCGCGCCTGTGTGCGAGTCCCCCGTCCTGGACGACGAGTGCACCTGTCCAAATGGGTGGGTGGCCTGGCAGTGTTCTTGTTACTACTATGGCAGCAGTGTCAGTGCGGATCCTGCAGCAGCGACTCAATCCTGGCTGGATGTGCAAAAAAATTGTGGCATTTTGGTCAAGGGCGCAAGCTTGCCCTTGCCCCGCAGCGCTGACAACAACGCCGCCCTACTTCAAGCCCTTGTTCAGTCGAGCGGCGGCAATGGCGCTGGTGCTTCGATGGTGTTTCTTGGGCTACGCGATACGTTTGGCCAAGGCACCGTCATCCCTGAAGTCTGGACGGCCTGGGGTGGGGACAACGAGCCGGCTCCGAGTCAAGGGCTGTGTGGGAGCATGCGCGCAGATGGCACCTGGTACGCGGTGGATTGTAAAAGCAGTCTCAAGGCCTACGTGTGTCGCATTCCGCGCGCCGCCACGGCGGCGTACGTGGGCGCGGACGGGCAAAAGTTTGAGATCTCGCTTATTCCTGGCCAGAAGATTGCTTGGGGGTCGCCGCTGGATGTGGAGATTGCGCAATCCGATTCGGGCGTCGCCTTGGCCGTGGACAGCGAGGGCGGCGTGTATCCCATGCCAACGTCGGGCTCCGACCAGGGCAATGCCTCGACTCGCTTCACCTTTTACATGGCGACCGCTGGCAACACGGTCGGGGCCTTTTTGCTGCAGTCGGCCGATCATGGCAGCTTTCTGTACTCGGACCCGAGCACAGGCCAACTCAAGGCCGTGGTCCCGCCGGCCGGTGCGAACAAAGACAATACAAACTCAAGCGAGGCCATGATGGATCTGGTGCGGAATGGCCACGCCGCGCTGTTCACGGTCACTCACGTCGTCCCTGCTCTCGGCATCCAGAACCTGGCCATCTCGCTGGTCGCCAAGGGCAACGCGGACGCCGGACCCATGCTGTGCTCGATGTACGTGTACGACCTGACTCCTGAAAGCACGTCATTCAAGTGCTACGAGGTCCAGGGCAGCACCGACGGCTTGCCCGTCGTGAATCTGGAGATGGCCGCCTGGATCAACCAGGACAGGACGACTGTGCTGAGTCCTCGCGTGCCCCTGGACATGGGGCGGCTCGTGTGCGAAAACACGAATCCGTACCAGTCCTCGACGTGCTCGGCCACCTACGGCCAAGCGCTCGGCATCGCCACCACTATTAGCATGATGGCTGGCTACATTTTGCAGGACACCTACCAGATTTTGTACCTGGACCCGAAGGGCAACTTTTGGAATATGGCCATTATGCGCACCAACACGTATACGGATGTAATCTTGATGCAGTACTTGCAAACCAACCAGTACACGGCCAACGTCCCCGTCCCGCCGCAGACGACTGTGATTTTGCAGTTTTGGCAGTCGACTGTCGCGCTCAACTATGTCTGGAATGCTCTGTTTGCCGCTACGGGGTCCTTTCAACTCTCTTCGCTCGGATTTAACATTGATAGTCCGCGGTCCTTGTCGGCAGTCTCGAGCCCGCAGGATCTCTTCTTTTATTTGTGGGGGCGGTTCCAGTACCCGACGCAGGGCGAGTTGATTATCTCGAGTAACCAAGCTACGTACAACACGTGGCCATTTGACCGGCCCGCCAATAACAATGTTCCATAGAGAGAGTAGGAAAATAAATGAAATGAGACAAATTACGAATATGGGAGGAGAAGAGACCTTGAGGTACTTTTCTTAAATTATTTATATGTATATCGTTTTACGGCAGAGCGTGGCTAAGGGCATTTGCGAACAAGGCGTCCCGTGCTGCTCGCCGCGACGATGGTCAAACAAAAGCAAAGCGAGGACACTATGACGTAAGCAACAAGTTGAAAATAGTTGCCACATTTTCCTTTGTTTCATTCTATTCCGCGCTTCTCTCTCTCCAGAAGTAGGGGCGTAGAATTGTCACACACACTGTATATATAAATAGATTGCCAAGGCAAAGTCATAAAATAAATTAAAGAAAATTGTAGATACGCACGCCTTGCTGTATTCATTTTCCTCTCTAACTCATGGAATATTGCTCATCGCTGGCACTTGCAATTGGTACTTGGCGGCTTGCACCTCGTCCGTCGTGATGATCACCTCAGCCTGTGAGGCCGCCGAGTAGCGGCCCCACTGATACACATGCAAATCCCAAGGGTCAGAAACATCAGACAAGGCATGATTCGAACCAAAATAGACGCCGTTCGCCGACAAGTCGAAGGAGCCCGTGCCCTTGAGGATGGACTGCCACACATACTTGATATCCACAGAGCTCATCCAAATCTGCATCGTACAGACAGTCAAAGGCGGCACGGGTACGTTCACCGCCCAATTCCGGGACTCGACGTAGGTGTTGGTGGTGATGGAGGTGTACTGATTGTCAAAGGCATACAAATAGTTGTAATAGACGGCCGTGTTGTCCCCAAACTTGCGCTCCACCTGGAACTGATTGGCATAGTTTTGGCCCCAAGTGACCGCGAGCGCCGTGCTAAATGTCATCCCCTCACCATAGGCAAACGTGCACGTCAGGGTGTCGGTGGGGGACTGGTTCTCACACATGGTTCGCCCGTTCTGCAGCGGCGTCCGCGGGTTCATGTTGGTGGTCTTGTCCTGGATCGTAAAGGACTCGACAGTCAGGTCCACCATGGGCAGATTCGACGTGTCTCCCTGGATGTAGAAACAGCTGAAGGAGTCTGAGGTGGCCGTCAAATCGTAAATTTTGAGGGAGCAGTAGCGCGGATAGGGCATGCTTTGCGATTTCTGGACCGTCAAGCCAATCTGCAAGTTTTGCACGGACACGGGCCCGAAGCTCTTTGTGGAGGTAAAGATGCTGGGCTTGGTGGCATCGTCATAACGCATATTCATGCTGCTTGGCGTGGGAGAGGGCGTTGCGGCGCCTCGAAAAAGGGGTGGCTTTTGCTGCTGCCGGCGAGTGCGACTCCGCCTCTGGCGCGCAAAGACTCCTTCTTCGTGGTGCTCGCTAGGCAGGGGTGCCGGCTCAGCTAAAAGAGTAGGATCCTCCCCACCATTGTCAGCTCCGTCCGCCTCGTCGCCACCGGCCCCATCTCCGTCTTCAGACAAAGTCCGCCGTCGGGACGCGTTACCGACGTTGCCGTTGTCGACAGTGCTGCCGTCGAGGGTCGTTAGCCGCCCTTCGTCGGAATCCATCTTGAGGTAGAAGCCGTAGCTCTTTGACTTAACCGTGAAGCCCGTCGTGTTGGCGGCTGACAGAACCTGCAACTGAGCGTCGTTGTTGCGCGACGTGGTGGTAAAGACGTTGCCGGCGCCGTCAATGCCCAAATATGCGCCCGTGGCCGTGTGCTGCAGATAGACGTCCAAAGGCGTTCCCCACCGCGGTTCCAGGTTCTGGTCCACGGCCACCATGGTAAAGTCCTCGCCCGTAGTAATACGCCCGCCCACGGGCGACGCCTTGGGCCGCTTGCACACGGCTTGCGAAAACGAACTGGTGCAGGGAAACCCGTACCACTGACTGTCCCCGCGCAAGACTCCACACAGCCCGCTCCCGCCACCGTTGACAGTGCCCAGATTGTCAATGGGCTCGCCCAAGGCCCAGTTGGAGAAGGTGGACGCCGTATAAATGCCCGAGTTGAAGACGTCGCGCCGCCCGAGGTAGACAGCCTGGCCCTTGGCCAGCCGCGTCGCCACGTAACTACTTTCCCCAGGGCTGTTGACGTCCAGCAAGCCGCCTCCAAGCTGCTCACAGGCCTGCGCCGCCGTCACCCACGAGATACCGCCTGCAAAGGCATTGCTCGACGAAGGAGAAACGACTTGGTAACAGCGGCAGCTGAAAGCCGTCCACCCAGCAGGACACGTGCAGAAGTTGTCGGCAGGCGCTAGCTCGCACACAACGGCCCGAGGTACCCGCGTGTCGGCGCAATCAATGGTGGACCAGATCTGGGCGGGGTCCATGGTCAGGCACCCGCCGCCGCTGCTGACGCGAGTGGACGACGACGCCGAGGCAGAGGCACCGGACAAAGGTTTAGGCTCCCCCACCCCCCAGTTCGCGTAAGTCTCCCAAACAAAAGAGCGGTTGGTCTGACCCATGGGCATGCGGTCCTTGTACCCGATGAAGCCCTGCGACCCCTGAAAGCGCGACTGAAAGAATGCACTCATCTCGGGGGTGGCCACCGTGACCAAGGTGGCTTGCATAGTCAAACACGACAGTCGCGCGCTCTCCCAGCTCAGTTTGTTGCCGGAGAAGGCCTTGTAGCAGAAGCCGCCGTATCGGAACCAGCCGCCGGACGGACAGTCCACCGCGCTGGCAGTCGGCCGAAGCTGACAGGCGTAGGAGATGCCGTCAAATGACTGCGCGCACGGCACGGTGCGCCAGGTGCCCGCCGGCGTGATCTGCGTGCAGCGTGGCGCCTGCAAGTCGTAGAAGCCGAGCTGGTTGATGCCTTGGGGGGAGTTGAAGCCGTAGAATCCGACGATCAGCCTGTGCGTTGGCGGATGCGAGAGGCAAAAATGCAGTCAGTTTAATGTGTGCGTGTATGCACGCTCACAGAGCGAGCGAGCAAGAGAAGAAGGGCTGAGAAAGGGAGGAGCCAATCAAACAAATCAAACGTACCCGGTTGCATTGACGCTCCACCGCTTAGCCCCGCTTCCGCCGCTGGTGCCGTACGGCCCGTAGGTGATGCTGTTGCCCTTGACGTCCTCAACCACCAGGTTCAGCGTCTGTAAGTTGTTGTTGACAATCTCCCCGAAGGCCGAAGCAAAGTACTGCCCGTAGGAGAGGCTGATGACCGCCGTGTCCCCGCCCTTGTTGGTGCCCATGACGTTGGCGATGATCTCGCTGCCGTTCGTGTACAAGTACCGGCCCTGCACGCCCAAGATCCGAGAAGAGGAGTAGATGGCTAGTTGGCGGATGTTCTGTTTCGGGGGGTTGAATAGAAAGAGTGAGTGGGTGAGTGAGGAAAAAGTAAGGGGTAAAGCGCTGTTATTGCCTGCGCCTAAACACAAACAAGCACACCCTCCCTTCCTTCATTAAAAAATCACTCACCCGCACGCCCGCACGCAGATCATCGAAGGCGTCACCGCTGGCTGCGCCCGAAGCCGGCAGCTTGGTCACAAAGCCATTGAGGCTATTCGGCTCCCCAGGGCCCCAATTCGTCCAATCATCCCACTGAAAGCCGCCCACGTCCTTATTGCTCAGGCCAATCCACCCCGGCCGCTGATACAGCATCTGCGTTAGATAATCGTTCTCTTCCCGCGATTGCACCACCGCCAGGGAGGCGCCGTCTTCCCCACACTTAGCTTCTGCTTGGGCGTAACTCATCATTTTCCCAAAGATCCGCGCGAAGCACGACCCCTTCAATTCAGAGTAGTGCTCAGGGCAAGAACCTTGCAGCCCAATGCCGACCCCGCCGCTCATGACCACACCAGTGCTTAGCCCGGCGGACGACATGACCTGAGGGAGGAGAAGAGGGAGGGGAGGAGGGAGGGGTAGGGTGAGTCACGGAAGGAGGGGGTGCACGAGGAGCAGATAGAGGGGAGGAAAGACGACATCGCCACGTACCTGCAGGGGAGCACTAGCGCCCATGAGCGTATTGATGTGATCGCGCAGGTGAGGGTTGCTCATTCGGTAGTCGTATGTCAGCTGCCGTAGGAGCTGCAGGACCGGATCAAGCTGTTGTTTGAGTGGGTTAGGGAGGAGGGAGGGAGGGAGGGTAAGAAAAAGAGAATGGGTATTACCTCCAGTCGAGAAGGCAGAGCGTTTCCATGATTGTCACCTGATTATAAATCAAGGCTTTAAAGATGCAATGAACAGGATAGTACATACACACACGTACCTGGCCAGCGAAAGCCACGGTATAGTAGGCCCCGTCCCGCGAGCCGCAGCAGGCATAGACGAAGCAGTAGGACTTGTCCGGGCTGCAGGGGTAGTCGCACAAATCGTCTTTCACCTGGAGGATAAGGAGGAGACAGAGGGTGGAGAGAGACAACGAACGATGAGAGTAGGACGAGATGTGCGGAGCTTTTCGTTTCGGTTCCCCGGTGCGCAAGGGTATGTGCAACGGAGCTCCACCCCCCCACCCAACCCCATCTTTTACCAAGTCTATTTCACGCACCTTGAAGAAAGCAGACGGGTAGTTATTTCCACAATGGCAGGTGGTGAGAGAGGTTGCCGAGACGGTGAAGCGTTGGCTTGCGCAAAAGACCTGGCAGACGCGATTGTCTAGTTCGACGGCAGGATAGGTCTTGCTTAGCAAGGGCTCAAACTTGGAGAAGCAGCCCTCCGTCTTCCCCAGGTTGTCTTGCGCTGCCGTCGAGCCCGATACCTGTCGGGGGAAGGGAATGCGAGGATGAGAATGAGACGGTGAAAAAAGGGAGGTCAATTTTGCGGGTTCGAAGGGTGGGTGGGTGAGGGGAGGGAAGGGGCTGAGGGAGGGGTTTCCGGCTCAACACCCGTGCCCACAGTGCAGCACCACAATTCCCAGCTCTACGGTCGTCTGCCTACGGACCAGGGCCGCTTTGCATACACGCTAGCAGGGGTCTTTTGCCTTCCGCATTCCAAACCCCACTCCGCCGTCTCCCTAGAAGCAGCACCCCCACCTTCTTGCAAGCACCCCCCCTATTCAAGCCACGTACCGTGTCTGCCCCAATGCTGTACATCTGGGCGCTCACAGGCGAAGGCAAGAGGCACTTCAGCACCAACAGCATGTGTAGTAGCGGGAGCCACCACCGAGATGACGATGATGCGGGGAGTGAGCGCGACGGCGCTCGTATTCTGGCCACTGGCGCCGCCGCGGCTGCGGGATCTGGCCTCGCTGCTTCTGGCACTGCATATGAATGAGGCGACACGTCTGCCAGGGGTAGTCCATCCTGTCCTCTCCTTCTGCACCCCGGCGTGGTGGGGGGCCCGGCATGATGCGGTAGTTCTGGTGGTGCTGGCAGTGCGAAGAAAGGAGGCATGGGCCGTGCCGGGCCCATGCGAGGCGCCACGGCTGGCGGCACCGCGGCCTCCATAGGTCGTTTCCGCCCTATCCAAGGGCAGCTCCTGTGATCATATGCGTGTGTAGGTTCGTTCATGAGGGTTAGTGGGTGCTGGTGAATGTGCATGGGAGTGCTAGTTGCTTATGGTGCCAAAGACCACCGATGAAACGGCCTCAAACCGACTGCCTCAAACCGCCTCAAACGCGTACGTTGGCGCTTCTCCGAAGAGGTCATCAGCACTTCCGTCTCTGCCTTTTTCCCTGCCGTCGTGTCGCAGCAGCCTTTTTTCTGTTTCTCGATTCTTTCTGACTCCCTAAAGCCAGCAAACAGAACACAGCTCTGTGTTGCCTGCGCAGGCATGCCTAGCAGGAGCGACGTGCCTTGACTCACAGTCCACCACCAACCCTCTCAATCACAAGCAGAGACCTTTCTTTTTCTTCGTAAAACCAGCCGCAACGCTTCTACCTATGACGACCATGTACCAGCGCGTCACACTTTGCGCCGCCCCACCACCACTGCCCTGCGCCGCCGTGCCTTTTCCACGCGCCCTGAGCCGGTACGTACCATGCATGTGTGAGAGGAGGGACAGACAGCGTTACTTGCCTTTTGTCGTTTGTGCTGGTTAGTTGCCGCTTTTCTGCCCCCTAGCACCACTCCCTCCTCTACCTACATGTCTCAGACAGACGACTCCTGTAATCCCACGGCCAGTCGTCCCTCCCTCCCTCCCCTCCCTCCCTCTCCTTCCGTTCTCGTGCCCTGCTTGACTTCTTCCCCTCCACCCCCTCACCCCTTCTCCTGACTCAAGGTTACGACGAGTGACACCATGGCCAAGCATCCCTACTTGACGATGCTTGCTGGCATGACCGCGGGCTACTTTGTGGCGATGTACCTTGAGCGGACCAAGTACAAGGACGAGTTTGTGCGCGACGAGCGTCATAAGCTGGTGCTGGCCGTGCCGGGCGTTTCCAAGTGAGGATATGCCTTTTGGTGGGCGTGAAGTAAAGAAGATAGGGGAAGCAGCATGCATTAAGTCAACAAAGAAGGAGGTATTGTTGGTGAGAGGAAAAAGGATGCACATAGAGAAGTCGTGGAGGATAGTGGGGTAAGAGGGCAAGGAGAGAGTAGAAAGCAAGATGTACAGAAAAGTAGACTCACAACCCCGGCAGAAAGAGCTAAAGGAAAAAGAAGGACTCTATAAAAGAACGAGCAAAGTTTCTTACTTTATTTACATTTCACTCACTCACTTTTGCTATCTACAGACATGCACCCATTTCGCTTCTCCTCTCTTCTTATCTCTTCTTTCCCTTTACACAAAAGCCTCGACACCCGCATGCCCCCTCCCCCGCGCTCTCCCCTCATTCCCTCGCCCGTGCTTGCCCACCTGCTTCGCCGCTTTCGCCCCATACCCGATAAGCACAATCCTTCGTCCCAACCTCGGTGAGCTCCAAGAACGCCCGAATCCTCGCCTTCTTCTCTGCGATCCAACCCCTCATCTCCTCCAGAGAATAAGGAAATTCCTCATCCTTCATTCTCGAGATACTCGTTTTCAACTCATCAACCACGGCCGGAACGACGCCGTGCGTAGGGCCGCAATCAGTGACCTCTGGCTCCCCCTCCGCGATAGGGAACAGCCTATCGATCATGGGCATCAAACGTTCGTATGCTACCCTCCCACGCCGCACGCTGAGGTGCTCCTCCCAGTCCTCCTCGCCAGATCCGCCCTTGAGAGAAGCAAACATATCTGCCGCTGAACAGCTCTCCTTCTTCCCAAGAACACCTCTCCTCAGGCCTTTGAGCTCCACAAACGTCTCCCAGTTTATCCCTCATTGTTGCAGAATGAGATCCGCCGTGTGAGCCGCGCTTCTATACTCCTCCTGCTCCAAGGCCTGGATCTGGAGGATTTTTTTAAAAAGTGCATATACGTACCTACGCGACCAGTGCCGCGTAGCGTGCCCCCCTTGAAGCAAAAGTCAAGGGGAATGGCCCGCGTGTCATCCACCATTCTGTTCGTCTCGAGATCCACCATAACGTACCACCCACTACACTCTTGCAGAAACAACACGTACGTGCCTTCGAGGAGAGGTCGGATGTCGTCAATTGTCGTGTTGTTCCCCCGCAGCCGCACGCGCCTCGGGGTGCTGGAGGCGGAGGCGGGGGCTGGACCCTCGCCGACCTGACCTGCTTCTTCCTCCTTATCCTCGTCTTCGTCTCCCAGCTCTTCTCCTTCCACCTCATGCCCATTCTGCTGGTTTTGGTGATTCTGCTCGTCCTCGGCTTCCTCCTCAGCATCATCGTCCATGCCCTCCTCTTCATCCTGGCCCTCCTGGGTTTCTTCTTCGTCGCCGACACCCTCCTAGTGCTGCTGCTGCTGCTGCTGCTGCTGCTGCTGCTGCTGCTGCTGTTGCTCTTCCTCCTCCTCCTCCCCCTCTTCTCCCTCCATTCCTTCCCCGACCTCCGCCGCTGACCTGGACGCCGCCGCCGCGGCCGCCGCATCCGCTTTCTCCTTGGCCGTTGCGCGCCCCTCGTTTCTTAAATAAGCGCATCTCGAGGAGCGCGATATCAGCGCGTCTCGAGGAGCGCGATATCATGTTGAAGGACGTATCCGGAACCTGTGGATAATGGCCTGGTGTTCCAAGGCCATAGAGGGGAATTCCCGCACGGCCCCGAGAGACGCATCCCATCGGCCACTAAAGAGGGTAAGAGAGCCGCCTTCTTTGAAGGGGAGGAGGATGGCGAAGTCCGCGCCATCTGGGTAGCTGAAGGGGTCGCCTAATTTAATCGGAGCTCTTGCATCGAAGGCGTCGTCTTCGTTGTCGTCCTTCGGTTGCTCTTGCGTTGTTATGACTGTAAAAGGAGCCTGTGTGGTGGTGGTGTGTGTTGGGTTTGGGAGAGGAGGATGAGAGAAGAGAAGAAAAAAGAACAGGGAGGAGGATCGTGCGATGCACACGATTGCCGACAGGCCGCAGCAAAATGCAAAAA